>Ga0067045_1003576_pt1 | contig 19252 bp, 19 predicted proteins | sample TerdegcTABiofilm_FD_59184 | JGI IMG/M metagenome (GOLD analysis project Ga0067045, IMG submission 59184) | Combined Assembly of (Gp0054472, Gp0054536) Wastewater bioreactor microbial communities from Singapore -Terephthalate degrading... | reverse complement strand
TCAGGGGGTCCGGGGGGAATGATTCCCCCCGGGCGGGGTCCGGGGCGGCAGCCCCGTTTTTATGGAGGTGTCATGGACATACGCGGAACGACGATCCTGGCGGTGCGCGACGCGCACGGCGTGGCTGTGGCCGGCGACGGGCAGGTGACCTTCGGGCAGGCCGTGGCCATGAAGCACGGGGCGAAAAAGGTCCGCCGGCTGTACAAGGACCGGGTGATCGTGGGCTTTGCCGGGGCCACGGCGGATGCGTTCACGCTTTTCGAGCGCTTCGAGGCCAAGCTTGAGGAATATGGCGGCAATCTGGTCCGGGCCAGCGTGGAGCTGGCCAAGGAATGGCGAAAGGACAAGTACTTGAGGCGGCTGGAGGCCATGCTCGTGGTGGCCGACGCCGAGAACGTGCTGGTCCTAAGCGGCACCGGCGACGTGATCGAGCCGGACGACGGCCTGACGGCCATCGGGTCGGGCGGCCCGTACGCCCTGGCCGCGGCCCGGGCCCTGGCCCGTGAGACGGACCTCCCGGCCCGGGAGATCGCGCAGAAGGCCATGGCCATCGCGGCGGAGTTGTGCGTGTACACCAACGACCGGGTGACCATTGAGACGCTGGAGAAGAAGTAGGACGCGCGGCGGTTCGCGTGTTTCGAGACGAAAGGCCCTTGGCGAGGCGCGCGTGGCGCGGCTTCTGGGCAAGACCGGACAGGCCGCCGGAAGCGGCCGTGGAGAGACGATGGAGAGCATGACCCCCCGCGAGATCGTGGCGGAGCTGGACAAGTACATCATCGGCCAGGACCAGGCCAAGCGCATGGTGGCCATCGCCATGCGCAACCGGTGGCGCCGGCGGCGCATCGATCCGGCGCTTCGCGACGAGATCGCGCCGAAAAACATCCTGATGATCGGCCCCACGGGCGTGGGCAAGACCGAGATCGCCCGCCGGCTGGCCCGGCTTGCCGGATCGCCCTTTTTCAAGGTCGAGGCCACCAAGTTCACGGAAGTGGGCTATGTGGGCCGGGACGTGGAGTCCATGATCCGGGACCTGATGGAGATCGGGGTGAATCTGGTGCGCCGGGAGGAGATGGAGCGGGTCAAGCAGCGCGCCGAGAGAAACGCCGAGGAACGCCTGTTGGACCTGCTTCTGCCCAAGCCCGGGCCGCGCTACGCCCCGAGCGGGGCCATGGAGATGCCCCAGGCCTTGGAGGACGCCCGGGAGGAGCGGCCTGGAGGCGGGGATGCCGGGGCCGGGTCGTCCACCCGGGAGAAGCTTCGGAAGCTTTTCCGGGACGGGGCTCTGGATGACCGCACGGTGCAGGTGGACGTGAACGCGCCCTCGCCCCAGGTGGAGATCATGGCCATGCCGGGCATGGAGGACATGGGGGTCCAGTTCAAGGACATGCTGGGCAAGATGTTTCCGCCGCGCAAGAAGTCCCGGAACATGCGCGTGCGCGAGGCCTACGAGATCCTTTTGCAGGAGGAGAGCGAGCGCCTGGTGGACATGGACAAGGTCACCGAGGCGGCCAAGGAGCGGGTGGAGCAGACCGGCATCATCTTCATCGACGAGATCGACAAGATCTGCGGCGGCCGCCAGGGTTCGGGCCCGGACGTGTCCCGGGAGGGCGTGCAGCGGGACCTTCTGCCGGTGGTCGAGGGCTGCACGGTGAACACCAAGTACGGCATGGTCCGCTCGGACCACATCCTTTTCATCGCCGCCGGAGCCTTTCATTTCTCCAAGCCCTCGGACCTGGTGCCCGAGTTGCAGGGCCGGTTTCCCCTGCGGGTGGAACTGACGGCGCTGACGGCAGGCGATTTCCACCGCATCCTGACCGAGCCCAAAAACGCGCTCACGGTGCAGTACACCGAGCTTCTCAAAACCGAGGGCGTGGCCTTGAGCTTTACTCCCGAGGCCCTTCTGGAGGTGGCGGACTTCGCCCGCAAGGTCAACGAGGAGACCGAAAACATCGGGGCCAGGCGGCTGTACACCATCATGGAGAAGATCCTGAGCGACCTGTCCTTCGAGGCCTCGGAACGCTCCGGCGAGGCCGTGGTGGTGGACCGGGACTATGTGCGCGGGAAACTCGCGGACGTCTCGGAGGATCGGGACCTGTCCAGGTATATTCTGTAAGGAGGCGACCATGGCGCTTAGCGAGAGCGAGCACGAGAGGGCCAGGCTGCTCCTGGAGGCCCTGCCGTACATCCGGGAGTTTTTCGGCAAGACCATCGTCATCAAGTACGGCGGCCACGCCATGGTGGACGAGGACCTCAAAAGGACCTTCGCCTTAAACGTCATCCTGCTCAAATACGTGGGCATAAACCCGGTCATCGTGCACGGGGGCGGCCCGCAGATCGGCCGGATGCTCGACCAGTTGGGCATCGCCTGCCAGTTTCGGCAGGGGCTTCGGGTCACGGACACGGCCACCATGGATGTGGTGGAGATGGTCCTGGCCGGGCGGATCAACAAGCAGATCGTGAGCCTTCTTAACCGCCACGGGGGCATGAGCGTGGGGCTTTCGGGCAAGGACGGCAACCTCATCCAGGCCCGCAAGATGGAGATGGTCCTGGAGAAAAAGGACGCCCCGCCGGAGATCATCGACCTGGGCAAGGTGGGCGAGGTCACGGGCATCAACGCCACGCTGATCAACACCCTCAAAAGCCAGGGGTTCATCCCGGTCATCGCGCCCGTGGGCGTGGACGAGGACGGCGAGACCTACAACATCAACGCCGACGCCGTGGCCGGGGCCGTGGCCGTGGCCCTGTCGGCCAAGCGGCTGGTGCTTCTGACCGACGTGGCCGGGGTGCTGGACGCGGGCGGGTCGCTCATTTCGTCGCTCGATCTGCGCGAGGCCTCGGTGGCCATCGAGGAGGGGACGGTCAAGGGCGGCATGATCCCCAAGATGAAGTGCTGCATGGAGGCCGTGGACGGCGGGGTGGAGAAGGCGCACGTCATCGACGGGAGGGTCGAGAACTCGATCATCCTGGAGCTTTTCACCACGGCCGGCATCGGCACGGAGATCGTGCACCGCAAAAAGCGGGCGTAAGGGCGGGCGAACGTCCGGCAGGGCGTCACGGAAGAGCGCCGGTCGGCCGGGCTCGGGGCCTGCGACGCGTCGCGGCGGCAGACCATGCGTCGCTTCGCTCGGGCCTGCCTGCCGCGCCGGGCGCGAGACCCCTCGCCCGGCCTGTTCGTTTCGGTTTTTCGCGCAAAGCTCACGAAGATGGGCAGGTTCGGATATTTTGCCCCTGATCGGTGATCCCAAAGGGGGGTACCGCCCCCTTTGGCCGCCGAGGCATCTTCCCGACCGACCCTACCGCACCAGGTAGGCGTTGTCCTCGCCGTCGAGTTCGGCCAGGTGCACGTCCACGTGTTCACCCAGGGCGGTCTGGACCTTTTTTCCCACGTAGTCGGCCTGGATGGGCAGTTCCCGGTGTCCCCGGTCGATTAAGACCAGAAGCTCCACCTTGCGCGGCCGGCCGTAGTCCAGGATGGCCTCCAGGGCGGCCCGGATGGTCCGGCCGGAGAAGAGCACGTCGTCCACCAGGACGATTTTCTTGTCGTTGATGTCGAAGGGGATGTCGGTCTCGCCGATGTGCGGCTGGACGTTGGAGTGGGTCCAGTCGTCGCGGTAGAGGTTGATGTCCAGCTTGCCCGAGAGGATGTCGCAACCGAGCCGCCCCTCCAGGACCTTTTTCACGCGCTGGGCCAGCTCCACGCCCCGGCGCTGGATGCCGATAAGGGCCAGGCCGCAGCCCTGGTCGTGGCGCTCGATGATCTCGAAGGCCAGGCGTTCGATGGTCCGGGTCATGTCCTCGGCCGAGAGGATGCGGCGCTGTCGTTTCATGGCGGTTTCCGCTGGGGTGGTGTGCTGGGTCATGCTCGGGCGACCCTAGCGGAAAAGGGGGGGGCGGGCAATGCGGTCCGCGGGTTCCAAGGCGGTGATGCCGGAGTCACGTTTTTGCATGTTTGACAAAGCGTCGGGCCGTGCTTACTTACGGGCCTCAGCCCATTTACCCCAGGAGGTCGTCAGCATGGTCGAAATCACCGAGGCCGCCCGCCGCGAGTTGGACGAGTATTTCGCGGACAAGGAAAAAGCCCCCATTCGCATCTATCTTTCCGCCGGAGGGTGCTCGGGACCCAGACTGGCCTTGGCCCTCGACGAGGCCGGCGAGACGGATGACCTGTTCGAGGCCGGCGGCTACCAGTTCATCGTGGACAAGGACCTGGCCGTCCAGGCCGCGCCCATGCGCGTGGACATGTCCCACATGGGGTTTTCCATCCAGTCGAGTCTGCAACTGGGCGGCGGATGCGGATGTTCCGGGGGATCGTGCTCCTCCGGTTCCTGCGGGACCTCGGGTTCCTGCTGCTCGTAAACAGGTTGGTTGTCAGGGGGCCGTTTTTGCCGACGGCCCCACTTTGTTGCCAGGAGATCGCGCACATGGTCGAACTTACCGATGCCGCCCGTCAGCAGCTCGACGGGTATTTCGCCGACAAGGAAAAAGCCCCCATCCGCATCTATCTCTCCGCCGGCGGCTGAGCCGGTCCCAGGCTTTCTTTGGCTCTGGACGAGCCGAAGGACACCGATGACCTTTTCGACGCCGGCGGCTACCAGTTCGTCGTGGACAAGGATCTGGCGCTCCAGGCCGGTCTTATGAAGGTGGACATGACCTACATGGGATTCACGGTCCAGTCGTCCCTGGAGCTGGGAGCGGGCGGCTGCGGCGGCTCGTGCTCGTCGGGCTCGTCGTGTTCCTGCTGAAAGACCGGAGCGCAGGAAATGGTGGGACTCAGGCGGCATCCTTGCGGGTGCCGCCTGTTTTTTTGACAACATGTGATTTTCTGGACTAGAGATGTACGGAGAGTGACGGGCGATGTCCGATGCCGGGTGCGAATCGGCCCGGACGACCGTCCAGCGTTTTTTTCACAAGGAGTGCCGCATGCCCGGGAAGATTCTCATCGTGGATGACGAGGTGCACATCCGCATGCTTTTGGAACAGACGCTGGAGGAACTGGAAGAGGATCACGGGGTGGAGGTTCTGTCCGCCTCCAACGGCGAGGATGGGCTGCGGCTCATCCGGGAACAGAAGCCGGACGTGGTCTTTCTGGACATCATGATGCCCAAGCTCAACGGATACGAGGTCTGCCAGCGGGTCAAGGAGGACAAGGAGACCAGCGGTTGCAGCATTGTTCTCTTGACCGCCAAGGGACAGGAAGTGGACCGCAAGCAGGGCCTGGAGATGGGGGCCAGCATGTACATGACCAAGCCCTTCGATCCGGATGAGGTCCTGAAGGTGGCCAGGGATCTCCTGGGAATCGCCGCGTAACACGGCCACTCTTTCCCTGGATTCGACATGGCCATTCTCGCCAGGTTGTTGCGCAAACAGAATCTGGATGCGCTCCTGGGCCGGATAGCGAAGCTTCTCGGCCCCGGTTGGCGGGCCTGCGTGGTCGAGGACGATCGGATCATTCTTCCCGCGGAGAGCGCCCGCGCGTCCCTGCCCGAATCGCCGCCTCTGACCGCGCCCCTGCATCTGGACAACACCCCTGTGGGCCGCGTCGTCCTTCTGCCTCCGGAAGGGGCGGCCGGCCCCTTGCCGAACCACGTCCGGGCCGCGCTCGATCTCTTCGCGACGGCGGTGGAGGAGATTCTGGCCAGGGAGAGCATCCGCCGCATCCTGGCCGTCGACACCCTCCAGAAATACCGTGAACTGTCCCTTTTGCATCGGGCCACGCTGAGCCTCAACCAGTCGTTGCGGCCCAGGGACGTGGCGGCGGCCCTTTTGGCCGAGTTCCGGTCCGGGGACATACCGGCCGACGGCGGGATCATCTTTCTGCGCAAGGCCGGGACCACGGAGCATGTGCCGCAGTTGTCCTTCGGGCTGGCCCGGGCATGCGGCCTGGCCCGGGTGGCCCAGAGCACCCTTTTCTGGGACGTGCTCAAGAGCGGCAAGCCGGAGATCGTCAACGACCTGCCCTCGGACAAACGCTGGCGCGGCGAGGTGCCGAAGTTGACGGCCATGCTTATCGCGCCCCTGGTGTCCTCCAACCAATGCGTGGGGGTTTTGGCCCTGGGATCCTGCGGCACGCCCCGTTTCGACGCCACCCATCTCCAGTACGTGGGCACCATCGCCTCGGTGGCCGGAATCGCCATGGGCAATGCGCTCAATTTCGAGAGCATCCAGCTTTTGATCAAGTCCCTGATGCAGGCCCTGGCCACGGCCATCGACGCCAGGGATCCGTTCACGGCCGGCCATTCGCAGCGCGTGGCCAGATTGTCCGTGGCCCTGGCCAAGGCGGTCCATGAGAACGACTCCTTGTTTTCGCAAGTGCGCTTCACGGAAAACGACCTGCAGGAGATCCTGTATGCCGGCCTGCTGCATGACGTGGGCAAGATCGGCATTCGGGAGCAGGTGCTCACCAAGTCCAGCCGCCTGCCGAAGGAGCATCTGGACATCATCGGCCAGCGCCTGGCCCTGTGGAGCGAGGTGACGGGGAATCCCTGGCGGGAGGACTTCGCGGCCCTGTCGCGGATCAATGCCGCGGACAGCATCACCCGGGACGACGCGGCGCTGATCGGGCGCGTGGCCAACTGCGAGATCACTGCCGGCGGCCGCGCCCTGCCCATGCTCACGGACGAGGAGATCCAGGTGCTGCTCATCCCCAGGGGCAACCTGACGGCCGAGGAGCGGCGGGAGATCGAGCGCCATCCGGCCGAGAGCTACCGGATCCTCCAGCACATCCCGTTTCCGGAGAACATGCGCCGCCTTCTGACCATCATCTCCCAGCACCACGAACGCCAGGACGGTTCCGGATACCCCTCCGGGCTCAGGGGGGAGGATATCCTTTTGCAGAGCCGGATCATCGCCATCGTGGACATCTACGACGCCATCACCATGGAGCGGCATTACAAGCCGGCCCTGCCCCGGGATCAGGCCCTGTCCGTCTTGGCCCAGGAGGCGGCCGCCGGGCGGATCGACGCCCATCTGGTGCGGCTTTTTTCGGATGAAATCGAGACGATCGAGGAAGACGCCATGCGCATGGCCATGCGCACGGATGTCGGGGAGTATCTCAACGGCCCGCTGTCTCCGGAGCAGACCGCGGAGGACGGTTCGCGGGCTTCCTGCGCCGAATGAGCCGGCCGCGCGTCAGGCGATGGACGCGCGTTCCACCACGGCCGCGCTGAGCTCCGCCTCGGCCGCCAGCTTGCCGTCCACCTCGGCCGTGGCCCGCATTTTCCACAAGGCGAACTTGTTTTTGGCCTCGAAGCAGGTCAGCACGAGTTGGTCGCCCGGGGTGACGGGCTTGCGGAAGCGCACCTTGTCCATCCCGGTGAACAAAAAGATTTTCTCGCCAAGCGGTTCCGTCGCGCTGCCACCCATGAGAAGCCCCCCGGTCTGGGCCATGGCCTCGAGGATGAGCACGCCCGGCATGACCGGAAGCCCCGGAAAATGCCCTTGGAAAAAGGGCTCGTTGAAGGTCACGTTCTTGATGGCCCGGAGCCTGACGCCGGGCTCGAATTCGATCACCCGGTCCACCAGGAGGAAGGGATAGCGGTGGGGCAGGATGGACAGGATGTCCCGGATGGAGGGAAGGATCGGGGCGGTGTCGGACATGGGATGCTCCTCGCGCAATTGCCCGGAAGGTCTTCTGACCTCCCGGGCAATGTCGCGTTCGGTGGCCGGGCGCGCCGCGCGGCGCCGGCTTATTTGGACTTGTCGAATTCCTGGCGGATGGCGTCGGTCACGTCCAGGGCCGCATCGAAATAGGGCACGCTTCTGGCCTCCAGGATCACGCTGTAGCCGCCTTTCTTGGCGAAGTCGGTCATGACCTTCTGCAGGCGGGTCAGCAGGGGCTGCAGGATCTGCTGCTGCGAGGTCTGCTCCTCCTGCTGCAGCTTGTTGCGCTCATCCATGTATTTCTTGGCCTTGCCCTCGAAGTCGGCGACCTGGCTTTTCATGGCGTCCTGGGACAGGGCCACGCTTTTCTTCTGCAGGTCCTCCTGGAGCTTCTTGAGTTCCTCGCCCTGCTGGGCCAGGGATTTTTCGCGGGCCTCGAATTTGGTTTTCAACTGGGAAAGGGCCGCCTTGCCGGCCTGGGAATTGGCCAGGGCCTCGTCGAGGTTGACCACCGCGACCTTGCCCTGGGCCGCCGCCGTCATCGGCAGGGCCACAAGGGCGGCCAGGATGCAAAGCGTCCGAAACATGCCGACCATGATGTATCTCCTTAAGCGGGGTTTGGTGTGCGAAATCGGAAATTCCGCCGTCGTCCTTGAAAGACCTAGAAGGTCTGTCCCATGCTGAAGCCGATCTGATGCGGCCACAGGTTCTGGCGGCCCGCATCCAGGCCGTAGCCGTATTCCACCCGGATCAGCCCCATGGGAGAATACCAGCGCAATCCGGCGCCGACGCTCTTGTAGAGATCGAAGCTCACGTCCGTGTACTCCCGCCAGGAATCGCCCGCGTCGAAGAAGAGCAGGCCGTAGACGCCGTTCGACTTGCTGATGGGGTAGATGGCCTCGAAGTTGGTGAAGAACATGGCCCGGCCGCCGATGCGCTCGCCGGTGCGGGGGTCGCGCGGGGATATCTTGTTCTGCTCGTAGCCGCGCAGGTTTTCGATGCCGCCCAGGTAGAAGCGTTCGAAGACCGGGATCTCTCCGCCGTTGTCGAAGAGCACGCCCGCGCTGCCGCGCCAGTGGAAGACCCAGTCGAAGGGCAGGGGGTAGAAGAAGTTGGAGGTGACCACGGGCCGGATCAGGGCGTCGTCGCCGCCGACGATGCCGCCGGCGTATTCCAGGGAGATGGTGTTCTTGGTGCCCCTGGTGGGTTTTGTTGCGCTGTCGGTGGTGTCCCGGTCCACCTCGACGGTGACGGAACTGCTCCAGTAGGTTCCGGCGGACTGGGCGATGACGCTGGAGGCGCCCCAGTTGGTGTTGTAGACGCGGTAGCGGTCCAGACGGTAGCCCCAGGACAGCAGGGTGAATTCGCCGAGGGGGTAGCCGAAGGTCAGCTTGCCGCCGATGGTTTCCTTGTCGTAGTCGTCGTAGCTTTTGTACATGTCGTACAACGACAGGCTGGTGGTCAGGTTGGTGTCGTTGAACCGGGGATTCATGAGCGTCAGGACGAAACGGCTGGAGGTGCCGCTGAGCATGCCCTGGAACTTGGCGTGGTAGCCTTTGCCGAAGACGTTGCGCTCCTCGATGGACCCGCCGAAGAACACGCTGTCGTAGGTCGAGTAGCCCGCGCCCACGCTGATGGCGCCGGTGTTCTTGTCCTTGACCTTGACCTTGATGTCCACCTCGGTGGGGTTCTCGGTGGGCACGGTCTCGATGTCGATCTTTTCGAAATAGTCCAGCCGGTCCAGACGCTCGTTGGAGCGGCGCAGCCTGGTGCCGCTGAACAGGTCGCCGTCGGCCAGGCGCATTTCCCGGCGGATGACGTTGTCGCGGGTCTTCTCGTTGCCCTCGATGAGCACCCGGCGCACGAACACGCGGCGGCCCTTGTTGATGACGTAGGTCACGTCGATGGTCTTGTCGGCGTCGTTCTTGTTCAGGTCCACGTCGGCCTGGGCGAAGGCGAAGCCGAAGTCGGCGTACATTTCGGTGAGGACGTTGAGGTCGTCGCGAACCACGGAGCGGTCGAAGTAAGCGTTTTCCTCGGCCTTCTGGTCGAGCTTGATGATGGCCATCAGGGCGTCGTCTTCCATGAGCAGGTCGCCGGTGAAGGCCACCTTGCCCACCTTGTAGCGATCCCCCTCGTCCACGCGGAAGACCACGGTGATGCCCTGGTCGCCGTACTCCACGTCGGGCTGGCCGACCTTGATGTCCACATAGCCGCGGTTGGCGTAGAAATTCTCGATGGCCGCGGCGTCGCGTTCGAGCATCTCCTCCTTGAGCACGCCGCTGCCGGTGACCCAGGACCAGAACCGCCGTTCGGAGGTGGACAGCTCGTCACGCAGTTCGTCGGCGTCGACCTGGCTGACGCCCTCGATCTTGACCTCGTGGATGTAGAGCTTCTTGGGCTCCTTGATCACGATGTTCAGGCGGGCGACGCGGGGATCGGTCTGCTCCAGCTCGTAGGAGACCTCGGTCTTGTAAAAGCCTTCCTTGCGGTACAGTTCGCGGATTTTTTCCAGGTCGTCGGCCAGGACCTTGAGGTTGAGGACCGACCCGGCCTTGATGCTCATGGTCTCCAGGATCTTGTCCTGATCGATCTCGCTCGAGCCGACCACGCCCACGGCCTGGATGCGCGGCTTCTCCTTGACCACGAAGACCAGTTTCTTGCCCCCGGCCACGTTTTCCAGGCGGATCTGCACGTCGTCGAAGTAGCCGGTCTCGTAGAGTCGCTTGAGGTCGTCGTTGACGGCCTTGGGATCGTAGGGCTGCCCGACCTGGGTCTTGGCCTTGAGGATGATCACGTCCTTGTCCAGGATCTGGTTGCCCTCCACGTCCACGTCCACGATGGCGTCGCCGGAGACGAGCAGCCCGCGGGCCTTGCCGGCCAGTTCCCTGGCGGCCGGCTGCAGGTGCATGAGGTCCTTGGCCTGGGCGAAGACGGACAAGGGCTGGCCGGTCTCGGAAACGGGCACGAGCCGCCCGTCGATGCTGATGTCCTGGCCGATCTGGGAAACGCTGCCGTACAGGGCGTGGCTGGCCTTGGCCGACGCGGCCAGCCTGCGGGCGGTCTGGTCGTCCACGGGGCCCGAAGGCTTTTCCAGGGAGGCGGTCATGCCCTCGGAGCGCAGGGCCTCGGCCAGAAGCTCGGGCAGGCTTGCCGCGAGCCCCTTTTGATCCCCGGAGGTGTTGATTTTGAAGGGCAGGACGAGAATTTTCGTCCCCGACGGTCCGGACTGGGCGAAGGACGGGAGGGTCAAGGCCACAAGCGCCAGTATGGCAAGAAAGCCCGCCCTTCCCGTGGTTTTAAGCCCGCGCATAGAGTTCTCCACCGTGAAGTTCCAACCTTCGGCCCATCAAGGCGGCCAGGTTGTGGTTGTGGGTGACCACCACCAAAGTCATCCCCAGGTCCTTGTTGAGCCGCGACAGCGCCTCTCCGACCCGGGAACCGGTATGTTCGTCCAGATTGCCGGTAGGTTCGTCGGCCAAAAGCAGTTTCGGCCGCATGAGGACGGCCCTGGCAATGGCCGCCCTTTGCCTCTCTCCCCCGGACAGTGTTGTTACCCTGTGTTCGGCCCTTTCATCAAGCCCCACGAGCGAGAGGGCCTCATGTGCCAGAGCAAGGGCCCGCTGATGTGCAATTCCGGCGATAAGTCCAGGCATGGCAACGTTTTCCAGGGTCGTGAACTCCGGCAGAAGGTGGTGAAACTGGAAGACGAAGCCGATGTCTTTGTTACGGATTCTTGCCGCCCGGGCGGGCTGCAGGGCGCCAAGGTCCTGGCCGAGAAAAAAAATTTTTCCCGAGGTGGGGATGTCCAGGGCCCCCATCATGTGCAACAGGGTGGTCTTGCCCGATCCCGAGGAGCCCAGGATGGCCAGGGATTCCCCGGCCAGGATGGACAGGTTGACGTTGGTAAGCACGTTCACCAGCTCCGAGGGGCCGGAAAACCGCTTGGACACCCCGGCCAGTTCCATGATCGCGTCACTCATGGCGCAGGGCCTCCGCCGGCCGCAGGCGCGAGGCCTGCCGGGCCGGATACAGGGTGGCCAGGAAGCACAGTGCCAGGGCCGTGACGCCCACCAGGGTCACGTCCAGCCATTCCAGGCGGATGGGCAGATAGTCCATGGGATAGACGTCGCCGGGGATCTTGATGAACTGGTAGCGGGCCAGGGCCCAGCTCACGGGCAGGCCCAGGGCGTAGCCCAGGGTCGTGCCCACGCCGCCGATGATCACCCCCTGAAGCATGAACACCCGGCGGATGTTCTCGGCCGTGGCCCCCATGGACATGAGGATGGCGATGTCCCTGGTCTTTTCCATGACCAGCATGACCAGGGTGGTGATGATGCTGAAGGACCCGACCAGGACGATCATCAGGAGGATGACGAACATGGCGGTCTTTTCGAGCTGCAAGGCCTTGAACAGGTTGCCGTTCATGTCGATCCAGTTGCGCACGTAGACGGGCATGCCGCCCAGGGCCTCGCGCACCCGCTCCCCGATGGAGGTCACGGCGTAGACGTCGTCCACGCGGATCTCGATGCCCGTGACCAGGTCGTGCTTGAAGCCCAGAAGGTCCTGGGCCGCGGCCAGATTCACGTAGGCCATGGAGGTGTCGTATTCGAACATGCCGGAGCGGAAGATGCCCCGGACCACGAAGGTCTTGACTTTGGGGGTGAACCCGGCCGCGCTCTGGCGCCCCGAGGGCGAGAGGATGTTCACGGCGCTGCCCACGGTGGCCCCGGTGCGCTCGGCCAGCTCCCGGCCCAGGATGATGCCCGGGAACTGCCCCGGGGCGTCGAGGTCGGCCGGCGCGCCCTGGACCATGTCCCTTGGGAGGCTTAGGACCTCTCCGGCCGTGGCCGGATCGATGCCGCGCAGGATCACGCCCTTGACCCCGCCGGGGGTGCTGAGCATGACCTCGGTGTAGATGAACGGGGTGGCCCCGAGGACGCCGGGAACCCGGTCGAGCTTGGCGATGTTCCCGCGGTAGTCGCGCATGGCCCCGCCCACGATCCCGGCCACCATGTGGGCGTTGACCCCCAGGATCTTGTCCCGAAGGTCCGTGGAGAACCCGCTCATGACCCCGAGCACCACGATCAGGGCGGCCACTCCGAGACCCACCCCGAGGATGGAGATGAGCGAGATGACCGAGATGAACGAGTGTTTGCGCCGGGCCGCCAGATAGCGCAGGGCGATGAACAGCTCGAATTTCATGTTCAGGATAAACCCTCGGGGCGCAGGAGCGGAAAGAGGATGACCTCGCGGATGGAGGCCTGGTCGGTCATGAGCATGACCAGGCGGTCGATGCCGATGCCCTGGCCCGCCGTGGGGGGCATGCCGTATTCCAGGGCCCGGATGTAGTCCTCGTCCATGCGGTGGGCCTCGTCGTCGCCGGCCTCTTTTTCGCGCACCTGCTCCTCGAAGCGCAGCCGCTGGTCCACGGGGTCGTTGAGCTCCGAGAAGGCGTTGGCCATCTCCCGGCCGGCGATGAACAGCTCGAAGCGGTCGGTGATGGCCGGATTGTCCGTGTTGCGCCGGGACAGGGGGGAGATGTCCGTGGGGTAATGGTAGATGAAGTGGGGCTGGACGAGCTTTGGCTCCACGAAGATGTCGAAGAGCTTGGCCTGGACCTTGCCGAGCTTTTCGCCCTTGAGGACCTTTTCCCCGTGTTTTTCCACATGGGCCTTGGCCGCGTCGAAGTCCCAGAACATCTCCGGGGACAGGCCGCCGATCTCCTCCAGGGACTGGTGGAAGGACATGCGGGTCCAGCGTCCCGGGGTCAGGTCGATCTCCCGCCCCTGGTATTCGATGACCGTCGCGCCGCGGACCTTTTCGGCGATGCGGGCGAACAGGGCCTCGGTCAGGTCCATGAGGTCGGTGAACCGGGCGTAGGCCCAGTAGAATTCACACATGGTGAATTCGGGGTTGTGCTGGGTGGAGATGCCCTCGTTGCGGAAATTGCGGCCGATTTCGTAGACCTTCTCGAACCCCCCGACCACCAGGCGCTTGAGGTAGAGTTCCGGGGCGATGCGCAGGTAAAGCCCCATGTCCAGGGCGTTGTGGTGGGTCTCGAAGGGCTTGGCCGTGGCCCCGCCGGGGATGGCCTGCATCATGGGCGTCTCGACCTCGAGGAAGCCGCGCTCGTCGAAGAAGCGGCGCATCTCGCGCACGATCCGGGTGCGCTTGCGGAAGATCTTGGCGGTCCTGCGGGTGACGATGAGGTCCACGTAGCGCTGGCGGTAGCGGGTCTCCACGTCCTTTAAGCCGTGATACTTCTCGGGCAGGGGCCGGAAGGACTTGGAGAGCAGGCGGATGTCGGCGCAGTGCAGGGTGAGTTCGCCGGTTTTGGTGCGGAACAGGGTTCCGGTCAGGCCCACGATGTCGCCGATGTCGAATTTCTTGAAGCGGGTGTAGGCGTCTTGGCCCATGTCCTCGCGGGAGGCGAAGCACTGCAGGCGCCTGGGGCCTTCCTGGAGGTTGAAGAAGGTGACCTTGCCGAAGGAGCGCAGGGAGACCATGCGGCCGGCCACGGTGAACGAGCGGCCGAGTTCCGCCAGGGCGGCTTCGTCGCGGGCCTCGTAGCGGTCGAGGATGTCGGCCAGGGAGTCGGTTTTGACGAAGTCGTTGGGGTAGAGCTCATGCCCCTCGTCAAGGAGCTGGCAGGCCTTGGCGATGCGGTTTTTGAGCACCTCGTTGAGTTCGCCCCCGGCGTCGAGGGCCTCGAGAAGGGGTCTGAAATCTTCCACCCGGGGGGACTTCACCGGGAGTTTGAATTGCTTGCGCTTGGCGTGGTCGTCGGTACCCAACTTGCGCGGCTCCAGTATGTAAGCGTGTCGGTCAAGCGCTTGTGGATACGAGAAACACGGCCTGCCGTCAAGAAAAGCGGGGCGCGAAAACCGGGAACGCCCAAAATGTGGTTGACGGAGCCGCGGGGTCTGTTTTAAAGGAATCCTTCGCTTTTGGCGACGCATGTTCCCCGGTAGCTCAACCGGCAGAGCGGGTGGCTGTTAACCACTAGGTCGGGTGTTCGAATCACCCCCGGGGAGCCAGACAGTAAAACCGTACTTCGAGACGGTTCTTCTTTAAGGGAAAGCCCTGGGCCGATGAGGTTCAGGGCTTTCGTCTTTTTTGTAAGCATATCCGCCATGTTGCGCCAGCAGCCGCTCCTTCAACAGGATTCTCCATCCAAAGCCGATACGCCCGGAATGCAACCGCAACTCCCGACGTTCGATTCTGAAATCCCCGCTTTCTCCCGCCTGATTCTCCAATGCTCCGTTTAGCCGGGCGAGTTGTTTAACAACCCCGCCGCCATCGTCACCCAAGTCGACGTTTTCCACGCGCAGCCGGTATGTATGGGGTGAAGGCCGGAACCACTTCGGCCGCAACCATCAGACAGCGCCAGCAGCCGGAAGCCGGAGCACGTTGTGGATGTCGTCCGTATCGCCCTGCTCCAGGGTGATCAGCGATCCCGACGCGCCCTCGGGCCGTTCGCGCACTCGGTCGGCATCCACATCCTTTCGCCGCAGCCAAGGAGACTCGGATGTCGGACGCAACCTCCCGTACCCTCCCCGCAGAGGAAGCCGTTTCAGAGATCGCGACGTTGCTTGCGAGGGGCTATCAACGACTTCTGCGTGAAGAAGCTTCTCAAGTCATTAAAACAAATGACGAATCTTCCGAAGATGGACTTGCTATTCAGCCGGAACAGAGCGTCCATGCTCCTGGCGGCCAGAGGCCCGCCCCTTCCTCCGCCGCAGGAGAATCCAAGCAAGAAGAGGACGCATGAACCCTGAGACGTTCAAGGAGGTCCAAAGCCTCGAACGAATGACCGTGGGCGAGTTGAAGAAGAAGTACCTCGATATCTTCGACGAGGAGACCCGCTCCAACAACAAGCCCTTCCTGAAAAAGCGCATCGCCTGGCGCATTCAGGCTCTGGCCGAGGGTGACCTGTCGGAACGGGCTCGCAAGCGGGCCAAGGAGCTGGCCCGGGACGCCGACCTCAGAATACGCGCCCCGCGCGATCCGGTAAAACCCGGCTCGGCCGAGGCCCGGGCGCGATCGGTCAAAAGCCGCTTGTCCTCGGCCCATGATCCCAGGGTGCCCCTGCCCGGCGTGCTGCTGCACCGGGAATACCAGGGCCGGGACATCGTGGTCAGGGTGCTGGACGAGGGTTTCGAGTTCGAGGATCGCCGGTACACATCGCTCACGGCCATTGCCCGCGAGGTGACCGGCGGCAAATGGAACGGCTTCGTTTTTTTCGGTCTGAACAAGGCCGCTACGAAGAAACACAAGGGGCGCAAATGACCAATCTCGCCAAAATTAACTCTGGTGCAATCCGCTGCGCCATTTATACCCGCAAGTCCACCGACGAGGGATTGGAGCAGGAGTTCAACACCCTGGACGCCCAGCGGGAGTCGGCCGTGGCCTATATCGCCAGCCAGCGCCACGAGGGCTGGGCATGTCTGCCGGATCGATACGACGACGGAGGCTTCTCCGGCGGCAACCTGGAACGCCCCGCGCTCAAGCGACTCATGGCTGACATCGAGACCGGCGGCATCGATTGCGTCGTGGTCTACAAAGTGGATCGCCTCAGCCGCTCCCTGCTCGACTTCTCGCGCCTCATGGAAATCTTCGATCGCCACGGCGTGAGCTTTGTCTCGGTCACCCAGCAATTCAACACCACCCACTCCATGGGCCGACTGACCCTGAACATTCTGCTCTCCTTCGCCCAGTTCGAACGCGAGATCATCGCCGAGCGGACCAAGGACAAGATGTGGGCCGCGCGCAGAAAAGGCAAATGGGTCGGCGGCATGCCGGTCCTGGGCTACGACGTGGCCGAGGGCGGCGGCCGCCTGGAAATCAACCCCGAGGAGGCCGCGCGGGTCAGGGCGATCTTCCAGCTTTACCTGGAACTGGAGTCGCTTCTCCCCTCGGCGCAGGAGCTTGAGCGCCGAGGCTGGAACAACAAGCGTTGGGTAACCCGCAAGGGCAAGGAGCGCGGCGGGAAGCCGTTCAATAAAAGCACGCTCTTCCGACTGCTGACCAACCCCATCTACACGGGCAAGGTGGTGTTCCAGGGGACCACCTACGAGGGCGAGCACGAAGCCATCGTGGACATGGAGACCTGGAAGAAGGTCCAGGCAATTCTGCGGCGCAACCGCCTGAACGGCGGCACCCTTGTCCGCAACAAGTACGGCGCGCTGCTCAAGGGGCTGATCTTCTGCACGCCCTGCGGCACGGGGATGACGCACTCCTGCGCCAATAGAAAAAACGGCAAGAGTTACCGATATTACGTCTGCCAGACAGCCCAGCAGCGAGGGTGGGCGAAATGCCCCACGAAATCCGTCAATGCCTACGACATTGAGAGCGCGGTTGTGCAGCACATCAAGGGGTTGGGCGCCAACCCGGCGGTCCTGTCGACTACACTCACCAAGGCCACGGAACAAGCCGAAGCCCGCCTGCATGAGCTTGAAATGGAGCGGAAAGCAGCGGAGCGGGAACTTAAGCGGCTTCACGCCCAGGTCCGAAAGCTCCTGGGCGGTGCACTACCGGCCGGAGCCTCTGAAATCGCGACCGACCGCCTGGCGGATTTGCAGGAGCGGATTCGCACCACCGAGCAGCGCATGACGGCCATCCAGGAGGAGATCATCGTGCTGGGCAAGACGACCGTCAAAGAGAGTGATCTGACGCAGGCATTGGCGGACTTCGACGAGGTGTGGAACTCGCTGTCCTCCAAGGAGCAGGCGAAGATCATCCATATTCTCGTCGAACGAGTGGGGTTCGACGGCCGGGACCAGTCGGTGACGGTTACTTTCAGAAGCGAGGGTCTCAAGCAACTTTGCCAGAGAACAGCCGCCTGAAGGAAGAGGAGGGTTATTTCGAATGGATGAAACGAAGCTTGAAGTCCGCTTCACACTGGCCCCCAGGCGGGCTACGCACGGCTCGCGCCAGGGAGTGGGCCGACAGCAGGATCAACAAACATCACCGGGAAGGGTTCCACGGGTCTCCCGGCTGCTGGCCCTGGCCATGCGCTTCAAGGACATGGTCGACCGGGGCGAGGTGCAGGATTTCGCCGATCTGGCCCGACTCGGATATGTGACCCGCGCCCGGATCACCCAGATCATGGACTTGACCCTTCTGGCTCCCGATATTCAGGAGGAAATCCTTTTCCTGCCCCAGACAACCGCAGGCCGCGATCCCATCAAGGAAAAGGAAGTCCGCGCCATCGCCGCCATTCCACACTGGCATCGGCAGCGGAAGGTCTGGAGCACTGTTCGCGAATCAGCGTCACTTCCTATGTCCTGAAAAGGGTAAAACACTTTCTTGTCCTCAGCTGCTCTTGTATTTGAAAGACGTTTTGGGCTATGAAAGGGCCATAGACATTCTGCCTACGAACGGCCAATGCAGTCTTCATGCAACAGCATTCTTTCCCGCTCGGCCATCGAGATCAGACCTGGAGGGCAGATCAATGGCGACACTCAATTTCAAGCGGTTCTCACATGTCAACGATCTGAAAGCCATTCATCACGACTCGCTAGTCAGATTCCTGGCTCCGCACGCGGCATACCTCGGTGCAAAAGGATTTGCTCTTCCATCGGAAGGCTCGTCCGACAGCTTCGACTACGAGGCGTTGACGAGTCTTTTTCTTTCCACTGACGACATGCCCCAGGACCTCGTCGAGGCGCTGTATCAAGTCAACGAGATGGCGACACCCGAGGGAATGCAGGATATTCTGGAACGCTGCGAGGATGCGGGTGTAGACCTTGTCCTTGGAGAAGAACCAGCACCCACGGATGTTGCCGTACAAGCCTGGCTCCAGGCTCCAGAGATATTCGAAAGAGCGCACAACGAATATCAGCTGGACAGGCCTCGCAGTTTCGAAAGCTTCTTCAATCCTGACAGTAACAGCGTCCCTGCAATTAAAGTCCCATCCGCCGTCACGCTGAAAGGCATAGAGGCCGCGCTTACAGAATGGTTCGACAGAAAAAAGTGCGGCAAAACAGTCACGATCCTTCCTTTTGAACGCGATGACGGCCTCTGGTTCCTCATTCGACGGGGAGAGCCAATCAAACGCCAAGGGGCCGTGCTCGACGGTAAATCGGGCAGCGTCGTCTACCGCCCGGAAAAACATGATGTGCTGGTATATACACCGGCCCTGGCGGAGCTTCGCATCAGTCCCGTGACCAAGAAGGAGCGCGAGCTCTATCTGAGTGTATTCGGCAAGCATCTGTTCGAGGATGACGAGTTCTTTTCCGAGCGCGGCAAGTACACCTTGGAACCCCTTCGCCGAGACGGTGAGGACTCCCTGGTCTGCTCCGACATCGAAGGGCTGGACGATATCGTGCTCCAGGAAGTACGCATCAAATGGGGTGGGCAACACAAGGAATTCGAAACCCGGCGTGCCGAGGACCTCTTCGCCGCCTATGAGGCCAGGGAAAAGGAGTTGCCGAGACACGCTCCGCTTGTTCTGGCCAAGTTCAGAGTCACCTTCGCCAATACGAAAAAGACGAGGGTATTGGTCATCTATCCGCCCAACAAGATCAACATCAAGCGCCACGACGACAGCACCGTGCTGGACGCCTGGATGGCCAAACGTGGCTTCATCCTGAACCAGACATCCGAGGAGGACGTCGAGAACGATGTCAGCGTGGCGTGCTCTTGAGGA
>Ga0067045_1001689_pt1 | contig 19262 bp, 17 predicted proteins | sample TerdegcTABiofilm_FD_59184 | JGI IMG/M metagenome (GOLD analysis project Ga0067045, IMG submission 59184) | Combined Assembly of (Gp0054472, Gp0054536) Wastewater bioreactor microbial communities from Singapore -Terephthalate degrading... | reverse complement strand
AGTCTCTGCTCAAAGCTGAGCAGAGGCTACACATGGCCATGGCAATTGAAGGGACGGTCGCCATAAACAGCGTGGCATATTCCCTGCAAAAAGAGCCAGCCATCCAGCTTGAATCCAGGAACATCATGGGTGTAGTGGTTCCAAAGATCACTGCTGATGCAGTGCAAAAGAAGATGTACGAGCGTGGCTACGGCATCATAGGGACCAGTTCAGCCATCGATGAGGCTGCCGAGAGCTACGAGACACTGGTGGACAAGATCATCCTGGCTGCAGAGGTAGAGACAGCCCTTATCCGGCTGGTCGAGGATATCGACAGCACGAAGAGGCGTGTCAATGCTCTGGAGTTCAAGGTGATTCCCGATATCAAGGACACCATCAAGTTCATCGGCATGGCCTTGGAGGAGATGGAAAGGGACAACGTGGTCAAGCTGAAGATGCTGAAGGGCAAGTCCCAGAGGCGCGTCGCAGAAGAAGAGGCCAAGAAAGAAGCAGCTAAAGCTGCAGAAGCTGCTGCCCGGGCTTCTGCTTGAAAGTCGCAAGATGTCGAACTGGTTTGAGCGAAAAGCTGAGGACTGGTTTGGGACGCCTGAGAAGAAGATGCGTCTTCTTCAGTGGTTGGTGTACGTCACCAACCTCTACATCATTTTTGGAATATTTGTCCTAATCTGGATTCTTTATGGAAAATATATCATACAGGCATGGAACTATTATGTAAAATAGTAGTTATAAAAATTTATATAAGGCGATAGTTAATATAAAACAGTAGTTAATATAAATAATATAAAACAGTAGTAATAATCTTCATCTGATTCTATAACAGCAGTACGGCCAGTTCTCTTTTATATTTTCTATCTCTTTTTGTATCATCTCATTGATGCTCACGGAGTTATAGCTGCCCTGCAAATCGAAATAGACGTAGCTGCCCTTGACAAATACATCCTTTCCGGTGAGCCATGGTTTTATATCGTTCATCAAATAGATGTATTGGCCTATTGGTAAGTCCGGAAATATCGACGTCTGCCAATTTAATGGTTTTATTGTCTACTAGGATATCTGTCGGAGTTACCACATCCTTTATGGTGCCTTGCATATCAAAATAAGATGCTTGGACTAAAATCAAGACTGGGATGAGTGCTAGTAAATTCATGTTACTTCGTTGTATCCTCAAATAGTATAAATGTATGGTACAAAATCTCCTCAGATGATCATCCTATCTCCCTCGCGGCTTTTACATCTTTTAGCTGGGCGGTTCGGTAACCTGTAACAACTTGCCTTCGTCCAGATAGGATCCTGTCAAGCTCTCTGTCGCCTGTGTCCACCAGTAGGTTTTGCAGCTCAGCCAGCTTGTGGGGCGTTGATACTATTATAAGGTTCTCGACCCCGGCTTTTTGTAGCACTTTAGCGCTTATCTGCTGACTGCCTCGGCCAAGAATGAAGCCCTGCGCACCTATCGGGCTCAGTATTACCTTGACCTTTTTCTCCCTGCTCAGAAGGTCCAGAAGATCTCTCTCGGATGCATCTTTTATGATCAGCCTTCCGTCCTGCACAACGTCCACGCCAAGCAAGGTCTTATCAATTCCCAAAAGCTCATTGATGTGGCTGGTGGTAGTTCCTGCGCCTAAGATGTATGCGGAGCCATCTCTCATGAATTCAGTGGCAAAGAGCGCAATCTGATCTTTGAACTCATCCTCATTTTCAGAACTGTAGATTCTCTTCCTCTCCTGCACGAGAACGGGTTTGTAGGGCGTCAGGGCCTGGGCATAGAGCTTTGTCTGCAGCTCGCCTGCGCGGTAGAGCTCCTCGTCGACATCCACTATCTCAGTCGCCCTGGTCCTCAGATCACCCTTGAGGTACCCTAAGGCAAGCTCAGCTGCGGCCTCAGGGCTTATGGCAAAGACTCCTGAATGCATCTTGACGCCTGCGGGAATGCCAAGGATTGGAACCTGATTTGCAACTGATGCCACATCTCTTGCAGTTCCGTCGCCTCCGCAAAACATAAGCAGATCTATGCCCCTTTTATGGAACGCTCTGCAGGCCGATCGTGTGTCTTCAGCAGTCGACTCTTCAGATGCGTTGTAGACAACGGCATGCCTCAGGCCACAGTCTTGTAGCGCCCGCTCGCCCATCTCACCACTGGCTGTGAAAAAGAAGAGGTTGTGCTCCTCGACGGCCATCAGGCGCAGGCATGCCCTGGCACGCTCATGTGCCAGAGGCTTTGCTCCCCTGGCCTTCGCAGCCTCGGCCAGGCCGTCAGTGCCTTTCAGGCCAACGGATCCGCCCATGCCTGCAATGGGATTGATCAGAAAGCCGATCTTTCTGGCTCTTCCTGACATCAGACCTTGGGGAGCTTTGCAAGGGATTGTTTCACGAGCTCTGCAGGATACTCGTAATCCACCAGCTTTCCATCGTTGAACTGATCGTAAGCCGCAAGGTCGAAGTGGCCGTGTCCTGATAGGGATATGAAGATGGTCTTGGCCTCGCCGCTCTTGCGGCAGCGCAGGGCCTCGTCGATGGCAGGCTTGATCGCATGAGCCGCCTCCGGAGCAGGAATTATCCCCTCGCTCCTGGCAAAGGTCGTGGCTGCCTGGAAGACCTCATTTTGCTGCAAAGCCGTGGCTTCGATCAGACCGTCGCGCACCAGGCTGCAAAGCAATGGCGCGTCGCCATGGTAGCGCAGCCCTCCAGCGTGTATGCCAGGCGGGATGAAGTCGTGGCCAAGTGTGTACATCTTTATCACTGGAGCCATGCCTGCTGTGTCGCCGAAGTCATAGGCATAAAGGCCCTTGGTCAGAGTGGGGCAGGCGGTGGGCTCGCAGGCTACCATGCGCAGATCCTTCTTGTCCTTAAGTTTGTCTGGAATGAATGGGAAGACCATCCCCGGGAAGTTGCTTCCTCCACCACAGCAGCCGAACATGATATCTGGATAATCATCTGCTAGATCGAACTGCAACTTTAGCTCAAGGCCTTCGATGGACTGATGGATCAGCACATGATTGAGCACCGACCCCAATGCATAATTCGTATCATCATGGCTGGCGGCATCCTCGACAGCCTCCGAGATGGCGATGCCCAGGCTTCCGGGCGTGTCCGGCATCTCTGCCAATATCCTTCGACCAAAATTGGTCCGATCAGAAGGACTTGAAAGGCACTCTGCGCCCCAGACGCGCATGGCGCTCTTCCTGTAAGGCTTGCTGTCAAAGCTCGATCTGACCATGTAGACTGTGCACTTCAGGCCAAAGAGGCAGGNGGCCAGGCTCAGAGCAGACCCCCACTGTCCTGCGCCAGTCTCCGTTGCAAGCCTCTCGATTCCCTCAAACATGTTGTAGTACGCCTGGGGGACTGCAGTATTTGGCTTGTGGCTGCCCGCTGGGCTTACGCCCTCATATTTATAGTAGATCTTGGCAGGCGTCTTGAGAGCCTTCTCAAGGGCGGCGGCACGATAGAGCGGAGTTGGCCTCCAGAGCCTGTATATATCGCGGACCTCCTTCGGGATGTCTATCCAGCGATCGGTGCTCATCTCCTGCTTGATGAGCGCCTTGGGAAAGATCATCTCCATGTCCTGTGGATTGAGAGGCTGCAAAGTTCCTGGATGGAGGGGCGGGTCCAGGGGTGTGGGCATATCGGCAGCTACGTTATACCACTTTTTGGGGATATCTTCCTCGTCGAGCAAGTACTTGATCTTCATCTGGAACACTCCATCTTTCGGCTATGATGCGATCTTGTGTACATCGTTGATTCAATTGACTTTATTTAAAGGCTTTGAGATGGATCGCAATGTCAAGATTTATTTATCATGGATGAAATTGGCGATGCCATGAGTGGCCAAACCCTGTCTGAGAAGATATTCTCAAGAGCTACAAAGAAAGAGGCGCATGCTGGTGAGTTCGTGATGGCCGGCATCGACTGTGCCATGATCCACGACATCACCGGCCCGCTGGCGGTCAAGGGATTTTATGAGATCGCTGGCAGGGATGCCAGAGTATGGGATCCCTCGAAGATAGTGATGCTATTCGACCATCAGGTTCCTGCGGACAGCCTTAAGGCCGCGGAAAATCACATCTTCTTGCGTAGCTTTGCCAAGGAGCAGGGCATCTTAAACTACGACATCTTCAGCGGAGTATGCCATCAGGTCATGCCAGAGAAGGGTCATGTATTGCCTGGCGCCCTTGTCGTAGGCACTGACTCGCACACATGCACATATGGAGCCTTGGGAGCTTTTGCAACTGGCATCGGTTCGACTGATATGTCCTCGGTCTTTGCCACAGGCAAGCTATGGTTCATGGTTCCAAAGACGTTGCAGCTCATGATTGAGGGGAGGCTTATGAAGTATGTCACCTCTAAGGATGTGGTGCTCAGGATCATCGGCGATATAGGGGCGGATGGGGCCAACTACATGGCCTGCGAATTCCGAGGCGAGGCGGCAGTTCGGATGAGCATCCCTGAGAGGATGACAGTATCCAACATGGCAATTGAGATGGGGGCGAAGGCCGGCATATTCGAGCCAGACGAGACGACCATAAAATACCTACAGAGCCGGGTGAAGGACGAGGCGGGCATCGAGGCATGGATCGTGCGAGGAGACGAGGATGCACAGGTCTCACAAAAGCACTGGAATGTATCCGATCTGGAGCCACAGATTGCGATGCCTCATAATGTCGATAATGTGCTGCCCATCAGCGAAGTCCCAGAGACAAGGATCGATCAGGTCTTCCTCGGCTCCTGCACCAATGGTAGGTTCGAGGATCTGAAGCTGGCCTCGGAGCTAATGAAGGGCGAGCCCGTGGCAAAGGGCGTGCGCATGATCGTCGTTCCTGCCAGCCGCGAGGAGTACATGAAGGCGCTCCGTGCTGGACTCGTGGAGAGGTTCATGGAGGCCGGAGCAATGGTGGAGTCCGCCTGCTGCGGTCCATGCATGGGCGGAAGCTTCGGCCTGCTCGGCGCAGGCGAGCGCTGCCTCTCCACGTCCAACAGGAACTTCGTGGGAAGGCAAGGAAGCCCCAAGGCCTTCGTCTACCTGGCGTCGCCCGCCACTGCAGGAGCTAGTGCCATCACAGGGTATATCACAGATCCAAGGGAGCTCTAGCTAAATCGGCATTGCGACTTTTTTTTGCCCTTGAGAGGAGCAGAATGAAGATTGCCTTCAAGCTCGCTTACCTTGGTGAAGATTACTTCGGCTTTCAGCGTCAACCTGATCGCGTTACAGTCGAGTCCGAGGTTCGACGGGCGTTGTCTCAGATAGGCGTCATCCACGGTGACTTCTGCTACGCAGGGCGCACCGATCGCGGTGTGTCTGCCTTGGGCCAGGTCATCGATTTTTGGATCGATGAGGATAAAGCAAAGCTGGCCAGGCCCAGATGCGTCAACGGACGTCTTCCCAGAGATATCTGGACATGGGCATGGGCTGCGGCGCCAATTGGCTTTTCCGCCCGTTGGAATGCCATGTGGCGAGAGTACCGCTACTTTCTCTGGCATCCGGGGTTGGATCTGGAGGCGATGCGGTCGTCCGCGCAGATGCTCCTGGGCGAGCACGACTTCAAAAACTTCTCCTCTGCCAAGGTTGATACAGTTAGGACTGTTCAAAAGCTGGAGATCCAAGAGATGAATGGGCTTTGGGTTTTCGATATCCGGGCAGATGGTTTTCTCTGGAATATGGTTCGAAAGATCGTCGGCTCTCTGGAGAAGGTGGGTGCGGGCGAAAAGAGCATGGACTGGTTCTCGAATCTACTCAGGCCGGAGCTGAACCACGGTGCTCCAACGGCTCCGGCTGAAGGGCTGATTCTCATGGATGTTGGATACGAGGGATTGGCATGGAATGTGGACAGGTACTCTCTTGAGCGGGCGGCGAGCACACTTGAGTTTACTGTCCAAAGAAAGAAGGCAGTGGCAGAGGTGGCACGGGAGATGCAAAGGGCGATGGAGCGCGGCTTTCAAGGCTTTTTGCTGTGACTTTGCTCTGCTATCTCACCTAGATACCAATGGATCCTCCGCTCCGCAAAGAGCAAATGCCTCCTCTCTCTCGATGCACGTGGGGCACGCGTGGCATGGCACTTCTTCTCCTCTATAACAGGACCACGTCAGGGCGTAAGGGACCTTCAGTTGCAGGCCGAGCTTCACTATCTCAGCTTTTGTCAGATTCACGAAAGGCGCTCGCAGCTCCACAGGATGCCAGGCAGTGGCCAGCCTGATGGCAGGCTTCAATGCTTCCACGAACTCGGATCTGCAGTCTGGATAAATGGTGCAGTCATTTCTGTGGGCTGCATAGTAGATCTCTGGAATCTGGTGCGCCTCTGCGTAACCTGCAGCCACTGAGAGCATGATCATGTTGCGGTTGGGAACGATAGTCTGCCTGGCAGCCTCCTCTGTGTAATGGCAGCTCGGCACCTCTCTTCTGCTCAGCAGTGCACTGTCTCCCAACAGGTCGGCCAGAGGGCTGAGGTCTACGACGCTGTGAGGGACACCTAGCAGAGATGCGATTTTTCTTGCGCAATCGATCTCCTTTTTATGTCTCTGGGCATAATCGAACGTCAAAGCATGAACTTCATGGCCATCATCGAGCAGCTTGTAGAGCAAAGTGGTCGAATCCACGCCACCGGAAAGTATCAAAACCGCCTTCGTCCGATTCCCATGCTGGCTTTTATGCATACTACCTGCTCCTGGGTGAGGATTGATATTAATACTTCCGAACAACCCCCACTGCACAAGTTTTATTTCCCATCAGGCGGATGGAAACGTCCAGCAATTTATGAGGAATTCTATGCGACTTTCCATGGATTTGGAGCTGCAGGACATACCAGGCCAGTTGCTTCTGGCATTGCAGCCCCTGAAGGAGAATAAGGCCAACATCATCAGCGTGGTCCACCACAGGGACCACAAGACCCCTCGGGGCATGATTCCGGTTCGCTTCGTCGTTGAGATGGACCAGTCAAAGATCGAACAGGTCAAGACAAAGCTCAGGGAGAGCGGCATCTTGGTGGTGCGAGCGGGTGAAGATCGCTTCATCGAGGCCGTATCCGTGGTGCTGGTCGGCCATGTGTTGGACAGCGACCTGGGAGATACAGTGAGCCGGATAGACTCCACAGGATTTGCTGAGGTTATGGATCTGGCCCTGACAATGCCCGGCGTGAATGAGCCCTCATCTGCTTATCTCAAGATCCGGGCCACGGGCAAGAATGAGATCCAGAAGGCTCTGACCATCCTGCGCGAAGTCGGCAGAGAGAAGAAGTTGCTCGTCATAGAGCCGATAGAGGCCGAGGCAGTATGAGAGATGTTAAGGTTTCCCTGGTTGGCTTTGGCGTGGTCGGGCACGGCGTTGTCGATGTCCTGAGCCGCAAGAAGAAGCTGCTCCGCGACATGGGGCTGAACCTCAAGCTTGTAAGCGTTACAGACCACACCGGCACAGTCCTTGCTGAGGATGGTGTCGATGCTGAGAAGATCCTGGGCGAGAGAACCCTTGCCAATGTAGCCACATCAGGCATGAAGGGCAAGGAGGCCATTTCAGCTATCGACTCAGACCTGATGATCGAGGTCACTCCAACGAACATCGTCCATGGGCAGCCGGGCCTTGGGCATATGGAGGCTGCTCTATCCGGTGGCAAGCACGTCGTGACCTCGAATAAAGGGCCTTTGGTTGTATCCTATGGCAAGCTCAAGAAGCTGGCTGAGGATAACGGCGTGATGTTGAAGTTCGAGGCAACGGTAGGCGGAACAATGCCTCTGATCAGCCTTGTCGAGCGCACGCTGGTTGGCAACACCATCAATGGTATCCGGGGGATCTTCAACGGTACATGCAACTACATCCTGACCCGCATGGCTGAAGAGGGCATTCCTTACACACACGCCCTGAGCGAGGCCCAGGATCTCGGGATAGCTGAGGCCGATCCGAGCTACGATGTGGAGGGGGTGGACACCGCAGGCAAAGTGGTTATCCTCGCAAACTCGCTGTTCGGCATGGATGTCAAGTACAGCGATGTGGATGTGACAGGCATAACAGGCGTCACTCCAGAAGCTCTGGCCCTGGCCAAAAAGAGGGGCTATGCCATCAAGCTCATAGGAGATGTGCCGGCCCTGACGGTCAGGCCCACGCTGGTGCCCCTGGACAGCCCCATAGCCGTCTCCGGAACGCTGAACTCTGCGGCGATCTACACTGACCTGTCTGGAACCATAACTGTAACCGGCCTTGGTGCAGGCTCCATCGAGACCGCCTCGGCCATTCTGACGGATATCATCAGCATATACAGGACCAAGCTCATCGACGCAATATTCTGAAGGCATCACAAAGCATGACCAGCTTTCTCAAGTTTGCCAAGCTCTGCAAGAAGGTGGAATGCGTCTCCGGCACGCTGGAGAAGATAGACCTGGTCGCAGGTTTCCTGGCGGAGCTTGACGAATCTGAGCTTTACGTTGCTCCTGGCTTCATCATGGGCAAAGTCTTCTCATCCGGATCGGATCTGGTCATGGGGGTTGGCCCATCCATCCTCTACGAGGCGCTTGCTCGTGCTTGCGGCTGCCCTCCTGAACAGATCTCCTCTATGCTGCGAGCCACTGGCGATCCCGGCCTTGTGGCTGCCGGGGTCGTCCAGAGACGAAAGCCTCTCGGTCTTGCATCGTTCATCGGCGGAGAGCAGCTCTCCATATCCGAAGTCTACCAGAGGTTCCTGGCCGTCGCCCATGCCTCGGGCAAAAGGAGCCATGATACTAAGATCAAGAACTTGCAGTTCCTTTTTTCACAGGCGTCGCCGCTCGAAGCTCAGTACATCGCGCGCCTTGCCATTGAGGACATGCGGATCGGGGTAGGCGAGGGAGGTGTGCGGGATGCCATCTCAAAGGCATTTGGAGCGTCTGCAGATGATGTAGAACGGGCCTACAACCTCACCAACGACATGGGCCTGGTGGCAGTGAGCGCCAAGCGAGGGACCCTCTCAGAGCTGAACATCATTCTCAATCATCCCATCAAGATGATGCTGGCACAACTGGGCGAGGGAATCCCCGCGGCATTGCAGGAGCTTGGAACTGCAGCCATGGAGTGGAAGTACGATGGTGCTCGTGTCCAGATTCACAAAGATGGTCAGAAGGTGCGTATCTTCTCTCGCAGGCTGGAGAATGTGACTGCCTCTTTGCCTGAGATAGTATCAGCAGTTAAAGCCAATATTCGGGCAAAGAGCGCCATTTTAGATGGAGAAGCTGTGGCAATAGGCCAAGATGAAAGGCCGATGGCTTTTCAGGAGATCTTGAAGAGATTTCGCAGGAAATACAATGTAGAGAAGCTTGCAGTCCAAATTCCACTCCGCCTTTTCCTGTTCGATCTGATCTATCTGGACGGAAAGAGCATTATTGATCGGCCATTGAGGGATCGCAGGGCGCTCTTGGAGACGATTGCAGATCCCTCTATGCTGGCCAAGCAGGTTCTGTCCAACAGCTCCGAGGTGGCTGAAGAGATCTATCGTCAGGCTCTGGATGCGGGCCACGAAGGGCTTATGCTGAAAAATCCCTCGTCGGTCTACGCACCGGGAAAGAGAGGCAAGAACTGGCTGAAGATCAAGCCGGTGATGGAGACATTGGACCTGGTAGTAATAGGGGCAAAATGGGGCGAGGGCAGGAGGGCCAGCCTCCTTGGTTCCTACAGGCTCGGCTGTCTGGAGCCAGAGACTGGAATGCTCCTGGATGTGGGATGGGTGGCGACGGGCCTGACCGACGAGGCTCTATCTGATCTCACCGAAGTGTTCAAGGGATTGATCGTTGTCGAGAGGGGAATGGAGCTAGAGCTGAAACCAGCCGTGATCTTCGAGGTGGCCTACGAGGAGATCCAGAAGAGTCCTAACTATTCATCGGGATATGCATTGCGTTTTCCAAGGCTGGTTGCGGTCCGGGACGACAAATCCATTGAAGAAGCGGATACCATTGAGAGGGTGATCGCCCTTTACAAGGCTCAGAGGGGCAGAAACACCGCTTCCTGATCCTGTTTTGGAATATGGATCTGTCAAAAGGAGGTTTTGAGATGTTGTTCAAGAGGCTTGAAGAGCTGAACGAAGAGGATATGAAGGTCCTCTTCGCAAGAGATGTGGGCATCCAAGATGTGCTGGCGAGCGTGAACGAGATCATCGCAGAGGTCGGATCAAAGGGAGACGAAGCCCTTTTCAGATACACTGAGAAGTTTGAAGGCGCAAAGCTGGATGACCTGCGTGTGAGTTCGGAAGAGATCGATGCAGCCTACGAGGCGGCAGATGAGCGTCTCCTGGAGTCGCTCTCTCAGGCGGCAGACAACATCTTCGCCTTCCATTCTGCACAAAAGGAGCGCGACCTCTGGATGACCGAGGTCTCGCCAGGCGTCTTCGTCGGCCAGAAGGTCGTGCCACTGGACTCGGTGGGAGCCTATGTTCCTGGTGGACGTGCCGCTTACCCCAGCTCAGCTCTCATGAATGTCATACCCGCAAGGGTCGCAGAGGTTCCGAGGATTGTGGTATGCACGCCACCCAAGGCAGACGGCTCTGTCACACCTCTCACGCTCGTTGCAGCCGACATGGCTGGTGCTGACGAGGTCTATAAGCTTGGAGGCGCACAAGCGATAGCTGCCATGGCAGTTGGCACAGATAGCATAGAGCGCGTCAACAAGGTTGTGGGACCGGGAAATGTCTTTGTCACTGCAGCCAAGATGCTTCTGAGAGGAACAGTCGAGATCGATTTTCCTGCAGGCCCAAGCGAGGTCCTGATCATTGCAGACAGGACTGCTGACCCAGGAGTTATCGCTGCAGACATGATCGCTCAGGGAGAGCACGATCCCAAATCCATATCTGTCCTGGTAGCAACGGACGATCTGCTGGCCAGTGCCGTGGCCGAGGAGCTGGCGATCCAGGCTGCGGGAGCCGTCCGAGGCGAGATAGTCTCGCAGAGCCTGGATCACAGTGCAGTTCTTGTGGCAGGGGATCTGGATGAGGCTGTGGACTTTGCCAATGCCTTTGCACCAGAGCACTTGGAGATCGTCACAAGTGATCCACTGGGGACATTCAGGTCCATACGCCATGCAGGCAGCGCATTTCTCGGGCGCTACACGCCAGTGGCCGCGGGCGACTATGCCAGCGGGACGAACCACGTGCTCCCTACCTCAGGTTATGCCAGGGTATTCTCGGGCCTCAATGTGGACCATTTCACCAAGAAGATCACTGTGCAGATGATCACCGACGATGGCCTGCTGGGCCTGGAGGAGACTGTGACGACCCTGGCTGAGGCTGAAGGGCTGATGGCTCACGCAGATTCGGTCAGAAGACGGCTGGAGCCAAGAGACAGCGCCACAGATCCAGGCTATTCGCCCAATATCTCGTAAGTATCCTTATGTGGGTTGATCAGCAGCCCTTCTGCGATCTCCTTTGCCCTGGCCACTCTGTCCACCCCGCGAAGGTACAGCTTCCAGATAGTGGCCTTCTTGACGTTCACAACGCTGGTGAACCCGAGGCGGCCCCGCAGCCTCTCTTGTGTGGATATTGCCTCACCGTCCTCGATCTTCAGGGATACCAAAACAGGGACATACTCATCTTCAAACTTAAGCTCGTCGATTAGAACCTTGTAGCTCTCCTTGTTCTCGTTCACCAGCTCCTTGGCAAAGCCCTTGGCAAGCTCTTGCGGGTCTCCAGAATCGACCTCGATGCTAAAGAGGCGTTCCTTCGATACATCATAGAGCACATCTCCAAAGCCCATTCTCCTGACCAAGGTATTTTTCACGGTGGCAGCTTCTGCATCTGGTATCTTCAGCCAGACTCGAAGATTGATCTTTTGACTCATGCATTCACCTCGATGTAGCGCTTCACAGACTCGAAGACCCTTCTGCCTGGTCCCGGCTCGTCAGGCCTCTGCTTTCTGGGGTCAAAGGCAGGAAGCTGCCAGGCGAAGAAGGCCCTCTCAGGATGGGGCATCATGCCAAGCACATTTCCTTCAGGGTTGCATATGCCTGCGATGCTCTCTGTGCTGCCGTTCACATTTACTGGAAACTCATTTATGACGCGGCCATTTTTGTCGCAATAGCGAAAGACCACCTGCTCTTCATCATTCAGCATCTCTATCAGCTTTGGCGTGGAGGTGACGAGGTTTCCCTCACCGTGGGCTATTGGTATCTTGAACAGGCATCCTCTCTCCATGATGAACGAGCCGCTGCATCTCCTGGGTGGTGCTTCGTGTCTCAAATTGATCCAGTCGCAGTAGTAGCCTCGGCGCACGATCTTTCCATTTGAGACCATGACATTTTGTGCCAGGGCCATCTCGATCTTGCCAGTGCCCGGCAAGAGGCCAGCCTCTACAAGGATCTGAAATCCATTGCAAATGCCGATGATGGGCTTGCCTTTAGCTGCCTCCTCCAACAGAGCCTGCATGACGGGCTCTTTTGAGGCGATAGCTCCAGCTCGCACGCGGTCCTGGTAAGAGAAGCCGCCTGGAATGAAGTATCCATCGAAGCTGGAAAGCTCCCCTGCTGATCTATTCCAGCGAAAGATCTCGCCATCCATTCCCACGGCCTTCACTGCTACAAGCGTCTCATACTCGCAGTTCGTTCCAGGGAACTGCACCACTGCAATCTTCATCTCATCGCCTCCACAAGGCCACTCGTCCATGCGAGCCTCGCCTCATCCAGGTCCAGGTCAGCCACAGTCAAGCCCTCCCTTTTCATCACGATCCTCCTTTTCCGGGAGACTTTTCCAATCTCCATCGGCTCCAGGTTGTAGCTCCTCATGAGGTCGACCAGCCGTCCCTCTCTTCCGGGCCTGGCTTCCAGCACAAATCCGGATGACTCTGAGAAGAGGAGCTTGTCGGTTCTCATGCCAGCATCTCCGGCTTTGTCCAGGTCCAGATCGAGCCCGAATTTGGCAGGCCGAACCAGCGCCATCTCCATTGCAGTGCAGGCCAGTCCGCCATTTGAGATATCGTGGGCCGATGCCAGAAGGCCTTCATCTATTGCGTCGATAACGGCATAGATCATTCTCCTCTCCAGGTCGAAACGGACGATGGGGACGTTGGCACCAGTGATATTGAATATGGTCCTGTAGTACTCAGAGCCGCCCAGCTCATCGAACCTTGGGCCGATGAGGTAGAGCCTATCTCCTGCTGCCTTTAAGTCCTGAGTTATTGCTCTTCCAATATCCTTGATTATGCCGACGCAGGCGATGATGGGCGATGGATCCACAGAGCCTTGCGGCGATTCATTGTAGAAGCTCACATTTCCTGATACTATTGGAACGGGCTGGTTCTCATAGCCCTTCAGCCAGATCTGTTTGCAGGAATCCGACAGGCCCTTCACGCCTTCTCTGAACTCCCAGAAGGCCTCAGGCTTCTCCGGATTCCCATAGTTCAGGCAGTCGGTGATGGTTGAAGGCGTAGCACCTATGGCTGCAATGTTGCGCATGGCTTCAGCGACGGCTGTTGCTCCTCCCCAGTAAGGGCTGATCCTGCCATAGAATGGATTGGAGTCCACGGACATTGCCACACCGAACTTCTCGCCTCGCACAGGTGCAATCAATCCTGCATCGGCCTCACCTGGCCGGATCACAGTGTTGCCCATGACTTCTGTATCGTAGTATCTGTAAACATGCTCCCTGGATGCGATGTTGGGGGACTTGAGGATCTTCAGCAGAACAGAGTTGTAGTCAGCAGGTTCATCTATCTCCGGCTCGGCCAGGTTGAATGTGCGAGGTATCTCCTCGCNCTGATATCTTATGCCGCCGGTGAGGTGCTGGATTGGCACATCGCAGACGATTNCGCCCTTGTGTCTGACGACGAATCTATCGCCGCTGTTGATCTTGCCTACAACGCTCGCCCTCGCGCCTTCGTAGACGTTTGGCAGGTCCCAGTCCTCGTTGTAGATCTTCAGGATCCTCTCGCGCAGGTGCATGGGCGAGATGATCAGGAAGCGCTCCTGGGTCTCGGCGATGCTCAGGACCTCAGGTGGGAAGTCGCCTGCTTTGTGCATGTCGTCCAGGTTTATCTCCATGCCAAAGCCGCCTGCAGCGCCCATCTCGGATGCAGCACATGTGAAGCCTCCGCCGCCCAAGTCCTTGAAGCCGATCTCGACGCATTCCTCACGAACCAGCCTGAAGAGATCATCGTTGGCCTTGAATAGCACATTCTTCAGAAATGGATCTGGGATCTGCACTGCGCCGCGGTTTGTCTCTTCATCCTCCTCTCGCAGGGCTTCAGAGGCGAAGGTCACTCCGCCAAGGCCGCTTGCGTCCGTCGGCTTGCCGATCAATATCACATCGTATCCACCATCGCCTGCAGCGGGAGGCGCACGGGAGCGGATGATCTGGTCACGGCGAACGATGCCCAAGGATACAACATTCACAAGGCAGTTGTCGTCGAAGCTCTCGTTGAAAACGATGTCGCCGCCCATGTTCGGCACGCCCAGAGCATTGCCGTACTGCCAGATTCCATCCACCACGCCTTCGGCAACCCAGCGCACTTTGCTTGCCTTGGGACCGTATGGGTCGCCAAAGCGTAGCGGGTCGGCGGTGGCCACCACAGTCGCACCCATGCAGTTGACATCGCGGACGATGCCTCCGATGCCAGTTGCAGCACCTTCATTGGGCAAGATCTGGCTGGGATGGTTGTGGCTCTCGTGGGATATCACTACGCACCATTTGTCGTCGATTGCAACAATTCCCGAGTCCTCGACAGGGCCCATAACCACGTTGGGACCGTCGGTGGGCATGAACTCCTTTAAAGTGGCGCGGCTGCTCTTGTATGAGCAGTGCTCGGACCACATAGCATCATAGCAGAACAGCTCTGTGATGGTTGGATCTCTTCCCAGCACCTCGGCAATGGAGCGCGCTTCTCTGACGGACATGCCTATGCCCGCACCGCGCAGGTTTGATTCAACATCTGAATCGGCAAGACCGATTATCTTCAATTGGGTACACCTCTGCAGTAGGCCTATCAATTCGAAGAGCATTATGAATTTATCGATCCAGCTAAAAAAAAGCTTCTGCATTATGAAAAAGTATGAGCGCCGAAAGTTTAATGGCCTTTGCCGATCTATTCGGATGGGATGGTAGTGGTTCTTTGCAACGATGCAGAGATTGAGGTTCCCGAGGGAGAGATCTGCCAGATCTGCGGATGTGAGCTGGAGGAGTTCGACGAGGTGACGGGAACAGGAATTCACGGTTACTATCACTGGATCTGCGTGAATCATGCGGATGCATGAGATTAATCATCTAAAAGACGTAACTGGCCGGAGCACAACGATCCTCTTGTCGAGCGTAGCTAAGATGCACTTGACCTTCGACTTTCTTGAGAGATGGGTAGCAAGATCTAGAGGAGCTCAATAGTGGCAAGCTAGGGGGCCGTCACTTTCAAAAAAAACTGATCTGCCTGGGAATGACTTCACAGTCAGGCCGAAAAAAAAACGCCTATGACCCAAGGTCACCCATGTGGATGAAAATGGATCTTTGCGAGAACCATTTTCATGTGAATTGGAGACTATCTGCCTATACCTGTGTATCGACCGATGTATGGGCCCATTCTAAGGGGATCGCACATATTTCTGCCATCCACGACCACCAAATCTGGACGAAGCTGCAATACTGTGGCTAAATCGATATTTTCATACTCAGCATGAGCTGTTGCAAGTATCAATACATTTGATTTGGAGATCAGATCTGGTAGGTATTGCGTAGATTTGATGCCATTGAGATGCGATACATATGGGTCGTGTACGCGGATCTCCTTTACGCCACGCTCTTTCAACTCCCTGACTATGCTCTCCGTCGGTGTATGGCGAGGATCTGCTGTATTCTCCTTATAAGCTATACCGAGTATCCCTACGCTCGAATCTTTGAGGCTCTTTCCTTGAGCCTCAAGCAATTTTCCGGCTTTTTCGACTGCATAACCTGGCATACTTTCATTCATTCGCATTGCAGCCAGTGTCAATTTAGGATTGTAACCGTGTTTTTTAACTTCTTCCGCAAAGAAATATGCATCCTCCGGAATGCAATGGCCTCCAACACCACAGCCAGGATATATCGGCTCGAAGTTCCATTTTGTCGAGGCAGCTTTGATTATCCTCTTGACGTCCACTCCGCCAAGTGCATCACAGCTGATGGCAAACTCATTCATGAATGCTATTTTAACTGCCCTCATGGAATTCTCGAGAAGCTTGACAAGTTCTGCCTCTGTAGGATTGTTCACTGTGTAAACATAAGGAACTATCTTCTCGTACAGTCTGGCGCCAAGTTGAGTGCTCAATGCGTCTATTCCGCCAACGACTTTTGGAACCTTGTTTATCGTGTGTTCCTTGTCACCCGGATTTATCCTCTCAGGTGAAAATATAAGTCCAAAAGTCAGATCCCGCACAAAGTCCAGATTCTTCTTGGAGGATGCGCTTAAATCTACCGACAGTCGTCCCTGGGCCAACTGTTGATTCAAGGCAGACAAGAGCGCCCTTCCGAAGTCTCTTTCCAACACTCTCGGCACTGGCCTCAACAAACCTGTAATCCGGAGCTCCGCTTCTCGGATCCGCAGGGGTAGGAACGCAGACAGCAATAAAATCAGCATCCCCAGCATTTGCTATATCTGTGGAAGCGTCTAGTGACTGTGCAGCCTTAATATATTCGATCAACCACTCCTCTTCTACAAGGTAGTTTCTCCTCGCCTTTATGCAATCGACCTTTACCTGGTCTAAATCATAACCTACAACATGAAATCCCTTATGGGCAAACATCGTGGCCAGTGGGAGGCCAACGTACCCCAGGCCTACAATCGATATCTCTGTCTCATAATTATCCAATTTCTTTTGATATTCTGATGGACTAACCCAACAATTCTCCTCCATTAGCCCATTGTACATTTTATCATCGTGATTGAAAGGTTCTGGGAATAGATGCCCTTCTATGGGTGCGCATACAGTGCTCTCTTGCGAGGACTTCATAACGAATAACCCCTCCGATTGCTCAAAGTCTCCTGCCGAATTGAGGCATGATTATGGGGGCGGACAATTTGGCAGAACAATATTACACTACTATTCCCTTTTCGCATAAAACTGGACAAGAAATCCTATTTAGGATACAATATTGGATGGATGTATACTTATTTAAGGTCGCAAGTTGTAATAATTATGATAGATAAGAATGACATGTACGTGTATTTAGTCAAGACATATCCTGCCAATGAAATGGCAGGGATTAGCCCTGAGTTCGTCCTAAACTGAGTTCGTCCTAAAATACGAGAGGGTTCTGGTTAGAACAATTGAAAACGGTATCGACACTAAGCTCATCAATCGAGTTCAGGTCATGGAGACCACAGCATGGCAACCACTCAATTGTATCATTGTAATTTGGAAACTGAGATCTCATTTCGATTTTGCGTGCTAGAGCATATGTTCCATAATATCTCTCGTTGCCCTCGCTCAGTGGAGGATAGTCGTATCTTTTGACGTTATACTCCGAACCCGCATGCCTATACCTTAAATCGGCAATGCCAGTCGTATTTGTCTGGATCTTGTATCCCAAATACCTCGTGGGCATTAACTGTGCTCGAATGATTGATATGTCATTTGCCTGAACGGTGGCGTTCATGCTCTCAAGCCACATCACAGTTAGCCTCTCTTTAGAAAGCTCACTGTTGTAGAGAAGGTTCGAACCAGCATAGTCTCTGTTATTCCCCTCAAAGTCTCTGTCATTTATCTGACTGCCTGAATATTGCAGGGATCTCTTTGAAGCTAACGACACCGGCCACTTCTCAGTGAAGGTAAATGTATAGGAATCGGTTCCGTAGGGCTTTACGTAGTCGATGGTAATTTCTTCCTCTACAACCGACCACAGGCTCATCTCATCTTCAGATCTGTAGTCTCCTTCCAGCGCACTCGTCCTTTCTCTTAGCTGGACATCATTGTACGCGATCTCTGAGTAGTAGGAGCTGTAAGGCTTCAGGAGTGTGTCATGATATTCTACTGGCGATATCTTGCCCTCAACCAAGCTCGATTGGGTGAAGGTGATGTTTCCGCTATGGCGATATATGCTCCACGAAGAAGAATTTGTGCCTATGCCGCACTGCCAGAAAGTAGCACTGGCGCTCGAAATAATTGTCAGTGTGATTACGAGTGTTAGAGGCCATAGCTTCATCAAATATGCTCCAATCTTTCCTTTTAACTGTATCGAGCGCCCAACGCCATAATTTCATCAATCATTAAACCGATGCCGATATAAACGCTGGTACGGTATTGCAAATATGATAAATATAAACTTATCGAACGCCTCGCTACGTCTTGTACGTTTCAAGTCGTTCATCTCGATCGCCAACTTTATAAAGATATTTTTTATCACAATTAGATTTTCAGTGAGTAATCCTTCGACCGAATATCGTTTATTCCGCCCTTTTTAATAACCATATTCGCCTCCACAGGCACGCTAATTTCCATCTTTTCCAAAATCATCCTCTTTTTTTTGAGACCTCTGTGAGCCTCCACTCTCCGCCGACTTTAACTGCTCGCAACTTTGACAATTCCATCAGAATCTCCTCGATAGAACTCTTATCGAGCAGCTTCGCCTCCCTCGCCCTCCGGAGCAAAATCGCTCTCAGTATCAGCGATATGAAGAAGATAAACAGCAGGCCCTGCAATGTTTCGACCNTCTGCACTCTCAGAGGCATAACCTCAAGTTCATTCTTCAGATCATCGAACTTCTTCTCGACCTCGTCTCTCTCNCGATAGAGAGAAAGGACCTCATCCCAGCTTCGTCTTGATGAAGAAAGTAGAATTGTCTTTCCAAATCGATTTACAGCCTGCGATATGGCGTTCACTCGTCTGCTAAGATGAATCTTCTTGCCTTCCAGAGTGTACTCAAAATATCTTTCAAAATTTCCTGCTGTCCTCTTGAATTGGTCGACTGGATTTCGGAACTCTTTTCCGTCAATGGCGCATTCGATATCGATTAATCGATTGTAGAACGAATTTGTCTCTAATCCTTCCCGCTTCTTGTTAAACAGGACATATCCATAGGCATCGACGTCCCCAATTTGAATCTCACTTTCCAGGACATAAAAGATATCGCCACCAAATCGTTTAGCATTAGCCGGGCTCTCAATTTCCCTATTCGTCTCACTGATCAGGCCCTTACCGACATTGACGCTAAACGGAAGAGAAATGATAAAATCGATATTTGCTTCATTCATTTCTTTTATATTATTCTCACTGTAGAATCCGCGATCCAAGATGAATAGACTCTTCGATATTCCAAGCGCTTTGACCTCAGCTACAAGGTTTTTCAGAGTCACAACATCGCTGATGCTGCCTGGAA
>Ga0067045_1029636_pt1 | contig 19263 bp, 17 predicted proteins | sample TerdegcTABiofilm_FD_59184 | JGI IMG/M metagenome (GOLD analysis project Ga0067045, IMG submission 59184) | Combined Assembly of (Gp0054472, Gp0054536) Wastewater bioreactor microbial communities from Singapore -Terephthalate degrading... | reverse complement strand
CCCCGATCGATGGGGGCTTCGGAACGATAGACCGTATACCCCTCCGGCGGATCGGCGGCCTCCTCCCAGGTCACCAGGACGCCCTCGGGCCGGATCCCGACGCGGATGCGCAGGGGGAAGGGGGCGAAAATCCTCTCCTCCGGGGCCGGCGCGGGAAGGACCGGGGACTCCTTGGGAACCGGGGGAGTCTGTCCGGAGAGGGCCGCGGCCGCGGCGAGTAGGAATGCGACGGCGGGGATATTTCTACGCACCATGATAGTATAGTATCGGAAGGAACGGGCTCGCGCCATAGGCCGGCCGGCGGATTGTATCTTTCCTTTGACACGAAGGGCTCATTCCTATACCATATCGATATGTTTGTAGCCGTAGTATGCGATCCCGGAAGCGAGGATTCCAGATCCGCCCTCTACGCTCTTTTGCCCCAGTACGGGTTCGAGAAGGTGCAGCGAGCCTGTTACGAGACCACCCAGATCGACGAGAGAAGGCTCGCATCCCTGAAGCGCGAGATCGACAAAGTCACGGATTATTATGATGTGATACGAATCTACCAGTATCCCCTGGAGGGAAACTTCGCCCTCACGACCCTAAAGAACAACAAGTGGAGGCGCATCATCGTGCGCCCTCCCAAGTCCTGAGAGAAATTCCGGAGGAACGAAATGATCGAGGACCTGGCGGCTCCGATCCTGGAGCTGCGCCGCAATATTCTGGACATTTGGGGGCGTCTTTGACGCCGATGAAATTCGAAAGACCATAGCCGCCCGGGAAGAGGAGACTTCGGCGCCGGGATTCTGGAGCGACCAATCCCGGACGGAGAGGGTCATGAGCGAGCTCAAGCTTCTCAGAAACCGCCTGGAAACCTGGGAACAGCTCAAGAAGGATGCGGAAGCCCTCGAGGAGATTTACAGCCTGGCCCGGGAGGAGGGTGACACCTCCATGGAGACGGACATCCGGGTCGCCTACGAGGACGCCAAAACCCGGTTCGACTCCGCCCAGATCCTTGAGCTCCTTTCGGGCGAAGCGGACAAGAACGGAGCCTTCCTGACAATACACGCCGGATCCGGCGGGACCGAGGCCTGCGACTGGGCTTCCATGCTCCTACGGATGTATACCCGGTGGGCTGAGCGGCACTCGTACAAATACGAGGTCGTGGACATGTTGGAGGCGGAGGGAGGCGTGAAGAGCGCCACCGTCCAGATCGACGCTCCCTACGCCTACGGACGGCTGAAAGGCGAGTCCGGGGTCCATCGACTGGTCCGAATATCCCCCTTCGACGCGAACGCCCGCCGGCATACATCCTTCGCATCGGTCTATATCTTTCCTATCCTGGACGACAGCATCGAGGTGGAGATCCGGCCCGAGGACATACGGATCGACACCTACCGGTCCGGAGGCGCGGGCGGACAGAAGGTCAACAAGACCGATAGCGCCGTGCGGATAACCCATATACCCACGGGAATCGTCGTTACCTGCCAGAACGAGCGAAGCCAGTACAAGAACAAGGACGTCGCGATGAGCGTCCTGAAGTCCCGGCTCTACGAACACTACCGACAGGAGAGGGAGAAGGAGAACGCGAAGTTCGCCTCGGAAAAGAAGGAGATCGCCTGGGGAAGCCAGATCCGCTCCTACGTCTTCCAGCCCTACACGATGGTAAAGGACCATCGGACCAAGTTTTCCGTCGGCAACGTGCAGGGTGTCATGGACGGAGATATCGATCCCTTCATCGAGAACTGGCTCCAGTTCTCCTGGGCCGGGGGGACTCCGGCTCCGGAGGACGGGGACGACGAGGACTGACGGCGGACGGCCATGCGCTCGGCTCGATCCGGAGCGACCGCGCTCCTTTTAGCCCTCCTGGCCGCCCCGGTTCCGGCCAGGACGGACCTTCCTGCCTGGACCTTCGGAGTGGCATCCATGCCCCCGACAGCCCGGGAGGTTCGGACCTATCCGGCCCTGGGCTCCCTGCCGCTGTTGGTCCTGGAGAACCTTCGCGACCTGGAGCTTAGGTTCCTTTCGGATGAGGAGGCGGCGAAGATCCTGGAAACAGCCCGGCTCCAAGGCCTGTACGAAGCGGGAGCCTCCGCAGCCCGGTTACGGGACCAACGGGACGCCGCGGCGCTGTCGCCTTCCGGCCTATCCGAGCGGGCTGCCCAGGAGCGCAAGCTCCGGGTCGAGCAGAGTCGAGGCCGTGAAGAGGGCGCGGCCTCCGGGGAGATCGGAACCCGGGGGGACACAACGCGAGGCGAACCCCGCAGGCTGGCCCTTTGGGAAGGGCACGTCGCCGGCCGGCTGCTCGAGGCGGGTACGGATCCCGGGGGGACCTGCGCTCGGGAAAAGCTCGAGTACCTGGTCTTTTGGGAAGTTAGCGAGATTTCAGGGTATCTACGGATCCGGATGCTCGGGTGGAACGCCGTTCTCGGGCGGCAGGATTTTTCCTACACCTCCTACCGGTCTCCGGAGGATATATCCTCCGGGGCGCCCGAGCTGGCCCAAGCATTGGTCAGGGCCGTGTCCGGACGGCCTTCCTCGCGCCTGGTCTTCGAGGTTGAGCCCCCGGACGCGACAGTTCGAGTGGACGGACGCCTCCTGGCCCCCGGGCGCAGGAGCCTGCGGGTGTATGAAGAACGGGAATACCAGGTCTCCCTGGAAACAGCCGCCGGTCTTAGGTCCGACTACCGGGTCCGTTCCGAGTTCGGCAAGGACGTGACCCTTTCCGCGCGCCTCGAAGCTCCCCAATCCGCGGTCGTTTTGGTTGAGACGGATCCGCCCGGGGCCACCGTGCACCTGGACGGAATCTGGGCCGGAACAACGCCCGGCGAGGCCCGGCTGTTCGGCTACGCCCGGGTCGCGCGGTTGGCTCTCCCGGGTTTTGAGGATGAATACCGGGTGATCGAACCGAACGCGGAGGGCCGTCTCCTGGTCCAGCTCCGGGAGGCGGACAGCTCCGGAACCTCCGCGTTCGAGCGGAGCAAGGAACGGTTCTACCAAGCCCTGGGCTTGTTGGCCGTAAGCCTGCCCGTGACGCTGCTGTCCTACGGGGTCTTCCTGCAGAGTTCTGCCCTGTACCAGGAAGATCCCGGCAACGGAACCTTCTCGGGAAGGAAGGACGCCGCCCTCGTCGCCTTCGCCGTATCCGGCGGGATCACGGCGGGATTGCTGGCCGGCGCCTCGATCCGGCTCGTCAAATATATTCAATCAGCCCGATGAGGAGGTCCCCGAGTGGGCGCCCGTTTTTCCGATCGGCTTAAGGCGTTGTTGGGCATGGGCCCGGGAGACGAGTTCTATGAGTGCCTCGAGGATCTTCTTATCGAGGGGGATATCGGAACCCGGGCCGCTCTGGAGGCGGTCAGTGAACTCCGAGGATACTGCCGAAGGGAAGGGATCCTGGAAGAAGCGGGTATCCGGCGGGCTTTGAAGGACATACTCCTTCGGTACGGCAAGGAAGCGCGGATCGAACCCGCCGCGGGCGGCCTGGACGTCATCCTGCTCTTGGGGGTGAACGGCGTCGGCAAGACCACGACGGCCGCAAAGCTCGCGCACTGGTATCGTGAGAACGGCTTGGCCCGGAACATCATCCTGGCCGCCGGGGACACCTTCCGGGCCGCCGCCATCGATCAGCTCAAGATCCACGGCCAGCGTCTGGGTCTCCGCGTGGTGGCCCAACAGCCGGGATCGGATCCCGGGGCCGTGCTCTACGACGCCATAGAGGCCGCCAAGGCGGACGGCGCGGACCTCATCCTGGCGGATACGGCGGGTCGGATGCACACGAAGCAAAACCTCGTGCGGGAACTGGAAAAGCTGGATCGCATAGTCGGAGCCCGGGCACAGCCTTCCCGGTACCGGAAGCTTCTCGTGGTGGACGGCACGACAGGTCAGAACGCCCTGCGGCAGGCGGAGGTTTTCGGAGAGGCCGTGCGCCTGGACGGAGCGGTTTTGACCAAGTACGATTCCTCCGGAAAGGGCGGCATGGCGCTTTCCCTGGCCTACGAACGAGGCATACCTACGGCCTTCCTGGGAACCGGTGAAGGGTACGGCGACATACGGCCCTTCCGGTTGAACGAATTTCTGGACGAATTCCTGGGCGTATCGAGCTGAGATGAAGGATCTACGACTCCCCTGCATCCCGGTGCTCGCGCTGGCCCTGTGTCCGGTCTTCGATGCTCGGGCCCAGGATTCCGGCCCCGCGGAGTCGGAGGAGATCGTCCGGTACGTCCTTGTTGGAGGTTCGGTCACGGGCGCCGTAGTCTCGACTCCCCGGGGGGAGGAGATCCGGCGGGAGTACTATGTCCGGGATTCGGTCGGGAACGTCGTCGAGATACGGGTGACCTATCCAGAAGGCGGCTCAACCCGATCCGGAAGCGCCCCGGGCAGGGAATGGTTCGAGTACCCCGGGGGGGACCGGGTCTTTAGGGTCTACCGGACGAACGGAGACCTGGAGTCCGAGGAAGTGCGTCGAGGTTCGGCCGTGGTTTACCGGGTCCTGTATAGGTACCGCGATGAATCCGGATCCCTTTCCGTCGTGGAGGAGACCCGTCCCGGGGAAGGATGGAAACGCGTCACGGAATACGGCAACCGGGGACTTCCCGACAGGGAAACCGTCGAGACCGGCAACGGCTTCGTAACGATCACTCTCTATGAGTGGGATGACCGGGATCGCAGGATCGGCATGCTCGTCCGGGAGGGCCGGAGCGAACGTCGGGTGCGGTTCCTGTACGGAGAGGACGGCACCGAAACGGAGGAGCGCACGGATACGACCGGTGCCTTGACCGTCCGGATCATCCGGCATACCGACGGCAGTTCCTTGGAAGAGAGATTCGACGGAGGGGTCTTATTCGCCCGGACGTACCGGAAGGACGGGAACCTTGTCCGGGAAGAGCTCTACAGGGACGGCCTGCTTGTCCGATCGAGGGAGGTCCCGTGAAAAAGACGCTCCCCTGGGTTTCCTTCGTGGCCCTTCGCTATCTTCAAGCTCGAAGGGTCAAGGGTGGGGCGGCCTCCTTCCTGCTGGCGGCCCTCGGCATAGCCGTGGGAACCGGCGCTCTTGTCGTGGTCCTAGGGGTGATGAACGGGTTCCAGTCGGGCTTCATCGATTCCATCCTCCAGGTGGATAGCCATCACGTCCGGATAAGCCCGGTTTCGGAGGACCCGGAGGATCCGGAGACGCGGACCCTGGTGGGGCGGCTCCGTTCGGATCCCATGGTAACCGCGGCCCTTCCCTTCGCGGATTATGAGACCGTGGCCTTCGGGCCCTCCGGGAGGGCGCATCCCCTTCGGGTGAAAGCCCTTCCCGAGGACGCCGGAAGCCTGGATCCCGCCTTGGTGGAACGCCTGGGCCTAGGGGAGGGCGCGTTTCCGGGATCCGCTCCGGGGGGGATTTTTCTAGGCGCGGAGCTCGCGCGGCAGCTCGATGTCCTGCCGGGGGATGAGGTGAACTTATTGACCGTGCGGGCTTCCGAGGCCGAGGGTGTGGCCGCGTCCACCCTCCGGGTTCGGGTGACCGAGGTCTTTAGAAGCGGGTACTACGCCTTCGATTACGGCTTGGGGTTCGTGTCCTTCGAGACGGCCCGGGCGTTCGGCGGTCCCGTGAACCTCGTCCTGGGCGTCAAGCTAAAGGACCGGTTCGCGGATGAAGGATTCGCCGCCCGCCTTTCCGCGCGGTACGGAGTTCCCGCCGACCGGATCGTGACCTGGAGGGCCTACAACCGGTCCTTCTTCGGCGCCCTGCGCATGGAAAAAACCGCCATGATGCTTCTGGTCGGACTTATCTTCCTGGTCGTGGCGGTGAACATTTTCCATTCCCTGCGACGGACGGTCTTCGAGAAGATGGAGGACATTGCCGTTCTCAAGGCCCTCGGAGGTTCCGCACGGGCGGTCCGATCGGTCTTCATCCTCGACGGGCTCGTCACGGGCTTCCTGGGCGCGACCTGTGGACTGGCGATCGGACTGACGATCGCGGTGAACGTGAACGAAGTCTTCTCGGGAATCGAAGCGTTGGTAAACGCGGCGCTGTCCCTGGGGAACGCCCTTTTCCGGTCCGGGAAAACCGGGGATTTCCAGGTGTTCTCCCCGGCGTATTTCTATCTTGTCCGGGTACCCGTCCGGGTGGTTTTCTGGGAGATCCTCTTCATGTACGGAGCGGGCGCCGCCAGCGCCGCCGCGGCCGCGTGGGCCGCCTCCCGGCGGGTTCTAGCCTTTCGCCCCGCGGAGGTCCTACGGAATGAGTGAGCCGATCATAGTCTGCGAGGGCTTGAGTAAGACCTTCAAGACCGACGCGGAGGAGCTACGGATCCTTCGCTCCGTCAACCTCGTCGTTCAAGCCGGTTCGACGGCCTCCATAACCGGGCCCAGCGGCTGCGGCAAGACGACGCTTCTGTCCATCCTGGGAGGCCTGGATTCTCCGGGGGGCGGCCGGGTGCGCGTGGGGCCCTGGACGCTTCACGATCTCGGGGAAGCCGGGCTCTCGGAATATCGATCCTCCTTCGTGGGATTCGTCTTCCAGTTCCATTACCTGCTCAAGGACTTTACGGCCTTGGAGAACGTCGCCCTGCCCGCCTACATGCGGGGCGTCTCGAAATCCGAAGCCTTCGACAGGGCCGCGGGCTTGTTGACCGATTTGGGAATCGGGGACCGAAAGGACCAGTACCCCGGCAAGCTATCCGGCGGCGAACGGCAGAGGGCAGCCATAGCCCGGGCCCTCATCAACCGCCCCGCGGTGATCCTGGCCGACGAGCCTACGGGCAACCTGGACGAGGCGAACGCCCGGTCCGTGGAAGAACTGCTTCTGGGCCTCGCACCCGCCTACGGTACAACCCTGGTCGTCGTGACCCACGATTCCCGGTTCGCCTCGAGGACCGACCAACGATTCCGGCTGTCCGAAGGGGAGATCGAAGCCTCGTGAAGACCGGCCCCATCCTTTTTTTGGCGCTCCGGAACATACTCGGCCGCCCCAGGGACAACCGGGACTTAGCCCGTCGTACTCTTCGGGGGGCCGTGCTGTCCGTTGCGGTCAGCATGGTGCCCCTGGTCGTGACCTTGGTCGTGGCGGACGGGATGATCCAGGGTATCACGGCCCGGTATATCGAGCTCTCCTCCTATCATATACAGTGCGTGCCGTATCGGGGGCAGGGAGAGGCCGGTATCCGGGAGGCCCTGGCTTCCCTGGGCGGGGCGGCCGGGGTGCGGGGCGCATGGGCGGAGTCACAGGCGGTGGGGGTCGCCTTCGCCCGGGGGAAGCGGGGAGGGGCGCTGGTCCGGGCTGTGGATCCCGGGTTTCTCGAGGATCCGGGCACCCGCTCCTACTTGAACGTCTTGTCCGGCGAGGCAAGCTTCGCCGGGCCGAACGATGTCCTCCTGGGAAGCGAGCTGGCCCGGAACCTGGGAGCTGAACCCGGGAGCACCGTCAACCTGATCAGCCTCCGAAACCTCCGAGGCGATACCCTCGTCCCCCGGGTCAGCGTCTTCCGGGTGCGCGGGATCGTCTCCTCCGGGTACCGAGACCTGGATTCCCGATGGTTCCTGGTGCCCCGGGAGACCTCGGGACGCTACCTCACCTCGGAAACCTCCCGAAGGATCCTCGGAGTCAAGGTCGACGATCCCTTCAAACCCCTGGACGGAACCCTCGAATCGATCCGCGCCCTGCTTCCGGAAGGCTGGGGCGTGGTTCCCTGGCCGGAGACGGAGAGGAATCTCTACGAGTCCTTCCGGACCACCCGGTACCTGCTGCTTCTGATCATGGGTCTGACGGTGGCCGTGGCCGCGGCGAACATATCCAGCGCCCTGATCACCCTGGTTACCGAACGCTCCCAGGAGATCGCGATACTGAAGGGCCTGGGCGCCACGTCTGCGGATATCGGAACGGTTTTCGTGGCAGGGGGAATGATCCTCGGCTTCGCGGGTTCCGTCCTGGGCACGGCCCTGGGCATCCTTGCGGCGGTGCATATCAACGAACTGATTGCCGGGCTGGAACGCGTCCTTGGGGCGGGGGCCGAGCTTCTTCGCCTGCTCGCAGGACCCTTCCTGGACGAAGCGGCCCGGACCGCGGCCCTGCCGGCCATCCGAATTCTGAACCCCGACTACTACCTGGAGAACATTCCCGTCATCCTGGATTACCGGGCCTTGGGAGGCATCCTTGCCGCGGCTCTCTTCCTTTCCTACCTGGCATCCCTGCTGCCCGCCCGAAAGGCCGCGAGCCTATCTCCGTTGGAAATCATCCGCAGGCGGTAGCCGGGGAATCACCAGCAGGCGATGTTGCTGTCCGTCCGGCCTTCCGTTCCACCCACCAGGGTCCCGCCCGGAAGCCGCAGGATGATCTGTCCCCGGCCGAAGGACGCCGTGTCCCGGGATAGGAACACTTCGTGGCCCCGCCGGGACAGATCCCGGATGGCGGACTCGGGGAAATCCTTCTCCACCAGGAACCGGAGCCCCTCCGCCCACTGCCACCGGGGCGCATCCAGGGCCTGCTGGGGGTCGAGACCGTATTCAACAAGGTTCCGAATGACCTGGACATGCCCCTGGGGTTGCATGTATCCCCCCATGACCCCGAAGGGACCCACGGCCCGCCCTTCGGAGAGGATAAAGCCGGGAATGATCGTGTGGTAGGTCCGTTTGCCGGGTTCCAGGCGGTTGACGTGGCCGGGATCCAAGGAAAAGTCGTACCCCCGGTTCTGGAGGGCGATTCCGGTACCCCGGACCACGATTCCGGACCCGAAACCCATATAATTGCTCTGGATGTAGGAGACCATGTTGCCCTGTCCGTCGACGGCGCAGAGATAGACCGTCCCGGATCGTCCCGGAGTCGAAGGGCGGCGCAGCTCTGCGGTGTCTCCGATTTCCGCGGCCCGCCGGGCACCGTATTCCGGGGAAAGGAGATCCCGGACACCGACGGTCATGTACCGGGGATCCGTGACATGGGCCGTTCCGTCCGCGAAAGCGATTTTCATCGCCTCCCAGGAACGGTGGTAATCCTCCGGCGCAGGTTCCGGAGACGCGGGAAAATTCCTGAGGATGTTCAAGGCCATCAACGCCACGATCCCCTGGCCGTTCGGGGGTATCTCGCAGATCTCGTAGCCGCGGTACAGGATGGAAACCGGTTCGACCCACTCCAGCTCGTAGTTCTCCAGATCCCTCTTCCGCAAAAATCCGCCGAATTCCTCCGAATCGCGGGCCATGCGGTCGGCCAACTCGCCCCAGTAGAAGGATTCGCAGTCCGATTCTCCCAGGGAGCGCAGGGTGCGGGCGTGGTCCGGGAGGCGTACGATGCGGCCGGGAGTCGGGGGGCGCCCGTCGGGAGCGAAGACCCGGAACCATTCCGCGAATTCGGGTCCCCGGCATTCCCGATTATATCGATCGAAGGCACGCTTCCAGGCTTCCGCGAGAACCGGGCCCGCGGGGTATCCGCCTTCCGCGTACTCCACCGCGGGCTCCAGGACTTCCTTAAGGGACAGGCGGCCGAAGCGGCGGACCAGGGCGGACCAGGCTTTGGGAATCCCCGGGACAAGGACGGGCAGCCACCCCAGGGCGGGAATGCGGCCACCCGGGGGGTTCCGGGAGAGGACCGCCTCGATGGAACTCGATGCCGGAGCCCGTCCGCTGGCGTTCAAGCCGTAGAGGCGGCCTTCCTTCTCGATCCAGACCAGGGCGAAGGCGTCCCCGCCCAGCCCGTTGGCCGTAGGCTCCGTGACGGTCAGGGTCGCGGCCGCTGCCACCGCGGCGTCCACCGCGGACCCCCCGGCTCGTAGAGCGTGAAGCCCCGCGGCGGAAGCCTGTGGAGAGGAGGCGGCGACCATCCCGCGGTTCGCGTAGACCGGGTATCGAATGGAGGGGTAGGGGCGGCGGCTCGGGTCGAAGTTCATTCCGGCTCCTTTTGAAGGGTGGATCCGCTTTCCTAGTCCGCGAATCCCGTGTATAGTTGAGCGGATCGAACGCGCCGGAAAACGGCCGGCGGACGCAAGCGTCCGGGGTGGTTCCGAGCGGTTTGCGGTACTAGGAGGATAACATGGCACGCAACGACGCGGAAGGAGCCCCGGGCGACGCGGGCGAACGGCTCAAGGCCCTGGAAGCGGCTCGCCTGCAGATAGAGAAACAGTTCGGCCAAGGATCCCTGATGAAGCTGGGCACCCACTCCAGCGCCCAGGGTGTGGAGGTCATCCCCTCGGGTTCGATCCTGCTGGACGAGGCCCTGGGAGTGGGCGGATACCCGCGGGGACGGATCGTGGAAATATACGGACCCGAATCCTCGGGCAAGACCACCCTTGCGCTCCACGTCATCGCGGAAGCCCAGAAGCTGGGCGGCATCGCGGCCTTCATCGACGCGGAGCACGCCCTGGATCCCATCTATGCCCGGAACCTGGGAGTCAACATCGACGAGCTCTGGGTTTCCCAGCCGGACAACGGCGAGCAGGCCCTTGAGATCGCGGAATCCCTGGTCCGCTCCGGGGCCGTGGACGTCATCGTGGTGGATTCCGTGGCCGCCCTGACTCCCCAGGCGGAGATCGAGGGGGATATGGGGGACGCCCACGTGGGTTTGCAGGCGCGCCTGATGAGCCAGGCCCTGCGGAAGCTGACGGCCACCATCGGAAAATCCAGGACGATCCTGGTTTTCATCAACCAGATCCGCATGAAGATCGGCGTGATGTTCGGCAATCCCGAAACCACCACCGGCGGGAATGCCCTCAAGTTCTACGCTTCCATACGGCTGGAGGTTCGGAAGATCGAGACCATCGACAAGGGCGCCGACGAGGATGCCATCGGGAACAAGGTCCGGGTGAAGGTCGTAAAAAACAAGGTTGCCCCGCCCTTCCGGAAGGTGGAGCTGGAGATCATGTTCGGCAAGGGCGTATCCCGGCTGGGCAGCCTGATCGACGCCGCCGTCAAGTACAACGTCGTGGACAAGAAGGGAGCCTGGTACACCTGGGGCGAGGAGAAGATCGGCCAGGGCCGGGACAACGTCAAGGCCTTCCTGGAGCAGAATCCGGACCTGGCGGACGAGCTGGAACGCAAGGTCCGGGGGCTCATTTTCGGCAGGAAGGACGATCCGGCGGCACCCGCGGAGGGCAAGACGGTCGCGGCCGCGGCTTCCGTCGCTCCGGGTAATCCCAGGCCGGCCCCGACCCGCGGCGTGACCGCCGCGGAGGTTCCGCCGGTCGCCGGTCGAAGCCCGGGCCGTCCCGGCGGCGCCAAGTCCGGGGGGGCGAAACCCCCGGCCGGCTCCGTTGGACCGGCGGAAGACGAGGGCCTCTTCTGAGCGACACGGATACCGTCGGCGTTCCGGTCTTCCTCGGCCTCGGCGGAAACGTGGGGGAATCGGCGGCGGTCTTCCGATCCGCCTTCCGGGCCCTGGGGGAATTCCTCCGGAATCCGCGCCTTTCCTCCTTCTACCGGACCCAGCCCCGGTACCTGGAGGATCAGCCTCCCTTTTTGAATGCCGCCGTGTCCGGACGGACCCTGCTGGATCCGAGGCAACTCCTGGCGGCGGTGCAGTCGATCGAGTCCGCCCACGGCAGGAACCGTTCCCGGGAGGTCTTCAAGGGCCCCCGTACCTTGGACATCGACATTCTCCTGTACGGGGACGCGATCCTTTCCTATCCTGAACTGGTCGTCCCCCACCCGGGCCTTCAGGAGCGGCTCTTCGCGCTGGTGCCCCTGCTGGAGCTGGCCCCGGACCTTGCGGACCCCAGGACGGGCCGGCCCTTCCGGGACCTGGCCGCCGAGCTTCCGGACCAAGGTATTTACCTGGAAGGGGAGGCCGGACTATAATCCCCCGGCCCCCGGGGATCCCCTGATTCCCGAGACCGCGTACGGCCGCCGCATGGCGGCGAAATCCAATCCAAGGGGTTCGGTACCCTACATCATGTCGGACCTATCGGAGTACAGCCCCGAGCCTTCCGGCCCGGGACAACGCTTCCGCCTCAAGGACTTCGAAGGTCCCCTGGATCTTCTCCTCTTCCTGATCAAGAAGAACGAGGTGAGCATCTACGACATTCCCATCGCCTCGATCACGGAACAGTATCTGGAGTACCTGGACATGGCGGCCGAGACCTCCCTGGAGGAGTTAACGGAATTCTACTCCCTGGCTTCCACGCTCCTGTACATCAAGTCCCGGATGCTCCTTCCCGTGGAGATCGACCTGGGCGACGAGATCGAGGACCCCCGGCGGGACTTGATCGAGAAGCTCATAGAGTACCAGAAATTCCGCAAGCTCTCCGAACTCATGGAGGCCAAGGAGCTGGAAGTCGAGTGGACCATCGAGAGGAAGAAGATCCAACGCGCTCTCCCGTTCGCGGAGGAGGAAGAGCTGTGGACCAAGATCGACGTCTGGGACCTTCTTATCTCCTTCTCCGGCCTCATCTCTTCGGTGTCCTCGGAGCGGATCATCGACCTCTACGAGGAGGTCTCCATCAACGAAAAGCTGGCCTTGATCCAAGAGATCCTGGACGGACGGGATAGCTTCGATTTTACGGACCTCCTGACCAGGAGAAAATCCACCTTGGACGTGATCTGCGCCTTCCTGGCCGTCCTGGAGGCCGTGAAGCTCCGCTGGATCTCCATCTACCAGCACAAACTCTTCGGAGACATACAGATACGGCGAAATGACAAGAGAACCGAACGCGGCGAAGACAGAGGAGCCCCGGATGGAAGTGCGGCTGGATCGTGAAATCGCCCTCCTGGAGACCATCCTCTTCCTGGAACCGGAACCCCAGGACCTGAACAACCTGGTCCGCATCTCCGGATTGGGCAAGGACGTGGTGGAGGCCGCCCTGCGGGGTCTGGAGGAGGCTCTCGCCTCCCCGGAGCACGGCCTGGAGCTGGTGCGAATCGGCGGAGGCTGGACCCTGGCCCCGAAGCGGGAGCTTTGGGAGGGTCTCCGGGAACACTACGGCCGCAAGAAGGAGTCCAAGCTCTCCAAGGCCGCCCTGGAAACCCTCTCCATCATCGCCTATTCCCAGCCCGTCACCCGGGCGGAGATCGAGGCCTTGCGAGGGGTAGGGGCGGATACCATGATCCACTTCTTGATGGAGAAGGAGTTGATCAAGGAAGTCGGCAAGAAGGACGCCCCGGGCCGCCCGATCCAGTACGGCACTACCAAGGAATTCCTCAAGTATTTCCGGCTGGAGTCCATAGCGGACCTGCCGCGTCTGGACGAGCTGGATCGCGAGCGCTTCGAGCGGGAGGAACCGTGACCACCGGAGAGGCTGCCGTCCCGGACGACCGGGGGCCTCGCCTGCAGGTCTACCTGTCCGCCTGCGGCATAGCCTCCCGAAGGGCCTGCGAGGAAATCATTCGAGCCGGCCGAGTTGCCCTGGACGGACGTCTCGTTACGGAACTGGGCACCCGGGTGCCCGCGGGGGCGAGGGTCGAGGTGGACGGCAGGCTCGTAGCCCCGGAGACCCGCAAACGGTATCTGGCGTTGAACAAGCCCGCCGGGGTGCTTTCAGCCGCCTCGGATCCTCACGGCCGGCCCGTGGCCGTAGACCTTTTCAAGCCCGACGTGACCGAGCGCGTCTACAACATCGGGCGCCTGGACTACGACTCCGAGGGCCTTCTGCTGTTCACCAACGACGGAGAGTTCGCGGGCTTGGTGGGGCACCCTTCCGGCAACATAGAGAAGGAATACAGGGTTCGCACGGATCGGCCGATCCCCGAGGACTTCGGCCGGGCTTTCCTGCGGGGCATTCCTGAGGAAGGCCAGATCCTCCGAGCCCGCTCCGTCGTGACCGAGGACGAGAGGACCGTCCGGGTGGTTCTGATCGAGGGCAGGAACCGGGAAATCCGCCGTGCCCTGTCCGCTTTCGGCCTCTCGGCGGTCCGCCTGGTGCGGGAACGGGTCGGACCCGTAACCCTGGAAGGCCTGCGGCCCGGAGCATGGAGGGATCTCACGGAGTCGGAAGTGGAGGCCCTCCGAACCGCGGCATCCACGCGGGGCGGCGGCTACAGGAGGTCCCCGCGATGATCATAGCCATAGACGGCCCCGCAGGAACCGGGAAAAGCACCATAGCCCGGATGATCGCGGAGCGCTTGGGGTATACCTACGTCAATTCCGGAAGCCTCTACCGGGCGCTGACCTACGGACTCCTCGCCGCGGGGATAGACACCACCCGGGAGGAACCGGTTGTGGAATGGGCTCGGACGGCCCGGCTGGAGTACCGAGACGGCCGCGTGTTCCTGAACGGCAGGGACGTGGATGGGGTTCTCCGGACCGACGCGGTGGAGGCCCGGGTGGCCCAGGTAAGCGCCTTCATCCCCCTGCGGCGGATCGTGAACGAGATAATCCGCGGCATATCCCGCACAATGGACATAGTCGTGGAAGGCCGGGACATGACGACCGCGGTCTTCCCGGACGCGGAATACAAGTTCTACCTGGACGCCAGCGCGGACAGCCGGGCACGGCGGCGCCTGGCCCAGGGCACCAGCGGGCTTTCCCTGGAGGAAATACGCCAGAACATCGAAATGCGGGATCGGATCGACCGGGAAAAACCGGAAGGTTCGTTGAAAGTCTCTCCGGATGCCCTGTATTTGGATACCTCTCACTTGACCATAGAGGAAGTTTATGAGAAAGTGTACACGAAAATTCAACAGCAAGGGAACATTATGGGTGTGAAGGAAGTGGGAATGGAAGCGTCCGCGTCCCCCGAGGACAATTTCCAGACACAATTGCAGGAAGAGTATCTCAAGTCCATGGATCACCTCGAAGAGGGGGAACTCGTCGACGGTCAGGTGATCGAAATCGCCAATGATTGCGTTTTTATCGATGTAGGGGCCAAGTCCGAGGGGAAAATCCCCCTTGTCGAGTTCGATACTCCCCCGAAGATCGGGGATACGGTCAGCGTCGTGCTCCTCAAGAAGGAGACCTATTCGGGCGAAATCGTCGTTTCCAAGAAGCGCGCGGACGAAAAGCTGCGGTGGCGCACCATATCCAACGCGTTCCGGGACAACCAGCCCGTGGACGGGGTGATTGAGAAGGAGATCAAGGGGGGGTTCGACGTCAATCTCGGCCCCAATCTCCGGGCCTTCCTTCCGGTCTCCAAGGCGGACACCCAGCGGGTGGAGAAGGGCGATTACCTTATCGGCCTGAAGACCATGTTCTACATCGAGCGCCTCTATTCCGAAAAGCGGGTCAACCTTGTCGTAAACCGCCGGAAGTGGCTCGAAGAGCAGACCGAGAAGAACAGGGAAGAGTTCTTCGCCAAGGTTCAGATCGGGGACACCGTCAAGGGCGAAGTGAAGAGTTTTACATCCTTCGGCGCCTTCATCGACCTCGGAGGGTTCGACGGGCTTCTCCATATCAACGACATGAGCTGGGGCCACGTGACCCGGCCCAAGGACTTCGTCAAGAAGGGCCAGGAGATCGAACTCAAGGTCATCCGCATGGACCCCGAGGAAAAGCGGATCAACCTCTCCCTCAAGCACTTCACCGAGGACCCCTGGCTCTCCTTCGAGGAGCGGTACCATGTGGGCGACGTGGTGAACGGCAAGGTCACGAAGCTTACGGACTACGGCGCCTTTATCGAGATCGAGGAGGGCATCGAGGGTCTGGCCCACATCTCCGAATTCTCCTGGGTCCGCAAGGTACGCAAGCCCGAGGAGATGCTCCGGATCGGCGACCCCGTCCAGTGCATGATCCTGGCCTACGATCTCCAGGCCGGAAAGGTCTCCCTGGGACTCAAGCAGGTCCAGGAGAACCCCTGGGACCAGGTGTCCGAGAAGTACCCGGTCGGGATGCGCCTGACCCGCAAGGTCGTCAAGCTCACCAACGCGGGAGCCTTCATTGAGCTCGAGGAGGGGATCGACGGGTTCCTCCACGTGGACGACATCTCCTGGACCAAGCGGATCAAGCACCCCGGCTCGGAACTCCAGGTCGGGCAGGAAGTCGAGGTCATGGTCATCGACTCCGACCAGGACAACCGGAACATCCGTCTGGGCATCAAGCAGCTCTCCGAGGATCCCTGGCACTCCTTCGCTACCGCGTTCCATGTCGGAAGCGTGGTGGATGGAACGGTTTCCTCGATCACGGACTTCGGAGTCTTCGTCAAGGTTCAGGGCGACATCGAGGGCTTGGTGAACAAGTCCAACCTCTCCACGGACCGGGACGAGACCTTCGAGGAGGCGGTGAAGAAGTTCGAGGTCGGTCAGCCCATCAAGACCGTAATCGTGGAACTCAGTCCGGAACGACAGAAGCTCTCGTTGTCCGTACGCGACCTGGTCAAGAAGCAGCAGAGGGAAGAGCTCTCGCGCTTCATGCAGGACGACGCGGCCGAGGGCTACACCCTCGGCGACATGCTCAAGGAGAGGGGCGGCTCGGGCAAGAACTCGTAATCCGAAGATGCTGGAACGTATCGACCCGCGTAAGTTCGAGACCCTCATCGAGATCAACACGTTGATCAACTCGAACTACGCGGACGCTACGTCCCTCTTGACCCATATCATCGAGTCCGCCACCCGGCTAACCGAGGGAGAGGCCTCCAGTCTGGTGCTCAAGAACCCGGAGGACGGGAAACTCTACTTCGAGATCGCCCTGGGACCCAAGGGCCGGGACGTCAAGAAGTTCTCCCTTAATCCGGGGGAGGGTATCGCCGGCTGGGTGGCCGCCCATACGCAATCCCTTATCGTGAACGACGTGGAGACGGACAGCCGCTTCTACGGCGAGATTTCGAAGAGTATCGGGTTTCCCACCTACAGTATCCTGGCCGTTCCCATGGTGGTCCGCGACAACTGCGTGGGCGTCATCGAGATTTTGAACAAGAAGGGCAAGAAGTACTTCACCCAGGAAGATCTCCAGTGGCTGGAGATCTTCGCGGTCCAGGCGGCCATAGCCATCGAGAACGCCCGGTACCTCGAGAGGGCCCGGGAGGAGATCGGTTACCTCCGGGAACAGATCGACATCGACAAGGGCTACCACGTCCTGATTTCCGCAAGCCCTCTGATCAAGGAGAAACTTGACCTGATCGAGCGTGTCGCGCCCACGGACTCCTCCGTCCTCATCCTGGGGGAGAGCGGGGTCGGGAAGGAGCTCTTCGCCGAGCAGCTCCATTTAAGATCCGGGCGGCGGAAGGGTCCCTTTGTGCGGGTCAATTGCGCGGCGTTGCCGGAAGGACTCCTGGAAAGCGAGCTCTTCGGGCATGTCAAGGGCGCGTTCACCGATGCGGTCCAGAACCGCAGGGGGCGTTTCGAGCTCGCGGACGGCGGCACGATCTTCCTGGACGAGATCGGGGATCTGCCCCTCAAGCTCCAGGCGAAGCTCCTCCGGGTGCTCCAACAGAGGACCTTCGAGCGGGTCGGCTCCAGCGACACGGTTACCGTGGACGTGCGCATCGTCGCGGCCACCAACCGCGATATCGAAGCCTTGGTGGAGAAGGGCGAGTTCCGGAGCGACCTGTATTACAGGCTGAACGTGCTGCCCATCTACGTGCCGCCCCTGCGCCAGCGCAAGGAGGACATCCCAGCCTTGGCGGAGTACTTCCTGAAGAAATTCAGCCGAGAGACGAAGAAACAATTCCGGGGCTTCACCGATCAAGCCATGGATATCATGTTGTCCTATTCGTGGCCGGGGAACGTCCGAGAGCTCGAGAACGCCGTGGAACGCGCCTGCGTTATCGCGAAGGACCAATACATCGGAGTCCCGGATCTGCTCCTCGGAGGCAGGTCCGAGAGCGCGGATCCTTACTGCGGCAAGAGCCTCAAGGACTCCCTGTCGATCTTTAAACGGCATTTCATACGAAGGGCTCTGGAGGAACACGACTGGAACCAGACGGAGACCGCCAAGGTCCTGGATATACAGAGAACGTACCTTTCCCGCTTGATCAAGGAACTCGCCATAAACGACTACAAGGAGTGATACATGGCCTCGAAGGAGAATCCCGCTCAGGACAAGAGCGTGCGGGAGGAAAAACCCAGCATACAATCCCGCCTGAACGACTTCCTCCGAAAGAACAGGGCGGCGGTCATAGCCTTATTCGCAGCCGTTCTTCTGGTCGTAGCCGCCGCGGCCGTTTGGACTATCGTCGGAGAGAGGATCGATTCCCGGGCCGCCCAAGCCTTGGAAAAGGCGGAAGCCTCCCTTCAGGAATGGTACGGTATGGAACAAGGTCCCGCAGCGACGGAGAAGGCGAACGAGATCCTGGCGGCCCTGGATTCCATCCGCTCCAAGTACGGCAAACGCTATGCCGCCCAAAAAGCCCTGGTCTTGGCCGGCAGGGTTCGGGCTCGGAACGGGGACTGGACGGAAGCGGAAACGCTTTTCCGCCAGGCCGCGGATCTCAAGAAGGACAGCCTGCTTGCGGGGTTCGCGCTCCAGGAGGCCGCCGTGGCGGCGGAGGAACGGGGGGACCCGCAGGCCGCGATCGAACTCTGGACCCGGGTCGCCGGATTACCCGGGTTCGCCGTGGGAGTTCCCCACGCGCACTTTGCCCTGGGTTCCCTGTACGAGGAGGCCAAACAGTACGACAAAGCCAAGGCCGAGTATGACAAGCTGACAGCCTCGTTCCCCGATAACGATTGGACAAAGCTGGCGCGGAACCGTATAATCCTTCTAAAGTCCCAGGGACTCCTTCCGTAAGCGGAGGCAGGTCTTGCTCCGGCGGCCCGGGATTTCCGGACCGCCGTTTTTTTTGATCCGGAGGCTGGAATGGCTAAGAAACGTCCCAAGATTCTGGAAGCTCGATGGTTCGGATTGATCATCGGCTGTATGATTCTGGGGATCTTCCTGCTCTTGAACTACCAGACGGGCCTGCTTTCCAAGCTGGAATTGAAGGTGCTGGACACCTTCTTCACCCTGAAAACAACCCAGGAGAAAAGGAGCCTCCAGGAAGGGACCGTCCAGACCGAACGGGATGTCAAGATCTCCGAGGACATCCTGATCGTCGGTGTAGACACAAGCACCTTGTCCAAATACGGGAACTGGCCCTTCCCGCGCAGGGTGCACGCGGACCTGATCAATTCCTTCGCCCGGATCAATAACCAGGACAACCGGGAACGCGCCCTGTTCTTGGATATCTTCTTCATAGATCCCGACAGGAACCCCGCGAACGACGCCCTTCTCGTCGACAGCATCGAAAAATCCGGAAGGGTTTTTTTGGAGACGGTCCTTACCCCCAGCCCGGCCCTGGCGGCGGAGGAGGCGGGCATGGAAGTCCGCCAGCAGGTCCTGTACGACACTTGGGGAGTAATCCGAGACATCCGGGGAGACTGGAAATCCGTTCCCGGGTTCTACGGGTACGAGCCGCCTCTTGAGCCCTACGGCAGGGCGTCCCGGGGATACGGTCACGCCAATTTCAT
>Ga0067045_1004539_pt1 | contig 19264 bp, 10 predicted proteins | sample TerdegcTABiofilm_FD_59184 | JGI IMG/M metagenome (GOLD analysis project Ga0067045, IMG submission 59184) | Combined Assembly of (Gp0054472, Gp0054536) Wastewater bioreactor microbial communities from Singapore -Terephthalate degrading... | reverse complement strand
GGGAGCGATTTTTACGGCTCGGTATCGGTCACCGAAGACGACGATGATACCGACGAGGACGGCAATGCCAACGTTTATCCCGATTCCGCCACAACTCAAGACAAGGAGGATATGTTCCATCAGGGAATGATGACCAATCAGGCATCCCGGGGACTCCCCCAGAGCGAAGGATACTTGTCGGAAGACCGGGACGGCGACGGCATCATCACCGGAGAGGAAAAAGGACAGGCAATAAGACTAGCTCAGGATTCCGACGGCAGCACCCCCGACGGCAGACCCTACGTTCAGTCCTACTATCGTTGCGGCGATAATGACGGAATCTCAGGCAAAAGCGCCGGCGAGGTGGGACATTCCCTGGCGACGGATCCATCCCAGTGGTTCGATACCTGGAGCCCCTTTGACACCCTGGAGGAAGCCCAGGATGAAATGGATCATGATTCCCCCGCCGACATCGAATTTGACGGACTGATGCTTAACGGTAAACCGGGATTCGCCAAATTTATCGTCAAGTTTAAAGAGGACGGAACCGTATCTCTTTATAAACAGACCAAATATACCAAAAAGACCTATACCATCTTCGAGAATAAATCTATGGATCAGTTCAAACACGGCATCCTCTGCATCGAGGGCGGAAACGTGGAAGTATCGGGAACCTGTAAGGGGCAGCTTACCGTTCTTGCCACCGAGGATCCCACCAGGGAACCCTACGGTCTTAATGTTACCACCTCCGAGGGAACCGTTGAGCAGTCGATGTATTATGCTGAAAATATCGAGAAGTTTCTTGCGGGGGAAATCGACGAGCGGTTCCTGATTCCAGGCAAAACCTTCTGGAAAACCGTGGAGGAGATCGAACCCCTCTTCAGCGATTCCTCCATCTACGTCAGCTGGAAGAAGAGCGGACTGCCCGAAAGGATGGAAAACGGCGAATTATCCGACGATTTCGACCGGGTCCCCCCCTACTTCCTGGACGGCAAATGGGTATGGCCCGCAGAATCCTCCTGCAACAACACCATCTCGACGGTGAAAAACGGTAATGACGTGCTGGAAAGCGTCTATAGCGACTGGACCGCCCCGAAAGAAGGAAACGTGATTATTGCCGGAGACCTGAAATACGCCGATACCAACAACGCCGATAACGTTGTGGGAATCATCGCCAAAAACTACATCCTCCTCAATGACTCCCGACTTGCGGAACAATGGGATGAACAGCAATCCACCGGAACCCAGAGTATCGAACTGAATATCCAGGCGGTACTCATGAGTTTTGATCATTCCCTGCAATTCGACGACGTGAACCTGGCAGGCAAAGCCGATACATGGGTCTGCGCCCAGGATATGAACGGAACCCTCAACTTCAAGGGATCCTATATCTCCCCCTACGCCGACATTGAAGGAAAAATCGACGCCGACGGCAAGGCCTCCATCGGTTATACCAATCAGCAATTCCGGTATGACTCCAACCTGAATAACATCCAACCGCCCAACTTCCCCCGGTGGGATCCCGTTTCTATGTCCCAGGTACATGAATCCCGCTCTATCGCCGACCCCGACCGCAAAAAACCCGTCATGTACTTCGTGGTCATGAGCTACCAGGACGAAAGTTCACTAAAACTGAAATAATCACAGATTAAAGAATTTGTATGAAACAGACACTGTCGATAAGGTTTTCTCCTATCCATTACCCTCCGACGGTGTCTGTTTTTGTTTGATTTAGCAGGGGAAATGTCAGATAAAAGGATGTTCCCATGCCCTCGCCGGGGCTTTCCACCCTTATCTCCCCGCCGTGAGCCTGGACTATCTTTCGCACTATGGCCAGACCGAAACCCGTTCCTCCTTTGGATCTCGTAAAACCGACATTGAATATTTTATTTAGGTGTTCGCTTTTTATCCCCATGCCGTTATCTCTTATGACGTATGTTATATTCTTCTCATCGGGAATATGGTCCGCCTCGATAATCAGTTTATCCTTCCGGGGATCGTGATTCTGAACGGCATTATCCATCAGGTTTACAAAGACTTCCTGCAGTTTCACGTCATCTCCTCTCATGGAGGGGAGTCGGGACAACAGTTTCAATTGACCAGTAAAGTTCCTGGGGCGGCAGAAATCGAAACAGACCCGCACCAACAGATCCATGTTTACTTCCTCCATGGCGTCCCGGTCAATCACCATCCCGGCCCTGGACAGTCGCAGCAGTTTGGTTATCAGATCCAGCATGGAAGTACATTGCCGGTGAATGGAATCGTAGGCGCTGTCAAAGAGGGTCGGATCCTCTTTCAACATCTGAAGATACCCCACCACATTCTGCAAAGGAGCCTTCAGTTCATGGCTTACCGTATGGGCAAAGCCCGATAGTTCCTCATTCTGCCTCAACAGTTTCTTCATGACTTTTTTTCTCCGGCTTATATCCCTGAAAACCATCACCGCTCCCAGAATATTCCCCCGGTTGTCTTTTATAGGGGAGGCACTGTCGTCAATGGGAATCTCCCATCCGTCTCTGGCGATGAGTATGGTCTGATTTGTCAGTCCCACTATCCTGCCCTCTTTTAACGCCGTATCCACGGGATTCTCTACTTTTTCACGGGTGTCTTCATTAACCAGATTCAATATCTCATGAATATCCCGGCTCCGGGCAAATTCCGATTTCCATCCCGTTAACCCTTCCGCCACGGGATTCATAAACACCACCTTTCCCCCCATATCGGTGGCGATAACTCCCTCTCCGATACTGTTAAGAGTGGTGCTGAACCATCGGTGTTGCTTCTCCAGTTTATCCTCGGCTTCTTTCCTCTGGGTTATGTCCCTGGTAACTGCGATCATCACTTTTTTACCGTCCATGATACCCGCTTTAAAATTGATTTCATGGTAAAGTTCCCTCCCGTCCTTATGTTTTGCCGGAATTTCGACTATTTTATAGCCCCTGTCCGCTACCTCCCTTTGTATTCCCTCTTTATCCAGCAACTTATGGTCATATATTTTTCTCACGATTATTTCCGAATCGCCGACTTCTTCCAGATCTTTAGCGGTATATCCCAACATATTAAAGAACCGCATATTAAACTCTATGACCCGATCAGCGATAGGATCCACAATTGCGATGCCGTCGTTGACCGATTCGAATATGGTCTGATACTTCTCCTCGGATCTTTTGCGGGCGAAATCCGCCTTTTTTCTCTCGTGGATCTCCTGCCTCAGTTTCTTATTGGCTTTCTCCAGTTGGGTGGTTCGCTCCTTAACTCTCTCCTCCAGGCGGATATTGGTCTGTTTCAACTCCTCATGGGTTTTTTGCAGTTCCTCTTCCGCTTTTACCCTGGCGGTTACGTCCTCGTGCATGACCACATAATTCTCTATTTCACCTCCTTCACCCCTGATAGCAAAAGCCACCCCGGAAGTATATGTCAGATTATCGGCATACTCTTCCCCTCCCCACCGGGGATTCAGAGGTATGACGGGAGTACGGATCATTTCCCCTTGTTTCCATCTTTCCATACTTTCCATGAATCCCGGAACCGGGATCTTATAGATGGGGTTCCGTTTCGTATCGAAGAGGCTCATCCCCTCGGGTTGGGGAGATTTGAACAGTTCCAGATGTGCCTTATTGTATCTCAGGGGCATTCCTTTTTTATCGGTAATAAATATGGAATATGGATTCAATTCTATAATATTTTCCAGCAGCACGGTTTTCTGCCTGAGTTCTTCTTCGACTTTTTGTCGTTGCGCTATTTCTTTTTCCAGTCTCCTGTTCAGTTCCACCAGTTCCCTGGAACGCTGAAACACCACTTCTTCCGTATGTTCTCTGTGGAAATCCAACTCGGTCTGAATCCTGAGTCTCAGCTGCTGTTCCCTGGAAGCCTCCACCGTGCGGATAACCGAATTGAGAACCTTTTCCTTATGAGCAAATCCTCCCATATCCTTTACCAGATAATCGGCTACCCCCAGCATAAAGGATTCCCTGGCGATTTCCTCACTTCCCTGCCCCGTATAGAAAATAACGGGAATCCGGGGATAATTTTTCTTTATGTATTTGAGAAACTCCAACCCGTCCACACCAGGCATTTCATAATCGGTAATAATTACATCGAATATGTTTTCTTTATTTATATCGCCTTCTTCCGGTTTGATGTTTTCTTTTAATATTCTTATGGCATCCGCTGGAGATTCGGCATAGGCGATCTCGAACCACTGCTTGAACATCATGGCGAAGAGTCGGGAAAAATTGGCATTATCGTCCACATGAAGAACCCTGAACTTCTTCCGGTTTCTTGTCAGATTGACGGGAACTGTGGGCATCACCTTATCCCAGCTGGGATCCGGTTCGGAAACGGGAAACCTATCCGCTTCATGATGAGATACTGTGGATGAAAAACCGGAATGAAATTCCTCCGTCGGGGGACTATCCATACTCTGCCTTAGCAATGAAGGATAAACTTTTTTTGATTTTTTCTCACAATCATTAGTAAAACCCTCGCCAAAAATCGTCATCCTGTAATTACTCCTTAATACACTATCTAAGTACAAATATTATACGCAAAAAATATCATTACCTTCTTTTTTGGGTTCTATTTTATTTCTGCTCAACCTTTTCCACCACCATATAAAACTCATAAAAAACCTTTTCCTGAACCTCTCCCTCCTTGGCGGGACGCTTGGAAGAAGCAAACTGAGGACGTAACTTCCCCTCAAGAATCAGCTCCCTGCCTTCTATAAAACCGTTAGCGGTCTGTTCGTCCTTGAAGTAAACCACCAGTTGACCCAGGGGACAGTCAAAATAATCAATATAATGGGACACATCGGTATCTATGGGATGTTGCCACACTTCACGGGCTTTCTTGCCGGTTAACCGAATAGTCCCCTCATATAATTTTATAGAGAATTCCACATTTTCTCCCGCAGGGGTTTCGATAGGTTCCAGTTTCAACACATCCATAATCGGGCTTTTGCTTCCCTTCTGAGAGGAATGCCAGAAGATCCCCACCATTCTATAATTCCCCTCATGCAATTTACATATCTTGGACTCCGCCTTGATTATCCTCTCATTATCCCCTTTTATAAACAGTTCATCTCCATTTTTTTCCACCCTTCCCTGCACTTCCACCACATAATAACAGAATTTACTCCAGTCCTGCTCTTCACCGGCATGAACGGAAATAGAATCACAAACCGAAGAAAAACAAAATAAAATAAACAAAACAAAAAACAACAAAACCGATTTCATTTCCCTTACTCCTCTTCATTATGGTAGGGCTCCACTATAATGGAATCTCCTCCCTCCGGCGGGTTTACTTGAAATAGGGCCAGTAGGGCGGTTGATCCATTCCACTTATAAGTTGCAAAAAGTGAGAAAAAACAGTGGCGTGCATAAATAGAAGGAATATAAAACAGATAATATTGACTATTGCCATTATTTTAAATAAAGTTTTTCCTCTGCTCCCCCCGTCAGACGCGTTGCCGCTTTCTCCGTTTTTGGCGAGGGTGTTTTTGTATATCAGATAGGCAAAAACGATAAGGACTAAAAGAAGAATGGAATTAAGTATTGGTCCTTTCCCGTGCATGAAGAAGACGGCCTTAACCCATAGTCGGGCGGGCAGGTTGGTGTGTAGATTACAATTAACCAGTGTATCCGCAAAGGCATAACTTACGTCCCAGCATAAAGTCCAGACGGAATAGCAGATCTGGATCAGAAGAAGAAGAACATGAGACAAACCCAATTCCTTATAAGTCTTCCTGTCTTTATCCACAAAAACCATCCTCCTGACGTTATCCTCTCATCAGGTAGTCGGAAGGAATATCCTTTTTCTGACATCAAAGATAATCACTTCAGGGAAACTCCTGTCGCTACTCGTCGTCGTCCTTGAGGAAGTCGTCCAGATCCAGGACGTCCAGGTCGTCGGGGAGTCCGTCGTCGTCCACGGTATCTTCCGGGTTAATGATACGGGTTTCGGTGGTTTTCTTTTCCTCCAGTTCGTCGGTATCCTCTTGAGGAGGCTCATGGTTTTTTTCAATGCTTTTATCCACCTTGACCCTGAGCAGTTCGGGAACTTTATTTCCGTCCAGTTCTCCCGTTTTGCTGCCATCGGATCTTTCTCTGACTTTTTCTCTCGGTTCCTTTTTTTCTGCCTTATCTTTTTTCTCTTCCGTTACTGCTTTTACTTTCTTTATTTCCTTGTCTTCCTTTTCCGCTTCAGATTCATCGGGCATGAGGGAGGCGGTGGCTTTGGGTATGGGAAGGGGAGGAGTAGGAGAGATATTATTTTTGAATCCTTTTTTGATGTTATCCGGGGCGAAGGTTCCCTTGCTGGCGATCTCCTTCCACTGTCCCTTTTTCATGATGGAATCGAGCCAATCCCGTTCGTTGTTGACAATATCGATAAATACCGAGACCACTCTGGGATCGAACTGGGTTCCCACGTTCTGTTCCAGTTCCCGGATGGATTTCTCCAGGGGAAGCGCGTTACGATAGGGGCGGTCTGATGTCATGGCGTCGAAGGAGTCGGCCACGGTCAGGATCCGGGATGCCAGAGGGATATCGTCTCCCTTGAGTCCGTCGGGGTATCCGCCGGAGCCGTATCGTTCGTGGTGGTGGTACATATAAGGAAGCATGGCGCGGAATTCCTCCACGGGTTCCATGATCTTGGCTCCATAGACCGGGTGCTGGCTCATGATATAATATTCTTCATCGGTAAGCCTGCCGGGTTTGTTGAGAATTTCCTCTCTGATATTGATCTTGCCGATGTCGTGAAGGAGAGCGGCGTAACGAATCTTTTCGATCTCCTCGGAGTCCAGTTTCATTCTTTCGGCGATATGGACTGCATAATCGGTAACTCTCTCGGAATGTCCTCTGGTGTAGGCGTCCCGGGCTTCGATGGCGTTGGCGAGAGCCCGGATGGAACTGACGAAGAGTTTTTTCATATTCTGGTGGAGCCGGGCGTTTTCGATGGCGGAAGCCGCCTGGGTGGCGATGATGGTCATAAGCCGCATGTCGTTTTCGGTAAAGACGTGGGATGAGGTATAGTTATCCACGCAGAGGATGCCGATGATACGCCGTTCCAGCAGAAGAGGGACATAAACCGATGCCTTGATATCGTGAAGAAAAACCGAGTCGGGCATACCGAACCGTTCGTCGATGCGGGCGTCGTCGCTCAGGATGGCTCGTTTTTCCCTTAAAACCTGGTTTATAATTGTACGGGAAATTTCGATTTTTTCATCTTTCTGTTTATAGTTGGGGGGAAGTTTTCTTCTGACTACCTTGGTTTCCAGTTCATGGGATTCCTCGTTGAGGAGCATGAGAAAGCCTCTCTGGACGGGGAACATCTCGAAGATATAGTCCATGATTTTACTCAGCAGCTGATCCAGATCCATGATCTTGCCGATAGCCACGCCCAGTTCGTAGAAGAGTTTGATCTTGTAGTTCAGTTCCTCGACGGCTTTACGGTCTTCAGGAACCGATAGAAAACTGGTGGCGTAAATATCGCCAGGGTCAAGAGATTTGCGGACGTTGAAATCCCTGGTGCTGTCGGTGATGACTTCCATATTGTCGCCCAGTTTGGTATCGATGACCACTTCCTGATCCGCCTGGACGATCTGCATCCTGGTGCTGCCGATTCGAAAAACCTTGCCATCGGTAAGGACGCCGTGAATAATCTCTTCTTCTTCGCCGTTGGGTTTTATGATGTAGGAACCGTTGGTACTGCCCAGGTCTTCCAGGACGTAACGCCCATACTCTTTGCGTATGACTGCGTGCCGCCGGGAGATACTGGGATCCACGGGGACGTGAATATCGGTACCTTCTTCTCTGCCTATGCTTATGAAGTCATATTCCAGAAGGTACTCTCGTCCCGCCATCTCTCCATCGAGGATGACCAATTTCATCATATCTTAAAGCACCTATAAATAAAATTTTTTTTACACTAAAAGAAGTTGGCCGGGTTCCCTAAAACCCGTAATAAACATCCGCTTTATGGGCAAAAACCGACAAAACTTTTTCCTTCAAGGTTCTCTCGGCTTTATTGTCTTCTGAAGGAAACAGACACCTCTTTTCTATTCGCATTTCAGAACCTTTTTCCTGTATTCCCGGAAGAAAAAAATAGCGTATCCCAAACCACTGAAAAAATTCGCCTCAAACCGAATAAAACGCGGCTGTTCTACTGTTCTCATAATTTTATTTACACCCGGTTCCTTCCCTTTCTTGCAGAAATGCCAAATCAGTTCCACCGGAGAATAAAATTCCTTTCGGCAGGAGAATAAAGGGAGTATATGGTAAATTTGTATAGGGAAGAAGGGAATGAGAATCTGTTTTGTTAGCCTGAATCGGCAGAGGGTGTCATCCTGAATTTGTTTCAGGTTTCGCTATATCTGTTCTTTTTCCTGTAAATAGGAGGTTTTTAAGTTGTTTTTAGCATCCGCTACCGTTATGAGTTGGATCTCCTACAATTTCTGGGGGATTGTGGCTGTTGTATTTACTTTCGGATTTTTGATCTTCGTTCATGAACTGGGGCATTTCCTCATGGCAAAAAGAGTGGGAATGACGGTTCACGAGTTCGCCCTGGGATTCGGCCCCAGGATCTTCAAATACCAGAAGGATGAAAAGGATACCGAATATTCTCTCCGGATTATCCCCTTCGGCGGATATGTGAAACTGGAAGGGGAGGATGAACCGGGTAATGCCGATGATCCGGGAAACTTTAACAATAAAACTATATGGCAGAGAGCCAAGGTTATCATGGCGGGGTGCGTCATGAACTATATCACCGGCATCACTTTCCTTCTGATTGTGGGGTTTATCTGGGGAATCACCACCATTCCGGCCCAGGTGGATACCCTGGTTCCCGGTTATCCCATGGAAACCGCCGGAATTCAAAAAGGAGACGTCATCCTGAAAGTGGACGATACCGCCATTGACGACTTCGAACAACTGGCGAAAAAGATCACCCCCATCACCGACGGCAGAGAAGTCCTCCTGACCATCCGCCGGGGAACCGAGGTTCTCACCGTCAATGTCCCCGTGAAATATAACGAAGAGGAAAAAAGAGGTATGCTGGGATTCGGACCTCCCAGAGCCAAACTGTTTACCTTCGTAAAGGTTTCTCCCGGCAAAGTTATCGAAAAAACTCTTATTACCACCGGCGTCCTCACCATATCTCCCGCCATCGTGGTGCATAAACTGGTATCCAAAGAGATGAGTCCCAAAGAGGTTGCCGAAGGTTCTGCGGGACCTTTAGGCATCAGCCAGATGATCTTCGAAATTTCTCTCATGGGTTTCGCTCCCGTACTGTATATCTTCGCCGTGCTCAATATCCTCATCGGAGCCTTCAACCTGATCCCCTTCCCCGCTCTGGACGGTTCCCGACTCTTCTTCCTCTTGCTGGAGAAGATCCGCAAAAAACCCCTGGATCCCGATAAAGAAGGAATGATCCATCAGGTGGGCTTTATTATCCTCATTGTTATGGTTGTGCTGGTAACCTGGAACGATATTATAAGAATCATCAGCAACAAATCGATTCTTAAATGATAAGGGGTTAACGGAAGGAGCTTTTTCGAAAATCAGGAATCTGTACTTCCGTTAACATTCCGGTAACAAGTTGTTTACAGCTGTTAATTTACATCAGCCCCTCCAACCCTTATAATATAATCAAAGGGTAGGGAAAAACCCAAATCCGAAGGAGATGAACAAGATGTATCTCGATAAAGAATCCGTAACCTGCGAAGAGATTCACGGAATGTATGTAATGGCTCCCGATGACGGACCCTGGTAAGTTTAGAGGTCGGAAGTCAGAGGTTGGAAGTCAGAAAATGAGTCAATCAACGGAAGTTTAACATATAAATTACGAAGGAGGAGACAAGGATGTATCTCGATAAGGAAACCGTAACCTGTGAAGAAATCCATGGAATGTATATTATGCCTCCTGACGACGGTGGACCATAGTTTAAGAAGGAAATCCCGTTTCCCCCAGGAAATTTAACATAAATTAACTAAAAGGGAGTGAAAAGGATGTATCTGGATAGAGAAACCGTAACCTGCGAAGAGATTCACGGAATGTACATTATGCCTCCGGATGACGGAGGGCCATAGTTCCGCCGAAGATTCGAAAGTTTTTTTAAATAAAACCCAAAAACCGATCTGTCAGATCGGTTTTTGGGTTTTTATGGAGGAAATGGTTTTTTTACTATCCCTGACTTTTATCCGGATTTCAACTTCCTCAGAAAGAGGATAATCCTTAATCGGCAGGGGGATTTCCACAATATAACCCGCTTTTTCGCCGGGAAGAGAGCCGACTCCCTGAAGGGGCATCAATTGAGGGGAGAAAGGGGTCTTTCCTTCTTCTTTATCGGTTTGGGGTTTAATATTAACGGTTTTGTAGGCAATAATTGAGTATTCATCTTTATTTAATACCCTTTCATCTATTGCCATCTCCCGGGGTTTTTGATGGGGATAGAGATGAACTCTCACCACTTTATTTCCATCGGTCATCCCCTTGTATTTGCTACCTATACAATCTATGTTTATTCTAATATACTTGCTCTTATTCTCAAGAGGGGACAGATTTACCTTCGTCTTTCTGAATCCGCCATGCTGATATTCGGTGGTGATGCCGTCGTCCTCATAGAGATAGCGGTTAATGGAAAGATCGGGATCAAGAGAAGGGAAAACCTCGATGATGACGGGATCTATAGGTTTTTCTCCCACGTAGTTCATATCGGGAGAAAGAAAGAGAATCCCCGGTCTTTTTATAAAGAGAGGTATTTTATATAGATGAGATTCGATTTCAATTTCCTGATTACCTGTAAATATTTCACCCGTCCACAGACATTCCCACTCACCTTGCGGCAGTCGGACTTTCACCGTTTCTCCCTCTTTTTTGGGATTACAAACAGGGACTACCAGCAGGTCTTCACCCAAAAGGTATTGGGGGTTGTCTTTATCAGAGGAAGCGGATCTTAAAAGGGGAGTTCCCTCATCATAACATTCTCTGGCATAAGAATAAATAGTTGGTAATAATCGGTATCTCAACTTTATATATTCTCTGCTTATATTCAGAATTTCGTCGCCGTATTGCCAGGGATAGCGTCGGGTTCCCACCGTGCCGTGAACTCTGGTGGTGGGAGAGAGACAGCCGTATTGTAAAAATCGCAGATAGAGTTCGCCGTCGGGATGTCCCACATGTCCGCCCAGATCCTGTCCCACGTATGGCATACAATTCATTCCGAAATAAAGAGTATCTTTTATTCCCTGTTTTAATTCCTGCCATGTGCTGAGAATATCCCCTGTCCACCAGATAGGATAGCGATGGGAAGCGGGATGATGAGACCACATGCTCAGCAACATGGGTCGGATTCCCGGTCGGAAATGTTCAACGGCGTTCCAGTAGAGGTACTGTCCCCAGATTTCCGTAGCCATCTCCTCGGTCGGACCGGTGATGAATTCATGCCAGTTTCTGTCATACCACCATACATCCAGCCCCATTGAAAGGAAATGAGTAAGATTGTCGTTGCGGTATTTCAACTGTTCCGGCTCTATTGGGCCCATACCTCGGGGACTGGGATGATCGTTCATTATGATTTTTACATGCCTATCATGAGCTTCTTTAAAGAATTCTTTCATATTTGGGAAATATTTTGTTTCTATATCATATCCTGCGGATCCCCCCACTCTCCAATCGGTATCCACCACAAAAACGTCCAGGGGAATATCTTCCTTTCGATAACGATCAATGATTTCCAGTGCCTCTTTATCACTATAGGCATGATATAAACTGTTCCAGAAACCGAAAGCCCACCGGGGAGGAAGGGGAATTTTTCCGGTCAGTCTAAGGAATTCCTCTCTTAATCGATCCCGATCTCCTTTATGAACAAAAACATATATATCCTCTGCCGATTCTATCTCCCACCCCACCGGGGTTTTAGCCAGGGACTCCCCATTGACCATTTCATGAGGGGGAAGAGACTTCCACGAGGGAGGGATAACTCTATCTTTATCTGGTAGAATATATATATCTTTATCATAGGCTTCCGATAAGGGCTGGTGTTTCTTGTTTATATCATTTGTATAAATATCAAGTAAATTATTGCCATCATCATCATAAACTATACAGTCGTAGAGAACATCTTCTTCCTCCCGGTTATTCCGGTCCTGTTGGTCATTCCCCTCTTCTTCATCGTCATTCCAGATCTGATCCTCTTCTTCATCGGTATATGGTATAAACAGGGTGAAGGATGAAGTTTTTATATGGAGTCCATCTCCATACTCATCTTCCCACCAGTCAATGGTGGCTCCCGTCCATTCCCGATTTTGGATGAGAAAGGTGGGACGATCCTCAAATATTCCTTGCTCGTCCTTTTCAATACGGAATAGTATATCGGATAAAATTGAAATCCGAATATTGCCTATGATGAAAAAGTTTTCATACTGTTTATACTTAAAGTAGTTCATACTATTTATCTCCTTTTTCTATTTCCCATAGAGTTTGGTGGGGGTTTTTCTGCCTCTGACGGTAGTTTCAGCAATCAATCTTCCGTCAAATTCATCTTTTACCAGGTTATAGGTATCCTCGGTCATAAGAAGGGTAGTGTTGTATTCCTTGTTGAGACTCTCGATACGGAAAGCCAGATTAACCGCGTCGCCGATAACGGTATATTCCATGCGACTAGGGGAACCGATGTTGCCGGAAACCACCATGCCGGTATGAATGGCAAAGCCGATTTTCAGTTGGGGTTTACCTTCTTTTTTCCATCGGGCGTTCAATTCCTCCAGAACTTCCATCATTTTGAGGGCGGTTCTCAGAGCTCTTCTGGGATCGTCCTCTCTTGCCACAGGACAGCCGAAGACCGCCAGAATGGCATCACCGATAAATTTATCCAGGGTTCCGCCGTAGGAGAAGACGATCTCGCTCATTTTTCCCAGATATTCGTTTAATAACTCAACTAATTCCAGGGGATCCATGCTTTCGGAAAGGGTGCTAAAACTGCGGATGTCGGTGGTGAGAATGGTTACCAGTCGTTCTTCACCGCCGGGGGTCAGGGTGATTTCGCCCTTGTCGATGCTTTCCACCACTTCCCTGGGGAGAAACCGGGTCAGGAATTCCCTTTGCTGAAGGCGAATCAGAATTTCTTTAAAGTCCCTGGAATGAATACAACTGAGTCCCCAGGAAAAGGCTACCATTATAATTCCCATGCTGTTAAGAAAAATCGAATTGTTTTTGCCCCAGAAAATCCAGAAGACCCCCATTAACGATAAAATCCCGGAGTAGATCAGGGCGTTGCGGCTATAACGCAGGGCGCTGAGGAGGTTAAGCATTATGATATAAGCCAGGGATGCCATGGCGAGGCTTTCGTTATTAATATATCGTTGATAAACCCCCCTCTTTTCATATTCCTGTACTATCAGCAAGAATATAATAAAATCAATCGTAATCGTAAGATATTTTATCCAGGGATGATATTTGCCGTCGGTTGTAATTTTATGTATAAAAAAGATGAAAAGGATCTCCATTACGACGGAAACAACTATAAAAGGAATTATCGCCCTGCCGTAAAAGTCGGATATGAAAATAAAATCGAACACGGAAAAAAGTCCCCAGAGGATTCCCCGGAATATGTTTATATGGTTTTCCACCTGCATCTCTTTGACCCACAAAGCCTCCTGCAAGATGGAATCCACAGTGGGACTTGAGGGCATTTTCCTGTTCTTAAGAGAGTCTTTTTTCTCCGGAGAGGGACTCTTATCGCCGGAAGTCATAAACTTCGTCCTTTTGCTGAAGATTCGCCCGTTTCGACATTTTGGTTTATAGGAATTCCTCCTTTTTTGCACCTATTCCTTCACCATTCCCGGCAGGATTATGGGCAAAGAGGATAAACTATATCAATTTAAAGGAATTTGGAGGTCCGACTGTGGCAAAAAAACGGAAGAACGAAAAAATAACGGAGAACGAGTCGGTTCCCGTCGAAGGCAAAAAAGAAGAGGATAAACCGGTTTCCGCTGATGGCAAAAGAGAAGAGGATAAACCGGTCTCTGTCGAGGACAAAAAGGAAGGGGAGAAGCCGGTTTCCGCTGATGGCAAAAGAGAAGAGAATAAACCGGTCTCTGTCGAGGACAAAAAGGAAGGGGAGAAGCCTGTTTCCGCCGATGGCAAAAGAGAAGAGGATAAACCGGTCTTTGTTGATGACAAAAAGGAAGGGGAGAAGCCGGTTTCCGCTGATGGCAAAAGAGAAGAGGATAAGACGGATCCTTTCCAGGTGGTTCTGGGGATATTGGTGTTTCTTTTTTTGTTACAGACTCTTATATTTATTTTCAGGGATACTTCGCCGCCTTATTCGGATTCGGTGAGGCATATCCGGATCTCGTGGAGGTATTGGCAGTTTTTCCACTCTTCCGGAGGGGGAATTCCCGCTTTTTTTCCCACAGACCCGTTTCCTCCGGTGATGTATCTGGTGTCCCAGTTTTTTTATATTGTATTCGGTTTTTCCGAGATAACCGCCAGGGTATCAATGTTTTTCTTTATATTAATTTTTATTTTATCCATGTACGGTATCGGGTGTGAATTGGGAAATAAAACATCGGGACTGGCGGTGGCGTCGTTGTCTATGGCGTCTCCCTGGATAATAAATTTCAGCCGGAGATATTTCATTGATTTTCCCGAATGTGCCATGTCCGCGTTAATATTTTATCTAATATTGAAATCGGATTTTTACAAAAACCGTTTATTTTCGATATTATTAGGCGTCGCACTGGGGCTGGGAGTTTTAACCAAGTGGTCGTGTCTGTTTTTTATCGCCTTACCTTTGATATGGTTTTTAATTCCCAACATAATAAAAAACAAAAAAAGTATAATATATGGAATTTCAGGCGGTATTTTTATCCTGTTTCTTTTGTGGCGGGTCTATTCCCTTCTATCCAATCCCCCCGTAAGGGAGGATTTTGGCATATTGTTATTATATCATTATATCCCCAATTTTGTTTTACCTGTTGGAATTTTAATATGGATTCGTTTTGGTCTCCGGCTGGGTATGAAAAAAGATAAAGAATCTTCTATGCCGGAATCGGGAGGAATATGGAATATGCTCTTTTCATCCCCCAGGAGTGAAGAAGAAGCCATAGTAAATTTTATATTATCGGTATCTCTGTCTGTATTAATAGTTGCGCCCTGGATGATTTATGCCGCCGGAGATATTAACCAGAAAATGTTCCACGATGTGGGAGAGCAGAAGATCTTCTCCGTTTCGTCTTCCAGTTATATAAGGGTGCTGCTGAGCGGGTTCAGTTTCTGTCCTCTGCTGTTGATAGCGGGAACCGTCATGATTTTCAAATATAGAGAAGACCTTTACAAGAAGCTGGTACTTCCTGTTACTCTTATATTTTCTTATTTTTTTATGAGTATAAACACCATGCCTTCCGCCCGATATGTGCTGTCCTGGATTATTTTCAGCGCCGCTCTGGGGGGATACTGGATCTGCATGACCAAAAAACTGGAAAAACCTTTGTTGACGGTATTCATATTGCTTTCGGTTTTTGCCATGTGGGGGTGGATGTGGATTACGCCGGGACAGGGACTTTCTCTTACTGTAACTATGGATGTCCCCAACGAGAAGTGGTTCGTGTTTTTTGCCAAACCTCTCAATGCGGCGCCTCCGCCGGAAAAAGCCTACGATATTTCCCCTGCAATAAATTATATAAAGAATTATGGTTCTTATTCCGATGTCGGCTATATTGATGTTACCCAGGGGCGAAGAACCGATACCCATATTCAGGCGGAATATGTGGAGTTGCAGGCTATCTCCTCGGGGCTGAACGTAACTATCAGAGAAATTTTTTATCATGACCTTGACAAAACGGATTTTTCCCGCGATAAATGTTATATACTTCTTTATAAAAAGTATAATAGAGATGATTTTTTAGCTCTTCAAAAAACCATCGAAAAAATATCCATGTCCCAGTATGAGCCTGTCAGCGATGATCGGGCTTTCGACGCGGGAGGCGAATTTGCTCTCAGAATAATCACCTACGGAGGATACCCCAATAATAATATGGGCGAAAGTTTCAAGGACTTCTTCCCTCCCAGGGAGACCCTGAATCCGGACAGACCCAGGAAAACAAAAGGCTGGCTCTATAAATAGAGGAGGAGTTTCCTTCAGACCGGGAAAGGATAGAGAGTGAGAAACTCCTCCGTCATGCACTATCGGCGATGGTCGGGAATATGGCGAATCCCCTTATATATGAGGTCGGTTTACGGGAACCGGGTCTTTTTGTTCTCCGATTTCCGACCTCCGACTTCTGACATCCAAACAGGAAGGGGTTTCACAATGATGGATTTCAAAGATGAAGACCGTCAGGAAACCGGTGATTTTGATATAACTAATTTTAATTTAAGGGAATTTTTATCTAATCTGATTCCCCGGACTCCCGACGGAAAACCCGATATAAAGAAACTGACCCCCGCTATTTTTTTAGGGATTTTGTTTCTTGTATTTATCATTCAGAATGTTGTTTTTATATTTCAGGATCAATCTCCCGCCTTCAGCGATTCGGTACGTCATATTGTGATTTCATGCCGATATTACCACCACTTTCACGGTATATCCAACACCTCGTCCCTCAAGGAGCATTATCCTCCCGTTCTCTATTTTATAACTCAGATATTTTATGAAATCTTCGGATTCAAATATGTGGTGGCAAAGTTATCCATTCTGTTTTTTGCACTGATTTTTATTCTTGCCATGTACGGCATCGGATATGAATACGGAGGGAGTCCTTTCTCCGGCATGGCGGTGGCGGCTCTGGCGGCGGGGTCTCCCTGGATCCTGAATATGTCCCGGCGGTATTTTCCCGATTTTCCCGAATGCGCCCTGTCAGCCCTGGCTTTTTATCTTTTAATCAAATCAGACAAATACAAAAATAAAACTTTTTCCATCCTGACGGGTATAGCCCTTGCTCTGGCTTTTCTTACCAAATGGTCAACTCTTTTCTTCCTTGTTATTCCTATTTTATGGTTTTTAGCCCCATATATTTATGATAATAGAAATAATAAGAAAATAATATTTATGGCATTGGGAACCGTCGGATATTTTGGTTTTTTCGTTTGGCTTACATGGCTTATGATCTTCGTCCAGCCCTTCAGGATCACATCGTTTATGTCCGCCCTGATCCCCTACTTTTTTCTCTTCCTCCTGCCCCTGGGAGGGGTTATATACTGGAGCTATCAGATGGAGGAGAAGTTCATGCCCGAAGGAGGGGGGGAAGATGAAGAGAGGGAAAGAAAAGCCCTGGGGGCATTAATGAACTTTATCCGGGCATTTTCTATTTCGTTGTTAATTGTTATGCCCTGGATTATCTATAACGGAGCTCCTCTTAAAAGTAAAATATCCCACGATTCCCAGCTTCCCTTCGAATATAAGGTGGCCAGCCGCTGGTCTATCCATTTCCGTTTTATCAAGATCTTACTGGGCAGTTACAGTTATGCCCTCTGGTTTATGATTATAGGAACCGCCTTTATATTCATAAATAAAGATAAAATGTACGAAAAACTTCTTCTGCCGGTGGCTCTGATCCTGTCCTACCTCCACTGGACCAATTTCGGACCTCCCGTGCCGGGTTATGTGCTTTCATGGCTTCTTTTCAGCGCCACCCTGGGAGGATACTGGATCAGTCCAATTGATCAGACTCTTAAACAGTATATAAACAAAAACAAAGGACTCAGCAATCTTGAATTTTTGTTAAAATATAAATTTCGGGATATTTTTCTTGTAATAATGGCATTTCTCAGCCTTGTCAGTATGACGGCATGGATGTTCATTCCCTCTTCCTGGTCCGTTCCCTATACCCTGGATACCCTCCTCTATGCCAATGACAGCGTTCTTCCCTATCTATTCCTGCCCGTCACCTGTGGAAGACCGTCCAGGGAATTTTTTGATCTCACCACGGTGAAGAATTATATCATTGCAAATCTCCCTTCAGGCCAGGTGGGTTTTACTGATGTGGACGTCTCCCAGAAATACGGCAGGCCCATCAAGGATCTGGAATGGGAGCATATATTATCGGAACTCATGTATTCCCGCATCAATCTGAATGTTGAGGAACTGTTTTATTCCAATATCGATAAGGCGGACTTTTCCAACCTCAAAGCCTACATGATCATGTACGGTCAGGACAGTCAGAGCAGTTCCCGCATGGAAACCATTGCCGCCAAATACAAAAACGCCATGAGTAGAAAGGGATATGTCAACCTGAGAGACCGCTCCTTTAGCGTCAGGGGGGAATACTCTATAAGAGTAATAACCTGCGGACAGGGACAGCAGTGGAATCAACCCGGCGGACAGGGACAGCAGTGGAATCAACCCGGCGGACAGGGACAGCAGCAGGGACAGCAGTGGAATCAACCCGGCGGACAGGGACAGCAGCAGGGGCAGCAATGGAATCAACCCGGCGGCCAGGGACAGCAATGGAATCAACCCGGCGGACAGGGACAGCAGTGGAACCAACCTGGAGGACAGGGGCAGCAATGGAATCAACCCGGCGGACAGGGACAGCAATGGAATCAACCCGGCGGACAGGGGCAGCAATGGAATCAACCCGGAGGACAGGGACAGCAGTGGAATCAACCCGGCGGACAGGGACAGCAATGGAATCAACCCGGCGGACAGGGACAGCAGTGGAATCAACCCGGCGGACAGGGACCACCGGGAGGAGGCTGGAGATAAGAGGAGAGATATGTATGTCTTTTTCAGATAAAAATCGGGAATCCATCTATGAAAAAACCGGTCTAGGACAGAGGGGAGTATCATCCTTTACAAAATTCAAGATAGGGGTTTTGCTTTTCTTTTTGGTCTTTGCGGCAGGGATATGGGGGGTCTATTCCTTTTTCCGTTCTCCCGCAGGCGGTTCGGTTATTTCCCTTTCCTCTCCCGGGATGCCGGAGGGGTTCAGCGGTTCGGTGGATTGTCCTCCTTCCGATGGGAACGTTCCTCCGGATCGGGTTTCCTTCAACATATCCAACTCCACTCCCGATGAGGTGGTTCTGACCGGTGTCCGGGTGATAGTCCGGTATAGCATGAGTGAAAGGGATATGTTTTATGTGCTGGAAAAGCCCGAAAAAATAAAACCTTCCTCCGTAACCCGGCTTGTGTTGGGCAAAGGAGAAGGGGAAATCTGGCTGGGGGATGAGATTCAGACCGAAATCCGCCGGTACAAGATGAGTTCCGGTTCCCGGCTCACCTTTATTTTTGAGGGGAAAAACTCCGAGGGCAAGAATTTCAGTATGGAACTCGAACACAAACAAT
>Ga0067045_1029634_pt1 | contig 19265 bp, 19 predicted proteins | sample TerdegcTABiofilm_FD_59184 | JGI IMG/M metagenome (GOLD analysis project Ga0067045, IMG submission 59184) | Combined Assembly of (Gp0054472, Gp0054536) Wastewater bioreactor microbial communities from Singapore -Terephthalate degrading... | reverse complement strand
AAAAAGAATTTGCAAAAGAACAGAGAGGTAAAAGAAATATGAATAAGTTATTCCAATTTGATTATGGATAATAAACGAATTTTCTCTTGACAACCCACTTTCATAGATGACACCTTTTGCAGGTAACTAAAGAGGTTATCTGAATTGGTGAAATGGAATGCCGAAATGCCGAGTCCGAGTGCAGCATTAATATATTCCTTTATATCGTCGGTATAGAATATATCTGCCGGATTGCAGCCGGCGGTTTCTATCAGTTCTTCGTAAATTTTTCTGCCGGGCTTTCTTACTCCGACCCTGTAAGAAAGGAGAAATTCATCGAAAGAACTCATTATCTCATACCTTTTAAGGATATATTCGAAGTGCATCTCGTTGGTATTGCTTATCAGAATGAGTCTTATTCCGCTTTTCTTAATTTTTCTGATTATTTCTGTTGTCTTTTGGTCTGCCTCAAAAAATATATTGCAGAATATCTCCCTGAACTTATCATCCGGTATTTCAAGGCAGAAGGTCTCCTTTACGTTTTTTATGAATTCTTCTGTTGTAATCTTCCCCTCTTCATAAAGATGTTCGATTTCCGTTGTCCTGTACAGATGGTTATGGATATCCTGCGGTGAAAAGATGCCTTTTTTACACGAAAACCGAAGGAGTTCATGTGCCACTGACGAATGGTCAAAAGGGACAATTACATTACCGAGGTCGAATGCATATGCCTTGAACATACTATTTCTTTATTGAGGAAGTCGGGACGACCGAAAAGAGGGACTTCAGGTCGTCGTCGTTAAACTGTATCCCGCCTCCCAAAAAGTAGTCCCTCGACATATTCGGATAATCTTTTCTGTAATTAAAGATATCATCGACGCCTGTGGAAATGAAGATATAATCGTTCAGTGCGATCATTGCCGTTATTCTCATCCTTGGATTTTTACCCGGGAAGGCGAGTTCAAAGATATCCGTTTTGAATTTGAGCCTCTGCTGAAAGAGGTCGATATCAATTCCTGAACCGCCTGTGCTTTCAATGAGTCCTATTCTGAGCGTAATAAAATCGAATTTTTTTGCAAACTCAAGAGAGAGCTTGAGTTTGTTGGGCGGGCTGTTGATTGTCTCCTGTCTTTCTACCTCTTCGAATGTATCCCCGCTCTTTCTCTTGATAGACGTATAGGACTGGACTACATCGCCGCGCGGGTCGTCGATTATTTCGAGCAGATAGAATTTGTCTTCCTTTGGCTGAAGTTTTACGGCGAAGAATGACTTTGATACCTTTTGCAAAAAGCTGTACTCATCTCTTATGTTGATGTTTATCTGGAGTCTCGAGAGCTGCTGTACGTAATCGGATATTCCGTCTGCAGTTTCCTCGATTGATCTGGCAATCTTCTCGTCCTTCAGTATCTTTCCGACTGTCCCTTCACCTTTTTCTATCGAATCAGTCACCTTCTCGATATTCGTGAGGGATTTGTCGAGTTTCTGCAGAATCTTCTTGAAATCCGAGACTCCTTCTGCGAGTTCACCCTCTCTCTTTCCTATTATATTCTGGACATTGTTGACGAGGGACTTGGTATCTCTGGTCAGGTCCTTGATATTCTTGATAGCCTCGATGATATCCTCCTGAGAACCGCTTGATATTATTCTCAGGTTTTTACTGACCTCCTCGATATTCGACATAATCTGTCTCAGACTCTCGGTATTCTGCATAAGCAGTTCGGAGACCTGTTTTGATATTTTCTGTGTTTCGTTGACGATATCCTGCATTGAACCCTTGCCTTCTTTCGAGCCAAAAACCTCGGCAAGCGATTTTGTAACCTCCCTGATATCCTGAGTAATGATATTCAGCGAGCCGAATACGTCCTCTATCTTGACCGGTTTTATGACATTCTTTATTTCATCTCCGTCCTTTAGTGCCGTCTGGTCGGATGTGCCCGGATTTATCTCGAGGTAATAATCACCGAGAATAGACGTGGACCTCTTGGTAATCGATGCATTCTGGAAGAGTCTGATCTTCCTGTCGATTCTTATGAAAACCCTTGCGGCATTTCCTTCGAGTTCGATCTTTGATATTGCTCCGATGTTTACACCGGCGATTACAACTTTTGTCTTATCCACAAGACCTGTTGTGTCGTCGAAAAGGGCTGACAGCTGATAACTGTTATCCTTATTGTAGCGGGATTTCGAGATATCGCCGATGAATATGACAATCAGTACTATAATTAGTGCAGAGATGACTCCGACCTTGAGGGGAGTGATTAACCGGCTCATATCAAACCTTTCTAAACCAGGTGTCCAGAAAACGTCTCAGGTTTTCATCCTGAGCCTTTCTTACTGACTCAGGAGGACCTTCGGCAATAATAACACCATTGTACAAAAACGCAATCTTATCTGCAATCATAAATGCCGAACCGATATCGTGGCTTATGACTATCGATGTAACATTGAATTTTTCCCTTGCATCCAGAATCATCTCATTGACCGTCATCGTAGTTATGGGGTCAAGGCCCGTTGTGGGTTCGTCATAGAGAATAATCTCCGGATTGAGTATGACTGCGCGGGCAAGACCTACCCGCTTTTTCATTCCGCCTGACAGTTCTGACGGATATTTCTCCTCTATATTGTAAAGTCCAAGTATGTTGAGCTTTTCACTGACTTTTTCCCGAATCTCATTCCCGGTGAGTCTTGTGTGTTCAACAAGGGGGAAGGCCACATTCTCGTAGACCGTCATAGAGTCAAAGAGTGCGGAGTTCTGAAAGACCATCCCGAATGATTTCCGGACCTCATTGAGTTCCTTTTCGCTCAGATGTGTTATGTCCTTACCCTTAACGGAGATGGAGCCTTCGTCGGGACGTAAAAGTCCGATAATGTGTTTTATCAGGACGCTCTTACCCGAGCCGGATGCGCCGAGGATGACACATATCTCGCCTTCCTCGACACTGAGATTTATGCCCCTCAGGACTTCGTTTTCGCCAAATCTCTTCTTCAGGTTTCTGATTTCTATCTTGGGCATTGATATTCAGCCTCCGAGGACATAACCCGGGAGATACTTGGTCATTACCACAGTCAGGAAATAGTCTACGACGAGAATCGTTATGAAGCTTATAACCACAGAGCGGGTAGTTGCCTCTCCGACACCTTTTGCCCCTCCGCTGGCATAGAATCCGTTGAATGAACAGACCATTGTGAGGAAATAACCGAAGACAGAGGCCTTGATGAGGCCGCTTATGACATCTACAGGGTCCATAAAGTATCTGATCTTGTCTATGAAAATACCGGCATCGATACCCATAAGAAGGACGGAGACAAGATAGGAACCCGCCACGCTTATGAGATTGAAGGCGGCCGTGAGTACCGGGAGCATAATAACACCGGCAATTACTTTCGGTGCAATGAGATATTGTTTGGGGTCAACCCCCATTGTATAGAGGGCATCTATCTGTTCTGTTACTCTCATTGAGCCAAGTTCGGTGGACATTGCCGAGCCGGCCCTGCCCGTTACCATAAATGCCGTAAGAACAGGTCCGAGTTCGCGGGCAACGGAGATAGCAACCGTCGAGCCTACAAGTCCTTCCGCGTTGAATTTCGCAAAGACATTGAGTGACTGCAGAGCCATAACCATTCCCGTGAATGCACCTGTAAGGAGGACCACAAAGAGCGACTGGATACCTATAGTGTCCATCTCTTTGAATATGTTTTTGAATCTGTAGGGAGGTCGGAAGGCGGCAATTATGACTTCTGCACACAGAAACAGGAACATTCCGAGTTGTTCAAAGGAATTCAGCAGTTTTCTTATCGTAATGTCGTCTTTTATCATAGGACCCGAACCATTGCTGCCAGAATATAATTACTTTTGGGCCGGTTGACAAGGAAATAATAAACGAAGTCATAGCTGTCTGATTTTCAGTTGTGAGGTTAGCACCCTTTGCCGGAAAGGATTTAGAATTATATTGACACTAAGTCTCACTTTAATATAAAATTTTTGCGGTTGGGAGGATAGGATGAGAAATTACGTATTGCTATTCGTTTTACCGGTTCTGCTTTTGGGTTGCTATGATGATTTAGCTGAAAATTTTACGGATATTCTTTATCAGGACAAAGGGGTATCGGATATAGTAAATTATGATATTGCCGATGACTTTTCTGGTTCTTCAGATATCCGTTCTGATGATGCGTATGGTTCTGATGAACTGAAAAATCAGGATTCGGGTGATTTTCCCGATTCATATATACCGGACAGCGGTGCGGCAGATATTATTTATCTGGATGTCTTTTCTGATGCTGAACTCAATGATGGTTGTCTCAGGGATTGCCGTGACAAAGATTGTGGTGATGATGGATGCGGGGGAGAGTGCGGGACTTGTGGTAACGATGAATTCTGTAGTAAGTCATTTAAGTGCGAGAAGCTCTGCAAAAACGAATGTGCATCAGAAGGGGTTATTAAATGTGACCCTGACGGGCGATTCAGAAGATGTGTGAAAGATTCTGATGGTTGTCTCGTTTATAGTGAACCACAGTTGTGTCCGGGTGGTGCTCTCTGTTTTGAAAACGAATGTGCCGATGTTAAATTTATTGCTCCCGCTGACAATTCCTCGCTGAAGAATCCGGTAGAGTTCAGGGTTGATACTACAAAGAATATCAAAAGAGTTGTCTATGATGCGGACGGATATCTCTTCGGTTCGTCGGAGGATGCGCAGTCGGGATTTTATTACAAATACAGTTTTAACAAATACGGCAAAAGGGTTATTACCGCCAGCGGATATGACGGGACGGCAAAAGATGCAAGACTGATTGCAAAGGCCTCCGTAAATATTACCGTTATTGAGGATATCCCGGAGGTTCCGTATTTCTGCCAGTATAAAAACTCAATATATCCCGAGTCTACCTGCCAGAATACGTCAATAGCGATGCTTCTCAGATATTTCGGCTGGAACGGTAAACCGGATGATATTACTTCTGAATTCGGAAAGGATTATGCCCAGAGTCCTTCCGGACTTGCATACATCTTCAACACGCTCGCACAGAGAAGCGGAATAACGAAGAGACTGACTCCTCACGATGACGGGACAGTTCAGAACGTCAGGGAACTTCTTGCAAAGGGATTACCTGTGATCGTACACGGATATTTCACAAGTTACGGCCATGTCCTTGTGATTCTTGGATACAGGGACGGTAAATATATTGTAAACGACCCCGCCGGAAGGTGGTCGGAGGTTTTCAAGGGTGGTTATGCCGATTACTGTGATACGAGCAGTTACGGACCCAAAATAGAATATTCAGCCCCGGCCTTCGAGAAGGCAATTGCAACATGGGACGGGAGTACGCCGGCTCCTGTATGGTATCACGAGATCAAATAGGATTTCTGCTTTCAGATTTTTTCTTCTCTGTAAGGTCAATAATAACCGGTTCGGACCTGTTTGGGCAAGGATATCCTTTCCGGTTGATATATTCATTCGGGCAGGAATCAAACCGTTCTGCCAGTAGGTATCGGACAATTATTAATAAGCAAGACAGGGTGAGCCTCCCGGTAAAGAGGATATTGTCCAGTTTGCACTGTCGAAATAGACGTCTCCCGATACTCTTGTGATGGACAGACCTTCCTTGACAGACGTAATTTTGGGGTTGAAATAATCAAGTAGCAATCCGTTATAATACAGACAGAGGGTTTCCGGTGAACTGTTTCTAAGGTCCCTGCCTATTATCCTGTCGGCTCCTCCAAGAACGGTACAGTTATGCTCGTTGCCGAAATATACTGAACCGTAGGAGACGATCAGGGCGGTCTCTTTGGGCATTATATAGCTTTTGGACATCCTGCTGATTTTTACGGTCTTATCAGAGCAGTTGCTGACTGAGATAAGGTTTGCTGCCAGTCTGGTTGTGCCGTTGTTTATAATCTCGATGAATTCACCGCTTGTGTCAGCTCCCGAAGGATTCGGGAGGACTTCGTTGATGATGAGTGAAGTTCCGTTCTCGGAGTAGGACTCCGTGCTGAATTTCGTCTTCGCTGACGGATTATTGTATAGGTCGAGGCAGTATATCTCGGCAAGATATTCCTTGTATGAATCCTGAATTCTGATTTTGTATTCGAAGTGCTGCATAAAACTGTATGAAGAGTATGAAAATGTCTCGTCAAGGTCCTCCTTGTATAAAAAATCTGCAAAGAGCAGACAGGGTACCGATGAATCCGCCTCGATATAAACATAATCCTTTATCTGCAAAATATTCCTGATTGTAACATAAGGCGGGTTAGTCTCTTCTGCTTTAGAAAAAAGCATACAGATCCCTGTATCTGCATCATTTATAAACAGGCACATCTCTTCCTCTCCTTGAATCTGGTCTTTGATGGTACACAGAAATCTTCCCTCTTCTGTCCCTTTTGTACAGAGCATACTGAGCAGCTGAATCTCACCCCTGAGATAGACTTTTTCGGTGTCCATAGAATATTTTTGGGAGATAAATTCAAAGAATCTCGTGTTGGAGCCGACTCTAAATGAGGAGGGATAAGAGAGTCTGATGGACGGCATTTCCGGTGTTCTGATTTTTGCAACCTCCGAATCGGTTGCAAATGAATTCTGATAGATATCTTTCAGTGTCGGTGTTGCAACAAGAGAGTAATCATTCGAATACTTTAGTCTGAGAAGCGGTTTTAGGATAACTGTTTTACCTGTTGCTGTGCTAATTCCCTGAATGCGTGCCTTTTCCTGAGACAGAAGGTATAGACAGTCCTGAGAGCTACACTCCACATCTTCATCAAATTCGGCTATGATTTCGAAACCGGTCTCTGTCTCCCTTACAGAAACGGATACCGGGGAAGGCGGGAAGATATCTTTCATAAAAATACTGTTCTGGCTATCAGGGGTCGAACCCTTATCACTTACTGAATATCCCCAGTTCTTTTCATCTGACTGCCTGTACGGATTTATTCTCTCGAATGAGATACCCTTTCTGGCCTTTGAAAAAGGTCTGAACTCACTCAGTAGTCTTCCTTCTTCGCTGAACAGGCGGATAGATTTGAGAGATGTATTCGAAAGTCCGTTTTTTCCGAATTTTCCTGATACGTAAATCAAAGGCTTTTCAGTAAATTCTTTAACATCACTTAGTATAATTCTTTGAGCCCCTTTCGGAAGGATGAATGAATTGTTCCTGAACAGAAGTTTCTGCGCCCTGTTTTCATCGATTTTAATATAATATCCGCGTAAATCGGTGTCATTTTCGGAACAGTTGAACAGTTCTATAAATTCATAATTGTAATTTTCAGACGGATAACTGAGCACCTCGTTTATTACCAGACAGGTATCCGTGTTCTTCTTTTTCTTTATAAAATATGTATCCTCCGATACGAAATTCCCGCCGTAATAGTAGGATAAGAGCAGATTGTCCTCGGACATAATATCTCCCTTGAGCATGAGTCTGTAATACCTGTCGGGCTCTACATTTTCGGAATAGACCGTGAGTATATCTCCCGTTTCATTGATTTCGAAATTTGAAATTTCTGTATCTGTTTCTATGTTCTGAATATCCAGAAGCCGTATGTCGGCCGGAGTAATGTTCTTCTTGTTTACCGGTTTTGAGAATCTGATGCTGACTCTGAGCATATTTTCGAATTCTCCGGATTTGGGAAGAATCTCACTTACAAAAAAATCGCCCTGTTCGGGTGAAGAAAGACAGGAGAAGAGGGGAAGAACAATGGAAATGATTAAGAAAAGTTTCATAATTAATCCTCCTTTTTCTGAATGGTTTTATATTTGTGACAGGTCAGTATATTTATTCTGGAGTTGAGCAGATTGTATTCCTTCTCAAGGGTTTCTCTCTCCTGATTCTGGTCTGTCTTTTCCAGTTTCTTCAGGATCTCGACGAGTCTGTAATAGGTCTCCGAAAGCGTGTTCTGAAGTGTTATATATTTGTCAAGGCTGCTCTGGTAATCCTTTTTCAGACTGAGTTCATCCTTCGAAAAGAATAGTTCGTCAAGAGACCATCTGAGGCTGACTTCGATATTCCATCCGGATTTGAAGTTTGTAAGAAGGTAGGGTGAGGTCTCGGCAAGTTTGTTCGACTCAAGGTCATTCTCTTCGAATCTTCCCCCGACCCGCAGTTCGGGCAGGAGTGCCTTTAGATGTGAATCCTTTATTCTTTCTTTCGTTTCATTTGGATTAAACATTATGCATTCATCCATTGCCTTCATAAGTTTGTTTAGTTCAACAGGTTCCTTAAAGCTCACATCTGAAGTAATCATCAGCATCATATAAATTATTTCAGCCGTCAGCATCTGCACCTCCTTTGTGAGCGCCAAAGGCTTGGTTTTTATTAGCCTCTGCAATTTCCGTTCCAGATTTTTTCTTTGCGGTGCCGGATATAGAAGCCCGCAAGGTGCCGTTGTAGTATAAATTTATTATGTGTCCGGCATTGATTCTGTACTGTTATTCTCTTGCGATAATCCCGAATATTGAGAGTTCAGTTTCTCCTTGATTTATTCTTCTTTTGGTCTAATCTATCTCCGTTTTATTTTCTCTTACGGAGGATTTGCCGTGGAAAGCAATATAATTTTTGAGAATGCTATGAATCTTATAGAACAGGCATCGACCGTCCTTCCCGATGATGTAAAAACAGCCATAGAAAAGGCGTATCAGACTGAGGAGAGCGGTTCGAGGGCCAGAAATGCACTTGAAATCATTTTGGAAAATATCAGACTCGCAAAGGAGAACCGTCTGCCTATCTGTCAGGATACCGGAACTCTGATATTTTATATAGACAGGCCGAAGGGAATCACAGAGAAAATCATTAAGGATGAAATAATCAGGGCGGTCAGGGAATCTACCAGAAAAGGTATTTTAAGACCAAATGCGGTCGATTCCGTTACCCAGAAGAATTCGGGCGACAATACAGGAATCGGAAGTCCTTATTTTCATTTTGAGGAGTCTGAATCGGATTCGTTGAGGATACGGCTCATACTTAAGGGGGGAGGGAGTGAGAATGTCAGTATACAGTATTCACTGCCGAATTCTGAGCCCGGGGCGGGCCGGGATATAGAAGGTGTCAAGAAGTGTATTCTCGATGCTGCATTTAAGGCACAGGGATTCGGGTGTGCCCCCGGTGTGCTTGCTGTCGGTGTCGGTGGTGACAGAATGACTTCTTATATGTGTGCAAAGGAGCAGCTCTTCAGAAGACTCGATGACAGGAATACGGATGTTACACTGAGGGAGATGGAAGAGGAGGTATACAATATCGCAAATATGCTCGGCATCGGTCCTATGGGATTCGGCGGGAAGACTACTGTGCTCGGAGTCAAAATCGGCAAGCGGCACAGAGTCCCGGCCTCGTTCTTCGTCTCAATCGCATATATGTGCTGGGCCTTCAGAAGGGCCGAAGTAACTTTCAGGATTTGAGAGATATGGGAGAAAAGAAAGTAAAGGCATTATCCTTGATGTCGGGAGGTCTGGATTCCACTCTTGCTACCAAAATAATTATGGATATGGGTATTGAAGTGATAGCGGTTAATTTCACGAGTCCGTTCTGTACCTGTACCTCCAGACATAAAAAGGAACTCGGCTGCAAAAACGAGGCATTGAAGATTTCCCGTCAGCTTGGTGTAGATGTAAGGCTTGTCCCGAAGGGCAGGGATTATATCGCTCTTGTCAGAAATCCGAAATTCGGCTACGGCTCGGCTATAAATCCCTGTATCGATTGCAGAATTTTTATGTTCAGGAAGGCAAAGGAGATTATGGCCGAGGTGGGTGCCTCTTTTATTATTACCGGCGAGGTGCTGGGTCAGAGACCGATGAGCCAGAGGAGAGACACAATTCATAAGATTGAGAGAGAATCCGGACTTGAGGGATTGATAATACGACCACTCTCTGCTACTCATTTTGAACCGACAGTGTTTGAGAAGGAGGGAATCGTGGACCGAAACAGGCTCCTCAGTATCGAGGGCAGGAGCCGCAATATTCAGATCAGGCTGGCAGAAGAGTACAATATCTCGGATTATCCCTGTCCTGCCGGAGGTTGTCTTCTGACCGATAAGCGTTTTGCAGAGAAACTCAGGGATTATTTTGAGCACAATCAGGACGATGATGATTATATCAGACAGATGGAGTATCTGAAAATCGGTCGGCATTTCAGACTCAGAAACGGGACGAAGATTATTATCGGACGCGACGAGGCAGAGAATGAGCGCCTGATTCTTCTGAACAGGGGCGAGAACTATCTTGTCGAGAGCGAATTCCCCGGGCCTGTGGCATTGATTTTCGGAGAAAAGTCGGATGAGAATCTGTCGTTTGCTCTCACGGCACTTAAGCGGTTTAACAGAAAGACACCCGAAAATCCGGTTTATATAGTTTCGAGAGGTACATCTAAGGAGGAAATCTCCCATATCAGCGAATTTGCGGAAGAGCTCACTCTGTATCAGATCGGTATCGACAGATGAACGGACTCGAAAGGCTGACAGATATTGTAAGTAAATTCGACAGGATTGCCATTGCCTATTCAGGTGGTGTGGACTCTACGTTTCTGCTGTATTTTACGAAAATCATTGCAAAGCGGGATGTTCTGGCCATAACTGCCGTTTCCGATACATACACGGATGACGAGCTGAAATTTGCAAAAAGTTTTACCGGAAAGATTGGTGTGCCGCATATTTTAATAAAGACAGACGAGTTTGAGGACAAAAGATTCGTAAAAAATCCCGAAAACAGGTGTTTTTATTGTAAATATGAGCTCTTTTCAAAGATTGAGAGTCTGAAAGGCAGGCTCGGATTTGATGTTGTATTTGATGGCACTAATTATTCAGACAGAACCGATTTCAGACCCGGCAATCTGGCAAAAAAGAGGTTTGGTGTGGTTTCTCCGCTTGAACTTGCAAAAATCACAAAAGAAGATATCAGAGGCTATTCAAAAAAATACAGGATTACGGGCTATAACAGACCTTCAAATGCCTGTCTGGCATCGAGAATTCCTTATGGAATAAGTCTTGACAGAGAAATTTTAAAAAAAATCGCTGTGATAGAAAGATTTCTGAAAAAACTTGGAATAGAGGTGGTAAGGCTGAGGCATCACGGTACAATTGCCCGTATTGAGACATCCGTTCAGGACTTAAGAAAAGTCTTGATAAACAGGGACAAAATCGTTAAAAGGATTAAGAGGTACGGTTACAGATATGTTACGGTTGATATCGAAGGGTATCGTACAGGTTCACTGAACATAAGGTAGTTATGCAGGAAAAGACGGCAAAATACAAGATTCTGATAGTTGATGATGAGATAAATATTCTCAAGGTACTCTCGGCACTCCTCAGAAAAGAGGGGTATGAAACATTTACTGCCGAGAGCGGCGATATGGCAGTCTCGAGGCTCTACGAGGAGGAGATTTCGGTCGTTATAACTGACCTGAAGATGCCCGGTATGGACGGAATCGAGCTTCTGAAGAATGTTATGAGATTCAACTCGGATATCCCGGTGATTATTCTGACTGCTCACGGAACCATCAATAATGCCGTCGAGGCGATAAAGGTCGGTGCCTTCGATTATCTCACAAAACCGTTTGACCGGGACGAACTTCTGCAGGTTGTGAAAAAGGCGGTAAACACCTTCGAGTACAGACGTTCTGATGTAAAGATTGACTTCGAGACCGATGAACCGGTTCATATTATCGGGCATTCGCAAAGGATGCAGGAGATATACTCCCTGATAGAAAAGATTGCCCCGTCTGATTCTACTGTTCTGATTTCAGGTGAATCGGGGACAGGGAAGGAACTCGTCGCCAGAATTATTCACCTGAAGAGCAACAGATGCAAGGGGCCTTTTATTAAGGTAAACTGCGCAGCGATACCGCGTGAACTGATGGAGAGTGAGCTCTTCGGTTATGAGAAGGGGGCATTTACCGGTGCATATTCACAGAAGCCCGGAAGATTCGAACTTGCCAACGGAGGCACGATACTGCTCGATGAGGTGAGCGAACTCCCGTTTGATATGCAGGCAAAACTGCTCAGGGTATTGCAGGAACATCAGATATGGAGGGTCGGCGGTGTCAGGAGCGTAAATGTGGATGTGAGGGTAATTTCGGCCACCAATAAGAATCTTGCACTCGAAGTCGAGAGGGGTAACTTCAGGTCAGACCTCTATTACAGAATCAATGTCGTTCCGATCGAGGTCCCGCCCTTAAGGGAACACAGGGAGGACATAAGGGACTTCGTTTATTATTTCATAAAGAAGTTTTCCAAGAAGAACCGGAAGGCGGTAACGGGTATCTCGGATGCCGCCCTTGAGTATCTGATGAACTATCCCTGGCCCGGTAATGTCAGGGAGCTCGAGAATCTCATCGAGAGAATGGTTATACTCTCTTCGAACGAGAGTATAGATATAACGGACATTCCGGACGAGATAAAACTCAGACAGGTTACGAGGCAGCAGGTATCCAGTGTCTCGGGCGGGATTGACTTTAAGGAGATTGTAAAGAAGGCCACATCGGATATCGAGAAGGAACTGATACTGAAGGCTCTCAAGGAGACGGGCGGGAATGTCACGAAGGCCTCCGAACTGCTCGGTATCAGCCGCAAGTCTCTGCAGCTCAAGATGAAGGAACTCGGACTCAGGGAAGAAGACTGATCTGTATGGAAAGTAGTGAATTTGATTCTCTGATTAAGATGGTCGACAGATTGCTCTCGAAAGACGGGTGCAGGTGGGATAAGAGTCAGAATCTTTTATCTCTAAGAGGATTCGTCCTTGAGGAGGCACTGGAGCTGGTCGATGCACTCGAGAGAAAGGATATAGCCGCGATAGAAGAGGAACTGGGGGATATTCTCTATCATATTGTTTTTATTTCAAGGCTGACGCAAAAGAAGGGGTCGCTTGAGAGGGCGATTAAGGGCATTACAGAGAAACTGATAAACCGGCATCCGCATATCTTCAGGAAGAAGAAAAGGATGAAATCCGGTGATGTGGTAAAAGAGTGGGAGAGAATAAAGATCAGGGAAAAGAAGGCAGATTCGATAGGTTACGGGCTTCTGCCGACATTTACCGCCCTTCTCTCGGCCTACAAACTCGGCATAAGGTCAGAGTCCTTCAACTTCGACTGGGAGAATGTATCTCAGGTCTTCGGAAAACTCTCTGAAGAGATAGAAGAACTGAAGGCCGAACTGAGAAAGAAGAGGAAGAATAAAAAGGCAATCGAATCAGAGATAGGAGACATTCTTTTTGTGATTGCAAACATCGCAAGACATCTCGGTGTCAATCCCGAAATCGCCCTTATGGGGACGAATAAGAAATTCGTAAGACGCTTTGACAGGATGTACCGGCTGATAACGGGAGATAAAAAGGATATCAGAAAGATGAATATTGCCGAGCTTGAAGAGTACTGGCAGAGGGCCAAAAGGGCGGTTCACTGAAAGACTCACCGCTGTCCTGTCTTATTGTATCCCGGTGAAATTACACAAATTCATAAAACCAGATAAATATGTTAGAGTCTGCAGGCAAAAAAAATCTCAGGTGATAAGAAATCTTATACACCTGAGACCTTGATAAACCTGAATAAAATCTGTGAATTATCTATTTTTTCAGATGCGGATTGAGTACTTCCTGTGCCGCGTTCTCCTCTACACAGGTGGCTGTGTTGTCTTCATTGTAATTGCAGCGCTTTATAACAGATTTCCCTTTGTCGCAGCTGGTGCCAAGAATAACATAATTGGCACAATCTCCCTCCCAGTATGTAAAATATGCATAGTCTTTTTCCCATCTGGTATGGGTTATGCTTCTGACCGTTGTGCTGCAGGCCGATATAAGTATTGCAAGGGATAAAATTATAAAAATTATTTTAATGGTCTTTTTCATATCTTCTTCCTCCCGTTAATACAGTGAACGTGGATTTACATTTTCGAGGATGAGGGTATCCTTGCAGTTCTCCTCCTTGTTTGCCTGATTGAGGGTGCAGATGCGGATATAATAGTCAAAGAGTCTTACCTTGTTTTTGTCGGAACCTACTGTCTGTGCCTTCGGAAGCATCAGGAGTTTTGCCGTCTTGTTTTCACCCATATATTCGTTGGCAATCAGGACTTTTTTGGGGGCACAGGAAACTGCAAATAAAGCAGCGGTTAGTATAGCTAAAATCAATATACGTTTCATATTTGCTCCTCCTTATCTGACATTGGATGAAACATTCATAGTGGCCGTCGGGCAGCTGATATCCGTCTTGCCGTCGCAGGCCCTTTCACAGGATATATTGTCATTCTTCTCTTCGCACATCCAGAATTCGTGAACGGCCGAACCCGGAAAGATTATGTAGTGGGTTGTCTTGTAGGTCTGGAAATTCATTATAGGTCTTGTTGCGTGGTCATCTGCTCCGATAATACGGCGGCTTGTGCAGCCGGCAAGACCCAGAGCCGTAAGAATTGCTGCAATAAGTAACAAAATAACTATTCCTTTTCTCATGGCAGACCTCCCTTTATTCCTTGAGTTCGACTTTAATGTTGCGGCAGTTTGATAAAGCGCCGTTCTGGGCAACATCGCACTTGATTAATCCCTGTTCGTCATCATCATCCCAGATGAATTTTACGACACCCTGTCTGCCTGTTGAACCCACGATCAGTCTTGGCCCTGCACAGGCGGATAAGACCGAGAGCAGGAAAATCAGTAATAAAAGCGAAACTATAACCTTTTGAAACCTTTTCATGCCAATACCTCCTTGGTTATGTCTGAAAATATTGTATATATGATTATTGCTGCAGGATTGCATATAGTTGAGTTTTTCTCTATCAGATACCACAAAATTATTAAATCACCCCTTATGGGTATTTTATGGGTATTTCTATGCTTACAGGTGTTCTGTGAGCTGTAAAACAGAATGTAACTGCAACATAAAAATGTTACATTTCTGTTTTGGAACAACAGAGCCGTAAAACAGATTTGACAATAGACCGGTTTCCTGATAATTGGAAGGCCGCTCAGGCGGGTAGCAGACTATTAGGTATAATCGGTAATGTCAGTTAAGCTTATGTCGCATTGAAAATCTAAATATAAACAGCAAAATTCTTATGCCCAAGTTAAATAAAGGCAGAATATTGATATATTTTCTATTTGGTTTGAATATCACAATCACTGTACTGGGTTTCTTTTCGCTTCTCTCTTCTCCCTATACAGGTATCAGAACGGCAATAGAGAACGAATCTGTGGTGATTAAGGTCGACAGGAATAGCCCTGCAAAACTGGCCGGATTACAGGATAGGGATATATTACTTGACGTAGAGAATCTGAAAATTCCTTTCTTTACCTTTAGTCCGGACCCTGATTATGTGAGCGACAGGAAGGATTACGATCTCATTTGGGAATCACTGATACGGTTGGGAGATGTTGTTAAACTGAATGAGTCTGTGAATATTACGGTAAAGCGGGGGTCAGAAACCCTCTCTTTTTCGGTTGTGCCTGAGCATTTCAGTTTATTCGGGGTGATAAAACGGACACTGCCTGTATATATTGTTGCGTGGTCGTTTATGATAACGGCTTTTCTGGTTTTAAGGAAGAAGTCCAATGACATCTCTGTTGCGAATTTCATAGTTGGTACAGGTGTCTGTGCAAGTTTTGCAGCACTGGCTTCATATACCGTACGCGACCTCTATTTCCCCTATATAGCGTTCAGGATTCTCAAGGAGGCAAATTACCTTGGTGCATTGTCTTCTTCTTTCGCTTTTTTGCACCTGATTCTGGTCTTTCCGAGGAAGAAGAAGATCGCAGAGAGGTATCCGTGGATTACCGGCGGTGTCTATCTGGTTCTACTGCTGGTATTGCTTGCGAACTATACAGGCCTATTCAGTAATATGCATCTGACGTCATATCTGCCGATCAGTCTCTGTCTGATAACCTTTGTTCTTCTTCTAGTCATAGATTTCTTCAGGGAGAAGGATGTTGTATTCAGAAGGCAGATACAGTGGGTTGTCTTTGGGTTTTCTGCCGGGCTTCTTGCATGGCTCATCTTTACATCTGTACCTGTTCTATTCGGAGCCCCCATACTGTCGGAGGAGATAGCGCTCCTGCCTTCGATTGTCATTCCGCTCAGTTTTGCGTTTGCGATAACCAGATATAAACTGATGGATATAGGTACGATTTTCGATTACATAGTGATTTACGGTATGACGATACTGATACTTCAGGGGATAGAACTGACATTTCTTGGTGTAGTATCTCCTTATATCAGTGCATATATGGGACGGGCTCCTATTATATCTGTTGTTGCCGTACTTCTGATTGTCTTTCTGTATATCCCTATAAGAAATACGGTCAAGAGAATGACCGAGAGATTCTTCAAAAGAGGCACATACGATATCGACAGGGAAATAATGCGGTTTAATATGGAACTTAGTCTTTCTGAAGAGAGACTGCCGTTTGAGAAGTATTTTATATTTGTCAGAAATCTTATAGGTAGTTCCGGCTGTATAGTCCTCCTGAATGGCAGACAATTGATCTATTCGGATTCCGAGGGCACGGCTCTGATGGGTCTGAGACTTGCCCAAAATGAACATGTGGCAGAATATCTTTCAAAACTCAGAGAGCAAGTTTTCGGTTTCGAAATAATCGATGAGGGACTTGCGCTGGACGATTCACTCAAAGGTGCACTCTTCGTCCCTGTAAGTACTTCAAAGGAATTCTATGTTGTGATATTTCTGGAAAAATGGAACAACACACCTTATTCTAAAAAAGACAGGAGTCTGATAGGTGCCCTCTCATTGAACCTGTCCCAATTGCTGGAAGTCGAGCGGCTTAGAATAGAGAAATCGGCACTCGAAGAGGAACTCAGAAGTCAGAAAAACCATATCCTGAAGGAGATGCACGACGGTCTTGGCAGCATACTGACTCATATTATTGTGGCTTCGCAGGTAGCAAGCGGTAGTCTGAACAAGGAGAAGGATGCGGAAAAGGTCAGAAATATGATCGAGATAATACATAATCACTCGCGGGAAGCAATGGATTTTATGAGAGTAGGTCTCTTGCTTCTGGAGAATCCCGAAAGCACCGTCGGAACCATTGTATCCGGGTTCAGGCACAGATACAGAAATACGCTTCAGTCCTATGGTATAAGTGCAGAATATTTCGTTGATAAGGATGTTGAATCCGAATATCTGGGGGCAAGAGAAAATCTCAATTGTATCAGGTCTGTTCAGGAGGCTGTCAATAATATTCTGAAGCACTCAGGAGCAGATAAGATAGAGATGCATTTTACAAAGCAGGGGAATAACCTGAATATCACCATAAAAGACAACGGAAGGGGATTTGATGTAGTAAAAACGGGGAGCGGGTCGGGACTAAGAAACATAAAGGAAAGGATGTCGGAGATAAAAGGTTCTTTCGAAATAAAATCATCAATCGGAACCGGCACCGAACTTCTGCTCACAATACCCTTAAAATCACCGGTTGTGGTTATGGATAACCGTTCTGTTTAGTGATAGGGGGAAAGTATTATGAAGATTGTAATTGTGGAAGATGATTCGCTTGTCAGGGAGAATCTGAAAATATTACTTGGCGGCGAGAGAGATATCGAGATTGCCGGAGCCTATTCTTCGGCCGAGGAGGCACTCCCCGTGCTGAAAGAGATCAGTCCCGATATTATTCTGGTTGATATAGGGTTGCCGAAAATGAGCGGAATCGAGCTGATTAGGGAGAGCAAGTCTCTTCTCCCCGATGTGGAGATAATGGCCTTTACGGTCTTCGAGGATAAGGATACGGTATTTGCTGCACTCAAAGCCGGTGCGACAGGATATATACTAAAAGGCGCTACTCCAAGGGAACTCGTCGAAGCCCTGCATAACTTATATGAAGGCGGCTCGCCGATGAGTCCGCGTATTGCAAGGGCAATTATTATCGACCTTCAGGATGCAAATGACGAACAGTATTTACTGAGCGCAAGAGAGAAGGAGATTCTCTCCGATGTCGAAAAGGGTCTCTCCTATAAGGAGATCGCCGTCAGACTGAATATAAGCCCTTCTACCGTTCACTCACATATCAAGAAGATTTACAGAAAACTTCACGCCAAGAGCCGCAAAGAGGCGTTTCTGAAGGCAAGGCGAAAAGGGATCTTGTAAGGGATTTACCCTCAAAATACCCATTGGGGGTGATTTTGTAATCCGAATACCGGTGGTATTATTCTGCTGCTTTCTTAAGGAGCAGGGAATGATAAGAAGTGCTGAATTAAAAGACAGCGGATTTGAAATATGGGGGGATTTTATGCTTTTTATAATTTCTTCCAAAGGAGGTATTTTATGAAGAAGATTTTTGTATTACTCACATCACTTGTTCTGGCATTTGTAATTTTTGCAAATTGCGGCGAGGATGAAAAGAAGGAAGTAACGATTACAGCGGCTCAGAAGGAGTCTGCAAAGGGAGTAGTAACCAAGGTAAGCTCTCTTAAGACTGTCAAGACCAATCCCGAGGACCAGACAGTCTTTGCAAATCTGAATGCGGTATTCGGGGATGCCCAGCAGCTTCTGGCAGCGGCGCAGACCTCAGGCAAACTCACAGCAGCAATGCTTCAGGCAAACGAAAGTTGTGTAACGAAGAGCGGCGATACAATTACGTACAACTGTGCGTCAGGAGATATGGGCGGGACGTATGCGATTACCGGGACGATAACCGTTACGGGCGACACATTCAAGATCGACCTGAAGATCGATGTAGATGCGACGAGCGGCGGAATGGGGACGAAGCAGACAATGGTGTACAAGGGTGATCTGACGATTTCGGATACGAAGATAGACGGGACGCTGGACTATGATATAACGTTCGATGTCTCCGGGGCAGGAGTGCCGGGAGCCACAGCGGGGACATACAAGCTGAAGATAAAGTATGAAAACGTAACGCTCGATTCAGCTGGATGTCCGACTGGCGGGAAGACAAAGATCGACTACGATGTAAGCGCACAGGGACAGAGTCAGAAGGGCTCAGTGGAGCTCGAATACGGCCCGAAGTGCGGCGATGTGAAGATGTACCAGTAAGCATCTGTTTCTGATTTATTAATCGATAAAAGCCGGGTCTATCCCGGCTTTTTTGTTTTAAAATATTTTTGTACCTAACACTCATAGATTAGTGATTTTTCCGTTTTGACTATTATAAATAAAATGGTAAAATCAGGATTATCTTTTGATTTGTAAGGTATAAAAGTTTGCTGGTATGTTTTTGAATCAAATTATGGCGGAGGTATTATAATGAAGCAAGGCAGGTTTAACGGGTTTTTTATCGGTATTTTCTATGTAGCCGTTATGCTGGTTTTCCTCAATCTGGGAGGTCTTCTGCACGGTTGCGGTGATGAGGAGAGTA
>Ga0067045_1029633_pt1 | contig 19266 bp, 18 predicted proteins | sample TerdegcTABiofilm_FD_59184 | JGI IMG/M metagenome (GOLD analysis project Ga0067045, IMG submission 59184) | Combined Assembly of (Gp0054472, Gp0054536) Wastewater bioreactor microbial communities from Singapore -Terephthalate degrading... | reverse complement strand
TTTGATATTGAGAAGAAGATTGGACTGTACAGCAAGGTGGCACATTGACAGTTATGCGAGGAATAATATATGGAAATACCTTCATATGATGAGCTATCGACACTTATTGAAATGGCATTGAAAGAAGACATTGGCAGTGGTGATATTACCAGTAATGCAATATTTGATGAGTATCAATTTGCACGTGCGCGGATTCATTCCAAAAGTGAAGGTGTTTTTTGCGGCGGATTTTTGATTGAATATATATACCATACCTTGGACCCATCGGTGTCAGTGACGCTGTACCGCAATGAAGGGGCACCGGTAAAAGAAGACGATGTCGTTGCAGATATTGAAGGCAATGTACGGACGCTTCTTTCGGGAGAGCGCACAGTACTTAATTTTTTACAGCGAACCTGCGGAATAGCTACACGTACTGCCAGAATGGTTTCGATTGTGCGTGATACCAATATAAAAATACTTGATACACGGAAGACATTACCAGGTTTTAGACTCCTTGATAAATATGCAGTATGGTGTGGTGGTGGTACCAACCACCGTATGGGGCTGTATGATATGGTTTTGATAAAGGATAATCATATTACGGCAGCAGGTGGAATTTTGCAGGCAGTTGAAATGGTTAAAAAGGCGTATGATAAACAGTTTGTTATTGAAGTTGAGGTTGAAACACTGAATCAAGTGCAGGAAGCGGTTGAAGCAGGGGCCGATATCATCATGCTGGATAACATGTCAAAAGACAGAATTGCATTAGCGCTATCAATCATCAATGGGAAAGCAAAAGTTGAAGTATCCGGCAATATGGATGAACATAAATTAAAAGAATTTTCTGATTTGCCAATTGATTATGTATCAATAGGTGCACTAACCCATTCAGTTAAGGCATTTGACCTTTCAATGCGGTTGCTGTAGTTTAATAGGAATAAAATCCTCTTCCCGTCTTTTTACCTAAATAGCCAGCCTCAACATATTTTTTTAGAAGCGGACATGGCCTGTATTTTGGATCGCCAAAGCCTTCGTATAATTCTTCAATAATAGCAAGAACAACATCAAGCCCAATCAAATCTGCAAGCTGTAATGGGCCCATTGGCAAATTAAGGCCTAACTTCATGGTTTTGTCGATAGTTTCTGCAGTAGCAGCTCCTTCATACAGAGTAAAGATTGCCTCATTGATCATTGGCATAAGGATTCTGTTTAACACAAAACCAGGGTAATCTTTTGATTCTACAGGTGTTTTGCCTAAGGATTTTACAAAACTTTTTGCCGATTCAATTGTTTCACGGGTTGTAGCAATACCACCAACTATCTCCACCAGACGCATTGCGCGAGCGGGATTCATGAAGTGAATACCAATGACATATTCAGGGCGTCGTGTGGCGGCTGCAATGCTGGTAATGGGCAGTGATGATGTATTACTTGCAAGTATTGTACCTGCTTTACATATAGCGTCCAATGACTTAAAAACATTTTTTTTGAATTCAAGATTTTCAGGAATACATTCAATGATGATATCAGCTTTATGTAGGTCTTTAATGTTTTTATGTAATTTTAATTTGGAAATTATCTTTCCCCGTTGTGACTGCTCCAGTCGTTTTTCTTCAACATATCTGTCAAGGCGACCTGTTATTGTTTCATATGCGTGTTTCAATTGTGATTCATCAATGTCGTGAAGAATAACATCAAAATTATTTTCAATGGCTAAATGTGCAATGTCTGTACCCATTATGCCTGCACCAACAATTCCTAGTAACATATATACCTCCGTTATACGGTTTCGTTAACTATATTTCTTTTTGTGCCATTCAAAAATGCTTTGATATTTTGAGCAATCTCATTAATAAGAGCCTGCCTGGTTTCTCGAGAAGCCCAACCAATATGTGGGGTTATAATACAGTTGGGTGCTGAAAGAATAGGTTCATTGATATCAGGTGGTTCCTGTTCAAGCACATCCAGAGCTGCACCAGCAATCACGGTATTATGGAGTGCATGCGCAAGCGCTTTTGTATCAACAATAGGGCCTCGTGCCATATTTATTATATACGCTGATGATTTCATCATAGCAAGAAAATCTTTATTGACCATATGGTGTGTGGATTCATTCAGCGGCATGTGGATAGATATGAAATCAGCCATTTTACAAAATTCTTCAAGGGGATATCGTTCAACTGCGGTATCGGTATATGAGTTTTCCCGTTTAAGTGCAATGACCTTCATACCAAACGCTTGTGCCAGTTGTCCCACTCGTTTCCCAATGTCACCGTAGCCCATGATGCCTAACACTTTATCATTGATGCACATGGTGGGCCAGCTCCCCATAGTAAAAATGGGTGAACGGCTCCAGCTTCCATCATGAGTGGCAGTGTTGTATTTAACAAGATTAGTTGCCAATGCCAGTATAAAACACATGGTGAGCTGTGCAACTGCTTCTCGTGAATAACCGGGAACATTGGCAACGGCGATGTTTTTATTCTTTGCTTGCTTAATATCAATAGTGTTGTAGCCAGTTGCTGCAACAGCTATAAGTGAGCACTTATGCAATTGAGCTATTTCATCAGCATAAAAGACAACCTTGTTGGTGATAATAATATCAGCATCCTTGCTTCGCGATATGGTTTCATGTGGTTTTGTGACGGGATAGGTAATGAATGTTCCCAATGATGCAATGGGACTAAAATCAATATCGCCAAAATCAACCGTTGAAGCATCTAAAAATACAATTGTTTTACTCATACGGTGTTTCCTTTCAACTGTATGTATTGCATTATCATGGACCTGTCAATAGTTTATTACAGATTAATATACATAATTGTGGTCGGTTTGCCATCATTATCAATAGCCTCTTCAAGTATTGAAAATCCACGTTTGGTATAATACTGGATAAGATTGACAGTATCATTGTGTCCTTCAAAAAGGTATAGTGTTTTGTATCCCAATTCTTTTGTTTTAGCGATTATTGCTCTGATTATCCTGTCGCCAATTCCCTGGAAGCGGTATTCGGGGACAATATACAGGGATGCAAGCCACGGATTGAGGTCAGTACGGGACCACAGGTCATTATTTTTTAGTGAAGCCATGCCTACGGGAAGCTTTTTATCATTAATGGCAACCCATGCCAGGGGTACCGTTGTATTGCGGGCGCGTTCTATATATGACTGAACCAGCGCAGTGAAAGGTATATCCCTTTTACTGTACCATTGATTATAAGACCAGTATGCCAGCACTGGCGCATAACTGGGAAAATCATTAAGCGGGTGTATCTCAACCATTGGTGCTACCTCATATTTTTTTTACGTTTTACCAGAGATAGCACCTATGGGTATTGTATGCAATAATTATTTGGGGAGTTGAAGCCGCTGTTGTACGCTTTTAAGCTGTCGTTTTAATTCTTTTTCATCCCATTTAAGTTCTTTTGCTGCGGTTTCAGCAACCAATTTGAGTATATCATTGCCAGGATTCCCCGCAGTACAGATACCTGTTCGCCTGAAAACGATATCGGATAGAGTGCGTGCCATCTCATGACGGATTGCATAGATAACTTCTGCAAGAATTTCCCCATCATGAGTAACTATCTCCCTGTACTTCTTGTTTGAAGTAGCTATGTTCATTAATGCATCCAATTCTGACCCGTAATATTTTGCCAGGACTGTAAGGGTGTTTTTATTAAATGAAGAATATGAAGCATACACCTTGTTAAAAAATGCATTAAGGTCTTTTATTGTGCATCCCGCTAAATATTGTGTATGGGTAACTGAAGGAGGAAGTTTGCGCTGAATTTTCTTTTCTACAAGCTTCATGACATTAACCGCTAAGTTGCGACTGGTAGTATATTTACCACCTTCAACAGTAATCAGGCCATTAACACCTTCTTCAGCATTATCGTAAATTTCATATCGCCGTGATGACTGGTAAGTGCCTTCTACCTGATCTTCAACCAATGGTCGCAATCCGCCATAGGCAAATGTAATGTCTTTAAATGAAAGGTTACCATCACCAAAAGCACTGTTTACATCATCAAGCAGTTCCTGTATACTCTGTTTTGTGACGGTGTACTCATCGGGGTTGCCAATATACTCTTTATCAGTGGTTCCAATGAGAGAGTACCCTCTCCAGGGAATAAGGAAAAAATGCCTTCCTTTCCGTGGCATAAGTCCAACAGCATATTTATTTACCATTGGTTTTGTGATTATGTGAATCCCTTCTGATCGCCGTATCTGATGCTTTGTGTTTCCATTTTCTGCTTTTTTCAGGATAATATCAGCCCATGGTCCGCCGCAGTTAATGATGAGATTGCCTTTGATGGTTACTTCCTTGCCAGTAAGCCTGTCATGAACAATAACACCTGTAATGAAATTATTGGTGTATACAAAATTCACAACCTCAGCATAATTAGCAACTTTAGCGCCATACTGTACAGCAGATTTGATAAATGCTAAGGTTAAGCGTTCTGGAAATATACTCTGGCAATCATAGTATACTGTAGCAGCAGTTAAACCTTCAGGTCTGATGTTTGGTTCTTCCTGTAGGGCTTTTTCTTTGCTTAAAGTAAAGTGCATGGGAATTTTTTTTGATTTATCCCAGGTAAAGCCTTTATCATAGGATAGTATATCATAGAGAATCATTCCAATTTTAAGAACCCATCGGTTGTTTTCCAGTCTGTTATAATTGGGTATCATGAATGGGAAAGGATACACAAGGTTTGGCGCAATATTTTCAAGTATCCTGCGTTCGCGAAGTGATTCACGAACAAGTCCAAATTCAAAATAATTCAGGTATCGCAAGCCACCATGAATAAGTTTTGATGTTGCTGCAGACGTTGCCCATCCAAAATCGTTTTTTTCAAGAAGTGCAACATTTAAGCCCCGTGATGCAGCCTCATAGGCAACAGCAGCACCGGTAATGCCTCCCCCTACAATGATGCAATCAAAGTGTTCTTTAGTATTTTCTTCAATAAAACGTTTCATAGCATTACCCCTTATTGTTATAGATTTGCGAATAGTATGCATAAATTCTTTTTTCAGTGTATTCCAGTACGCTGTGCGTTATAGTATATGCCTTTTTGCTGTTTTTAGCTTTAAAGGCTTCCAGAAGTTCACGGTGAAATATTACAGAGCGTTTCTGGTTATCAGGATTTTCAAAATACAGATAGCCAAAATCCCTGAATATCTGGTTGAAGAAATTTAAGATAAATATATAGAGCATATTCCTGCTTGCTTTAGCAATGAGTTGATGAACAGCTAAGTCTTTTTCCAGGATAGTATCCTGACCGGTTACTATCGCTTCAAATTGCTGTACCTCTTCTTTGGTGATGTTTTCTGAAGCATTGGCTGCCATCTGGGGTACAATAATTCTTCGGATCTCAAGAAGGTTTTGCAGTATTGAAAGCGGAATAGTATCATTAAGGTATATCATCATCTTGAAAAGTTCCAGATTGCCGCTGGTCAGGTAATCTTTAATAAAGATGCCTTCACCATGACGAATTTCAATAAACCCCAATGTCTCCAGTTTCTTCAATGCTTCACGCACAGTTGCCCTGTTGACATCTAAATCAGCAGCAATATCGCGTTCGGATGGCAGTTTATCACCAGGCTGCATCTGATTAATAATGCGTTTTGCCAGCAGGGAAACTATCTGCTGGTGAAGGGTGTTTTTTTGTATTTTTCCTAACGTATTTTTTTTCATAACGCCACCTTTTATAGTGGTTCAGTGGTTCAACCACTAATAGTATACCATTAGTTTATTGTAAATCAAAATATTTGTACAATTTTTTTATTCAATACGGTGGGTTCCGTCTTGTATACTGCATTCGTAAATTTCAGGGGTTCTATTTTCTTTCTTTTTAAATTTCTGGGCGATAGCTCTTGTAAAATGTTCTACTGCGTATAATGCCACCATGCTGATAGTACAACCACCAAATCCCCCTCCCATAAGCCGTGAGCCGTACACTCCATCAATTTGAGATGCCCATTCAACCATTTCATCTATAAGAGGGATGCTGACTTCATAGTAAACACTTAAGCTTTCATGAGATTTATAGAGCAATTCACCCGCTTTCATTAAGTTATAATTCTGGATTTCCCTTGCAAATTGATGTACGCGATGATGTTCCGAAATAGCATGATATGCACGCTTATATTCAGTTGCTGGTAAAATTTCCTGAATGGTTGTAAGGTCTTCTAACAATACATCACATAGATGTTGATAGTTAAACCCTGCTTTTGATAATATCAACAAAGCCTGCTCACATTCTTGCCTCCTGTCATTATAGCCTGATTCACGCAAGCTGTGTTTAACGCCACTGTTGACAAGGACAAACCTGACAGCTGATGTATCCACAGGGATAAAGTTATAATTCATAGTTTGAGTATTGAGCAGTATTGCATTGTCTTTCTTGCCATTAATAATTGCCATCTGGTCCATAATGCCACATTTAACCCCTGCAAAATCCCATTCAACCCTTTGAGCTTGCAAAGCAATTTCAGTATTTTTTATTTTTTTGTTGTATAGTGTATAGAGTGCATACAACGTTCCTACCGTGATAGAAGCTGAACTTGACATACCAGCACCAACAGGGAGAGTACTGTAAAAACTAAAATCAAGGCCATAGTCAAATTCAATATTACTGAGTGCACAGGCGCCATAGGGATATACCCACCACGTATGTGCTGCATGGGTCTTAGTTTGTGGAGAATGGAGATTGTTAATTGCTACTTCACCTGTTTCTTTATGATTTGCAGATACAAAGCGGATAATACCATCATCATTTCGGGAAACACATATGTATATGTGTTTGTCGATAGCAGCCGGGAGAACAGCCCCACCGTTGTAGTCAATGTGTTCACCAATAATATTGATTCTGCCAGGAGAAGCAAAGAGTACACAATCAGTTGATTGTGGAAAATGTGATTGATGATGTGCTATAACGGTATCGATGATTGAGGACATAGTGTTTACTGGGATATCAAATGTACAAGATGATATGCAGTATTGGTTAAAGCTATTGTGACGGGCATATCCGCAGCACTATGAACGTATTCAATAATGCCAAAAAAGGATAACCATGTAATAACAGAAAAATCAAGAAGGGATATGGCAAAAAGGTCATAAGGATTTGCAATGCCGGTTAGTTCAAAATATGTATGGGCTATTGAATCTAACTGTACAGGTTTATTGGAAGAAAGAAGAATATCTAATAAAAGCTGCCGGTTATTTTTAATATCATTTGAAATATAACCGCCTGAAGGGAACAGATTTTTCCAATTACATTTATTCCAGAATGCCGAAAACAGCCTGCGGTATAGATCTACTACGTTCACTGTATCAATTGAATGTTCATTAATAATTCCTGCTGTCTTTAGCATGATAACTGTTTGCTTGCAGTAAATAACAAGTAAATCAGGATCATACTGGGATAATGGTCCCTCTAAAAGCTTATCCACGCATAAAGAGTAAAAATTTTGTGGTAATGGTTTATTTTTTTCAGGATATATGTCAAAACGCTTCATTGTCTGGATGATGCATTGAGCCAGTGTAATTGCGGTTGTGGCTTCTATTGTTTGTGTGTATTCGTCCTTGACTTCTTTTATAATAATTGAGTTTTCAAATGGTAGGGTTGAATCCCACACTAGTCTATAACATGATTGAAGAACATCTTTCATAATTTTATCTTTTTTGCCTGTTTTTTTCGTTGCAAACCGTTTTTCAATTTCGCGAGCAATCAGGTCATTGGTGAGCTCATGTTCAAGTGCATACAGTGCAAGATTATTAATTGTTGATCTAAACCGATGTGATGTCACATCAGCTGAATGTTTCATTGTTTGCTTTAACCCCATTGAAAATTATACGATATAGTAACTGGCAAAAGTATATGATATTTAAATGCACTGTGTGAGCAACTATTGCTATGAAATTAATTGATAAACATACTATAATAAATTAATTTTTAGTCAATTAATATTTTAATAAAATAAAAAAAAGTTTAAAGCCCAAAAAAGTACTGCACATTTATTTGCTTTACTAATATTAATATAAAGAGTACAAATTGACACAGCAATAATTCCTTAAAAAATTTCATAATGAATATAGTGTACAGGGGGTATCCCAAAACAATCCGTGGAGTTCTCAATGACGCGGGTGCAAAGTCATTGCGAGCGTAGCGAAGCAATCTCAATGCCGCAGAAGACAAGATTGCTTCGTCACTTCGTTCCTCGCAATGACAGTATGGCAAAAGTCATTGCAGAAGATGTCTTTTGAGACAACCCTGGTGTACACTATTTTATTCAAATTTCCACATTTAGGAATAATTAGTGAAATCGATAAATAATTTTTAGTTACTAAAACATATAAACTCACTGAATTTTGTTCAGGCTGTATAATTGTATATAGTATAAAATTTTTTTTGAATTTGCTTGCATTAATATCTTGTAATTTTGTATTACTCATCTAATAAATGAATAGCAGGTTTTAATTGCTACTATAGATAGATATATCAAGAGGTCGTGGGATGTGGTTATTATCATTAATAGATGCAACACATAATGATGTAAAAGAGATACAAGAAAATTCCAGGGATATTTTACATTTTTTAGCAGAAGAGATTGGTGAACGCACATTAAGGAGATATGATAATTTAAATCGTACACGGCAATATATTCATGATTATTTAAAGAAATATAATGACAGGGTATATGAAGAAAAATACCTTGTGAATGGCATGGAAGTTAGCAACGTCATTGCTGAAATTCCGGGTTTTGAGGATAATGATGAAATCATCATTATCGGGGCGCATTATGATACTATTGAAGATACTCCCGGTGCAGATGATAACGGTTCAGCGATAGCTGGATTATTGGAACTTCACAGGTTACTATCGCATTACAGTTTCAGAAAAAAATTGCGTTTTGTAGCATTTACATTAGAAGAACCTCCTTTTTTCTCAGGACCCTATATGGGTAGTATGGTACATGCAAAGGGTTGCAAGGAAAGAGACGAACATATTGATTTGATGATTTGCCTGGAGATGATTGGCTACGCTGGTAACAGGATGCATCAGGATTATCCGTTGAGCAGTATGCAAAAAGAGTATCCTCCGTATGGCAATTTTCTGGCTGTTGTTGCGTTGCCAAGTTATGCTCCCTATGCCTATAAATGGAAACGGGAGTATAACAGATTTGCAAAAAATAAAATATTTGATATGATAGGCCCTGCTTCAATACCTGGTATTAATCTATCCGATCATTATTCATTCAATAAGTATAGTTTTCCAGCTATAATGATTACTGATACCGCTTTTTATAGAAATAAAAATTATCATACTGAAGGAGATACCTACGCGACTATAAATTTTAAATTTATGGCAGAAGCTATATTTAATACATTTATGGCAGTAAAAACAATAGCAAATGAAAGGGATATCCTTGAATGAGTGATTTTATTACTATTCCAATTCAGGATTCACATCGACTGCTTAATGCAGGTAATGTTATTTTAGTATCTGCTCAATCACAGGAAAAGAAAACGGTAACCACTGTTGCATGGCATATGCCGGTTTCAAGTCAGCCAAAGCTATTATCATGTGCCCTGGCAAATAAGCGCTTTAGCCTTGAACTAATTAAGGAATCCAGATGTTTTTGCATAAATATCCCTGAATTTAAACTGTTAGATGCTGTTGTCTTTTGTGGGACCTATTCGGGGAGGAAAGTTGACAAATGTAAAGAAGCAAATTTAACTGCTGTGCCGTGTTCTAAAATTCATGGATTTTACATTGAGGAATGTGTTGCTCACATTGAATGTGAGTTATATTCAATGATTGAAGCAGGGGACCATACCATTGTGGTTGGTAACGTTGCTGGTGCTATGGCACAGAAACATCTTTTTACCCCGGATGGAGTTATTGATATTAACAAAGTACAGTTAATTCATCACCTGGGTGGTACTCATTTTGGAATATTAAAATCACAGGAAAAATAATGCCATGGAATGTAAAAAAGAACGAAATCTTTCACTGTGTACCTGCAGTTATGATCCCTGTTCACGAAAGGGGTTATGTTGTGATTGTATAGCATATCATCTGAAGAAGCGGCAGCTTCCTGGATGTGCTTTCCCCAAAGATGCTGAAAGAACCTACGACAGGTCATTTGAGCACTTTGCACGGTTGGTTCAAGCCGGAAAAGTATAATCAAAGTATAATCTATTTCTGAGATAGATAGTGCAAAGGATCTAATGGCTTGCCAGAGTGGTTTATCTGAAAGTGTAGTGACGGGTTGCTATCGCTTAAAAATCCAATTGTTGTGCCCCGTATAACGGACTGGCCTTCTTTTACAGTAATTGCATCCAGCTTAGAATAGATGGTATAAAAGTCCTTTTTATGCATGATGACCACAAAGTTTCCAAATCCTCGCATAGTCCCAATTTTTGCTATAGTGCCTTCAGCACTTGCAACAACTTTGCTTTTTGGCCTGCTGGTTATAATAATGCCTATGGGGTGGACTCCACCCTGATCGCGAGTGTACGTAATAACAGATGGTACTGGCCAGATAAAAGAAAAGCTACTGTCAAATTTTTTTGTTGGTATTTGATCTGCAGAAGATTTCTTTGTTTGAGAATTATTACCTGAAACATGAGAAGGAATAAAAATTTTTTGTCCAACCTTTATTGTGGTGAAATCTTTAATATTGTTTGCATCACAGATTGCCTCAACAGTAGTATTGTACTGTTTGGAAAGTCGGTATAGTGTTTCTCCTTTTTTAATACTATGCCATTTGCCTTTTGCAAGCGATTTTTTACTATTATTATTTTCGTTTGATTGACTATTTTGATAGACAGGATTGCTTTCAACCTGAGCTGTTTCATAGTACACAGGTTGTGTTGTATAGGATTCGTTTTTAATGTAATATGTATCCTCGTCAGGGATTATGGGGGTATTATCGTCTTCGTTATAATTGAACTGCTGGTATATTTTTTGTGTACTGTTTTTATTGTTAATATCCTGTGTATGACGATATGCAGGAGGAACACATCCCATAAGGAATATTAATAAAATTATGATAAAACGTATGTCATTGGCACTCATCCATGAAACCATGGAACATCTCCTTATGTTCCGTTTAAACGCACATTTACCAGAAAGGAAATAAAAACCCTTATCAGATTATCGGAAGATTTGGCTGGATAGTTGAGTAATTAATTTTTTTTATTCATGATAATCAACAGTGGTGGTGATAGTTAATTTTCCATGGCGTACGTTTTTTATGGCCAATAAATTATCAGCTATCTTTTTAACCTGTGATGATGTGCCACGTAATAGCAAAACTTCCAGGCAGTTATGTTCATCTAAATGTACATGGACTGATGAAATTATGTATTTGTAATTATCATGCTGAAGGTCATTCAGTTTATCAGCTATCTCGCGAACATCATGGCTGTATACAAGAGTCAGTGTCCCTATGACTTCCGCATTTGGGTCAGTGATTTCTTCTTTCACCAGCATATCTCGAATAAGATCGCGTATGGCTTCAGAACGGTTTACGTATCCCTTTTCGTTAATCAAGGCATCAAACCTGTCCAACAGTTTTTCATCTATTGATACGCCGAAACGTATTACATTATTCATGCTCTGACCTCATATGTTGTATAGTATAAATCAATAATGCCGTGGCATTTTGCAATATGCAAGTAATTTTTATCTTTTTCACTCAACCCTTTGTCACAGTATCAACACAAAATGACAGTAGAAGAAGTATTAGCAGATAAGCTGGTTGCATGGCCACTGACTCGTGTTAATTTCTCTACCCGGTGAAAAATACATACTTGAAGGCATTAAAGATCATCTTCAAAAGCAATATGCTATTCAAGCAGTTACTATCTATCAAGATTTTGCAAAGCCGGATGGAGCAAAAAAATTTTATGATCAATGTAAAAAGCTGCAAAAACAGGTTTATTGCCTTGTCAATAATGCTGGTATAATAGCCTATGGTTATTTCCATGAACTATCGCACAAACAACAGCAAACATTAATTTCTATTAACCTTATGGCATATTTTTCCCTCATGCGATTATTTATTGAAGATATGATACAACAAAAGGAAGGAGTTATCATTAATATATCGTCTGTGTCAGCATTCCAGCCAACTCCGCACCATGCTGTCTATGGAGCGGTTAAAGCGTTTGTGCAGAGTTTAAGCGAAGCTGTTGATCAGGAGTGTAGGGGTACCGGTGTTAGCGTGCATACAATAAATCCATCCTATACGGATACGCCGTTGCTTAAAAAAAATAATTTTCCAGATAAAATCTGGTGGTACCATATTTCAGGGCTGGCAAAGCCTGAAGATATTGCACGCAAAGCAATCAAGGCAGTAAAGAAAGGAAAAAGATTGTATGTGCCCGGGCCCATGAATACATTGATTCATCTTTTCTTGCCACGATTGCTTCCACGAAAACTGTCTAATATAATAGCAAATATTGTTTTACAACAGGAAAGATAAATCCTGCCTTTTATTCATTTGCCAGGCCTCTGCGAAAAATACTGAAGTACATGAGTACCTGATGTGTTATGCTGTTTATGATGGTAAACAGTGATGTATACAAGTATCCAACCTGAAACAGCATAATCAGCGGAATGGATATATACAGATTTTTATCAAATGCAAAATACACAGCTAACGTCATATAAAGCCCCAACACAAACTCAATGATGGATACAACATTAATGGTATGCAGGCTATATTTGTTTTTTAATAGTGTTTTCACATGGTCTATTGCATTAATACGATTAAGTGCCACCACATTGTATTTTGGAGTTCTGTTAAAATCACTTTTTTTATCAAGCAATGCTTCTATGACAGCTTTACTGTTATTAATGGATAAACCAATGCCCAGCGAAAGGACCATGGGCAGGTAGAGTAGAGGTTTAATCTTTGAATCATAAAGGTTTTTGTTTTGATAAAGAACAATAAGCTCGGTAAAATAGTAAAAAATCATGACTGAAAGTGTAGCAAGAAGAAATATTGGTAGGTCAAGATAGGCAAATTTTTTAAATCCCCCGTAATAACGAACCCATAACGCTACAGGCATAAGAAGTGTCAGAAAAACCATGAGAAGATATGCAAAGTTAGCCCCCAGGTGCATGAATGATTCAAGCTTAACTTTAAGGGGCAAGTGTGAATGCAGGATAGTTTTATATAATTTTCTAAATACCTGAATGGATCCCTTTGCCCATCTAAATTGCTGAGCCTTAAATGCTGAAATCTCAATGGGGAGTTCTGCAGGCACGGTAACATCAGGAAGATATAAAAACTTCCATCCTTTCATCTGTGATCTGTAGCTTAAATCAAGATCTTCGGTTATGGTATCATGTTGCCAGCCGCCACCATCAATAATTGCCTGCCTTCGCCATATACCAGCAGTGCCATTGAAATTAAAGAAGCGGCCTGAACGGTTGCGAGCGGTATGCTCTATCATGAAGTGGCCATCTAACAGTATGCTCTGACATTCAGTAAGCAAAGAATAATGGCGATTTATATGATCCCAGCGTGTTTGAACCATTCCAATCTCAGGGTTGGTGAAGTAATGGATAGTTTTTTGCAAAAAGTCAGGATTGGGTAAAAAATCTGCATCAAAGACTGCTAAAAATTCGCTATCGGTAAGTTTAAGCCCGTTTTCCAGTGCGCCTGCTTTGAATCCTGTTCTGTTGGTTCTGTGAATATATTTGATGTTAAATCCTTCCTTGCGCTTGAGTTTGCATATTTGTTCGGCAATAATCGAGGTCTCGTCGGTTGAGTCATCAAGTACCTGAATTTCCAGCTTCTTTTTGGGGTAATCTAATTGTGTTATAGTGTTGATAAGGCGCTCAACAACGTACTGTTCATTGAAAATAGGAAGCTGGACAGTTACTTTAGGAAGAGTTTTAAACATAGATTTTGGTTGAATTTTCTTTTTGGCATATTTTAGAAAAAGATACAATGTATAGTATCTATGTGCACCAAAAATTGATAGAAGTAAAAGTATTAATCCATAAAATATAAGAATAAACAGCTTCATAGGGTATATCTTCCTTAAATATCAAAATATTATTTAGTATGGTATCATGTAGTATTTGAGCAAATTTATTATATTGATAGAGAACTATACCACATAAAAAAATATTTGCAAAAATTAATAAATGACATACTATTACAAGTCATTTGTATGTCAATATTAATTACTGGAGGTTTGTATGACACAGGCAACTGTTCAGGCGTTACAGGGTTTGCGTGATTTATCCATGGTCAAATGGTATAGTATACCGCTACTTGCTATTGTATTTTATATTTATACAAAGGAAATCAAGGAAGCACGTAAAACCGGTGACTGGAATGCAGTATTTGCTGGTGCTACTATTTTTGGTGTGGATTTTTTTAATGAAACATGGAATGGATGGGTGATGTATCTAACACAGCGCTCTGCAGTATGGACTACACCGGGCGATACAGCACTACGCACCATGGTTGGATGGAATATTGAGATAATGTTTATGTTTACATTGTTAGGGATCATCTTTTATCACACACTCAGTGGTAAAAACATTAAAATCCTGGGCATTCCTGAAAAATGGTTTTGGGCTATCGTGTATTCAGCATTTTGCGTATTTGTTGAGTGCCTGCTTAATATTGGTGGCCATTTAGTGTGGGAATATGAATACTGGAATCTTTCACTCAAAGGAGTGTGGCTTATCTTCTTATTTGGATATTTTCATTTCTTTTTCTTTGCTATTATTGTGATAGGGCTATCGACAATTAAAAAGAAGATTATTGCTGTATCGTGCATCTATGCGGTACCTATCATCATGAATATAGTAGCATTGGGAATATTGGGCTGGAATTATTGAAACGAAGGTGGGATGTCGCTTTGTTTATTGATGTTATAAAAAAGCTCTGAAGGGTCATCGGCATAAAAGATAAGCTCATCGTCCATGATATAGCGCATCTTTACTTTTTCAAAAAGGAAACTGATTTTGTAATTTTTTTCCTCTATAAGTTTTTCAATATAAGGGATGCATTGTTTTGAGTAAATTGCATGCAGTGGCTCAGTGTTACCTGCCCAGGAAGGAATTATGCAGTCATAGATGTGCGGGATTTGCAGCATAAAAGCAATTAATTCCTGATTTAAAAATGGCATGTCGGCAGCGCATACAAAAATGTAATCTGTTGCTGAACGCTTGAGTGCAGTATAAATACCGCCAAGTGGGCCAAGACCAGGTATTATATCAGGATATACAGGTATTGTGAGATAGTTATATTTATTAGAATCATTGGCAATAATTGAAATTGTTTTAAACAGTGGTTTAAGTGAGTGTAACACATGTTCAATAAGTGGCCTACCATTGAACAGATGTAAGGTTTTGTCACTACCAAAACGGCTGCTTTTGCCACCTGCAAGGATAAATGCCTCTATTGCTTCCATATTACTGGCGTGTGTATCCCATCTGTAATGCTGAAGCATCCAGAAAATTAGTAAAGAGATTTTCTACAGTCAGGTCAAACTGTGATTCGTCATGCTGTTTTGTTATGCGGATTGTTTTTATGTATGTGTTGCATTTGTTGCAGTAATCAAAGCGGTATTTTTCATCAGGTTCATAACTGTAATAGCCAAGTGTATTGATGTTTTCGTTTCCACAGGCAACGCATTTAACGCGTTTGTATTCCCATTCGCATTCGCACAGAGCACAGTGGAGAAATCGTTTGTTGGTCTTTGACTCAACAATTTTAGCCATATCAGGTAAAAATCCGCAAAAGGGGCACAAGCTTTTAGTGTAATCAGGGAATTGGGTTATATCCTGCAATACTGCCTCTTTAAGAGCAATAAATAATGGCTTGTATGCATTAACTGTCATAAATATCAGTTCATCGGTATCCAGTTTATTATTACGAGCTATCGCCTCAAATGTGCTGTCTTTTGATAATAGCGCTATGATTATGTCTTTATAGAGCTCAGGATTGCTGTCAAGGTTTGCAAGTAATGTGTCAAATGAGTAAGCGGTTTGAAACTGAGTAATAAGAGAAGCTATAGTATAAAACATTTTCTTTATGATAGTAATGATTTCATCAGTGAACCGTAAAGTGTGTGGCTGGATCATTGGGTATTGCGTGGTATCAACAATAAGCTTTGAAGCTGTAATGATTGATGCAAGGTGCTGAAGGCTTTGAAACTGCAATGAAAAAAGTGAATGATACAGGGTAAAAAGGTCTTCTGAAAATGAAGAATTATTCACCAGCGTTTCTTTGTGCAGTTCAAGATGTTGTGTACGATTGATCCATGGCATACTTATAATTCCTGCTGTTTTCTTCAATTGAAGCTATAGTCCTCATTGTGACATATTTGTCAATACTTTACAGTTATTTCTTATAAAGTTTTATAGGAACATAACCAATTATGTTTGACAATTATATACAATAATTTTTAATGTTAGAGGTTTCTTCGAACCCTGTTTTCTAAGGCTTATGTAACGCTATGAATGCAGGGTCGAAAGGGTAAAAAGAGAAATCTTTTTGCCTCCCATTTTTGGAAAGAAGAAAAAGATTCCCTTTCTGCAAAGGGTAAGGGATTTCTTTATACTTTTTTTTGTATTATATGGGAGGCTTCTATCACGCCAAAATTTAATACAATACCGTTTATTATTAAAGAGGCAAAACTTTACAGTATTGCATATTTTCTTAAGAACTAATGTTTACTTTTTATAGGAGGTGCTCATGCCGGTTACCAGAAGAGATTTATTTAAGTTAACAGGAGTCACTGCAGCGGGTTCTTTTTTAGGTGGAGTAACCTTCTTAACAGGATGTAAATCCACTGACAAGTTAAGAGGTGCAAAAGAATCTACCACCATATGCCCGTTCTGTGGTGTTGGTTGTGGTATTATTGTATCATCGCGGGATGGCAAAGTAATAAATGCCGAAGGCGATCCAGATCATCCAATTAACGAAGGTGCTCTTTGTTCAAAGGGGATGTCATTATACCAGATAGCAGTAAATCCGGTAAAACGGCGTCTTGATAAGGTTTACTATCGCAAACCTTTTGGTGAAGAATGGGAGACGTTAAGCTGGGATGATGCTATCAAAATGATAGCTCAGCGGGTAAAAGAAACCCGTGACCGAACATTTGTAGAAAAGGAAAATGGCATTACAGTAAACCGTTGTGATGGCCTGGCAGGATTTGGTGGTGCAGCACTGGATAATGAGGAATGCTATGCATGGTCAAAGTGTTCACGTCTTTTGGGCATTACACGGTTAGAACATCAGGCACGGCTTTGACACAGCTCAACTGTCGCCAGTTTGGCGGCTTCATTTGGTCGTGGCGCAATGACAAATCACTGGATTGATATTCAGCATGCAGATGTTATCATGATCATTGGAAGCAATGCTGCTGAAAACCATCCAATATCATTTAAGTGGGTTCAACGAGCACGTGATAAAGGTGGCAAGCTCATCAGCGTTGATCCGCGGTTTACCCGTACCTCATCGCTGGCTGACCTTTATGCGCCAATACGTCCCGGTACCGATATAGTATTTATCAATGGTATAATAAACTATGCTCTGCAGAATGACCTGATTCAGAAAGAATATGTAGTAAAATATACCAATGCTGCATATCTGATAGATCCGGGTTTTGCTTTCAATGATGGAATCTTTAGTGGATATAATGCTGCTGAACGCAAATATGACAAAAAGACCTGGAAATATCAGCTGGATGCTGATGGCATACCGCTCAAGGATGAATCATTGCAAAATCCTCAGTGTGTCTATCAACTAATGAAAAAATTTATGTCGCGCTATACACCTGAAAAGGTTTCGGCAGCGACAGGATGTCCTGTTGATGTATTTTTAAAAGTTGCTGAACTGTATACCAGCACACATAAGCCTGATTGTGTTGCAACAATACTATATGCAATGGGTGCAACGCAGCATACCATTGGTGTACAGAACATCCGTGCTTATGCTATTTTGCAGATGCTTATGGGCAATATGGGTTTGGCAGGTGGTGGCATTAACGCACTGCGTGGTGAATCCAATGTTCAGGGCTCCACTGACCATGCACTGCTGTGGCATATATTACCGGGGTATCTGGACGCTCCCAAGGTATTTGGTCCCAAGAAGGACACTGACCTTAAAGCATGGATAACTAACAACACTCCAACCACCAAGGATCCAATGAGTGTTAACTGGTGGCAGAATAAACCAAAATATATGATTAACTTACTTAAAGCATGGTTTGGCGATAATGCCACTAAGGAAAATGATTATGGGTTTGACTGGCTGCCAAAAGCATCAAAGCCACACTCACACGTTCACATTTATGAAGAACTGTATGCTGGGAGTAAAATAGAAGGTGTCATTTTAATGGGTACCAACCCTGTTGTTGGCGGGCCAAATTCAATGAAAGAAGCTAAGTCGCTTGAGAAGCTTAACTGGCTGGTATGTGCTGACCTGTGGGAAACAGAAACTTCTATTTTCTGGAAGCGCCCGGGTGCAAATCCTAAAGCCATTAAGACGGAGGTATTTTTACTGCCAATGGCATCTTCCGTTGAAAAAGAAGGAAGTGTATCCAATTCAGGAAGATGGGCACAATGGCGTTATAAAGCTCAGAATCCACCAGGTGAAGCTATCACCGACCTTGAATTTGTTGACAGGCTATTCAGGACTGTAAAAAAATTATATGAGGAAGATGTTAAAGCAGGCAAGAAAGTAGCTAACCCTGATCCAATACTGAAAGCATACTGGAATTTTACCCCTGAAGGTCATCATGAACCTGATCCTCACATGGTTGCAAAGGAGATCAATGGTTTTGAATGGGAAAAGAATGGGGAACATGGCGATCAGGTAGAAAACTTTACCAAGCTTACTGATGATGGCAAAACAGCGTGCGGCAATTGGATTTATAGTGGCAGTTATAATGAAGATGGCAATAATATGGCTAGACGCAGCAAGAAGGATAAAACAAAGATGGGCATGTACCATGGATGGGCATGGGCATGGCCAATGAATAGAAGGATCATCTATAACCGTGCCAGCGTCAACATGAAAGGAGAACCATGGAATCCCAAAAAGCCGGTAATATGGTGGGATGGCGATGAATGGAAAGGTGATGTGCCTGATGGTCCTGCACCGGCAGGTAAAAAATTGCCATTTATTATGTTGCCCGAAGGTGTAGCACGGCTCTTTGCCCCAACCCTCAATGATGGTCCATTCCCAGAACATTATGAGGCTGTAGAGGCAGTAACACGAAATATATTCAATTCACATC
>Ga0067045_1029631_pt1 | contig 19267 bp, 14 predicted proteins | sample TerdegcTABiofilm_FD_59184 | JGI IMG/M metagenome (GOLD analysis project Ga0067045, IMG submission 59184) | Combined Assembly of (Gp0054472, Gp0054536) Wastewater bioreactor microbial communities from Singapore -Terephthalate degrading... | reverse complement strand
CCGCCGTGTTCGGTTTGGCCAATTGATATCCCCGAACGCATTTCATGACAACCCTTGAACACGACTTTCAGCCTGGCAACCTGGTTCGCGCCCGTGGCCGCGAATGGGTGGTCCAGACGGATTCGCACCGCGACTGGCTGCGCTTGCGCCCTCTGGGCGGCGCCGAAGACGAAACGATTGCCCTGATTCCCGAACTGGAACTGGCTCCGGTTGAACACGCCACTTTTGACCTGCCGGATCCAACCCAGGCTGGTAACCATGCGGCGGCTGTCCTACTGCGCGATGCTTTGCGCCTCACTTTGCGCGCCGGTGCAGGTCCGTTCCGGTCGTTCGGCAACATCGCGGTGGAGCCACGTGGCTACCAATTGGTGCCCCTGCTGATGGCCCTGCGCCTGTCCACAGTTCGCCTGTTGATTGCCGACGACGTGGGCATCGGCAAAACCATTGAAGCCGGGCTGATTGCTCGCGAGTTGATGGATCGAGGAGAGATTGCCCGCCTTGCCGTGCTGTGCCCACCCCACCTGGTCGAGCAATGGCAATCCGAGCTCGAAACCCGGTTCAATATCCATGCCGTCGCGCTCACAGCATCGTCCGCCGCCAGGGTCGAGCGCGAACTGCCTCACGGTGTGGCCCTGTTCGATCACCACCCGGTGGTGGTGGTGAGCCTGGACTACATCAAGAGCGAACGCAACCGCGAGCAGTTCATCGCCACAGCTCCCGAATGCATCATCGTGGACGAGGCCCACACTTGCGCCAGCAGCGGCGCCGGCAAGCAACTGCGCTTTGAGCTATTGCAGCGCCTGGGCAGGAACGAGCACCGGCATCTGATCCTGCTCACCGCCACGCCACACTCCGGCGACGAAGTCGCCTTCTACAACTTGCTGTCGTTGCTCGATCAGCGCTTCCTGGCGCTGCAAGGCCGTATATCGGCCAGCGATCCTCTGCGCCAGGAGCTGGCCCGCCATTTCGTGCAACGCCGTCGCAAGGACATCGCCGAGTGGCAAGCCGAGACAGAAGACGGGCGCGGCTTTGCCCGGCGCATGAAAACCGAGCTGACTTACCAGCTCAGTGGCGACTGGGGCAACTTCTTCGACGCCGTGCAGGACTACTGCCGCGAACTGGCAGAGACCGCCGAACGCGAGGGGGTGGCCGGAGGCTCCGGTCTCATGTGGTACGCCACCCTCGCCTTGCTGCGTTGCGTGGCATCCTCTCCTGCCGCAGCGGTCAAAGCCTTGACCACTCGTCTTGAAGGCACTCAGTCCGAAGAAGACTTGCTGACCGACGAGCGTTTGCACGATGGCGCGGCCGACGACCTGTCAGCCAGCGACCTGGAGCCTCCAGCTCAGGTCCAAGACGCATCCCGCCTGCAAGACCTCATCGCCACGGCCCAGCGTCTCTCCGGTCAATCCGGCGACCCCAAGCTGGCTGCATTGATTCAGCATGTCGGCCAACTGCTAAAGGATGGCTACCACCCAGTGGTGTTCTGCCGCTATATCGCCACCGCGCACTACGTGGCGAACCACCTCAAGACGAAGTTTCCCCAGGCCACCATCGAAGCCATCACAGGCGAATTCACGCCCGAAGAGCGGCGCGAGCGTGTGGAGGACATGGGCGAAGCCGACAGCCGCATCCTGGTGGCGACCGATTGCCTTTCGGAAGGCATCAATTTGCAGCACCTGTTCACCGCAGTCGTCCACTACGACCTAGCCTGGAACCCCACACGCCACGAACAACGCGAAGGCCGGGTGGACCGTTTTGGCCAGCAAGCCCCTGAGGTCCGCTGCACCATGCTTTACGGGCAAGACAACCCGATTGATGGCTTCGTGCTAAAGGTCATCCTGCGTAAGGGCGAGGCGATCCAAAAAGAACTGGGAGTGATGGTCCCTCTACCCGAAGACGATGCTCGGATCAACCAGGCCCTGGTCAAGGCCGCACTGATGAAGCGCGTGCACAAAGAAGATCTCGACCCGCAAAGGCCCCTGTTTGACTTTGAGGAGCCGGAAGCCCTTCTGGCGCCACTGCAAGTCAAGTGGCGAGACGCATTGGAAAGTGCCAGGGCCAACCGGACCGTGTTCAGGCAAGGGCCGATTAAGCCGGAACTGGTTCTGCCCGAATGGCACAAACAGCAGCAGGCCCTGGGTGCCCAAGCCGATGTGAAGCGCTTTCTGCAAAGCGCTTGCGTACGCCTGGGCTCACCACTGGACAACACGCACCGCGCTAACCAGGTGCGCTTCACCCCTGAACACCTGCCCGAGGCCTTGCGCCTGCGCCTGGCCGATGAAGGGCTGGAAACAGCTCAACTGATCGATTTCGACGAGTTGCACCGCAGCCACCCTCTAGTGAGCCTGCTGGCCCAACACCTGTTGGAAGACGCACTGGGCAACACCCAGCCCGTAGCAGCCCGCTGCGCGGCCACGCTGACCAACGACGTGGAAGTGGCCACCACCTTGTACCTGCTGCGCGTGCGACATCAGCTCAGCTACGTGCGCCGCCGCGAACCCTTCCAGATGATGGCCGAAGAGACCGTGGCCCTGGCCGTACGTGGCCGGGCAAACCCAGAGTGGCTTGCCGATGACCAGGCAGCCCGCCTGATTGAATGCACCCCCAGTGGCAACCTACCGCCTGAGGCTGTGCAGCGCGAGGTACGCCAAGCCCTTGAATTCCTGGCTGCCCACCCTCAGCAGTTGCAAGCCCTGGCGCAGCAACGCGCTGATGCCCTGCTGGACGACCACAAGCGAGTGCGCGAAGCCGCTCGCGACGTAGGCCAGTACAACGTCAAACCCTGCCTGCCAGTGGATGTGATGGGCGTGTACGTGCTCCTGCCTGATTCGCTGTAAGCCTGAGCCAAGAAAAATATGAAACGCATACGCAACAGCAAGCATCAGGCCACGCTCAACCTGCCCACCATTCAACTGGAAGGCAGCTTGTTTCTGCCCGACCAGTTGGAGAAAGCCGCGCAAGGCCGCGCTCAAGGCCAGACCGAGGTGGACTACGGTGTGCCCAAGGGTGTCAAGCTCAAAGACGAGTACAGCCGCGCCTTCCAGATTGCCTGCGCGCAGTGGCAACACTTCGCCGCCCAGTTGGACCGTGCCGACGTAGATGCCCACCGGATCACCGTCGGATTTGTGAGCGAACTGCTTCGCGACGCCTTGGGTTACACCCCCATACAGCCCACCACTTCGGTGCAAGTGGCAGTCATGGCCTACCCCGTCAACGTGATGGCAGGCCGTATGGCAGTGCTGGTAGCCCCGCACAACCTGGCTCTGGACGACGCCGACCCACGCTTTGCGGTGGCGGGCAGTGGTAACCGCAAGAAGTCTGCCTTCCAGGCCATGCAAGAGCTGCTCAATGCCAGCCCTGAGCACACCTGGGGCATCGTCAGCAATGGCAAGCAACTCCGTCTGCTGCGCGATGCAGCCTCGCTCACCCGGCCCACCTATTTGGAATTCGACCTGGCCGATCTGCTGGGCGGTCAGCGTTATGCCGAGTTTGCCAACGTGTGGCGCCTGCTTCACGGCAGTCGTTCACCGCAGTCTGGCGCCGCAGCTTGCGTCTGGGAACAATGGCGCGAAGCAGGCAAAGCCGAGGGGACGCGTGTGCGCGACGGTCTTCGCAACGGGGTCGAGAAAGCCCTGCTTACCTTGGGCGAAGGCTTCCTGCAGCACCCTGCCAACGATGCGCTGCGCGCTGCGCTGCACGATGGCAGTCTGAGCAAAGACGCCTACTTCCAGCAACTGCTGCGCCTGATCTACCGGCTGATCTTTGTTTTCACCGTAGAGGAGCGCGGTGTCTTGCATCCGGTTGATGACAGCGCCGAGGCCCTGGCCGCCCGCAAGGCCTATGCCGAAGGCTATGCACTGAGCCGTTTGCGTGAGCTGTGCCTGAAACGCCGCGCCCGCAACCGGCATGACGACCACTGGCAGGCCATCCGCATCGTCTGGCGTGGCTTGGCGCACGGTCAGGCACGGCTGGCTCTGCCCGCTCTGGGCGGCCTGTTCGCGGAAGACCAATGTCCGCACCTGGACACCGCTAGCCTGCACAACACCCACATGCTGGCCGCGCTGCAGCACCTGCGCTGGGCTGTCATCGCCCAGGGCAAAGCCAGCAGCCTCACCCCAGTGGACTACCGCAACATGGGGCCGGAAGAACTGGGCAGTGTGTACGAGAGCCTGCTGGAACTCGTGCCCACCATCGATCTGCCTGCGCGCCGGTTCGGCTTTGTCGGCATCACCGAAGAAGGCAGCACAGCTGGCAACGCCCGCAAGACCTCGGGCAGCTACTACACGCCCAACAGCTTGGTGCAGGAGCTGATCAGAAGCGCGCTGGACCCCGTCATCGAACAGCGCCTGGCCGAGCGGCCCGAGCAGCCGGTCGAGGCCCTGCTTTCCATCCGCATCATCGACCCGGCTTGCGGCAGTGGCCACTTCCTGCTCGCCGCGGCGCGCCGCCTAGCCGAAAAGCTCGCGCAACTTCGCAGCCTGCGAGGTGGGCAAGAAGGCGCCGTCAAACCCCAGGACTACCGCCATGCCCTCCGCGACGTGGTGGCCCGGTGCATCTACGGCGTGGATCGCAACCCCATGGCCATTGAGCTGGCGCGCACTGCGCTGTGGCTGGAGGGCTTCGAGGAAGGCCGCCCACTGAGCTTTCTGGATCACCACCTGCAAGTGGGCGACGCGCTGCTGGGCCTGACCGACCTCAAAGCCTTGGAGCTGGGCATCGCCAAGGACGCCTTCAAGCCCTTGAGCGGCGACGACAAGGAAGTCTGCAAGCAACTAGGTAAGACCAACGCCGCCGCCCTGAAAGACCTGGCTAAAAAGCGCGATGCCCACGCCTTCGGCCAGATGGACGTAGCCAACCAAAGCGGCAGTGGCCTCAACGAGTTGCAAGCCCTCGAAGCCTTGCCCGAAGACAGCACCGCGCAGATCACAGCCAAGGCCGAGGCCTACGGCGCTTACCTGCGGCAGGCCCGCGCCGGGCGCCTTTCGCAGGCTGCACACCTGCTGCTGGGTGCCTATCTGCTCCCCAAGCGCGCCGACACCGCCGCCCACATTCCCTCCACTGCCACGCTCTACCTCACGTTGCAAGGCGTGGCGTTGCCCGCTGACCAACAGGGTGCGCTGACCGCCGCTCAGGCCGTGTGCGATGACGCCCGCGTGCTGCACTGGCCGCTAGCCTTTCCCCAGGTGTTTGCGCAGGGCGGTTTTGACTGTGTGTTGGGCAACCCACCGTGGGAGCGAATCAAGCTACAAGAGGAAGAATTCTTTGCCACCCGCCACCGCGATGTTGCCCAGGCAAAAAACAAGGCCGAGCGCGCCCAGCGCATTCAGTGGTTGAGTGAAGGCAAGCTGGCCCAGCAACTCTTTCCGCATCACGAGCACCCACCGCACGAATGCGAGGCGGAGCAGCGGCTGTACGGCGAATTCATCAGCGCGCGCCGCACGGCGGAAGCCGCCAGCCTGTTTGCCCATGTAAAGGGAGAAGACGGCGGACGCTACCCCCTCACGGGCGTGGGCGACGTGAACACCTACGCGCTGTTCGCCGAGACCATCAGCCTGATCACGCACAGGCAAGGGCGAGCTGGTTTCATTGTGCCCACCGGCATTGCCACGGATGACGGCACCAAGGCCTTCTTTTCTTCGCTCATCCGCTCCAAGAAACTAGTGCGGCTTTTGAGCCTTTATGAGATTCGGGCGTGGTTTAAGGCGACTGATGACCGCAAGTCGTTTTGCCTGGTGACGCTAGGAAACTCGGACACTGCCGACTTTCTTTTCGATGCGGAGGCAATTGATGACTTTGACAAGCCTGCCAAGTGGTTCAAGTTGACGTACGAGGACTTCCTCCTACTCAATCCCAACACCCTCACCTGCCCGATATTTCGCAGCGTCCGCGATTCGGAACTCACCAAGAAGTTATACAGCGCCGCACCGGTGCTCATCGATGAGAACCGGATTGATGGAAATCCCTGGGGCATCAGCTTCATGGCCATGATGCACATGTCCAACGACAGCCCTCTTTTTTCCGATGCACCAGGCCCCGATCTGCTACCGCTGTACGAAGCCAAACTCGTTCACCAATTTGATCACCGCTGGGCCACCTACTCGCCGGGCGGCAACAGCCATGACTTGAGTGACGCCGAAAGGGCCGACCCGAATTGCATCGCCACCCCGCGCTACTGGATCAGCCGGGCGGAAGTGGAGAAGCGTTTGCAACAAAAGGGCTGGGCGCGGGGATGGTTAATGGGCTGGCGCGACATTGCCCTTCGTTCTGTTGAGCGCACAGTGATTGCCAGCTTGATGCCGCGGGTAGGCGTCAACCACAAGACCCCGCTGTTCTTTGTGAACCAAGGTCTGTCCGTCGCACACAGCGCGGCCCTGCTCGCCAACTTCAACTCGCTGGTCCTCGACTACGTGGCCCGCCAGAAAGTTGGTGGAACTTCGCTGACTTACTTTTATTTGAAGCAGTTCCCGTTCCTGCCGCCCGATCACTACACCTCCGCCGACCTCGCCTTCATCGTCCCGCGTGTGCTGGAGCTCAGCTACACCGCCCATGACTTGCAAGCCTGGGCGCAAGACCTGGGCTTTGACGGCCCGCCTTTCGTCTTCGACCCGAAACGCCGCGCCGAGATACGCGCCGAACTGGATGCCTACTACTCCCGTCTTTACGGCCTAGAACCCGATGAGCTTCGCTACATCCTCGACCCCGCTGAGGTCTTGGGCAAGGACTATCCGAGCGAGACCTTTCGCGTTCTCAAGAATCGAGAGATGAAGGAGTTTGGCGAGTACCGAACCCGCAGCCTGGTCATGCGTGAGTTCAACCGCATGGCCCTTGCAATGGCCAATGGCGAAGCCTACGTCAGCTTGCTCACCCCACCCCCAGGCGTGCAGGCTGCGCCCAGCTACTCAGCCCACGGTGTCATCCGCGACGACGCCGACGCCTACCTCGCCGGCCTGATGCTGACGATCATCCAGCGGGCACCACGGCTGCCCCGCCGCGCGCTCACCCAGGCGCTGACGCTGGCAAGCCAGCCAGACTTGCAGGCGACCTATGTGGATGCAAAGGGGGCCGCACTACTGAGCTCCTTTGCGCAGTCGCATCCTGGGGTGTTTGACAGCGCCCGACTGGCAGGTGATCGCATCCATCAGTGGCTTCGCCACTTTGAATCTACTGGCGTCATCCGAATGGATGCTGCCAGCGACTCGGTCGAGCGCATGCCGTCAGTTGCTTGGCCTGCGGAAGCGTTGGTGGCTGCCGAATCCGAGCAGGTCGCACCCCTGCTTGTTCAAGCCGCGACGCAAGCATTCGCCGGAATGGCGTCGACCGAGGAGGACTTGGCCCCACCCCGCTCGCAGAATCAAGCCTGAATGGGAGGATTAAACGATGGAGCAACTGACCCAGCACCTGCCGACCGAACGAGACGCGCCACGTCTGTGGTTCGAGCGCTTGGCGCTCTTCGACGAACCAGGTGACGACCATGTGCTACGCACGATCTCGTTCCAACGCGGTCTGAACATCGTCTGGGCCAAAGAGCCGACTGCTGGCCGTGCGCAGGGCACTCGAGCGGCTGGGCACGGCGTAGGAAAGACCTCGTTGTGTCTTTTGCTGCGCTTGTGTATGGGTGATGCATCCGACGCCGTAGCCGACCTTCGGGACGAACTGCTCGGAGAGTTTGCTCAAGGTGGCGTCATCGCCGTACTGCATTTGGACGGGCAGCCTTTCACCTTGTGCCGATATTTCAACGCGCACAAAGAGGGAGTCGCCTGTCCGGGAACGGACCTCACCGGCATCTGGACTCGCCAAGCCGAGTACAGCGACCGAGCCTTCTTGAAAAAGCTCGCCGACGACATGATGGGGCGGGTTTCTCCCAAGTCCATTCCAGAAACCGGCCAGGCCATTGAATGGCGTCATCTACTGGCCTGGATCAGCCGGGATCAGGGGGCACGCTTCAAGTCCTTCTACGCATGGCGCGATGGCGAGGGCAACCTGCTGCGGCGTCGGATTCAAGACCCGCCCATAGTCATGCGGGCCGTGCTGGGCCTGCTGGACAAGGGGGAGTCTGCGCTGCTGACCCAGGCGGCCGAACTGGAAGAGGCGGCGAAGACGGCCAAGGAGAAGACAGAAGAACTGCTCAAGGAGCCCGCCTTGATCCGGCGCCGGATCGAGTCAAGCCTGCGAGCACGCGGACAATTGCCGGCCGATCTTCCCATCCGTACCGACGATCTCTTCGCGGACTCGGTGGAGCGCCGTATCAATACGGCGAGCGAAGACGCGGAAGCGCACTTGGCCAAGTGGGAAGTCAAGCAAGAGGCTGACGACCAAGCTCTGGCTGATTTGCGTGCCGGCATGAAGCTGCTGCAAGCCGAGTTCGCTGTTGCCGAGACCGAGCACAAGCTCGCCGATGCAGCCCGAAAGGGCGATGAAGAAGCATATCGATCTATTGGCGCCCAGTTGCTGAAGTTGCGGCAATTGACTGGACATTGCGAGGCAGGCAATCTGCCTTTTTCCCACTGCCAGCACGTGAAGGCGGAAATCAGTTTGCTGGAGTTTGCCAGCACTCGCGATGCTCGTGACAAGAAGAATCTCCAGCGTGCAATGGAAGAATCCGTCGACCGTGCTGGCAGAGTGTTGTCGCGAAAGATCGATTTGCACCAGCGGATTGAGGCGATGCAGCGAGACGAGAAATCGCTAGTCGCCGCTCAGATTAGGACTCGGGTTGGAAAGAGGACAGCGGAGATTGAGGCCAATAAGTGGCCGTCCCTGCTAGACGAACTGAGCCGCTGGGAAGTCACAGCCGGGTCGGTGCAAGCACAGGCCGACATCGAAGCCTCTAAGGCAGAAGCGATCCGAGCAGAGCACGCACTGAATGGGGTGAAAACTAAGCTGGCCGCAGCGCAGAAAAGCAAGTCTGACCACGAAAGGTCGTTGGCCGCCATTACTGACGCCCTGACGCAGCAGTTGTTTCCGGACGGCGCATTTGGCGCTTTCGATCCCCGCGACGAGCAGCGGCCATTTCGGCTGTCCATGCGCGGGGGCGAGGCCTTTCGCGTCTTGGAAGTGCTGCTGGGTGATGTGGCCTGCATGCTGGACAGTCCTCGCAAAGACGGGGCACTGCCTGGACTTTTCATCCACGATTGCCCTCGCGAGGCGGATATGAGCACGGGGCTCTATGAGAACTTCCTGTCGCTAATCGATGCTCTGCAAAAGGAGCAGTACCCGGACGGGCAACTGCCGTTTCAATACATCGTCACAACGACCACGCCCCCACCTGCCGATCTGCAAGGCAACGTTGTCCGCTTGTCCCTTGACCCCAGCTCAGATGAAGGACTGTTGTTCCGTCGTAGGTTCGTTCAAGAGCGGCAGGAAGCATTGCGGTAGACGTCCATGTCGACTTCCATTTTCAATACCGACGGGACAACGTTGATGAACCCGCTGCAGCGTGCCCTGGTCGAAAAAGCGGGCCACGATCACGGCTTCGAACATGTGGTCGCCAGCGATCCGGGTGGCGTACTGCTGGCTTCAGCAAGGCACGCCGCAAGCGCGCAGGTAGTCGCCTGGCCCGTAAGCAGTTACCTGCTGCGCTTGCACGCCGAAACGCCTGCTCTGCTACCCGAGATGAGCCGTTCATTTCCCCAGCAGAGTCAAATTGATGGCTTTTCTGCTGACACGGTAGCGAGCTTGACAACTTTGCTGCGCCGCGCCGCTGGTTTGGCGCGTGCCCTACCCAGCCAAGCTGCCGACGACTATGAGGCGACAGTGGCCGGCCAGTTGGCCCAACTGCCAGCGAACATTTGCGGAACGGATGTGGAGAGACTGGTCCGTCAGAGAGTAGGACAGCAGAAATTCCGGGAGGCCATGCTCGACTACTGGGGCGGCGCCTGCGCTGTGACAGCCGTGGCACTACCCGAAGTGCTTCGCGCCAGCCATGCCAAGCCATGGGCCGAATGCGCGAGCGATGCAGAGCGACTGGACGTATTCAACGGCTTTTTGCTGGTGGCCAATTTGGATGCGCTATTTGATCGGTTTCTGATCAGCTTTGACGATGACGGTGGACTTTTGATCTCGCCAACATTGACGGATGAGATCCGGAGTCGCCTGGGACTACATCCCGGCATGGCGCTGCGCTGGCTCAGCGATGCACATCGCGGGTACTTGGCTTGGCATCGCACGCGGCTGCAGGCAGGGTTGGTCTGAAGGATCACAGTCCAAGGCGCCTCCACGCTTACCTCAAGTCTTCACCAAGTGTTTTTGCATTGAATCCACGGATCGGGAAACCGTTAACCGGCCGCTTGTCAGTGACGTCATGCTGCAAAAACAGTTGTGCTGTTCCTTGGCGCTGCACTTGCGGCTGAGGGGCGGCTCAGGGTCAACACGAGCCAGCGCGCGGAGAATCGAGCAATCGACTGGCGGCTTTCACCGGTGAAGCGGTCGTTCACGACCGGACGCGTTCAACGGCCGGTATTGGCCGTCGCGGCCACTCGGGCATTGCACCGTGAATGGCGCAGATCAGCCTACTGCCGAATTCGCAGCGCAACCTATTCCTTGCCACAATGATCGCAGAAGCGGTCAACCACCCTGCATATGCGAGAGACAAATTACCTTCCCAATGTCCCGGTAAAAGAAGCCAGACCGATCCCGCGCATGTAGTCCAAGATCTTGCTCTCCGGCGCCTGCGCCGCCAGATTGAGCATCGGCCCCGGCTGATTGTACTTCATCAGCGTCTGTTGCTGCCCATTGACATCCACCGCCTGGATCTCGCCATAGTTAAGAACTGCCCGCCCTTCGCCATTCACTATCCATTGAAAAATCTCCGCTGCGTCCTTGTATACAGGGTGGCGTGCGAACGCCTCTTTCTTGAGAGTCTCCGGGTTGTTCCTCTTTTGAGCAATCACGATTGCTCCCTCTGATGAGCTCAGCTCACGCTGGGCATCGCGCCGCCTCTCGCCCAACACCCGTTCTATTTCCTGGATCTGAGACAAGCGGCCATCTATTTGCTCCTTCTCGGTCAGCCCCTGTTTGGGCATTGCCCGAAACCTCTCGATCCCTCGTTGCAGGCGCTCGATATTTCTACGGGAATCGGGATAATCTTCTTCGATACTTTTTGCGACGCTGTCACGTGATAGTACTGCGCTGGCTACTGCAGTTTCTGCATCTTTGGTTGCACGCTCCAGATAGTCTTCTCTCCTGTCCTTAAGGAAGTCATTGCCATCGACGATGGTGCATTTGTACTGCACCACCGTGCGACCTTTGTCATCCTTGAAACTATCCCAATGGGTACTTTTGCACAGTGGCCGCTTGCCCAGGCCGTTAGCGACTGTCGTGGTGCGCGCACTGTCGATATAGCTGTCCTTGACGATGCCAACGGGGCTTTTGCTGCAAGCAGAAAGAGCAATGGTGGAGCAAGCCACAACGAGGGAGAGTTTTTTCATGGATTTTTAACTTATAGCGACCGCTACTGTGGTCTGTGAAGAAACGGAAAGTGAGTTGTAGATGTGTGGAGCGATGTGCTCACATCTCATCCACCTTCCCAAGCGCTGCGATAGGTGACTGTGGACCCTGGTAGAACTAGATGGGTCGGCGCAGGCGTGATGCGATAGGCACACCCATACCCCTTGAAGTCCTGGTCCTCAGGTCCATGGACGGAAACCTCGTTCGCTTTGAGACCAGCAGCGTGTAGCCGTTTGTCGTACTCCATGTCGCACGGGCCCGCTGGCTGCGGGATCATGACCATGCCGGTGGGGACGGTCGATGTTCCTGCCTGCAGCTCACTATTCGCAACCGCCTCTACCGTTGGACATTTGGGAAACTCCAGTTCATCCCCAAAGGTAAAGAACTCGGGCTTGAGACTACGCAGAGCCTGTGCCGCCACATCTTTATATTTCTGAGGTTGGCAGTTGAATCCCTGATCTTTCACCACCCAGTCTTCGGACTCTTTCACCGTCATGGCGTCAGCCCACCGCCCTGCGGCCCCAATGGCCTGATCCGTTGCCAGTTCTGCAGTGAGCATCGCCTGCTTGAACTGCACTGCCCTGCTCCCCTGGGCTACCAGGTAAACATTGGGAACATAGGCATTGCCGCAGTCCCGAAGACAGTCAGCCAGGTACTGCTCTGAGCCCATAGCTTCCTCAAACGCACCAAAGGTCAGCGCATTGAGCGGCTGGCGCTGCGGCATGCCCAGCAATCCGCCGACATCCACATCACACTCTGGTGTAAGCGCTACTTGGACCGAATGTATGGCTTTGTCCTGTTCATCACTTCTCAGCAGCAATTGGCAGCCTTGGACCTTGAAGTGGTGCTGGTGGTCTTCGGACCGCATGGGTGGACCTGCCCTCTGTTGCACATAGGCAAAGTTCATGCCGATGGCGTCCCAGGAGGTCAGCTGGGTGAGCAGATCGGGCGCCACTGGGGATTGCTCTGTGGAGTCGTTGGAGCTAAACAAGGATTTGACGCGATCCGTCAAGGAAGAAACGCGATCCTGTGCACGGTCTGTGCACCCAACCGAGGCTACAGCTAGAACCAGCGCGCCGTATGTATTCAGTTTCATAGGGAAGTCAGAGATGGATAGAGGTGGTCAAAGAAGCCCGGCGAATCCAACGAACCGCGGAAGTTGGAAATCGGGGACCATGGAGATCGAACCACTCGATCCGATACTCCTCGGCCCACTCGATTCAGCAGTCAGCCTTCAGCAATGACGCCGATCATTCCAAGCAGTACGAGGAGTGCCGCCACAAAGCCGACTGCTGCGCCGATGTTGGTGCCGCCCTGCCGGGCCAGCTCGATACGCGCCTGCTCAGGGGTGTGGGTTGCCAGGATGTGGTTCACCCGCTGGTTGACATGCTGCTGGTACCAGGCATTACCCTTCAGGCCAAAGCCAATGGCAATGCCGAGGTTGATGCCGCTCGTTATAGAGCTAGGAACGCCTATGGCCAGTTCGACAATTAGTTCGGCAGCTATAACGCCAATAAAGATCCAGGAGTAGAGGTACATCTTGCGATATCCCATCCAGCCAAATCCCACCAGAAAAGCTACCCAATTCCAGGACAGCGGGTGCTTGCGCTGCGCAGCCTCTGCCCATTTGCGCTCAAAGTAGTCATGGTTCTTGCCGACAAAGATCTGAATGGCCTCCTGGCGTGACAACACAGATGCCGTTGAAGCTCGCTCCCGCACTGCCGGTGCAGAGGTTGCAGCGGGCGCCTGAGGTGCGCGCGCAACAGCCACTGGAGAAACTGGTGGTGCATACCCATCCGTAGAAATGGAGGGCGATGAGGAGACCGGGACAGCAGGGGCCGAGCTTACCGGCATCACATCAAAGTCCAGCGACGCCTCCTGAGGGATTGACTGGATGATGCACTGGGCACCTGTGTTTTCAATGGCCTTTTTGTACTTGTCAGCAACGTCTGCCGCCACGACCTTCTTGACCACACAAGATGGTTGAGACAACAAATGTCCGGCCTGCTCCGCCGTGCACTTGAACAGGGCAGCGAGCTTTAGCGCTACCTGGTGCGGATCAGCCGCAGGGTGCCTTCCACTTAGCACAATGTTGTATTTCTCTGGCATGGCGTGACGCGTCCTCTTGTCGTTATCGCGTTGGGTATCGTTGCAGGGGTACAAGACCAGTAGTTTCTTGGCCGTCATACTTCTAAAGTGAAGCAAACTCATCAAATCAGAACGTACGAACGCCACAGTTTGAGCACGTAGTACATGCGTTCAGTGGTCGCTCAGTAGTGATTCAGCAGCCATGTGACAGCGAAGAAACGGACCATGGGGCGGGGGTGCAGGCAAGATGCAGGCAGGCGTAAATGCGGATCGCCTGACCAGATCCACGCTCTGATGCGGCATTCAACCCAAGTCAGAGCCGCAATGCTTGCACTTTCTGGCCTTGGCCAAGATGGGTTCTGCGCAATAGAGGCAGTCTTTGGTGGCCTGGACTAGGGTGTGGGAGCCGCCTTGCTGCACGAATGTGCGATTCGAGCCCCCAAAGATCATCTGGAACCAGAACTTCCAGAGCCTGATAAAGCCCCATACCAAGATGGGCAAAAAGATGATCAAGCCCAGGACGATGCCGCCCCCTCCTCCACCAGCCATGGCAATGTTGGGCATCAACACCCAAGGCAACAGACGCTCCAAGCGCATGCGCGCACTCCTTTTTTGGTATTTAGTACAGGGAGATGCTGGGCTGATGCCAGATTGGGTTTTTCCCCGCATCCATATGTGAAGCAAACTCCGTAGATGTAAATGTATCAGAAACGGATGCTTGGAGGGTGTCTGCCAAACCCACGCCTCCCACTCATCTTCCCGATCCGGACAACCTGCGTGATGTCTTGGCCTACTGGGTACGCCTCAAACGTGTCGAGAAAGGCTGGTCGCAGGAACGTCTGGCGCTGGAGTGCGAGTTAGACAGAACTTACGTGTCAGCTGTAGAGCGCTCGCGCTGGAATGTGTCGCTGGCTAACATCGAGCGCATCGCACACGCACTGGATGTGAAGGCCTGGGTGCTGATCAAGCCACCCGAGACCCACCGGTAGCAGCAGCCTGCCAATGTGTATTTCAGCAAAAAAAGAAGGTCTAAAAGATGAACCCGGCCTTCGCCGGGTTCATTCTTTCTCCTCTTTCATTCAGCTACTGGCCTGCGTTTTGGCGTAATCGTCACGACCGCCACACAACGCCCTTGTAGTCGCAGGCCATCCACAGAGCTCAGAACACATGGACCAGCCTCCTCCCAGGACACCCGTGCCCCAAACCCGCTGGCCCAGGGCGCAGACAAGCTCAGGCTCACGACCAAGGCAGCCCTGACCTTGGGTTTCGCGGGGGAGCAATTCCCCTGCAGCCCAGAAGACCAGCTCTGCAACTCCACGCCTACAACCCATACCCAAGATGCTGCGTCTTCCCCACTATGAAGCGGTCTGCGGCGCAGCGCTAACTTCAGCAGTGCGCATCCGCCTCGCTCCATTACCGCAGCCAGGCCCGCCATGGAGGTCTTGTCTGTCCCGCTGAAGCGCCCGATCTCGCTCTCCGGAAACAGCGCTTCCCATTCAGGAGCATTGTCTGAGCTGGTGGGGATGCAGGCGTGGTCTGGATCTTTTTGCATAGGTCGCTGCGCCATGGCTGCGGCGCATCTCGTCAAGCACCACTTCAGGCCATCGGGATCCGCGGCTTGGGTTCCACCCGCATCCAGGGGCAGCAGTTTCCAGCGTTTGCGCCCGGATGGCGTGGCGACCTGGTACTGCCACAGCCCATCAAAGCGGATACCGCACATGTACTGATGCACAAGCCCCTGCCCTGCTGCGCTAGTCATGGGATAGCTCCCGAACCAGCGGGTAGTTCTGGCGCTTGTGTCCAGGTCTGTCATGGCGAACGCCATAGCCCTGGGAGTCACCGGGTGGATAGAACTCCTGCACGATCTCCACGGCCTCCCCTTCCAGCTCTTCAAACAAGCCCAAGGCATAGCCCTCTCTGGCAGCCTGCTCCAGCCCCTCTTGGTCATAGCCACTGCGCTTGGCCTGCTCGGCTGTCTGCGCTGCCTCGTTGATGGCGGCTTCCAAGGACAGTGGCTCGCGCACGCCCAAGTCCACATAGTAGATGGGGGTGCGGCGCGACTGTGCAGTGGATTTACCGCGTAGGCGGATCTCCAAGGGCAGAGAGGCCAGCAGCCCTCCCGAGACGGCTTGCAGATACTGCATACGCGCCAAGAGCGTGCGCAAGGTGTTGATGCCTGTGGTGCGCAGCACAAAGGTGCTCAAGGCGTCCGCTGAATTGCCCGCATGGTCAATCCGCATATGGAAACGGCCAAACGGCTTGCACCCGCTTTCCTGGGCCAATGGACACAGATCAGGGCCAGCACAGGGCAACTGTTTGATACCCGTCTCTGTGACCCGTTTACAGCTTTGGCCGTCTCCCACACACAGGGGCCGGGCGGTTGCCCGGTCAAACAAGGTGTAGTTGGCCCGCAGGTTCAGCGCCGGGTCGTTGAAGAGCAGGCGCACGGGGATGCGGCGCAGCTTGGGGCTGGTAGTAGCGCGGGTTACTGGTTTGCCGAGCGGGGGTTGCTCCAAGCCCGTACCCTGGTTCCCCGTAGATTCGCCGTTGCCCTTGGCTCGCTGTGAGAGCTTGTCTCTCAGACTGGGTTGAGGAGATGGCCTGGATTGCGGCAGTGCCTGTTCTTCAGGATCCTGCTGATGCGTTCCAGCGAAGTGATCAGCAAACTCCGGAGGGATCTCCTGCAACTCGGTCACTTCCACGCCAGTGCTCACCTGCGCCCGCTCGAGCGCTTCTGCGCGCAAGATGCCATCAAGCGGATGCAGCATCCAGCCATTGCGGTTTTGCACCTGGGTGGTGATGGTGAATTCGTCGTCTTTCTCAGGCAAGCGCATGCCATTGCGCTCTACGAGGCGGCCAATCGATATCCGGCCCACCACGGGCGGGGTCATCATCAGTCCTTTGATCATGGGTTTCTCCATTCATAAATGCAAAGACCCCGTCTGCCTAGTGTGGCGGACGGGGTCTATGCGTTGGGGGGTTGGTTGATTGGTTAGTTGGTAAATGGCTTGCTTGGTTTTGCGCAGCGCTTAGTGCTCAATGCTCGGCATGGAGCAGAAACCGGCGCGAGCCCGGTTTGGTGCCCAAGTAGGCTTGGGCGATCTCAGGGTGTTCTTTTTGCAGCAAAGCTGCATGGAAGACCTGGCTGTCCTTGCTGCGCTTCCAGCTCACTGCTCCAGCTGCAAACCGGGCAAAGCTGGCATTGCCCATGCGCTGCTGGATCTGATGTTTGAGCAGCGCCTCCTTGGTTTCGCAGTCCTGGAGATGGCAACGGATTTGCTGGAGCTGGGTGAAGGCACTGGAGGCCGCTTCGTCTTCAGACAAATCGATCTCTTCCCCGGTGTCTTGGGTATACAGGCACCGCAATGCGGTGGCAGCGCTTTCTGAGGCTTCGGCCGGCGGCTCCTGCTCTGTCTTGACCCATTCCCAGAATTGCGCCTCCAAGGCAATCAACTGGGTGATCATGGTCTCGTCACGCTCGATGCGATGAATCTGCAATTCCTGACCGCAGATCAGCACGGCCACATCGGCTGCTTGCTTGCCTGTCACTGCCAATTGGTGCATGACCTGCAGCTGGATGTATTCCGGAACGCCCTCCTTCCACAGTTTGGCGCCGTTGATACCCGCCGTTTTGCATTCCAGAATCTGCACATCGGGCACACCCACCACCTCCCGGTCGATATTGGCCAGCATCCAGGGGATCTGGGGATGGCCCAACACGGCATTGACACGGCGCACGCGGTTGCCGGTGCGCTTGGTGTAATGGGCCGCTACGATGGGTTCAAGCAAGGTGCCCCAGTACATGGGACTGGTTTCGTCATTGGGATTCACGGCAGGCAAAAGATCGCCTTTGCCGGTCTTGTGCATCCACAGCTCCAACGGGGACTGGTAGGGATTGAGCCCTACGGCTGCTGCAGCATCGGAGCTGCCAATGCCTTGGCGCCGGACATCGAGCCAGGTTTCGCGCGGCATGTCTTTGGTGGAAACCAGGCGCAAGGCGGGACGTTGACGGGGTGGAAAAACTGCAGCATCTTGTGCTGCGGGTGTTGAAACAGTGGCGGGCATGGTGCCTCCTGAAGAATCCATGCCTCCACAAAGTACAAAGCCCTCACCGCAATGGCGAGGGCTTTGGCTGAGAGGTTGATGGTTGGGGTGGTTGATGGTTGGAGAAGCTGATGGTGGTGAGCACATGCTGTTGGGCTATCTCTCTCTTGTAGTTTGCATTCACGCGACCAATTGCAAGGCGTGTTCCAAGGCCCGTTGCTTGAGGGCAGCGCCTTGGCCGAACCAGGCACTGTCTAGGCGGTTGTCCTGGCTGCGGGCTTGTTTTTCATGGTCGACGAATTCAGTCACGGCACTGAGTAGGCCCCAAGCGGTCTCTTTGGCTGCCAATAGTTCTGCACCACGACCATGGCCTTCAAACAGGGTTTGCACCTTCTTGAGGGCACGCTCGTTGGCAAGACCCGATACACCTGAACCTCCGCCCTCCCCCAACTGATCTGTTTGGCAGATCACCTTGAGGAAGTAGTTCATGGCCTCGTGCGTTTTGACCTTGCGCTCTGCCAGGGTCTTCATGCGGTACATGAAGCTATCCCATTGGCCCACGGCAACGCCTAGTTGGCGTTTAACGGCCTGAGCGTTGAACAGAGTCGAATGCGGCACCTTAATGGATCCAGCACTGGCGCCCTGCAATGCCATGGCCAGGGTGTTGTTGCAGACCACCCGAACAGAAGTCGGAATCGCCATGGTGGCGAGGGTTCCGTCACACGAGGTGGCCAGCAGCAGATAGCTGTGCACTACGTCGTTGCCTTTGAGACAAGCAGATTTACCAGTGCGGGCCAATGCCCAAAAGCGCCGGCCTGCCTTGAGCACGCCTGCGGTTTCCAGCTCAAAGCCTGCAACTTCGGACAGATCCCGGTAAAACTCCAGCACTTCCTGAGGTTGGACCACCTTGTAGCGCTGGCTGACCACGGACAGGGCTGTATGGGTGTCGCTGCGGTAGAGCACCTTTTGCTCGGGGAACTCCAGGGCTTCGCCGTACAAGGCGTCGGCATCACCGGTTGCCATATAGCGCACGGGTGTTTCCTGGATCTTCCACTGCATGCCAGCGGCTTGCGCCCAAACATCAATGGATTGCTTCTTGGGTAGCGCGTGGCCCAGTTGGTGCCACGGGGTTTGGCCGGTATAGGCCATGGTTTCGACAAGATGGGACATAGTAAATATCTCCTTGAATCAAGCTTGAAAGGAATGGCCGCAGTTCAGACATTCGTGGTTGTCGAGATAGGTCTGATCGATCTGCTCGCCAATACGGCCTCCGACTTCGTGGCCAACGGTGCCGCCTAAAACGCCGCCGATGATGGCTCCGAGCAAGGAGCCGAGAACACTGCCGACGGGGCCAGCAGCTAGACCAACGCTCGCACCGGTGGTGGCGCCTTGCATGGCTCCTGCGATACCGGTGGCAGTTCCTGCAGCGGAGCCAACTCGCTGGCCCACCTGTTTAGCGGTGGCTTTGGCACGGGTGTTCAGAGAATGGCAATGGGGACACTGGATAGGCATAAATGCTCCTGACGTAAAAAAGCGCCCCTGGCACGAAGCCAAGGGCGCTGGTTGAAGAGAGAAATCAATGCGGAACGAGTGTATGCGTCCGGTAATCCCAACTTGAGATAGACCCAGCGCCGAGGCATCGTGTGCACGATGAAGATCATGCACACCATGGCGAACGACACGATCGCCCAAC
>Ga0067045_1005051_pt1 | contig 19275 bp, 20 predicted proteins | sample TerdegcTABiofilm_FD_59184 | JGI IMG/M metagenome (GOLD analysis project Ga0067045, IMG submission 59184) | Combined Assembly of (Gp0054472, Gp0054536) Wastewater bioreactor microbial communities from Singapore -Terephthalate degrading... | reverse complement strand
AAAAACCATATTACTACGTAAATGTTCTTTCAAAGTCCGATAACACTTGTGCGCCGGAAGGTTGTGAAAATATTTTTATTCTATGTCCTGTTCCTGATTTGAGATATAAAAAGGATTGGAGTGATAAGGAAGAACTTGCCAAAACAATTATAGATGATTTATCTAAACGTACAGATTTTGATCTTTCAAGTAATACAATTGTTAAAAAAGTTTTAGCTCCGGATGACTGGGCAAATATGTTGAATCTTTACAAAGGTTCCGGTTTGGGATTAGCACACGATATTGATCAGGTAGGTGCTTTCAGGCCAAAAAACAAAGACGAACATTTCAGCAATTTATATTACGTGGGGGCATCAACAACACCGGGTACTGGTTTACCAATGGTTGTTATAAGCTCAAGATTAGTAACAGAGAGGATAATCAATGATTCAACTTTACCATAATACATCTTATGCAATCAGTAAAAAATTAACGAATGTTTACAGCACTTCGTTTAGTCTTGGCATAAAAGCGTTTGCCAAAGAATACCGCGATCCCATTTATGCTATTTACGGGTTCGTTCGTCTTGCAGATGAAATTGTTGATACATTCCACGAATACAATAAAGCAGAATTAATTAAGCAATTTAGAATTGACACGTTTAAGGCAATAAATGATGGTATTTCTACAAATCCGGTTCTCCATTCTTTTCAGCTTGTTGTTAATCAATATAAAATTGATCATAGTCTGATAGATGCATTTCTTTATAGCATGGAAATGGACCTCGATAAATCATCTTACCAGAGAGAAGTTTACGATACTTATATTTATGGCTCTGCCGAAGTAGTCGGATTAATGTGTCTTAAAGTTTTTGTAAATGGAGATGAAGAAAAATACCGGGAGCTTCTATATCCGGCTAAAATGCTCGGATCAGCTTTTCAGAAAGTAAATTTTTTAAGAGATATAAAAAGTGATATTGATGAACGTGGAAGAATCTATTTGCCTGATGTTCATAAATCCGAAGGAATTGATGATTCAAATAAAAAACGTCTTGAAGCAGAAGTTAAAGAGGAATTTCATCAGGCATTAAAAGGAATATTAAAGCTTCCAATAGGTGTTAAACTCGGCGTATATTCTGCATATCTTTATTATTATGTATTGTTTAAGAAAATAGAACGTTTGGGTGTTGATGAGTTGTTAAAGAAACGTGTAAGGATTTCTAATGTTACAAAGCTTTTCTTGCTTGTTAAATCTTACTGGGCAATTAAAGTTGTTAAAATCAGGTTCGATTAATGAGAAAAATTCTTTTAGTCATATTAGTTTTTCAAAGCATTATTATTGGCAATGGTAAGGTTAAATCCGGCTCACAGGAAATTGATTTATATCAGCTCGAATTCATTCGTACAAATTATTATGCCTCGGTAGAAAACGAATATTTAATTGGCGTAATTGAACGATTTATAGAGCGTCATTTCTCCTCTGATAAGGAAAAATACCCCAATCTTATACTGGCTTATATCGCCGCATTAGAATCAGTAAAATCCAAACATGCTTTCTGGCCTCACATAAAACTTGAGCATTTTAATAAATCCATGGAATTGTTTAAAAAAGTAATAAGCAATGAACCAAATAGTCTTGAAATAAGATTTCTCCGGTTTGCTATTCTGCATCATGTTCCCGGATTTTTAGGACATTCATCAGAAAGACAGGAAGACGCAAATTATATTGTAAATCTATTACTTAAAAAAGATTACTCCAGTATTAATGAAGAGATACAAAAAGGTATTGCAGAGTTTATGTTCAGTAGCAAAAGATTATCTTCCAACCAGGAAAAAATGTTATTACAAAATTTTGTATTGGCGTTAAATGATTAGCATATATCTCCTTATTAATATTCTTATAATAATTGTTCCGTTACTCCTCACCTTCGAAAGAAATATTAATTATTATAAAAAATTACCGGTTCTTTTTACTTCTATTCTTATTGTTGGAGGAGCTTATATCATTTGGGATATCATTGCTACTTTTCGCGGCGATTGGGGTTTTAATCCAGAATATATTTCAGGGCTTAAAATTATCAATCTTCCAATCGAGGAAATTTTATTTTTTGTTACCGTTCCATACTCGGGAATTTTTCTTTATGAAACAGGGAAGTTTTATCTTGGTGACAAATCAATTCAAATCAACAAACCGTTCTTCTATTTTTTAGCAGCATTACTTATAATTTTATCAATAATTTTTATTGATCAGTATTACACTTTTACAGTAATGCTTTTCAGTGCTTTTTTCATAATCTTTGCATTGTTGCTTCATTCACGTATTCCGATTCTTAATTCAAGTCTATATTGGAAGTGGATACTCTTTATGTACATTCCATTTTTTCTTGTTAATTATTTTCTAACCTCACTTCCGGTTGTAACATATTCTCCAAATGCAATCTGGGGCATAAGAATTACAACCATTCCATTTGAAGACTTTTTCTATTCGTTTTCTATGCTTTCGTTCTATCTTTACATTTATTTGATTATAAGAAAGAAATGGTCAAAAGAAAAAGAGTAGCTGTAATTGGTGCTGGATTAGGAGGATTAAGTGCAGCTATAAGACTTGCTGTCAATGGGTTCGATGTAGATCTTTATGAACAGGGAGATAAAGCCGGTGGAAAAGCCAATCAAATTTCTTTAAATGGTTTTCGATTTGATACTGGTCCATCCTTACTAACAATGCCGTTTGTTATTAAGGAATTGTTTGAATACTCTGGTGAGAGAATTGAAGATTACCTTGAATTGATTCCGTTAAGAAATCTCTGCAAATATTTTTATCCCGATAAAACTATAATTAATGCCTATGCTGATGTTGGAAAGTTCGCTGAAGAAATTTCGACAAAAACTATTGATGCAGCACAATCAGTAAAACAGTACCTTAAATATGCCGAAAAAATTTATGAACTTACTGCGGAATTGTTCCTCTTCAGCGATTTCTCCGATCGTCAGAATTTTTATAAACCGGAAGCACTCAAAACTTTATTTCAGATAAATAAAATTGATCCGTTCCGAACAATGCATCAGGCGAACAAAAGTTTTTTTAAGGATCCAAAAACAATTCAATTGTTCGATCGGTATGCAACATACAACGGTTCTAATCCTTACAAAGCTCCGGCAACTCTAAATATTATTCAGCACGTTGAATACAACCTTGGCGGGTTTATATTAAAACAAGGAGTCTATTCTCTTGTTGAAGCCCTTTATAATCTTGCTAAAAAGAAAGGTGTTAAATTCTTCTTTAATAGTAAGGTCACACAAATTTTACAGGATAATTTTTCTGTTAAAGGTTTACTCGTTAACAGGAACGGCATACATGAAAAAAAGGAATATGATGTTGTTATTGCCAATGCTGATGTTAATTACACTTATAAAAATCTTCTGAATAATTCCGATACAAAATCTGCAAAGAGATATTCTAAGCTGGAACCGTCAAGTTCTGCAATGGTATTTTACTGGGGTGTAAAGGGGCGAAATGAGAATCTTGATGTTCACAATATTCTTTTCTCTAAGGACTACAAAAAGGAATTTATCGATCTATTCGAAAAACAGGTTTGTCCGGAAGATCCTACAGTTTATATCTACATATCATCAAAATTTAATATTAGTGATGCGCCTGAAGATCATGAAAACTGGTATGTGATGATTAATGCGCCTTATATTCAAAATCAAAACTGGAATGAAGAGTTACAAAAGAGCCGAAATAATATCATCAAAAAAATAAATGAAATACTTGGAATCGATGTCGAAACTAAAATTATCTTTGAAAAAGTTCTTACACCGGAAATGATTGAGCAATCGACCAGCAGTTTTAGAGGAAGTCTTTATGGAATATCATCGAATGGAAAAAGTGCGGCATTTGTTAGACAAAAAATCAAATCGAAGGAATACAATGGATTGTACTTTTGCGGAGGAAGTGCCCATCCCGGAGGCGGAATTCCTCTTGTAATCCTTTCCGGCAAATTAGCTGCCGAAGCAGTTATGAAATCATAAAAACTTTCTATGCCCGAATAATTTTTTATTGATTTATATTTCAGTATAAAACTCTAACCTGTTATGATAAAAGCCGACCATAAGAAATATGCACGATGGCTATTCATTCCCTACATGAATAGAATGCTGAAAAAGAATTTCAGTCATTTCTATCTTGTAAATGATTTTCCGGAAATACCACAGGACCAGGGACTTATTATCACGCCAAACCATATTAGCTGGTGGGACGGATTTTTTGCAGAATATCTTTTCAAAAAATATTTGAATCGTAACCTTTACATCATGATGCTCGAAGAACAATTGAAACGTTACTGGTTTTTTAAGAAGTTGGGCGCGTATTCAATTAAACCCGATTCGCCAAGAAGTATAATGGAAACAGCAGACTATACAAGGGAAATTTTAAGTAATTCTCAAAATTTTGTTGTTACTTATCCACAGGGAGAAATAGAATCCTTTGAAAAACGTCCACTTACTTTAAAGCAAGGGTTGAAATTTTTTATAAAAGAAATGGAAAAAGATTTTCTGATACTTCCGGTTGGATTCAAGATTCATTATTACAATGAGAAATATCCATCTATTATTTGCAGATTCGGACTTGCATTCGAAGGAAAAAGAACACGGGATGCATATCCCTTCTACGAAGCAGCTTTTATGACTAATCTTGACATGCTTGCCAGAGCAGCTGAAGAAAAAACATTTGTTAAGGACTTGTTTGCTAAATGATATTAGACATTCTCTTCATATCACTTCTTTTTTTCAATTTATTTTTCCTTTTCATAATAACATATAATTTTTTTACTGCCCCATCGGTTAAAAATATTCTGTTGTCATCAGAAAGTTCGAGTAAAATATCAATACTTATACCGGCAAGAAATGAAGAGAACAATATTGCCGATTGCCTTGATGCTGTATTAAATCAATCACATCAAAATTATGAAGTAATAGTTCTCGACGATGACTCGAGCGATAACACTTACAATGTAGTAGAACAATACATAAAGAAAGATGCTCGGATTAAAATTGCCAAAGGAAAGCCATTACCAATAAGTTGGCTTGGTAAAAACTGGGCTTGTTTTCAACTGGCAAATCTTGCCGCTAACGATCTCTTTCTATTTATAGATGCAGATGTTCGGCTTAACAAGTATGCTGTATCAAACGCGCTTAAAATTGTTGAAGAAAAAAAAATAAATATGCTCTCTGTTTTTCCTTCACAGAAAATTAATGGTTTGGGCGCACAATTAGTTGTTCCTTTAATGAATTGGCTTTTATTGACTTTCTTACCACTGATTCAAGTGTATAAGTCGCCAAGACCTTCTTTTGTGGCAGCTAACGGACAATTTATTTTAATTGATAGAAATACTTATGAAGCAACCGGTGGACACAGTTCCGTGCGCAACCAGGTTGTGGAAGATATGGAACTTGCACGGCGTATAAAAAAACGGAAACTTAAGATGTTGACAGCTTTAGGCGGCGATTCAATTTATTGCCGGATGTATAATTCCTTTAGTGACTCCGTAAATGGGTTCTCTAAAAATTTCTTTAAAGGATTTAATATTCATCCGATTCTATTTTTACTGCTAATTATTTTTATAACACTTGTTTTTTTATCCCCGCTTTTCTTATTGATGTTGAACGTTAATTTTATGCTGATTGTTGTCTTAGTATTAATTGGACGAGCACTAATTTCTTTTATAAGTAAGCAAAACATTTTTATCAATACCGTGTTACATTTTATTCAAATGGGAATTCTTGTATTTGTGGGAATTAAATCGGTTTACGGGGCGTTACTGGGAACTCATGTATGGAAAGGAAGAAAAATATAATTACTAAATATTCTGTAAGATTTCTTATTATAATTTTTGCAGTTGGAATTGTCGGTCATATAAATTCCGGCACGCGAGAATTAATGCTGTTACTTACACCTCTTACACTTTTTATAACAATGGGTGTTGTGTTTTATTCATTGATTTTAGAATCGAACAGCAAGTTAATTCTATGGTTCTTTTTAACATATTTTCTTACTTATTTATTGGAAGTTGTTGGTGTAAAAACCGGAATTATATTTGGTAATTACAATTATGGTTCAACTCTTGGATTAAAAGTATTTGACGTTCCGCTTATAATAGGATTGAATTGGGTCTTTGTTATCCTTGGTGGAATTTCTATTGCCCAGAAAGTTACAAGCGACAGAACTTTATCTGCGCTGATAACCGCAATGATAGCTGTTGCTTTCGATTTGATACTTGAACCGGTAGCAATTAAACTTGATTACTGGACCTGGCAAAACGACACAATACCTGTTCGGAATTATCTGGCATGGTTTGTAATCTCATTTTTGTTTGCATGGTTATTCAACCGTATCAATCTGAATATAAAGACTGATCTGCCCAAAATTTATCTGGCGGTTCAAACAATATTCTTTGTTTCATTATTAATTTTTATCTGAGGTTAGCATGGGAGTTTTAATTGCTATTAGTATTATCATCATCTGGCTTTCACATTTAACATATATTCTTACCTCGGTTAGTGTAGATTTTGCTTCTCCGATGTTTTACATACATCTTTTATTTCAAGCATATCTATATACCGGTTTATTTATTACTGGGCACGATGCAATGCATCAAACAGTTAGTCGAAACAAAAAATTAAATCGAGTTATTGGTACAGTTGCAACATTTTTATATGCCGGCTTATCGTACAAAAGATTAATCACAAACCATTTTAAGCATCACAGATACCCCGGCACAGAAGAGGACCCCGATTTTAATATGAAGTCACAGAATTTTTTTGTTTGGTGGGGCTCTTTTATGATCCGGTATGCAACAATACCTCAGTTATTAGTAATGGCAATTGCGTTTAATATTCTTAAAATCTGGATACCAGAAATTTCATTATGGTTCTTCTGGGTTATACCGGCATTATTAAGTTCGCTTCAACTATTCTTTTTCGGAACTTATTTACCTCATCGTAAACCGCACGATCACGAAATGGAACCTCATAAGGCAAGAACTCAAAAGAAGAATCATCTCTGGGCAATGCTATCATGTTATTTTTTTGGATATCATTTTGAACATCACGATGCGCCTCATACTCCATGGTGGCAGCTATATAAAACTAAGTAGTGGAAGGTAATTTAGTTACGGGGTAATTCGATAGTAAAGACAGTACCGAGCTGTTTATCCGATACGAAAGAAACTTTGCCTCTTAAGTTCTGTTCTATTATAAGCTTAACGCTGTAAAGTCCTATACCTCTTCCTTTTTTCTGTTTGGTGCTGAATGATCTCTGGAATAATTGAAGCTGAACATTTTCGGGTATTAATTGCGAATTGTAAACATTAAGGTAAACTGTATCTTCAGTAACAAAAGAATAGATTCTTACTTCGTCGTTGTTAATTGTAGCTTCTAAAGCATTCTTAATTAAATTACCGAGTGATCTCACAACAAGTACTTTATCTGTTTTAATAGAAACATCTTCATCAAGAAACGCAGCAGTAAAGTTTTTATCTGTAGCTAATTCGTGATTCTGGTAAAGATCGAATGCAGCCAAAAGAATTTCATTAACTTTAACTTCTTTTATATTTACTTGCAGATTTCCTTCTTCTGCATGCCTTATTTCTTGCTGAAGTAAAATTTCATTTAATAATTGCTCTGAAGAGATTAAGAGGGAATGGATTAGTTTTTCTTTCTCGTCCTCTTCGTTTTCTTTGTTAAGTAATTGTGCTAATCCGTTTATTGCTCCAGATGTATTCAGAATATCATGAAAGAAAATTCTTTCAAGAGCATCCTTTCTTTTTTCGCTAGAAATGTCCTTGACAGAAAATAAAGTATAGTAATTGTTTTTGAAATTTATAGGTTGTGTAAATACAGAAAATTCGTGAGCAAATTCTTTTTCATTAATCAACGAGGTTATTTTACACTCGTCTTCAATTTTTTGATGAAATTCCGAAGTATATTTAATTGCTTTTGCAGCACCACACTCTTTGCAGAATGTTGCTGTACCACAACCACCGGGCAATAAATTAGCGTGAATACAATTTAATGCTTCTCCAATTCTTTTACCTAAAATTTGCTCAGGTTCTCTAACTCGGAATGCATTATAAGCTTTGCTATTAAAGGCAACAATTTGTCTATTCTTATTTAAGATAACTACAAATTCTGGAAATCCTTCTAATATTTCGCTTATAAGTGGATTTACTTTGAATAGTAAAAAATCATCAATTATTTCTTCTGAGCTTGAGCGTTCGGGTGTATCAAAATAAGTATCTGGTTGCATCAATTATCCTATTGAAAATAATACCTTGCCCCTAAGGCTATATCTAAATTAAGAGAGGTAGAAGGTATTAAATTAAACACCGGAACAACTTCAAAGAATACATCAATCGGAAATTTTTCATTTAACCAGGCAACACCTACAACACCTCTAGCCCCCAATGAGTTATCTGAATTATTTACAAATCTTACTCTAGCTCCATAACCATAATAAACTGGAATCCTATAATCTGATTTGATAATATCAAAAGCGTGATATAAATAATCGGCATGAATTGATAGTGCGCTAAATTTCTGTACGAATGAATATGCCAATCCGAAATCGAATGCGTTGCTACTACTTGTCCAGTATTTGCCACTAAAACCGGTGGGCTCTCCAATCATTACTCCTAAACCAAATCCCTTATCCTGAGCATTGGTTGTGTTTACTAATATTATAAGTAAAAAAGATAATGATAAGAGTAATTTCTTCATGATTTCACCGATTCTATTATTAATAAACTGGTGCGAATTAACGAAAAAAAGTTTACAAAAAAAAATTAGTTTTTAATTTCAACCTGTAATATTATATACTCAATAATAGGTCAATAATTCTTAAATTTGTTTTGAACAATACAACTTCTATACGAGGGTAAATGAATTCAGCATCAATCTATGAAATAATAAAAAATTATTCGGCAGAATTTGACTACAATAAAAAGCAGACAGCCATTATATTGGCGGCCGGGCATGGTAAAAGAATTAAATCGCAAACTTCAAAAATGCTGCATAAAATCTGGGAAATTCCTACTGTAGAACGTGTATACAATGCATGCAAAAATGCTATGGCAGATGCAAATATTATTATAGTTGTAGGTATTAAAGCCGAAGAAGTTGTAAAGACTGTTGGAAGAAAAGAAAATGTTATTTATGCTTATCAGGAAGAACAACACGGAACCGGCCATGCAGTTCAAGTTGCGTTGAATATTATTGACTCCTCTAAATATGATGGTTCGGTTTATGTTTTACCCGGGGATATGGGATTAATCAATGGCGAAACAATTCAGAATTTCCGGAATTATTTTATTGAGTCTAAAGCTGATATGGTTGTCCTTACCGGAATGTATGAAGGCAATATTGAGGATAATTATTACGGTCGCGTAGTTCGTGTTCCACTTAAAAACAAAGGTAAAAAAGAAGAATCGTCGGCCGGCAACGTAATTGAAATTATTGAGTATAAAGACATAAGTAATCTGGATGAATCCAAACCTTATATGGTTAAATACAACCAAAAGAATTATAACTTTTCTAAGAATGAGTTAATAGAAAACCGAGAATTTAATTCCGGAGTCTATGCATTTAAGTATTCCCATCTGGATCGGTTAATTAAAAAAATCAGCACGAATAATGTTCAAAAAGAAATGTACTTAACTGATTTAATTTACCTCTTTAATGAAAATGGTCTTAAAGTTTCTGCTGTTTATCCTAAAGATCAATATGTGTTGATGGGTTTTAATAATAAGTCGGTCTTAAAAGAAATGGAAGGAATAGCACGTAAATTGGTATATGATAAATTGAAAGATGTAATAGAAATAGATGACCCGGATGATTTCTTTATTGATGAAGAGGTTGTGAATGAAATTTTAGAATTAGATAAAAAAGGAATTCCTCTTGATATAAAAATTGGTAAGGGCACTTATGTTGGTAAAGGAATTATGCTGAATTATAATCTCTCCTTAATGAGGAATGTATTCTTAAATGGAAAAATTAAATTTGGTAAAAATGTTACAATCAGACAGAATGCGCAGCTTTCGTGCTTCTATGGACAGCAAATTGAAATTGGTGATGATGTTGAAATATTTAGCGCTGATATAATTAAGGGAAATGTTAAAGTGGGGAATAATTCTATAATTGAATCGGGAGTTAGAATTACCGGCAGCGATGAGTTCCCGGTACAATTGGGCGATAATGTCGTGATTAAGGGAGTGTCGTATATTTTCGGTTCACTAATTGGAAATAATATTCATATCGAACATTCAATAATAGTGAGAAAGAAAATTAGCAAGCCGGACAGTATTAAAAATGAAATCTACAAAGTGAAATATTATTTGCCCGAACCTGAAGGACTTGATGCAATTGAGGATTTAAAAAAATAAAAGGCAACTTAAAAGAAAATTAAGTTGCCATTAATCTTACCAGATTAAAATTATTTTGCAGCTTTAAGTTTATTTACGTGTTTTGTAAGGTTCGATTTTTTTCTTGCAGCAGTGTTTTTATGAATTCTACCTTTTGATGTTTCCTTATCTAACGTAGCAACTGCAGTTTTTAATAATGCTTCAGCTTCTGCCTTATCCTCTAATGTATAAACTTTCTTTACCAATGTTTTTACTTTGGATAATGCTGCCTTATTTCTTTCACTTCTCTTTTTGGTTTGTCTAATTCTTTTTTGTGCCGACTTATGATGCGCCATTCAAAATACCTTAAATTTGTTAAAAAACGTGCGTAAATATAGCACTCTAAGCTATTCGAATCAAATAATCCTTCCATTCTGTTGATAATCTTAATATCTGAAAACACGTTAAATATAATAGAAATCGGTCCTAATTAGCCGCTTAATGGAGATATAGTTAATATAATTTCTTCTAATTTGATTGGTAGAACAAACTGTTCTTATCTTTGCACCCACAATTATTTGAGAAAAGTGTTAAAGGTAAACGAAATATATTATTCGGTTCAGGGAGAAAGTTCTAAGGCCGGGTTGCCCTGTGTCTTTGTTAGATTAACCTATTGTAATCTAAGGTGTTCATATTGCGATACTGAATACGCATTTTATGAAGGTAGTGATAAAACCATTGATGAAATAATAAGCGAAGTAAAAAAATACAATTGTAAGCTTGTTGAAATTACAGGTGGCGAGCCGTTAGTTCAGCTTGAATCGCTTAAACTAATGAAACAGCTCTGCGATGAAGGATTTGAAGTGATGCTCGAAACAGGTGGAAGTCTGCCTATCAAAGAGATTGATAAACGCGTAATGATTATTATGGATCTCAAATGTCCTTCAAGTAAAATGATGAAGAAAAATTTGTATGAGAATATTGATTACATTAAAAGTATTGATGAAATAAAATTTGTGATAGGAGATAGAGAGGATTATGATTGGTCGAAAGAATTGATAGAGAAGTATAACCTTATTGAAAAATGTTCGGTCCTTTTTTCAGTTGTGTTTGGTAAATTAGAACCTGTTAAACTGGTTGAATGGATATTGGAAGACCGTTTGAAAGTTCGGTATCAGTTACAAATGCACAAAATTATCTGGCATCCCGAAACAAAAGGTGTTTAATGAAAATAGCTAAAGAATTTAAATGGGAAATGGGTCATAGATTAACGTTTCATCAAGGTAAATGTAAGAATCTACATGGACATTCTTATCGTTGTATGATCGAACTAAGCGGTCAACCAGATCAAAATGGAATGCTACTCGATTATTATGATCTTAAAAAATTTGTTGACCCAATTATTGAAAAGCTCGATCACTCCTTTATGGTTTACGAAAAAGACTCTGAATTAATTGATGTGCTTGATAAATTAGGGTCCAACAAAGTAGTTGTAAACTTTGAATCGACTGCCGAAAATATTTGCTTTTACTTGCTTGATGAAATTAAAAATTCATCACTTCCTTCCAATGTTAAAGGGATTAAAGTTAGAGTGCTGGAAACTGATAATACTTATGCCGAAGAGGAATGTAAACTTTAATTGTCTTCACCGGGTTTTAATTTTTTTACTTCTTCCAAAATTTCAGGTAAAATTTCCCCCGATTTACCAAATAGCGAATAATCAGCATAGTTTGTTAATTCAGTTGGCTCAATATTAATTTCTACAATGTAAGAGCCGGCTCTTTTTGCACTTGTAGGGATATAAGCAGCTGGATAAACAACCGCAGAAGTACCAACAACAAAACAAATATCACTCTTCTCTGCAGCACGTTCGCTATTTCTAAATTCATCTTGCGGTAGGAACTCACCGAACCATACAACATCCGGACGTATTAAACCACCGCATCTTTTGCAATGTGGAACGCCTTCGGTTTTTTCTAACTCTTCAAGATCATAAAATTTTTTGCACTCAATGCAAAAGTTTCTTTCAATATTACCGTGCAGCTCGTGTATTTTTTGGGATCCTGCTCTTCTGTGCAAGTTATCGATGTTCTGTGTAACTACGGTTACATCGTAATATTTTTCTAAACTGGCAATTGCAAAATGTCCGGGATTTGGCTGGGTGTTGTGAACGATCTCGCGTCTGTGCTGATACCATTCCCAGACGAGATCAGGGTTATTCAAAAAAGCATTAAAGTTAGCAAGTTCTTCCGGTTTCATCTTATTCCAGATACCATCTTTACCCCGGAATGTTGCTATTCCGCTTTCGGCTGAAATACCTGCACCTGTAAAGAACACTAACCTTTTAGCAGTTTTAAGTTTTTCGAGGAATTCTTCTTTGAAAGACATGTTCTTAAAAATTGTGCGGAGTAGTTTAATTCTTTTACATTACAAAAAAAAATTTTACTCCGCACTTAGATAAAATTACTTATTCTTAATTTCGTTTAATGTTTGTTTTGCTTCAGCTTTTCTCTTATCATCATCTTGATGAGCATTGGTAATTGTTAATGCTTTATTCAGCATTTCACGAGCTGTTTTGTATTCATCTTCTCTAATAAGAGAATTTGCATAATCAACATAGAACATTACGTAGTTCGGATAAATTTCAATTGCTTTTTTGAATTCATTTATTGCAATTTCATTATCAGCCCAGCCTAATCCTAATATAGAGCGAGCAGGTTTCCATTTTTCACTTGTCTTGGCATGTGTCCTCGCTAAAACATAATGTGAAACACCCATAACAAAATTATCGCCATTATTTAATTGGATTGCTTTCTCTGCATCTGCTCTTACCGAATTTACAACACCGGCTACTGAAAATACTCCTTTAAAGAGAGCAATCTTTCCATTTGCAATAGCACGGCGCAGATAACTGATTGTTTTGTTCGGTTCAAGCTTAACAGCTTTTTCTGCATAATCTAAAGCCTTCTGGTAAGTTGCTAATTGTGCGTCTTCCTGTGCAGAAGTACTATTTGGCATCCTATCGCCAATATCAACATAGGTTCTGCTTAAACGCCAGACAACTTCCCAGTTATCGGGGGATTGTTTTTCAGCTTTCAATAAAACTTCGAGTGCTTTTTCATTATTAAATTGTGAATAAAAATTGTCGCACTCATTAACGAGTTGATCAACTGATTGGGCAGTAATGTAACCACTAAAGAGGAAGATAAGTGTAATTATTGATAACAAGTTTTTTTTCATGTGTTTGTTCCTCTGATGTTTGTTAATTAATCGTTTTTATTCTTCCCCCTGAAGATTATCCGGTATATAAAGTGAAGTATTAGCAAGCGGAAGGAACCGGGTCCATTTACTTCCCCGATTCTTATCAACTTCTATTGCGTATTTATATGCATTCGTTTTAGCACTTAACTCATCTGCTTGGTATAAAACAATTGCTTCAAGAGTTTTCGGTTCAACCGGTGATGCAAATTCAAGTTTTCCCTGGTGACTTAATACTAAGTGAATCAACTGGTTTTTCAAATCCTCCGGAAATTCCGGTATGAGAGAAATATTTTTTTCAATTTCGATGGCACTGATTACAATGTGTCCGATTAACTTACCTTTATCAGAATAATCAAATGAATTTTCGTAAGTGAGCTCTTCGGTTTTACCAAAATCGTGTAACAAAGCTCCGCTAACCAATAAATCTCTGTTTATTTCCGGATGAAGCGTGGCCATCAGATCACAGATTTTAACTATTTCCAGAGTGTGTTCAATAAGTCCATGAACATAAGCATGATGCCAGGCTTTACCGGCCGGGGTTCTGCAGAACTTATTAAAGTTTTCTCCGCTAAATATTTTTTTTGTTAGTCTGCTAAGGTATGGATTAGTAATAGAACCAAGAACAGAATTGAATTCTTCTATCATTTCATTAAGTGGACGAAAAGATTTTGGGAGAAAGTCATCGCTCGAAACATTATCATTTTCAGTTGCAGGACGAATTTTTTCTACCCTGATTTGTAATGTGCCGTTAAATTCTTCAATTAATCCAGCCACTTTAACTATTACACCTTCTTTTATCTTATCAAAAAGATCTTCAAAATTGCTCCATACTTTTGCCGGAAGTGCTGCAGATTGATCTCGTAATTCTAAATTCAGGAATGGCTTGCCGTTTTTTGCGGTTTTTACTTCGCACTTGGTAGTGATCAGGAATGCAGTAAATTCATCACCATTATTTAATTCATTCAATCGTTTCTGTTCTAACATAAATTGAGTTGTTGTATTCTAAATCGACTTTAATTTATTAAAAAAAACAAGAATGACAAAGGTTAGTTTTCTACTATTTTTATAATACTGTCATTATGAAGTCGTACTAAAACAGACCTTTTTAATAGATCAATTGAAACAGCCAGATGTTTTTCTCCTTCTTTATGTTCTGTTACTATTCCTNCAACATCACAGAAAGGACCTTCAATAATCTTAACCTTTTGACCAACTTCAATTTTATTTGTAACGAATACTTCGGGTTTTTCTGCAAGAATTTTTTTTAGATTTTCAATTTGCCAATCCGGTATTATGGATGGTTTTCCATTAAAACAGACAGTTTTTATAACGGATGGAATCTTTAAACAATTGATTCTTTCACATTCATCGGCAAGAATAAATAGATAACCTTTAAAGAGAGGCTCTTCAATTTTCTTTTTACGGTCGGTCCATTTCTTCTCAACAATAATTGTCGGAAGATAAACCTCTACCGATTGATTTCCAATTTCTGATTCTGCTTTATATTCATGCCTTGGTTTAACGTATAAAGCAAACCAATGCTTATCTATGCTGGCAGTTTTCATTTTTTCGGATTTGAATTGTTGTTAAAAGAATTTTAAAAAATGCATTCTTTTATTGTATCTAGTAGAACATTAGAATCAATTGGTTTCGGAATAATCTTATCAACTCCCAGGCGTGAGTATATTCTGGAAATTTCATCACTTAGTTTAGCCGAAACCACAATTATGGGAATGGAACTACTTGATTCGCGCTTATTTAGTGCCTCTACAAGTTGTATCCCATTCATCAAAGGCATATCATGATCTGTAATAATTATTGTCGGCAGAATTTCTTTTATTACGTTAATGGCTTCATAGCCGTTATCAACGGTTTTTATTTCAAAGTTTTTAAGATTATCCTCAATAACTTTTTTGTAAAGCGCTCTTATAGCCATATCATCTTCAACAATCAAAACACAATTTTTTGCTTCGGGAACCGTGAAGTGAAATTCACTTCCTTCGCCAACTTTGGTATAAAACCAAACATGTCCACCGTGCTTTTCTACAATTTCTTTCATAAGTGTAAGACCAAGTCCGCTTCCTTTTTCTCCGTTAGTACCGACAAGAGAAAATTTTTGATCAATTTTGAATAACTTACTCTGGTTCTCTTCTGCAATACCTAATCCCTCATCACGCACAACAATTTCAATCATACCATCTTTAAATCTTTGCGACTGGATTAAAATTTCTTTTCCCTCCGGAGTATACTTTATGGCATTACTGGTCAGATTCATAATTGCCTGACCAATTAATCTTTCATCGGCATTCATAAAGAGTTCTGGGGGAATATCAAATTTGATATCAATATTTTTTCGAACGGCATCACCGGTCAATGGTGTTACTGCATTAGCAATGGCTGATTTTACATTTAAGCGTTGAGGTTCAACTTTTATACGCCCGGTTTGTAACCTGGACCAATCAAGCAAACAGTTGATTAAATTGAGCTGTGTTTTGGAAGCATCATAAATGTATTTAAGGTACTCAAGCTTTTCATCCTCGGATAGATCTTGTTCATTTAGCAGGATTTCAGAAAACCCGAGTAATGTTGTGAATGGTGCGCGTAAATCGTGAGAGACTATAGAAATAAATTTGTCTTTTGCTGTGTTTAATTCTTTTAATAATGTATTCGATTTTTCAATTTCAATTTCTTTTTCTTTTAGCGTGGTAATATCAATAACTGTACTTTTTCTTTCTGTTATTTCTCCCTCTGCATCACGAATAACTTTAATGTATTCTTGAAGCCATCTTTTATCACCTGATTTTGAAACTATTCTAAATGAAAATTCTGCTGTATCCAGTGAAGAAGTATTTTCAAATTTTGTGAGTTCTCTTTTAAATGAAATTAAATCCTCCTCGCAGACAAGTGAATAGTATTTTTCGGGTAGGGAATTAATTTCATCGGGAGTGTAGCCGGTAATTTGATATATCGATGGCGAAAAAAAGCTTTTTTTACCGTTGTATTTATTAACGATTGAAATGAAGATATTTTGAAAACCTTCACATAATTTTGAAAGACCCTGAATTTCAGATTGTTCTTTTTCCATAGCCCTTTTAAGAGGTGAGATACTTTTCAAAAATAATAAAAAGATGATAATACTGCCTATTTTATTTCAGAACTATTTTTTAAATATTGATGTTAAGAAAATAAGTATAACTAAATTTATAAAGGAAATGAAAAAACTAAATACTTATGTGGTATTGATTATTCTATTCATATCGGGTGTTTTACTGGCCGATAATTCCAAAGGTGTAATAACCGGCAAAGTGATTGATAAAATAACTAAAGAACCATTACCGGGCGTTAATGTGGTGGTTGTTGGAACTACCGTGGGAGCCGCAACCGATATAAATGGTTTTTTTGAAATTAAGGGATTGGATGTTGGGACATATCAAATTAGGGTTTCCGCAATTGGTTTTAATACGGTGGTAAGAACAGATGTAATAGTTAACAATGTAAAACCCACCGATTTACTTTTCGAATTGACAGAAGCAGTGATTGAATTGCAAGGTGTTACAGTAAAATCTGAATATTTTGATATGAATCCGACTGAACTTAACAGTGTAATTAATTTTGGTTATGAAGAAATAAGAAGGGCACCCGGCGGATTTGAAGATGTTGTTAGAGCTTTATCAGTATTACCCGGTGTTGCTCAGGCAAACCCGGGAAGAAATGACCTTGTAGTAAGGGGAGGAGCTCCATCGGAAAATTTGTATGTTGTTGATGGATTCATTGTTCCTAACATAAATCATTTCGGAAGTCAGGGCGCAACCGGCGGTCCCCTTAGCTACATTAACTTGGATTTTGTAAGAGATGCAACTTTTTCTACGGGTGGATTTTCGAGTTTGTATGGTGATAAACTTTCATCCGTTTTGAAAATAGATTTAAGGGATGGTAGAAAAGATAAAATCGGCGGTAAAGGTACTATCTCTGCATCCCAGTTCGGATTGAATCTGGAGGGACCATTATCATCTAATTCCAATTTTATTTTTTCGGCAAGAAGAAGTTACCTCGATTTTATTTTTAACGCTGCCGGTTTCAATTTTGTACCCGAGTATTACGATCTGCTTTCTAAATTTACCTATGATATCGATTCGAAAACCAAACTGAGTTATTTATTCATCGGTGCATTCGACAACGTTAAATTCAATAATAAAGATTCAGAAGATCTCTATGAAAATTCACGTATTCTTGGAAGTGATCAAATTCAATATGTAACCGGAATCTCGCTAAGAAAATTATTCAATAAAGGATTTTACAACATTTCTTTATCACGGAATTTTGTTGATTACGATACTTCGCAAAGAGATACTTTGCTTAACCCGATCTTTCTTAATAAATCCAGAGAAGGAGAGAATGAACTTAAAGCAGATCTGGTTTACAAACTTTCATCTTCGTCCGAATTAAATTTAGGTGCATCTGCCAAGCTGATAAAATTTAATGCTGATGTTAAACTGCCCGGTTTTAAAACCACATTTGGCGAACTGTTAAGTGTTACCTCTTTAAGTACGTTTAAGAATTATCAGAAGTATGGTTTGTATGCGCAATATTCAGATGTGTTGTTCGACAGGTTTATGGTTTCGATAGGAACCCGTGGCGATTACTTCAGTGGAATAAATAATGGATTTACAGTCAGTCCCCGTTTTTCAGTTTCATATATCATAAGTGAATTAGCGACATTAAGCTTCAGCACGGGTGTTTATCATCAAAGTCCTTCTTATATCTGGCTTGCGGCATTCCCTTCGAATAAAGATTTGAAACCGGTTCGAGTTTATCAGTATGTACTTGGTTACGAAAGAAAATTGCGCGATGATATAAGAATGAAGTTGGAAGGATTTTACAAGGATTATAACAATTATCCTACGAGCAGATTAAGGCCATATCTTGTTCTTGCTAATACCGGTGCAGGTTTTGGCGGTGGTGACGATAATTTTTCTGCATTCGGTCTGGAACCTCTTGTTAGTGATGGAAAAGGTTTTGCACGTGGAATTGAATTCTCAATGCAAAAGAAAGCTTCTCAAACTCCTCACTACGCACTTCTAAGTATTACTTATAGCGAGAGCTTTTTTACAGGACTTGATAGAATTCAGCGAGCTGGATCTTACGACCAGAAATGGATTTTTAATCTTAGTGCGGGTTATAAGTTTAGCAGCAAATGGGAAGCTTCGATGAAGTTCCGGTTTGCAACTGGAAATCCTTATACACCGTTTAATCCAGATGGAACACAAAGTGTAGTTAATTACAATGCAAACCGTTTCGAGCCTTTACATTCGCTTGATATACGTTTTGACAGAAGATGGGATTTCGAAAACCTTTCATTAATCACTTATCTCGATGTTCAGAATATTTATAATAGAAAAGCATCGAATTTTATAAGATGGGATTATAGAAAAGGAGAGGTGGATAAACAATCTTCCATTGGAATTTTACCATCTATCGGAATCAGTTTAGAATTCTAAAAAAAATTAAATCTAATCCGATTCGTCTTTGGGAGATTTTGTAGGAATATCAAGCTCATCCATTTTTCTGTAGAGCGAAGATAATCCTATTTCAAGAGCTTTAGCCGCTTCTTCTTTATTGTAATCAAATTTTTTGATTGTCTT
>Ga0067045_1029628_pt1 | contig 19281 bp, 13 predicted proteins | sample TerdegcTABiofilm_FD_59184 | JGI IMG/M metagenome (GOLD analysis project Ga0067045, IMG submission 59184) | Combined Assembly of (Gp0054472, Gp0054536) Wastewater bioreactor microbial communities from Singapore -Terephthalate degrading... | reverse complement strand
TATAGTTTTTGCGAAAATTTTCAGGATTTTTGAAAGCGATCAATCAATGGTTTCGGTTTTATCCTAACGGTTTTTTAGATTTCCCCCCGATTTAACGGGATTTTTCCGGTTTATACTGTTTGAACTTTTCGTAACGCTTTATTCAAATTGAAACAGATTGCTTTTAAACACAACTCCGCATTTACTTTGCTTATTCCGCAATATCGTGCTCTATCCATGCCGAATTTGCGCTTCAACGTCCCAAACGCTCGCTCAATCTTATAACGCACTTTGGAAATCAACCTAGGATCGCTGAAAAATTCTTTTTTGTTGTCATTGCGAAGCAAAGAAGGAGCTGTGGCAATCTTAACTCTGATGATTTTGAGACCATCACGGGAAGTTTTGCTTTCTCAAAACTTCCCGTGATAAGATAGAAATTTAAGGTTTTTTCGGCAATCCCATATTCAGTTGAAAAGGTAGCCTGTCAGATCAAGTCAAAACTAATACACTGAAATTTAGTATATTTTTATAAAATCCCCCGCACAATTGCTAAACCTGATACTATTTGACAATTACCTTCATTGCCAGCAACTTGTCTGTTTTCCCTTTAGGTTGTACAAGATTGCCATTAGAAACAAAAATAGAGAAATTTTCAGGACCTCGCACATTAATGGAAAACGTTCCTTTGAAATTTTTCTTTACCTGATCGGTACTGTCGTTAACCTTCGCGCTAAAAGTATAGCCCGGCTGATTGTTTACACTGCATTCTCCTTCGACGATGAACTCATTGTCCCCGCATGGTGTAAGGCGGGTAAACACGGAGCTCGCAATATCATAGTTCTGGGTATCTTTCATTGAACTCAACAGTATATGCCCGTATATAGATTCGGAAAGATTATCTTTTGACACAGACAATTTAAGAATGTGAAGAGCGGAATCATTTGTAAAAAATGAACCGTTTGAAGATAACTTTATCGATGATACCGATGGTATGGTTTTTTCATAAATCCCGTCGCCGTTAGAATCCATAAACAACTCTAAAGGTTCCGCCGGATTTTTTATAGTTCCCGCAAAGGATAAGTTCACGGTTACAGGCACATTAAGGCAATATTGTTCATTGATTAAATTATCGCCTTCATATTCTCTTGCAAAAAAGTCGAAATTGCCGGTTCCGGTACCGATAATGCACACTTGATAAATGCCTTTTGCCGGAACATAACATTCTTTTATTTCGCCTGTTACTATGTACCTGCTACCCCGTATATTCGACTCGATTTCACCGGCAGTTCCTGCGGGGCCGGTATGATTGCCATTGCTGTCAAAAATATGCAGTTCTACAGGAGAATGAACGGAAAAACAGTATTCTCTGCGCGGATTCGGCACAAGAGGATCAGTTGAATTAGCGATTTCTTCTCCATCGGTGTACCCGTCGTTATCGGTATCGGGATTTACCGGATCAGTGAAACGCGTTACTTCATCGCGATTAATTAATCCATCGTTGTCCGTATCGCCTTGAGGATGTAAAAAGAGGCGGGCGCACTGCTGATTGCCGTCATAAGATAAAACAGTATAATCCAATCCGAAACGAGCTATGCTGTATATCCAGATACTGGGTTTCATTTCAAAATAGCACAAGATTCCGTCGTTATCAATGAATGCGCAATCCGTACCTCCCGCTGACTCTTGAGCGACAAAGAAATCCTCGCCGTTGGATGCTATACTATACATTCCGCCATAAGTAATTAATGGAAACATATCGAATTGATGAAGTATATCTCCATCTTTGGAGAAAGATATGCCAGTAGTTCCGTTTCCACAATAATTTTCAAATATTTCCTGCCGGACAAACAGCGAATTATTTCCGTTACCATAAGCCAAAGACCATATATTAAAATTATTGTATCCTTTTTTTGTTATATATTGTCTTACCTGCCCATCATCCCATTCCTTATAACTTATATTCAAAACATCCGAAGCGGCAATTTGCGAAAATTCATCTATTAAGTTGCCGTCAGAGCTGACCCGCTGTCCATAGACTGTACCTGTATTATCTTTATATGTAATAAGATATTCGTATCCGTTTGAGGATATAAACCACTCCAGAGGATCAATTTCCAGTTCAAAACTGTTAATTAATGACCCGGAATTGTTCAGGATATAACCCTTGATAAATTTTCTTTCGTTTTCCATTTTTTCAGACAAAAATGCAAATCCGTTATTTGTGCAGGCTGATGCAGGATACGAATAAATGCTCGGATCGAGGGGAATGATTGTCTCGTTTTGTTTCTCCAGCAGATGATTTACGCAATGAACCTTAATGCCAGTTTCATCCTGCCACCAGCTGTAATACAGGCTGGATTCGCCGTTTGATATGTTGCGTCTGTAAAACATTCCATGGTCTGACAGATCTATTGGCCACGATACAGTAATATATTTATGAAGAGGGCTTGTATTATAAACGTTTAGTTCCTGATAATCGTCAAACCCGTCGTTATCGGTATCTGTTTTTCTCGGATTGGATTTCGCTTGATATTCGACAATATTGGCTAAACCGTCGTTGTCAGGGTCGGATTCTGCATCGTTTAACAGCGGGTTTGTCTGATGAAACACTTCCCAGCCGTCAATGAGCCCGTCGCAGTCGGAATCCTCGCAATCTGTATCGGTTCCGATTGTTTCTTCAATTGAATCGCGCAAACCGTCCAGATCAGAATCTTTAAAGCAGTCAAACTTGTATTCAGTTATTTTTGATACAAAACCCGCGTTGTCCCTGCACCTTATACGGAGGGTATGTAAACCGTCAAAAAGCAAATCCTGTACGATACCTATTGAAAAGCCCGCAGACGCCGAACCGGCGGAAAACTCGACGGGAACCCAGTTTGTGTTATCCATAGAGTATTCTATACCGGCAATTGTGTCAGCTCCGGTATCTTCATCAGAAGCTACGGCGTTTAATACCTTTACCGGTTCCCATGGAGCAAATCTGCTGTCCGGCAAAAATAAAAAATTCTCTTTAATATATATGTATCTTTTCGGATACCCCATATAATCAAGCATTGTTTTTATCCCTTTTGCAGTGAAAATCAGGGACAATCGCGGTGAGTTTTGAATATTTGACCGTGAATCCAGCGGATCGTTGCCGGAATCGATTTCTTCTTTGTCCGAAGAACCATCGTTGTCGGTATCTGTTAGTTTCGGATCGGTTCCAAGGTCATTTTCTTCTTTGTCGGTTAGGCCGTCGCTATCTGAGTCGGGATTATCGGGATACGTCTGGTAATAATATTCCAGAAAATTATTCAGTCCGTCGGAATCTTTATCCAAATCGGCGTCATTGGCCCGCGGGTTGAGCCCGTATTTCAGTTCCCATCCGTCGGGCATACCGTCGCCGTCAGTATCTTTAAGTAACGGATCAAGGTTATTGGCTATTTCATAACCGTCGCCCAACCCGTCGGAATCGGTATCCTTCATTGCCGGATTTAGTCTTAGATAGAATTCATGGTAATTGGTTAATCCGTCATTGTCCGTATCTGTTAGGGAATCATCGTTCAGGCAATCGGTTAAATACTGTGTTTCCCACCAGTCAGGCATACCGTCGCCATCGGAGTCTGTCCAGTTATGGAGTCCGTCGTACAATCCCATAGTAACTCCGTTTTCACCGGTTGAGATACAGGGCGAATCAGGCAGAAGCTGAAAATTTTTTAATGTAATTGATTTGAATGAAGGCGATTCCAGTCTGATATTGTTTGAGCCTTCCCCATAAAGATTGCTTAAATAAGATAAGTTTGACGAAATGAAATTGTAATCTATATTTTGCCCGTCAATCGAATCGTTATCAAAAACCATCAGCGGCGTTGCCCGGTTTATGACAGAGTATATAATATTATTGGAAAACCGGACATTTTTAGCCGTAAAATATGCAAAAGGAACAGCTGAACCGCCAATATTGATCTTAAAAGCCGAAATACTTATTGGATCCGATTCTTGCCATATACCCCAGAAATAATCTATATCCGTACGGGTAGCGCCTGAAGAAAACCGGGAATAACTGCTTCGTGAATTTATAACAACATTGTTTTTAAATATTATATTTTCAGATTCGGACGGTGTAACCTGCTGATAAAATTTCCAACTTTTTTGCGGAATAAGCCGCAGTGTTATTGCGCAATCGTCAAACACGTTATTATAAATGCCGGCAATAATATTTTTGTTTGTGGTTTCCAGATACAATCCATTGTTTTTTAGGATATTGCCGTAAATTTCAAGCCCGTTGATGTTTCCGGCAGTAAAAATACCGGCGGTTTCCCATGAATACATATAGAGTCCCTGATAATTTTCTCTTATTCCTTTACTGTTTGAGAGAAGATTATTTTTTAATATGTTGTTATGGCTGTTCTTAATGTATATTCCTACTCCGCACCATCTTGTCCAGTAGCCCATTCCCCGGCTTTCGTTGTTGGAACAGACATTGTTGCCGATTATATTTGAATTGCTTTCCTCAACAACTTTAATTCCACAAGTAGGATTGTCTTCAGTAATGGCGTCACCTCTTCCTCTGGAACACACATTTCCGGTAAGGCTGTTTTCTGTGCTGTGGTCTAATTCTATTCCCGCAGTCTTGAAATAAGAGCATTCATTGCATTCAAACACGCAATCAGAACAATTCAGCGCTGTTATAGCGCTATTAAATTTTTTCAGAATATTATTTTTGATAACACAGTTGTGCGAATATTGCATATAAATTCCGGTTTGCGTATTGGTACCTAAAAAATCAAATCCTTCAACGCTTATATATTCAATTTTATTTTCCGCACAACCAATAATGCTTAAAACACGGTTTATATGGGAAGGAATATCTATTTTTACGGATTCTTCAGCGATTATTTTAGTCGGTGCAGTAGACGAACCACAGATATTGGGATTGTCGGCATTGCTTATTATTAATCCGTTCGGTTCGCTGTAAAATCCCGATTTTATAATCAGAGTACATGAACCCGGAATATGGTTAATCCCGAATTGTATGGTTTGCCACGGATCCGATGCACAACCGGTATTAGTATCGCTACCATCAGGACTTACATAATAAGTTGCTTTTTCAGGAGTTATGAAAACTGAACCAGCTCCTGTTATCGGAATCAATATCTCATCGATTGTGCAGTATCCTGAAAGAATGTATTTGCCGGGTTCGCCTGTAATTTGGTATCTGAATTGCCGTGCTGTTGAGTTTATAAAAGGCCCCCAGATTATCCGGCGGGTTTGTGGATCCCATATACCGTCGAAATTTATTTGGCCTGGCGTAATCCCTTCAGGAATGGTTTCGGTTATGATACATGACGACATTGCTGAAACTGAACCGAAATCAATAACGATTTCGGGATTCGCCGAAATTGAATTAATCACCGACCTGCTTATCTGAGGCATCGGCGCACCAGAGATCACAATCTCGCTGTCTCCGGTTATAGGCGAACTTACTCCGTCGCGGCTTAATACACCGCAAATAGTGTAACTGCCGTCGAATCCGCTTAAAGTATAATTGAGCTCTCTTTCAATATTATCGAAAAAAGGGCCCCATTTTATTTTTCTGTTTTTGATATCCCATACACCGCCGGATTCTATAGAAACAGGTGCTATACCTGCAGGAATAATCTCCTCAATGGCGTAACATTTTGTACCAATTCCCGGCACAACGGTTAATGCCACTTGCGGATTTAGCAACGTTGAATTAATCACCGACCTGCTCGCCTGAGGCACCGGCGTACCGGATATCACAATCTCGCTGTCTCCGGTTATAGGCAAACTTACTCCGTCGCGGCTTAATACACCGCAAATAGTGTAACTGCCGTCAAACCCGCTTAAAGTATAATTGAGCTCTCTTTCAATATTATCGAAAAAAGGGCCCCATTTTATTTTTCTGTTTTTGATATCCCATACACCGCCAGATTCTATAGAAACAGGCTCTATGCCTGCAGGAATAATCTCTTCAACGGCGTAACACTTTGTATCCAGGGCAGAAACTATGTTTAATTCTATTTCAGGAAACGGGGTATTGTTTTTTATTATTTTTCGCCCAGTTGTTTCTCCGGTTACTGCTATTGCTAAAGAATAATCCAGCTGATCAGATTGCGGATAATAATCTTCCCAGAAAGCATATATAATCGAAGCCAAAAATTGCAGGACGTATGTACCGGCATCACCTTTGACATCAAAAGATATTTCTTCAGCAGGATCGGCCAAACTCCACATTATATAAGAACCGTTCCATTCGCCTCCTGAAGAGATGTTTTCAGGAACTATTTCATCTGAAGGGAAAACAGCATAAATAAAAAATAGTTCTACAGGTCCCACGGCTTGAGGCTGAATTCTGACTGTTGCCCGAGACGAATTATTGTTTTCAATATCTATATTGAGTTTATTTGTTACTGCGGTAACGGATTGTATGCCGGAGATATCCGTTTGTGCACCGTCAAAAACGCTTACGCCGGTGAGATTATAAGTTCCGTCCGGACAACGCAGTGCGTATTTTAATTGACGTGGTTCATTGTCATTAAAAGGGCCCCATACAAGGGTTCGGCTGTCCTGATCCCATTCGGTTTCGGGATAAACATCCTCCGGATACGCCCCTTCAGGAATATTCTCGGTTACGGTATAACTTGTTACCGAATCGCAGGGAGTTACATCTATGGCAATATAAGGCATGGGATTGTTGTCATACAAGGCGCGCCGTTGCGCGTACGAATTATTAGGCGCTGTGTTGTATATGGTTAAAAAACCGTTGGATTCGTCAAAACTTTTTAGAGGCGGATTTTGACCGGAACCGGTTTCCTCAACCACAATGCGGATCTTATAATCCGACGCATCAGCGTAGGTTGTAGTATCAATCGACACTAAACCCGAATAAGTAAAGGTTTCGGGATTGATAACCACGTTGCCTTCCCAGCAAGGATAGGTTTGCGAATCAAATTCACCGTGATAAATAAATATTTTTACGCTAATATTGGAGGAATCATTGTCATATACTTCGAATTCAATTTGAGCATCCTTACCGGATAAAGTTTCGCCGGAATTCGGGGTAATTACTGTACATACAGGAGCATGGGATTTGCTGGCATCTGGATAAAAAAAGGATTGTTTTAGGTTCCGATACGCCTGCTGACTCGGCGATTCGTAATAATGAATTGTTACTCCCGCAAAAGACGGATGATTTATAGTTGATGGATCAGAATCCGTATCGGCCAATTTATTTCCGAAATACCTTTCTATTGCGTTTACGGCAATATTGAGTTTTTTGTTGCCATAATTCCAGAAAGAAGTATGAACATCGCCAGTCCCGAGATTTAAAGTCTCAAAAGCCACATAAACTTTCCTAACCGGATCTAAACTGCTTGCATATTCTATTTCCGACAAAACGTCGTTTGCGGCAACCGCTCTATGGACGGTATAATTCATTACAACAACGTAATCGACTAAATTAATTATTTGTTCGTATCCTGACCCACTATAAGTGTCGGATGGGTCGTAATCCGTGTCATACCATCTAGGTATAGCAACTCCGAATTCAACTTTTTTTTCAAGTTCGTTGTTTTTTTCTTTTACATATTGTGAAACCGCATCAATATTAGAGATAAATTGGCCCCATATACTTTGCCAACCGCTTAATAAATAAGGTTCTATATCAAATTGGATCCCATCAAATTGCTCATTTAAGTTCACAGATTTGTTATACAGCATAACCTTATCAACGTAACTTTTCGCGACCGGTAAATTTGCGGTATACGACCAGCTCGCGTCACCTGCCAAATAATATATTTTCAGCTTCCGGCTGTGTGCATCGGCAATAAATAAGCGTAACGCAGGATAAAAATCAAGCAAATCTATACCGGCTGTTTCACCGCACAAAAAAATAGTATCTATAGCATTTTCCATATTACCGTGAGGCGCGCATAAAAAACTGAAAAACTTTTCTCTATACCCGTTATACGCCGGATTTGATTGCGGATTAACTATCGGAACCAACTGATCCCATACATATATAGATCTTCCCGCATCAGTATCGAGAGCAGTACCGTTTAAATAAGAAATGCAAGATTCGTCTTCCGTAAATACAGGATCGGTGTATTGCCACGAACCGCTTATTTGTTTTTTGTAATCAGATGCATACGAAAAACAAATATTTTCATCCGCCGCTTTCCAGTTTCCCGCGCTGTCAGCATATGGAGAACCGGGATTGGATACCAAAGTGAAATAGAAAGTTACTTTCAACCAATTATCTTGCTCCTCTTTTACAGCGGATAACCCCGAAAAAAATATCTTTTCTGGATTTTGTCCGGCAGGATACTCAATAGCGGTTTCTGAATTCGTCTGAAAAATCGGTTGGGGCACACCTCCCATCCAGTAGCGCATGCCGATAATATTTCGTTGTGTAGGGTCCACAATTTTCAGGTAACAGCTATGTATAGCATAATCCGAATATTGCGCAATTGCGCAATATTTTGGTACATAAACGGTCACGGAGTAATTTGCGTTATGGAATGTTCTACTCGGGAAGGGGGTATATCCCATCCGAAAATATCGTGAGAAAACAAAGACATTAAAAGGATAAGTACCGCTAAAACCGGAAGTTTAAAACCGTTATCGGCGTTATCGTTTGTTTTCATAATTTAGTCTCCTCGTTATATAAATTTTATATGTCTTTGCCAAACAGATAAATCAATCGCGATGAATCCAGCATTCAGGCGGGTTTTTGGATTCGTCAAAAGAATAATTCCCATCAAGACTCCATAAATACCCTGCTCTGGTAACGAAATCGATATCTATGGTTGCGTTTTGCCATAAATTGCCTTGTTTCCAAGAATTAAAGTAATTATCAACTTCCTGTGAAATAAGTATGAAGTCTTCATTTAAGTCTGCGGGATGATGCTCTTTACTAATTATATGCGCTAGGTTTATTCGATATATTCCCGATTCATAAAGTGTATCTCCGGCAACACCCCAAACAAGGTCATATAAGAAATAAACATGGTCTCCAAGAAGGGCGCTTGGCTGGGCTAAGGTGAAATGAATGCTCTCAAAAGGAAGATGACCGGTTAAATCGTATTTTTTCCATGTATCGTTTTCAAATGAATAAACATACACATATTTTCCAAACTCCGTGTTTGAACCGTAAACCGACGACTGAAACAGTACTGCTTTATTGCCATATTCAAACGTTTTTATACAAAAACCGCAATTCGGAATACTGCTTGTATAAAAATCGGCAGGCAGATTCGAGCCGTATGCCCACGAATCGGTTTGCGGATCATAAATTTGAATCTCATAACGAATTAAAGGGGGCGGATTGTATGTTTGGTAATGTATTCCGCCAAAAACATATATTTTTCCATTATGGACGATGGGATTCGTGCATTGAACATCAAGAGGGATTCTGCTTTTTTGTACCCATGTATCGGTTTGTGGGTTGTACTGGTACATATACGAATTCCAGTTCGGTCGTGTATAGTTGCTGGTTATAGTGCCCCCAAAAACATAGGCTTTGCCGTCTACTGTTGCGGAAAGAAGCGAATGGGCGTTTAATGGGAAATTATTCATAACCGACCACGTGTTTGTCTGCGGATCGTAGCGGAAAACTTTATTGCTGAAATTATCCTGCCACTGCTGGCCTCCAACGGTATAAATTTTGCCGTCAATCACAAAAGATGTGGAATGCGATCTTGTTTCGGGTACCGGGGTGAGTTCCGTCCATGTGTTTGAAACAGAATTATAAACCTCAAGTTTATTTGCTCCGTTTAGCTTTCTGCTTACATTCCATGAATAGCCGTTAAACAAATATAGTTTATCGTTTACCACTGCCATCTCACCCCCGCCATGATTGTAAAGAGAGTTCGCAAGCTGTTCCGCTTTTAATTTAGAATAGCCTGCCAGCATTAATCCTGCTAAAATTACCAGCGTTGCTTTTTTGCCCAGCCGATTAAACATAATTACCTCCTTGTTGAATTTTTTGATCGGGAAATAAATTAGGATCGCTGAAAAAGTATTTTTTATTGTCATTGCGAAGCTCCGCAGGAGCTGTGGCAATCTCAGCTCTGATTATTTTGAGATCACCACGTCGTTTTGTTTTCGCAAAACTCCTCGTGATGACATGGAAAATTAAGGTTTTTCAGCAATCCCAAATTTTCTATTAATTATTATAAATTTCTTGGAACTCATCGGTTTTCTAAAAATTATTGACAATAATCGCTAAAATTTGTTACAGGAAAATTTTTTACCAAGACGATTGCTTAGAGATTTTTTTTGTACGGTTTTTGCGACTTCTTTCATATCGCGGATCCTTAAACTCAACATAGGTGAAAGACTTGTTTTTTGAGCTGATTTCCGCTTTGAGTTTATCCCGCAAAACTGTAAGCTCGGATAACGACATCTTCTGTAGTTCCATATCTCCGATATAGTACGACCTGACCGCACCGCCGTTTAAGATGGTGCTTATAGCGGTATTAACCGATTCGAGCATTTGTTCCGGTGTTATTTCAACCATTTAAGCTCCATTTCTGCGCAAAATAAAAAAAGCCCGACCAACGCATTTTATCTGCGTCAATCGGGCTTCTGTTTTTCAGATTATCTGTCCGGCGTCAATAGTTTTTTCCTATTAGCGACAATTATTATTACCGTTTTTTGATTGCATTATCTACATACTTTGGTTATTGATGATTATCCAATTACCTTCCTTTACCCCCATGGGGGGTAAAAATTTTTCGGCGACAATTATAACGTCAATTATCCCTGCATTTTGATCAAATCTTTAGCGAAAGTGGGACAGTTTGTTTGGTTTTAGCAGAGGAGAGTTTCAAAAGAATTTTTTATGAAAAATTCTTTTGAAAAGTCGATGGTTTTAGCTCCATAATAAGGGTTATTCCCTGAAAGGAGTTTACAATGTCCCAATCTAATAATACCGTAGAAATATTATATCAGCGCAACCGGGATAATCTGGATATTTTCTGCCAAAGGCAAAATAGTATCCGAAAGACAAATTACTCCACCTGAACCGACAGGAATGTTCAGCCGATCCAACACGTGAAAATTACTGATGGAATCTTTTTTGGGCGAAGCTGTCTTTTTGAACTCCAAAGGATAAAAAACGCCGTCATGCAGGATAAGCATGTCGATTTCTTTTTTATCTTTATCCCTGTAATAATATAACGGTGCGTGTTTACCGCAATGCCAGTAGCTTTTAAGAATTTCGCACACAATGAACGTCTCAAGTATTGCTCCAGACATAGCTCCTGCTTCCAGCGTCTCCGGGCTTGACCATTCCGTCAGATACGAACACAACCCTGTATCCAGAAAATACAGTTTTGGGGCTTTCACAAGGCGTTTTGTAACATTGCTGTGATATGGTTCAAGAAGATACACAACGCCCGATGCCTGTAGGATTGAAATCCAGTTTTTAGCGGTTGATGGCGTTACATCAGCATCACGAGCTATATCGGACATATTCATCAACTGCCCTGTTCGTGCCGCAACCGCCCGCAAAAACCGCAGAAACGTCATCTCATCGCCAACTCTGGCGAGATCGCGGATATCCCTCTGAATATATGTCTGGATATATGAGCTGTAGAAAAGATCGCGGTCTACGTCTTCATGCAATGCTACTGACGGAAACGACCCGCGCCATATCCGGTTATACAATTCTTTCAGCGGAATAGGTCTGCTGTGTTTAGAAAGCTGTTTAATGATTGAATGATCGGGCAAAAACGGCATTGCCGCCTCCGCATATCCATATATTTCCCTGAGAGAAAAACCAAGCAGGTTCACAATACCCACTCTTCCGGCAAGCGATTCAGATACACCTTTCATCAGGTGAAACTGTTGAGAACCTGTTAACCAGAACATTCCCGCATCGTGCGACTCATCAACCTTCATTTTGATAAACGGCAACAGTTCAGTAGCGTATTGTATCTCATCGATTAACAACGGCGGTTGAAATCGCTGAAAGAACAGCCGTGGATCTTCTTTGGCAAGACTGCGCACCATCGGATCATCAAGACATACATAGGTTCGCTCGTTGGCGCTCATGTGCTTGAGAAAAGTGGTCTTTCCAACCTGTCGTGGTCCTGTAACCATTATCACAGGAAACTGCTCTGTCGCTTTTTGAAGAAATCCTTCTAATGTCCGGTATCGATACATGAAATACCTTCTTTCGTCCATATTATTTTGTAATTACAAAATAGACGAAAGCATTGGGTCTGTCAATAGATAAAATTATAAACAAAAAACTCTTTGCTTTTTCATTCCCCGATAATAATGTTTCAGCACTCCACCAAGCCTCGATTCACACTTGACATTACCAACTTGTTCCGGCGCTAGATATCCAATCCCCAAATGCGGACGTTTCTCATTATACAATACGCTACACTACCGGAATTTTGGCAGAACTCGATAGAGTATGGTACGCAGATTCATTAATAGAACAAGATGTGCTATTTTCAGAAAACCAAATTATTTTCTATTCGGAAAAACCGGGGAGTTCTGATATGATACTAGCGTTTTATAATACCAGAATACGTAGTAGCATTGCGAAAAAGGTTTGTTTCTTTTTTCAAAAAGAAAAAAATCTTTTTATTTTTTAGTTTTCAAATTCTAAAATAAAAAACATATTCAAAAGATACGATTTTTACCGACTTTTTTTCAAAGAGATTTAAACGATGCAGAAAGCACAGCCAAATATCAGGATAACCAACCGCAAGGCCCGTCATGAATACCATATCATGGAGACATGGGAAGCGGGAATTGAGCTTAAAGGGACGGAAGTCAAATCGTTGCGCGAAGGTAAAGGCAACTTAAACGACAGTTTCGCGATTGTGGAGCAGGGGGAAGTGTACCTGCATAATTTTCACATAAGCCCTTATGAACAAGGCAACCGGTTCAATCACGACCCGATACGCCCCAAAAAGCTGTTGTTTCACAAAGGTGAAATCCTGAAACTGCACATCAAGGTTAATCAGAAAGGGTTTACGCTTATACCTTTGCAGTTGTATTTCAATAATCGGGGCAAAGCGAAGATCGAGCTTGCTCTGGCAAAAGGCAAACAGCTCTACGATAAACGCGAAGATATCAAAAAACGGACGGAGGATAGAGAACTCAACCGCGAATTTCGAAATAAAGGATTGAGTAAATTCTCATAAACGAATAAAATAAACAAATCGGGCGAATTTGGTGAACAAATCTGATATAATGCCGTCAAAGATAATGAAAGATATATAAGGGGGCGATAGGTCTCGACTGGGATAAGATGGTAATAATTGCATGCGGAGGGTGTCAGGTGGCCTCCTAAAAACCTGGCAAACAATAAACGCAAATAATAATGTTATTTCTCTGAACAGCTTCAGAAAAGCCGATGTGGTTGATGTTAATTCTAACATCATCCCGTTTGCTCCTGTAGCTTCAATGGGATTAGCAGTGGCTATGTAATATAGCCCCGTCCGTTATCTGACACCTGCTAAGGTAAACCGGGCGAAAAGAGCAGGATAGCCGCACAGAGGCGCCTCTGGCTATGCGGTGAACTCAAGTGAGGCTGGCCGGTTGACGATGTTGTCATGTTTGGCGCAACCGGTAAGATTATAAACATGACTAAGCATGTAGCATATTGTTACTTGAATATATCAGGACGCGGGTTCGATTCCCGCCGCCTCCACCATTGATTTGTAATGTATTAAATCTGTATAAAAATTAAGCTCATCGGATAAAACTCGATGAGCTATTTTTATATATGCTTGTTGTAAAGACAAATGCGAATTGGATAATTTATAGTTTATATCCCAATCACAGTATTTTGTTTAACTTATTTTATGACACAAAAATGCCCAAAAACCCCTTAGAGAGCCGTTTTTCTCTAAAATCACAGGACTCGCTCAAGTGCGTCCTGTGATTTGCGGTTGCTTTTTATCAACTACTTACAAAAAGTCATTTTTTCAAAAGTTCGTATCTCATCGCCATAGCAAACGTTACTGTAAACGAAACTTGAGATCAAAAACAAGGTAGTCCTGTAAAAAGTTTAGATTTGCGAAACCATTTTTTTATGATTTTTGGGTAGTTTTACAAGAATTCGCCAAAAAAGATTAATTGGCTTGAGAGTGACTAAAATTGAATTTCTGTCTTTGCTCATCCCAGCTAAGGGGGATTTGGGCGGTAAGAGTACGAAGCGATAACCCCGATGGTTCATCGCCTCTGATGATGGTTTCGATAATAAATGGAACTAACAGTATCAGAAGAAGATTATACCTTACAGATGAATTAGTTTTACTTTACCGTTCTCCCATACAGCCAGAGGACGTCCGGTTTTTTTATGATTTTCAACAACTTCATCTACAGCCTTTTTGAGCGCTTCTTCAGCTTTTTCCTCTAATGATTTCTTTTTTTTCATATTTCTACTCCGATATTTTTTTTTATTTTTAAAAATAAATCATTATCGACAATGGTCATATTGTCATTCTTTTCATATGCTATAAGAGCAGGTTTAAGTCCAGCATTATTAAAAAGCATCCATGAATCTACTATTTCCATATATATCTTAAATAAATTTGAAATACTTCGGGCAAAACGCCGGCGCACGTCTTGTGACGGAACATTATGCCCTCCTCCAGATACTCTTTCCTTAATGCGTGCCAAAGCAAGTTGAGAATTTGGAATCCATAAAAAGAAAAGATGAAGCTGGTATCCAGCTTCTTTTAGTTCTTTGAAATGTTTTTGATAAATTTTACCTGATAAAGTGGTTTCAAAGGCAAAATCAATACCTTTTTTTTCGTAGCCTTTAATTTGTTCTAAAACAAGTCTACCTGCTTTAATTGCCATCTCTTGCGGAGCAAAAGGAGACAAGCCTTGCGCAATAAGATCAGCATTAATAAATTGCTCACAGTTAACATATTCTGGCAAAAATTTATTTGCAAAAGTAGTTTTACCCGATCCGTTTGGGCCAGCTATTATATAAGCATTTTTATGTTCCATATTATTAAGTTCTTTTTATATTAAATTAGATTTTTAATTCATTAGTTTTAAGAATACCATAATTTGGCAAAGCAAGAAATATAATATTGAAACAGCTATTTTAAACATCCAAACTTTTGTCTTTGCTCATCCCAGCTGAGCGGGATTTGGGCGGTAAGAGTTCGAAGCGATAACCCCGATGGTTCATCGCCTCTGATGATGGTTTCGATAATATCGGGAGCAAGCAGTGTCAGGCGAAGGATTCGCCCGACTAAAGATAAATCCATATTCAAAGCTGATGCAAGCTCAACTATCGATGAAAACCTGCCCGATTCTATCATATCTTTCCAATGATGTGCTCTGGCAAGCGCGATGATAAGTGAATCCGAAGAGTTCTGATCAGATGCCTTTTCTGGCTGGTATCCTTCAGGCAAGATGATCTCTTTTCTGCCATTTGTATGTCGTCTTACAAAATGGGACAAAAGCTTTCAATTTTTAAGAGACAGTTATAGCTCCTGTTAATATTATTTTACAGTTAAAAGATTTTCTTTCAATAATTGTTTTAAATTTTGTTTCTATTCGTTTTTTCTTAATTGATTCTTTGCGTCCGTAATAGACATCGTCAGGAGTGACATTACCCAAAACTTCATGATATCTGTATGAATTATACCAACTAACAAATCTTTCTATTTCAGTTTTAAGCTCAGATGGAGTTTCCCATATATGCAATAGAATTTTGTCTTTGGCTGATCGATTAAACCGCTCAATTTTGCCGTTAGTATGTCGAAGCAAGGATATGTCCGATTCCCTTAGTTTCCGGATAATTTGCAAAATCTCTGCTTATCAAGGCAGAACCATTATCAGTTACCAGCTTAACTTTTGGATTGTTGATTTCACATGATTTCTGTTCAATTCCAGTAGATTCACATGCCTGCTGAATGACGTCGCTAAAGTCTTCATGTCTCATTGAGGATCTTAACTGCCAAGCCAAAATTTTACGGCTAAAATCATCTATTACGCTTATCAGATAGTACCAGCCCCATCGCTCAACTTTGAGGTATGTTGCATCCGTTTGCCATTGTTGGTTGATTGCCGTGGGTTTATTTGCATTTTAATTCTAAACCGAAACGCGAACTCATTTAAATGATTAATTAGGAGCCGAAAGGCATTTTAATCGGATGGCTTAAGATAGAATTTATAAACAGTGTTTATTTACCAAACAGGGACGATATTATTTGGTTTTCATTAAAAACCTGTTTTGCGTATAACGCAACCGTTTTGGTATGAGCTTGTATTTGAGTATCGTAAAAAGAGAACAAATTCCGGCCGTGAGGGCCGATCTGATACCTTAAATTCCAGTCGTTGTTATTTCCAAACACGCCTAAAAACTGAATAAAAACAGACAGGCAGACAAGTGTAAAAACAGCCATACGGCCAATCTTTTTAGTAATGGTAGAAACGAAAACCGCAAACAAAATACATAATATCGGCGCCATTTCACACAAAAACCGAGGGCCGAAACATAAAGCACCCCACCAGCAATTCCATTTTGAATAAAGCAAAATTATACCCACTGCGGCGCAAAACCATAACAGGATAACCGATTTAACCTGTTTCGATATTGCCGGAAAAGAATATCTGATCAAATACCATAGGCCACACGGAAATAAAATCAAAGCGGGTGAATAAACAAATAACCCACGGGACGGAGCGATTAGCAAACCGGATAACCCTAACCATAAAGGCGTCATCCACGAACCGTAAAAATTTGAGTAACCTGAGTTAAAAAAATTATGAAAATAGGTTGCATTATAAAATATAAGCAGGCCTGCAAATATCGCAATACAGATTGACATACATAAAAATTCAACCCATTTTTTGTTGTAAATATATACCATGCCTGTAGCTATCGCAAAGAAAGCAAGAATCGGGCGGGTCATGATAGCCGCTCCTAAAAAAAAACCTGTTATTAGCGAATATTTTACGGACAATTTTTTTGTAAGCAGAAAATATAAAGGCAAACACAAGAAAAAAACCGCAGGCCCATGCATCCATAACCCCTGGCTGGCAACACTCCATAAACATGTTCCAAGCCCATATAAAACGGCTGTAAGTACCGCAACAGAAGGGAACAACTCTAAGCAAACCATATAAATTACCGCTGCGGATAACGCAACATAGCTTGATGCGGCAATTTTGCCGATATAGCGCATTGTCCCCGTTGAAGGAGGAGTTTGGCGAAAGATTGCGTATGGGAGTACAAAAGGTACTGCCGCAATAGCGCTTCCCTGCGGGTAACATGAGATATATTGCCCATCAGGCAATTCTTTTACCACAGCATTGACATACTTTTTCATTGATGGATATTTACTGATATCGAAATTATGGTTTTTTATAAGCGACCACGCGGTATAAGTTGCCGGAATACAGTCTATCTGGCATATAGGCCTTGCATTTGAATGATAAATCAGCATAAACAGCGCAAATACGCAAAAAAACCCTACTTTTTTTGAGGCTAAAAACTTCTGAATTTTTTCAGCAATCATTTAATCATTTCCTTTCAGAATCGAAAAGATACATATTAATATGGTAATTTAGCGTAAGTTTTAAGCCGGTAAATATTATATATTTTTTGAGCTTATTGGAATTAAAGATCTTAACGCCCATGCGGTTTTAAAAATTCAAGGTTCCCTGAAATCCGGTCTAATTCAATGTAATCTTTTTGAAATTATTTAACACATAATGAACAAAAATCCAATGTATATCTTTGATATTTTATATATTTATCGTCAAAACGCAAGATATTTCAACATTTTCATACAGTAACAGCTATATTTTTAAGAAAATTTAACAAAATGCGTTGCTTCTATCTTCATATAACTTTTGAGCGCAAATAATATATACATAAATCAGGAAGGTATTTATTCGGATAAAAAAATCCCGGACTCCTGAATGAAATCCGGGATTTTTAGTCTGGCGGGATAGTTGCTTTATCGGTTAAATTTAAATTTTGCGCAGTCTTCTTATGAACCAGCAGACTGCTCCGAAACCGAACAGCATGGTTGCGCCCGGTTCAGGCACGGTAGAAACCTCAAACGCAAGATCGGTTTTTTCAGGATAAGTAATCGGTTCCCATCCTGCAATTCCGGGTATATTCATTACTGCGCTGTCATTCCACTGGGTTGCGGAAGTATGCCATCCCCATGGGAATTGAGTTCCCGCGTTATATATTGCGGAGATATCCAGCCAATAGATTTGCCCCTGTTCCTGTAGCCAGTTTACCGGCAGGATATAATTATACTGAAACACATGTTCCCACATACCCGATGGATGTTGAATACTGCCGTAGTAATTCCATGTATATTGTCCCAAGGCGGCCTGCGCGCCGTTTATTTGCGGGCCGGGCTGGCTGAAAGGAAACTGCCCCCCTGCTGGAATATCAATGTGCTGGCTGAAAATAAACATATCGGGATGTTGCACAAGTTTCAAGTCGGGGATTGCCGAATCAGCGCCCCATCCTAAATAAGATCCCCACCAGTGAAGATCGGTAATAGGCAATCCGTTCTCACACAGCCAGTCGTCGGCAAGTATGTTCGGACTGGTTGCGTTAACATCTCTTCCAAAGATAGTCATATCTGGCAGTTGCGACCATTTGTATTCCCATTCACCGGAATCGGCGTATAAATTGCCTATTAATACCAAAACAGCAAATACACCGTAGAGCAATTTTTTCATCTTTTCCTCCTTTTAAAAGATGGCGGTTGAATTAATCCAATCGGTTAAATTTACCTGCCTTGACTTTCAGCGGTACACATTCCAAATTTCTTTGAATTAACTTTTCCGGCAGTATATTTATGACCGCTTAGCAATTAAATACTTACATCTCTATATATATTCGACATTAAAATGGTTATTTATTTAATATATTTATAAAATTTAATGTATATTATTTTACCTGATTTTCCATGCTCTATTGTAATTATGGCATATTAATACAATAATGTCAAATAAAGTAATATTTTTATAATTAATTTATTAACATTTTATCTATTTTTTGATATATATCTAATATAGAGTAAGATTTGCCATACTGGTTTTTCAGCAATCGCATTTCATGCGATTATTTTTGTATTTTCAAGTTGACAATACAAAAGATAAAAAGATTCCGTTCTTTTTGAAAAAGGAACCAAAAACTTGAGAGCGCTGAAAAAAGTCTTTTTTATTGTCATTGCGAAGCAAAGAAGGAGCTGTGGCAATCTCAGCTCTGATGATTTTGAGATCACCACGTCGTTTTGCTTTCGCAAAACTTCTCGTGATGACATAGAAATTTAAGGT
>Ga0067045_1029625_pt1 | contig 19283 bp, 22 predicted proteins | sample TerdegcTABiofilm_FD_59184 | JGI IMG/M metagenome (GOLD analysis project Ga0067045, IMG submission 59184) | Combined Assembly of (Gp0054472, Gp0054536) Wastewater bioreactor microbial communities from Singapore -Terephthalate degrading... | reverse complement strand
AGGTCAATGATGGAATTTGGGTTCAGTGAGGAGCAGCTTTTATTCAGGGATACAATATATAAATATGCAAAAAATGAAATTGTTCCCCTGTGTGAAGAAGCTGATTTAAAATCAGAGTTTTCTTTAGAGATATGGAAGAAGTTGGCGGCTATGGGGCTTTTAGGATTGCCATTCCCCGAAGAATATGGTGGTCAGGGAGCCGATGTAGTAACATGCTGCCTTGCTGGAGAAGCGTTGGGGCATGCAGGTGTTGATAGCGGCCATATGCTTGCATTGGGGGCACATACCTATTTATGCACTGATACATTGTTTAAACATGGCAATGAAGAACAGAGAAGAAAATATGTACCAAAGTTAGCAAGCGGTGAGTGGATTGGATGTATGGGCCTTACTGAGCCAGGTGCAGGTTCAGATGCAGCGTCACTGCAAACAACTGCAGTTAAAAAAGGTGATAGATGGATATTGAATGGATCCAAGACATTTATTACCAATGCACCTGTTGCAAATGTATGCGTGGTTTATGCCACAGTTGATAAATCAAAAAAGCATGCTGGTATATCAGCATTCATAGTAGAAAAGGATTTTAAAGGTTTTTCTACCGGGAAGCCATTCCATAAAATGGGGGTCAGAGCATCCACTACTTCAGAAGTGTTCTTTGAAGATTGTGAAGTTCCTGAAGAAAATCTGTTGGGTAATATTGGTGAAGGTTTTATGTATGCACACCAGACATTAGAATGGGACCGCAGTGCATTACTTGCCCCATTCATTGGGGGAATGCAATTCATGATAGAGCAGTGTGCACGGTATGCATCTGAGCGTGTGCAATTTGACAAACCCATTAAAAGCTTTCAGGCAATTCAGCATAAATTGGCTGATATGAAGGTTGTACTTGAAGCAGCACGACTGGCGGTATACCGCGTTGCATCACTGAAAGATGCAGGATATCCAATCAATCATCTTCAGGCGTCCATTGCAAAAGCATTTGTTGGTGACTGGGGTTTTAAGGTTGCTTCTGAAGCGGTGCAGATTTTTGGCGGGTATGGTTATATTCATGAATATCCTGTGGAACGAATGCTCCGTGATGCCAAATTGGCTCAGATAGGTGGCGGAACTTCTGAAGTACAGCGATTGATTATATCCCGATTGCTGGCATTATAATCTGGTGGCATATTAGGAGGTAAAAAATGAATTATGAATTAAACGATATACAGAAATCAATAAAGGAAAACTTTAAAAAATTCTGTGAAAATGAAATAAAGCCACATGCAGCATTGCTTGATATTGGTGATGAAAAATCCGTTGAGATATTGAAGAGGAACATTAAGAAATTAGGCGATTTAGGCTATTTAGGCATGATTCATGAAGAAGAATATGGTGGAACAAATCAGGACTTAATAAATTTTGCCATCGCTGGTGAAGAGGTGGCAAAAGCCTGTGCTGCTTCATTCTTATCAGCTGGTGCAAGCTGTGGTTTATGCGGTATGCCTATACGGCTTTTTGGATCCAAAAAGCAAAAGGAAAAATATTTACCAGGGATTATATCGGGAGAGCTCATTGGAAGCTTTGGGTTAACTGAGCCGCAGGCTGGATCAGACGCGGTCGCTATCGCCACCACTGCAAAAAAGAAAGGCAATAAATGGATTTTAAACGGGACCAAAACATTTATTACCAATGCTCCTATTGCTGATGTATGCCTGGTAATGGCATATAACGATAAGGATGCAGGACCTGCAAATGGTGTTACAGCATTTCTTGTTGATAAAGGGACACCCGGGTTTTCAACAGGAAAGCCATTTGAAAAGTTAGGCTACCGTGGCTCGCCAACATCAGAAGTATTCTTAGAGGATTGTGAAGTTGGTGAAGATGCGGTGTTAGGTGAGGTTGGCAAAGGCTTTATACAGGCAATGCAGACACTGGAGTTTGGCCGCATAGGCATGGCAACAGTTTCGTTAGGTGTTGCAATGGCATGTATGGAAGAGGCTGTAAAATATTCAGCTGAACGTAAAGCTTTTGGTAAGCCAATAAACCGGTATCAGGAAGTTTCATTTAAATTGGCTGATATGATGATACTTACTGACCTTTCACGGCTATTGATTTATAAAGCAGCATGGGCCAAGCAAACAAATAATCCTGAAGCTGCTATACTTGCTTCATGTGCAAAACTCTTTGCAAGCGAAGCAGCAACGCAGATTTCAAGCTGGGCTCTGCAGATACATGGTGGCTACGGATATATTAAAGATTTTCCTGTTGAGCGTTTATACCGTGATGCAAAGTTAGGCGAGATAGGTGAGGGTACATCTGAAATTCAGAGGATCCTTATTGCTCGTGACCTGTTGCAGAAATATGGAAGTTGATGTGAGGGGGTGACACTATGGCTATTGACAAAAAGTATATTGGCAAGACGTGGCCAACGATGGTTTATGAGGTAGGCAAAGAAAAGGTAAAGGAATTTGCAAAAGCTATTAAAAGCACAAACCCGTATTTTTTAGATGATGAATTTGCTGCACAATCAAAGTACAGAGCCATTGTTGCTCCTCCAACATTTGCAGTTGTGTTTGGAGCTAAACTTATTGAACCAATATTTTTTGATAATGAACTTAACCTTAATTTGGCAATGCTTGTCCATGGAGAGCAGGAGTTTGAGTTTTATAATGTGGTGAAATCGGGTGATGTGTTGTATTCAGATGCAAAAATAGTAAATATTGAAAATAAGGAAAAATTAGATGTCATTGCAATTGAAATAATGACCAGAAATCAGGAAAAGCAAGATGTATGTAAGGGAATTTATACTTTTGTGGTGAGGAAATAGTTATGAAAACAATGGATTTACACAAAACCATACGTGTTGGCGATAGTTTCAAGGTAAATCAGGAGGTTGATAAATATAGAGCCATCTACTATGCAGGGGCATCAGGTGATTTTAATCCCATTCATATTGATGCTGAGTTTGGTAAAATGGTAGGTCTTGGTGGTGCCATATTGCAGGGTTTATGCACGCTGGGTTTTACAGCCGATGCAATTACCTCGTGGGTAAGTGACCCTGGACGATTGAAGAAGTTAAAATGCAGGTTTGCTTCTCCTGTGCGTATGGGAGATACACTGACAATTGAAGGAACAGTAACCGAAATGAAGCAAGACAGCGCAACACTTGCTGTTACAGTAAAAAATCAGGATGGCATTGAAGTATTAACAAAGGTTCAGGCTGAAGTAGAAGTGTAGACATTTTTGTGTATAATATTAACTGCAGGCGCCATTAGCACGTTGCGCCTGCAGGATATGTAAAAAATAGCTATTTTACAGGTATAAAATAATTATTATATATTTTTATATTACTATTGTTAATAAATAGTGAAAATAGCTTTTGTTTCATACTGTTTGCCTGCGGTGATGTTTTATATATATTGATGCGTTCTTCAGGATCTTGGGCTATATTATACAATTCATATTCAATACCATAATGTGTGGGCATATAAATAAGTTTTAGATTATTTGCAACGATACTGCGGTGCTTTGCAGTGGTTATCAGGTTGTCGTAGTATGGTGTTACAGTGATCTCGTCGTTGTGGTCAAAGTCAATAGTTGATATACCGGTAATGTCAGGATATAAAATTCTTTTTTTCTGGAAGAAGAAATTGCCGGTATTATCAAACCATATTCCAGTTTCACAATACGCATCAAAATTACGATTGTGATTTTTAAAAAAGGAAGTTCCCTCAAAGGATTGTGGTTTCTGAATATCAAGTAAATCAAGAATGGTTGGTGCAATATCTATAGTGCTTCTTACAGCTGTGAATTGTTTATACAGTATGCCCGGTCCAGAAAAAATACAAGGTATTACCAGGCTATATTTACCACGCAGATGCTCACCGTGCCCCATACCATATTCATACTCATAAAGGTTTTCGCCATGATCGGATAGTATGACTATAATGGTATTATCGTAAAGGTTTTTATCTTTAAGGTATTGCATTATAGTACCTACGGCTTCATCAAATGCATACAGGCATCCATCATAAAGCGCACGAATATATTCAACCTCCTGTAATGAAGGCTCGTATTCTGATGCAATGCCTTTGCTATCAAGGGAAACCACTCTGTTTTTAGAATATTTAAAAGGCCCATTATATGAAGTATCGGTAAAATAATTGTAATATGGATAACAGGCGGGGTATGGAAAATGTGTAATTGAAAAAAATGTTGTTATAAAAAATGGCTTTTTTGCATGAATGCTTTTGCTGATTTCAGATTTTATATCATCTATAATAAACTGTGGGTCGGCAAATTCGGCAAATTCACGTACTTCGGGAAAAAGTGCAAAGCCAATTCTATTAGTTAAAAATGGCAGAAGAAATGTATGGTTTTTAAGTAGTATCTGTTTTATCATGACACGCATGTTGAACGTTGGTGCTTTCACAGTGTCAAAGCCCAGGTTAATGCGGGGAAAAATATCAGCGGCAAAATCACCAACCACACTGGTGCGATAACCATATTCTTTTAATACTGTTGCCAGGGTAACAAATTCCCTCTTTCGTGAACGTGCCGTTGGGAACATATGGCCAATACCATGCCGGGCGGGAAGTTGTGATGTTAAAATACTCACCCAGGCAGGGAACGTTCGTGGCACCACCGTATAAACATTGGTACAGGTGGATCCTTGTGCAATCAGTGTGTCAATATTTGGTGTTGTTGTTCGGTGATAACCAAATCCGCTGAAATGATCAGGTCGCAATGCATCGGAAGCTAAAATAATAATATTTGGCTTTTCATGGGTAGTGTTATGTGAGATAGTTCCTGTAACAGTAACTATCAGTCCAATTACAATGATAAAAAGAGCAGTTGCAACAAATTTCCATCTGTTAAACAACATAATCAGTATGTCGATGATATCACTTCTATATTTTGCTATATAATCAAATACAGGCAGTACCAGTGCTACTATAAAGGGAGCAAGAATAAATATTTGTATTGTTTCAATGAAAACAGGTGAAAGGTTATTTGTAAGAGCTATCTGGAAATAGTTATATACAGCATTTTTATTGAATATGGTTTCCTGATATAATTGTGGATATAATATAATGCTTTTGCAAAGTTGAAGAAAAATAATAGCAAATGTTAAAATTGCAGGTGAGTAGAAGAGATGTTTGTCGTTAACTTTTTTATTGAACAGCCTTAAAACCTGCCGTATACCGTGGCTAAAGAAAATACTGAGTATTATCCCTACACAGGCATAAACCAGTATTATTTTTAAAAGGTACGATGCTATTAAAAACGTATACCGACTGAGGATGAAATATACAACGTCAGTACTGGTATTACCCATATACGAAAATGACATATTGAAAAAAATGGCATAAAGAAAGAGAGCACCAGATACAAGCAATCCTGGCATGAATATGTTTTTATATGATGCAATTTTTAGTATGATTTTTTTCACCACAACTGGCCTCGCACGGCATGGATGTAAGTTCTTACAACGTTGTTGAAGTAATATGTGTATATATCAAGTAAAAATTCTAATAATTTTATCTTCAATACATTAAGAGTAAATTAAATACATTGCAGCTATTCGTACCTTTTCTTATTTTGCAAGTTTATTACTTATAGAATATAGTAAAAAAATAATAGCTGGTGCTATGCTATAAAATTATAAATAATGTAATACAAAAAGTGTTGAAAATAATATACTGTCTATAACAAATGTAACGGCATATTTATATAAATATTACAAACATACATGAGGAGGTTTGAAATTATGAGTGGTAATACTGTTGCTCTTGAGATTAACAATTATGTGGCAACACTTACGCTTAACCGTCCACCGGCTAATTCAATTAACATGCAAATGCGAGTGGAACTTGACCAGGTATTAATCCAATGCGAAAACAATAATGATGTGCGGGTCTTGATTATTACGGGTGCTGGTGATAAAGGGTTTTGTGCGGGCATGGATGTTTCCGATGTAGCAAATCTGCATAATGGCCCGGATGCTATAGAATTGTTTAACCGCATTGACAGATTCAAAAAACCAATCATTGCTGCAATAAATGGATATGCATTGGGTGGTGGGTGTGAATTAGCGTTAGCATGCCATTTCAGATTCATGATTGATGCACCAAAGGCTGTGATAGGATGCCCTGAAATTAACCTTGGAATTACCCCCGGATGGGGTGGAATACAGCGCATGGCACGGCTTTTGGGCAGAAGCAAAGCTCTTGATTTAATCCTTATGGGTAAAAGGCTTTTGCCTCATGAAGCATTACACATTGGTCTTGTTGATAAGGTTTTTCCTGCTGAAACATTTAAGCAGGACACCATGGAATACGCAAATGCGCTGGCTAAAAAGGCTCCTTTAGCAGTACAAAGCATTCTTAAAGGAATGATAACAGGTATTGAAAAAGGGATAGAAGAAGGATTAAAAATTGATAGAGAATGTTCGGCAATGCTTGCAAAAACCGAAGATGCTGCAGAAGGATTCATGGCGTTTGCACAAAAGCGTGAGCCAGTTTTTAAAGGGCGATAGTTACTATAGTAATGCGGTCATTTCATTGCAAAGGGGCCGTATGAAGACAAACTGAGAGGCTCACAATGGCGCAAGTGTAAAGTCATTGCGAGAATAGCGCTAGTGCTGAGTGCTTCGACAAGCTCAGTAACCACTTGTCGAAGGGAAGCAATCCCAATGAATGCAGAGATTGCCACATAGCTGCGGTACTTGCTACTAGAGAGATTGCTTCGTCACTTTGTTTTTCGCAATGACAGGAAGGCAAAAATCATTACAAAGGGGTGTCTTTTGAAACACCCCCATTACTCAATGACTGCATTTCGGCAAGCTCAATAACCGCGAATAAATGTGTGTCAAAACAATCTTTAGACAACCCCATGCCCATTTTTATTAAAAAAATATTATTAATAATTATCGCACAAAAGCTCAAAATAACTTTGTGGATGCAGACAGGTTGGGCATTTTTCAGGTGCCGATTCACCTTCATGAATATAGCCACAATTGCGGCATTTCCACTGGACTTTCTTATCCTTCTTAAATACCTTGCCATCCTGAATATTTTTCATTAAATCAAGATAGCGCTGTTCGTGATGCTTTTCCACTTCGGCAACTTTTCTAAAAAGAAAAGCTATTTCAGGAAATCCTTCTTCTTCAGCAATTTTTGCTGCTTCAGGGTACAGTTTTGTGTGCTCTTCATTTTCGCCTGCTGCGGCAGCCTTTAAATTTTCCACAGTATTTCCAATAACACCAGCAGGGTAACTGGCCTGTATCTCAACCATGCCGCCTTCTAAAAAGCTGAAGAAACGTTTGGCATGTTCCTTTTCGTTAAGAGCGGTCTCTTGAAAGATAGCAGCTATCTGCTCATAGCCTTCCTTTTTAGCAACGGAAGCAAAATAGTCATACCGTGTCCGTGCCTGAGATTCACCTGCAAATGCTGCAAGTAAATTTTTTTCAGTTCTTGTGCCTTTTACACTTTTTGCCATAGTATTTACCTCCCTAAGAAATTATAATTATTCTGAACCACGTTTTCCCAGTATCTTATCATACTGTAGAATTCCGTTAACAGAATCTTTTACCATCTTTATGCGCTCAAGTATGCTACTTGCGTTGGATTCTTCTTCTACCAATTACTAATTCATTATATAAACTATGCTTTCCACAATCCGTGTAAGTTACAATATTCACGTACTGTGAAGCTTTGGGCATCTACTTTAAATACTGCAACAGGTTTTTCTCCGGGTTTTAAGAATTGCCGATATGCTTTGCCGCCAGCTATAAGCTGTATCCATTCAATGTAATGCTTTTCTTCCATTGGGTGTTCAACACTACCAACCTGTACCTTTATGCCTTCAGCAGTTTTCTCAACGGCTGGTACATGTTTTTCTTTTGAAGCATCAACAGTGTTTTCAACCTGCAATTTCATGGGCTGACCGCAGCATACAAGCTCGCCTTTGCCTTCATGAAGCACCTCAACGATATTGCCACAAATATCGCATTTATACACTTCTAATTGCTTTGTAGCCATAATTCATATCCTCCTTTAATAAAAATAGTTTTGTTTGCTAATCAATCCAAAAACTTAATCATTCTCCTTATTCTCTGCGACCTCTGCGTGAAAAAATTATAAGTAATTTCTAAAATAGAAAAACATTCAAAAAAAGCGTCAGGAAACCTTCCCTTTAAAAACTCTATACACATATACTGTATACGCAATAACAATAGGCATACCAATAAGAGCAATGATGAACATGATTTTTAAAGTAAGTGCTGTAGATGATGCATTGAATATGGTAAGGTTATATGCTTCAATTGTTGCTCGCACTAAATTTGGATAAAGGGCAGCACCTGCCATTATCCACAGTGATACAAATGAAACCGATGAGCCAATGAATGCATTGAATGGTTTGTTGTCTCTGTTACACACATATACATAACTCAGAGCAATTGCGTAAAAAAGTGCTCCAATCCAACCAAATAGATTTGATACAATTGAAGGCAATAGTCCAATGGTAAGAACTATCGCTAAAATGAAAAAGAAAACACTGGCAAGGATTATTTTATTAATCATGGCCTTTGCACGCTTTGCAACGTCGCCTTCAATTTTATACGCAGCCCAGGTACATCCCTGTAACAGTATTGCTGATAAACCCAACAGACCAATAACAAGTGGAAATGGCCTTAGCAGAGTGAAAAAGCTGCCAGTAAAATTCATGTTTAAATCAATTGGGATTCCATAGATAATGTTCCCAAGCGCAACTCCAAAAAGTAACGATGGCAAAAGGCTACCAATAGTAAAAGCCCATGCCCATAGTTTCTTTCGTTTTTCATCATAATACCAGAATTCCATTGATACTGCTCTGAAAATGAGCGCAAAAAGCACCAGCATCAATGCCAGGTAAAATCCGCTAAAAACAGTAGCATACGCAAAGGGGAATGCTGCAAAAAGTGCGGCGCCTCCGGTAATAAGCCACACTTCATTGCCATCCCACACCGGCCATATAGAATCCATTACCTGCTTTTGTTCTTTTTCATTTTTTGTAAGTACTGGCATGAGGCTTGCTATGCCTAAATCAAAGCCATCTAAAATTGAGTAAACGGTTAATAAAAATCCAATGATCAAAAACCATATATTCTGAAAAATATTTATATCCATAGTGAAACCTCCAATTGCATTAGTATGTTTGTGCCTGTGGGCCATTCTTTATTATCTTTATAAGAATGGTGATAAAAAGAACCACCAGTAAAAGATAAATGAGTGAAAATATGATAAGCGATAGCAACACGTGTGTTGCCGGGACAACCGTTGATACTGCATCAACCGTTTTCAGTACCTTATACACAGCCCATGGCTGGCGGCCAACCTCAGCAGCAATCCATCCAAATTCGTTGGCCAATATTGGCAGCGGTATGGCAAACATCAGCACATATAAAAACCATTTTGCTTCAAAAAGCTTTTTCCGCAGTAAAAGAAGCAATGCAATGATGCTTAACAAAGCAAACAAAGAGCCAAGACCAATCATGACGTGATATGAAAAGTAGGGAAGTAGAACCGGTGGTAGTTCATCCTCAGGGAACGCATCACGCCCTTTTACCTGGGCATTGGGATCAAAGTAAGCAAGCAGGCTTAAGAGTTTAGGAATTTTTATTTCAAAGTAAGTCTTCTTTTCACTTTCAATAGGAATGCCAATGATGGACATTGGTGCACCTGTTTGAGTTTGCCATAATGCTTCAAAGGTTGCCATTTTTTCAGGTTGCAGATTAGTTACCTGTACTGCATGTAAATGCCCTGAAGCAAACTGCACCAGTGACATGATACAAAAGACAATAATGGCAGTTTTAAGTATTTTTTGAGCCATTTGTGTATGTTGCTGTTTAACAAGGTACCATGCAGCAACTCCTGCAGCAAAAAGACTTCCTGAAATCCATCCCGCAATAATCACATGAATAAACCGCACAAGCGTTGAAGGATTGAGTGCGGCAGCCCAGAAATTGGTTAAAACAGCCCTGCCACCTTCAATGGCAAAACCAGCAGGTGTTTGCATCCATGAATTTGCAATGATAATCCACAAACCAGAAAGATGTGAGCCAAAGAATACTAAAAATGCTGAAAGAAGATAAACTTTTTTGGAAACCTTATTGCGAGCAAAAAGCAAAACGCCTAAAAATACAGATTCAAGAAAGAACGCAAAGATTCCCTCAGCGGCAAGCGGTGCACCAAAGATGTCACCAACCATTCGTGAGTATTCGGCCCAATTGGTGCCAAATGAAAATTCCAGTACAATGCCGGTTGCAACGCCTAATGCAAACACAAGCCCTAAGATTTTAATAAAAAACGAAGATATCGTTTTAAAGAGCTCATCGTTGGTTTTGTAAAATTTATATTCAAACAAAAATACCAGTAAGGTAAGCCCTAAGGTAAGTGAAGGGAAAATGAAATGAACACCGGCAGCCAAACCAAATTGAATTCGTGATAGCATTACAACATCCATTTGTAAACCTCCAAATTATTTTTATAAATAAAATTATAACATAAAAGGAGTGTCTTAAAAGACTCCACCTTGCAATGGCTTTTGCCTTCATCTCATTGCCAAAAACAACGTAACGAAGCAAATCCCGTCTTCCATTGTTACCATTTAGTCTACTGGTTCAAACTGATCCTTGCCAGCACCGCATACCGGACATACCCAGTCGTCGGGAATGTCTTTAAACGCTGTTCCAGGTTTTATCCCGTTATCGGGATCGCCTTCGGCCGGGTCATAAATGTAGCCGCACACTATACATTCATATTTTTTATCCATAAATAAGACCTCCATTTAAGATATAATTTTATTGCTGCGATTCACGTTATTTTTTACTCCGTCATTCTGAACGTGATTCAGAACCCGCAGTGTCATTCTGAACTTGTTTCAGAATCTGATCTTTCACCATAGATCCTGGATCAAAGTCCAGGATGACATTTTTGAATGCCGTCATTCTGAACGTGATTCAGAACCCGCAGTGTCATTCTGAACTTGTTTCAGAATCCACCGTGTCATTCTGAACTTGGTTCAGAATCTAATCTTTCATTATAAATCCTGGATCGGAGTCCAGGATGACATTTTTGGATGCCGTCATTCTGAACGTGATTCAGAATCTAATCTTTCACCATAGGTCCTGGATCAAAGTCCAGGATGACTCTTATGCTTGTCCCAGGATGACTTTCACTCACATACACCTATTTCACAGGCTGTGGTGTATAACCAGCGTCTTTGATTGCCTGCATAACAGTTGATTCATCCAGAGAACTATCGACCACAACCATTTTAGTGGTTACATCACAGTGTACTTTTGCTGCAGGGTCTTTTGCGTTTATTGATTTTGTAATATGCATTACGCAGTGATTGCACATCATGTCATTAACACGGAATTGCATAGTTACTCCTGATATAAAATATAGTAGTATGGTATACTGCAAAAAATAAATTACAAGTAAAATTTAAAATATAATGTATCATCATGACTATCACATAAGGTGATATTGATAGACTATTGTTTATAATCCATTTCCTGGTTAAATAATTGTACCACGTATTATGTATTTATCACAAAATTATAATAATTACATTTATTTGTCAAGCGTTTTATTAAAAAAGATTTGTAAAAAAAATTCCCGTGTAAAAAAAGCTTCCAGAAATAAATTATTTAATGTGATGAGCAATCTTTACAGATGCCTTTTAGTGTGATCTGATACTGTTCAATTGTATAGCCATCTATTGATGCAGGCATGTTGACGTAACGGGTAATATCCAGGTCATATACCCTGCCGCATTTTGTACAGGTAAAATGGCCGTGTGGCTGAACCGTAATATCAAACCGCGCCTCAACGTTGTCAAGAACCAGCATGCTTGCAAGGCCTTCCTGTACAAAAAGGCTCAAGGTATTATATACGGTAGTTTTAGAAAGCGTTGGTATATGTGGCAAGAGCGCAGTGTAAATCTCATCAACAGTTGGGTGCGTTCTGTTCTGGTCAAGATACTCTAAAATCTTCAGTCGCTGATATGATGGCGAAATCCCCTTAGCTTCTAAATATTGTTTATATTGTTCCATTGTGGTCCTCATTGTAATAATAAATTGGACTCATTGTTCAACTATAAAATACACAAGTATATAGCAAAAGTCATCTTAAATTTATAATTTTTCAAACACCTGCTTGGCGATAGTTCCCAGCAATTGTTCATCCGGTACGTAATTCACCTTGATGGAAGGAAGCAATTGCCATCCCATTTCTTGTAACACCGTTTCTACCTGTGCAACGCTTTGTCCACCCCATCCGTATGATCCAAATGCAAGCCCAACACGATTCTTTGGTGAAAGCCCCTTGCAGTAGGTTAAAAATGCGGCAACCGTTGGCAGCATATTGTTATTAAGCGTAGGTGATCCCACACAGATGTACTTTGCATCAAGCACTTCGGTCATGATGTCGGAAATATGAATGGTTTTCAGGTCATATAGCTGTGCAGGAATATATTTTTCCTCAAATGCATTCTTTATTGCATGTGCTATCATCTTTGTTGAATTCCACATAGTGTCATAAATGATTAAAGCTTTTTCTTTTGTTTTATTGGCAGCCCAGTTGTGATACTCAGTAACTATCGCCCTTACATGATCTTTCCAAATTAAACCATGACTTGGAGCAATCATGGCAATATCCAGTGTGCTTACCGCATCAAGCACTTTTTTAGTTTGTTTATCATACGGCAATACAATATTGGCGTAGTATTTTTTTGCCTCATACATAATGATGTCCAGTGGATATTCTGTATCAAAGCGTTCGGATGTTGCTATATGTTGCCCAAAGGCGTCGTTGGAAAATAAAATTTTGGTCTCAGGCATGTAGCAGGCCATGTTGTCGGGCCAGTGTACCATCTGTTCTAAAATAAATTGCAGTGTGGTTTTTCCTAACGAGATACTATCGCCCGTTTTCATGACTTTGTAATTCCAATTTTTTTTGTAATGAGCCTCAAGCCCCTTTGCGCCATTGGGCGATGTAATGAGCGTTGCGTTGGGACACAGTTCTAAAAGTTTAGGCAGCCCACCCGAATGGTCCATTTCCACATGATTTGAAATGATAATATCTATTTTTGATGGATCAACCACTTTGGAAATGCGTTCAATCATTTCATCATAAAGATAGTATTTAACAGTATCAATAAGGGTAATCTTTTGGTCCATGATAAGATATGCGTTATACGTGGATCCGCGTTGTGTCATGTAGCCATGGAAATTGCGCAAATCCCAATCAATACCGCCAACCCAATATATGAAATCATTTAATACAACCGGTTTCATTACGTTCCTCCAATACATATATGGATGTGTGTCAAAGCTTTTTCACCTGTGATATAAATGTAGTACGCATATTCTTTTGTTCAAGAATAAAATTAAAATTATTGTAAATTTGTATTTTTATGAGTAGGGATTGGTTCAGCGTTTATTTTTTTAGCAATTGCCCTGGGACAGATAGCAGTACAAAAGTTTTGTAATTGTGTTCTGCTCAGTAATAATGAAGTTTTGTGCATTGCATCTACTGATTCCTGATGTAACTGCGGGCCAAATTTTTTATAGCGATTGTTAGGTGTTGTAAGTATGGGTTTTTGACTGCCACGGTAAAATGTTTTGTATGATAGTGAAAGCAACCGTGTTTTTTTACTATCATCAAGATGTGTTCCTGTTGTTGCTACATATTCAGCCTCACATTCTTTGACAAATTGATATACAGGCTCTAAAGCATATGATTTGGTTTGTTCATTCTGGATGATATAATAATAGGTTATGATTAATACCGTTGCTATTGAAATAAGTAAGGCAATTAGTGCAATGCGAATGTGATGCATCATAGTTATATACTTTATCCTTATAATATTGTATTCTGTTTTTACTCTGTGATGATAATATGAAATGCTGGCACATCCTTTATTGATCAGGATAGTTATTCTGACAACCTCTTTATTAGAAAAAATTTTAATTCGGGGACATTATATGTCACTCCTGCACGGGTATATTGCGTAAAAAGTTATAGGCGTACTTCTATAACAATAATAACAGATGTACATGCACATGAAATTTTAGATTCACGGGGCAATCCAACTATAGATAGACGATGCCAGCTTTTTTACATTGACATTTAAAAAATAGAATAGTACTTTTGTATATATAATAAAAAGCAACTCAATTAAATTTTTATGTTTATGAACGAAATTTATATTAAAAAATGATGCAGGATTATTATGAAAGCTATGAGAGAAATTGTAAAACCAATAAATAACAAAATAATTATTACTTTAGAAGATAATTATAATGAAGCTGATGAATATGAAGTAATTATTATACCTCTTGGAAACAAAAATAATAGGAAGATAAAAAGTAAGAAGAAGTTTTTAGATTTAGCAGGTAAAATTAATATTGATAGTAAAGCAATAAGTAAATTAAGAGAAAAAAGCATTATATGATTCTTGTTGATACAAGCATTATTGTTGAATATTGGAAAAATCCTAAAAATGAGTATACTGAAGTGTTTGTTACACAGGATATTGCTATATGTGGTATTGTTCAGGCAGAGTTAATATATGGTGCACGTTCTAAAAAAGAGATTGAAAAAATTGTTTATGCTCTTGAATGTTTTACTTTTATTGATATAGATAAGGATGATTGGAATGGCATTGGTAAATTATTGAATAAATTAATAATGAAGGGTGTAACTATACCATTTCAAGATGCTACAATTGCATATTTAGCTGTAAAAAATAATATACCTGTTTGGACAGGTGATAAACATTTTGAATTGATAAGTGATGTTGTCAAAGAATTAAAAATATACAACCCCATCTAATATCCACACAATATTTTTACTCTATTACCGTAAACAAACCGTCTTTATAAATAGAAGTCAGTATACTATCATATATAGACCACTTATGAGTTGATTAATAATTTTTAAAAAAAATAATTTGGGGACATTATATGTCACTCCTGCACGGGTATATTGCGTAAAAAGTTATAGGAGGGGGAGTATGAAAAAAAATGAGTATATTATTAGTACCAATAATTATGATCTTTGGTTTAATAAGCTGTTCAGCTAAATTTGTTGTTGATGTATCATCATATAGTGTTGGTTTAAATGATAAGAAAAAGATATTTATTGTCCCAGCGGATAAGAATAAAAATATTACCGATGTTGAATTTGTAGAATATGCTTCGTATGTTGCTAAAGCTTTATCCAGAAATGGATTTGTAATTGTTGATAACCTCAATGAAGCCGACCAGGTAGTATTTTTAGGATATGAAATAAGTGATCCTCAAAGCTATATCGTTAATATTCCCATTTGGGGACCAACGGAGTTGCTTCATCTAACACGTTTGGCTATATGAATGATTCGGGAAATTTTTATTCAAATACGTATTATAATTATAATTATGGAATAAAAGGGTTTGTCAGCAGGCAGGAAATTTACTATACCCGTGTTATCGTATTAACAGCATATGACTGGCAATTATATGTTAAATCAAAAAAAGAAAAACAAATATGGCAAACTCAGATTATTAGTATTGGTGGTAGTGGTGATTTACGGTACGTATTTCCCTATATGATAGTAGCAAGCGAAAAATATATTGGCCGCTCCACAAGAGGAAAAGTAACCGTTGAAATTAGTGAATTTGATAGCAGGGTACGGGAATATGTGCAAAGTGATTGACAAATAGGTTAGAATTGTTTTAATAATCATAAAATGCCATATATGTTGTATTATAATATAAGATCAAATTGAGGTTTATTGTGTTCAAAGTTGCGTGGGATAATGAAATGTCCTTTATTGGTGACCAAGATAAATACAATGAATGTTAAACAGATAATTGAATTAAAACCTAATAGATAACAGGTCCAAATCCCGTGACATATAATCCATATCAATACAACCGTCGTTCCATCCGTTTAAAAAATTATGATTATTCAAAACCGGGCGCGTATTTTATCACCATATGCACACACAAACGTGAATGTTTGTTTGGGGAAATTATGGATGGTGAAATGATGTTGAATGATGCGGGTAATATCGTTAAACAATGTTGGTTGGAAATCCCCAATCATTTCCCACATGTTGGTTTGGATGCGTTTGTGGTAATGCCCAATCATATGCATGGAATTATAATATTGCATGAAAATGCAAATGTAGGGGCGAATAATTATTCGCCCCTACATTTGCCCACGCAAAATGACCACCACATTGATTTGCCAAAACAAAACAATACATTTCGATCGCCATCCCGTTCGGTTGGTTCCATTGTACGTGGTTTTAAAATTGGCGTGACAAAATGGTTCCGTATGAATACCGAAATTTATCCCGTATGGCAACGCAATTATTACGAACACATAATACGTAATGAAATGGAATTACACAATATACGTTCATACATAATAAATAATCCTTTGAAATGGGAAGGAGATAAAAATTTTATTTGATGGTAAATGGGTTATGTATGTAAATAAAATAAATGGATGATTATGATGTTATTTACACATTTGTTTGTGGTGTGACCGCCCCTATTCACCACACAAAAAACTTCTTGCATATATTTTATGTGTGTATTTACATTGTAATGTAATGGCATAGATAGTATTGCAGCATAAAAATTAATTCTGTAGGAGTATTACTATGACAATTATAACAGACGTGCATGCACGCGAAATTTTAGATTCACGGGGCAATCCTACAATAGAAGTTGATGTTGAACTTTCGTCAGGGATTGTTGGCAGGTTTGCGGTGCCATCGGGTGCATCAACTGGTGAAAATGAAGCCATAGAATTAAGGGATGGCGATAAATCCCGCTACAATGGCAAGGGAGTATTAAAAGCTGTGCAGAATGTCAATGAGATTATATCTGGTGCTGTAGTGGAAATGGATGCAATGCGTCAGATAGAAATAGACAAAACGCTGATTGACCTTGACGGCACACCCAATAAGGCAAAATTGGGTGCAAATGCAATCTTAGGTGTGTCAATGGCCTGTGCCAAGGCAGTTGCCGAAACCTTTGGCATGCCACTGTATCAGTATATTGGTGGTGTAGGAGCGTGTGAGCTGCCTGTGCCAATGATGAATATTTTAAATGGTGGGAAGCATGCCGACAACAACGTGGATATTCAGGAATTTATGATAGTGCCCGTTGGGGCAGATAGCTTCAGAGAAGCTTTGCGTATGGGAGTGGAAACATTCCACGCTTTGAAAAAAGTACTATCAAAGAAAGGCTATAACACCGCAGTAGGTGATGAAGGTGGATTTGCACCAAATTTAAAATCCAATGCTGAAGCTTTTGAGGTAATCCTTGAAGCAATTAAAGAAGCTGGTTTTAAGGAAGGGCAGGATATATATTTAGCAATAGACTCGGCTGCAAGTGAATTCTACAAAAATGGTAAATATATTTTGGCAGCAGAAGCAAAACCGGAAAAGACCTCTGAAGAGATGGTTCAGGTTTATGTAGACTGGATAAGCAAATATCCTATCATATCAATTGAGGACGGCATGTCCGAAGAGGATTGGGATGGCTGGAAGCTATTGACCGATAAGTGCAAAGACAAGGTACAGCTTGTGGGTGATGATATTTTTGTCACAAATACATCAATATTTAAAAAAGGTATTGAAAAGGGAATAGCCAATTCCATATTGATTAAATTAAATCAAATAGGCACTTTAACCGAAACTATCGAAGCTATTGAAATGGCAAAACGTGCAGGGTATACCGCTGTTGTATCGCACCGTTCTGGCGAAACAGAAGACCCGTCAATAGCTGATTTAGCTGTAGCCATGAATACTGGGTTTATTAAAACTGGTTCCGCATCGCGTACTGACCGCCTTGCAAAATACAATCAGCTATTGCGAATTGAAGAGCAGTTAGGTGCTGCAGCAAAATTTAATGGCAAAAAGGTGTTTTATTCAATTGGCAAACCGTAATAATAAGTTTACATTGTTTTTAATTGCATTCATCCTCTTCAGTGTGTATTGCTTTGTGTTTAGTGAAAGTGGCGTACTGGAGAGGATGAAGCTTAAAAAAGAGATAGCATATATACAACAGCAGATTATACAGAAGCAATCTGAAATTAAAAAGTTCAGAGAATTAACCAGCCATGGTAATCCAGACAATCTGTTATTGAAGGAAAGTATTAATGCAGGGTATATCCCTCGGGGTGCAAAAGTATTTGAGTTTCAGGACAAAAAGGAAGAGCCTCCTCACATACAAACCTCACAGCTTCCGGGCACAGAAAAATTAACACAGTATATACAATATGGTAGAATTTTATGGGTAATATTTTCTGTGTTGATTATTACCGGGATGTTGCTATATTATAGAAACAGAAATCCATTATAGTTATTGAAAAAAAAATATGATACCTCACATGTACACGCTTACTCAACGGGATGAGCAGGTTTTACGCTGGCAGCTTAAAGGTACCACTGATGCTGTTGCGGGCATATTTGAAAAGTGCGATTACGGCTTCCCGCAGATTGTACTCTTATCCCCCCAGGCTGGGGGCATGGTTGATTATCAGTCATTGTCCAATATAGTATGGCTGACATGTCCCTATCTGAATGATGAGATACATGAGCTAGAAAATAAAGGGTATATTGCAAAGATTGAAACATTCGTTAACTCGGATGAAGGATTAAAACGAGAGATGATGAAAGCACATTCTCATTTTTATTTTTTCAGAAAAAGCGTATATGAAAAATATATAAAAAAAGAAATTGAAGAGGAATACTTAAATGTCATGAAACGAGGCATAGGAGGGTTACAGGAGCCTGTACATTTAAAATGCTTGCATTTGCACTATGCACATTATAGAATATGTGAAAGCAATATAGCAGGAAGGATTGTGTATCATTTATTACAGCAAAAGGTAAATTGCGATGATGCAATTTGTAGAGTCGCCCTACAAAAATGATGATGTAATAGTAATACGGAAGCTCAAAAAAGATGGCAGTGTGGATACTGAAATTATCCAGAGAATTATTGATATTTTAAATAAAAATGGCCTTGTTATACTCCCTGTTGACTCCCAGTATGAAATAGTTGGTGTTGCAAATGCAACAGTTGAGAATAAATTAAAAACAATTATCAAATCCAGAACCAAAAAATTTGTACGCCTGATAGCGTCGTTCAAGATGCTGGAATCCCTTGCAACGGTAACCAAGTTTCAATATGATTTTCTGCACAGGATATGGCCTGGTGAGGTCACAGCAATTGTGCCACGGAAAGA
>Ga0067045_1029627_pt1 | contig 19284 bp, 19 predicted proteins | sample TerdegcTABiofilm_FD_59184 | JGI IMG/M metagenome (GOLD analysis project Ga0067045, IMG submission 59184) | Combined Assembly of (Gp0054472, Gp0054536) Wastewater bioreactor microbial communities from Singapore -Terephthalate degrading... | reverse complement strand
CCCGTGGCCCGCGGCTCCGGCCTGGTCTATGACGTGCGCCTGGCCGAGCCGTACTCGGTCTATGACCGCTTCGACTGGAAGGTCCCGGTCTATGAGAAGGGCGACGCCATGGCCCGCTATCTGGTGCGCCTGGACGAGATCGAGCAGAGCCTGAGTATCGTGGAGCAGGCCATGGCTTCGCTGCCCGAGGGCAAGCACATCGTGGACAAGGCTCCCAAGTACACCTGGAAGGCGCCCAAGGGCGAGGCCTGCTTCGCGGTGGAGGGCGGCCGCGGCAAGGTCGTGGTCCACGTGAACAGCGATGGCGGCAAGACCCCCTACAAGGTCAAGCTGCGCGCCCCGGGCTTCTCCAACCTGAGCCTCTTCGCCGAGGCATCCCAGGGCACGCTCCTGGCCGACGCCGTGGCCATCCTCGGCAGCCTGGATTTGATCATCCCCGAGATCGACAGGTAGGAACACATGAACGGAATCGCCACTGAACTCATCCGCATCGTCGTGGGCCTGGTGGCCGTGGCCGCCTTCGTGGGCCTCAACGGCCTGGTGCTCGTGTACGCCGAGCGCAAGGGCGCGGGCCACTTCCAGCGCCGCCCCGGTCCCTACGAGGTGGGCCCCCACGGCGTGATCCAGCCCATCGCCGACGCCCTCAAGCTCATCGGCAAGCAGCTCTTCACGCCGGAGAACGCGGACCCGTTCCTGTTCTGGCTGGCCCCGCTGCTCTCCTTCTTCCCGGTGCTCCTCCTGTTCGTGCCGCTGCCCTTCGGGCCGGTGCTCACGGTCTGGGAGGTGGACCTGGGCCTCCTGCTCATCCTGGCCTTCGCCGGCATCAACGTGCTGGCCCTGCTCCTGGCCGGATGGGCCTCCAACAACAAGTACGGTCTCCTGGGCGCCGGCCGCGCCGTGGCCCAGTCCGTGGCCTACGAGATCCCGCTGCTGCTGACCGTGCTGGCCATCGCCTTCCAGTCCGGCACGCTCAACCTCTCGACCATCGTGAGCCAGCAGGGCTCCTGGCCCTGGCAGTGGAACATCGTGACCCAGCCCCTGGCCTTCATCATCTACCTGGTGAGCGCCCTGGGCGAGACCAACCGCGCGCCCTTCGACCTGCCCGAGGCCGAGTCCGAGCTCACCGCCGGTTTCCACACCGAGTACTCGGGCATGGGCTTCGGCATGTTCTTCCTGGCCGAGTACGCCAACATGATCGTGGTCTCGGGCGTGTGCACCGCGCTCTTCCTGGGCGGCTGGAAGGGGCCCTTCGTGGACGGCTTCTGGTGGTATCTGGTCAAGGTCTATGCCCTGCTGGGCGCCATGATCTGGTTCCGCTGGACCTACCCCCGCGTGCGTTTCGACCAGCTTCTGAACATCAACTGGAAGTGGCTCTTGCCCCTGGCGACCCTCAATCTTCTGGGCACCGCCTTCCTCATGAAGCTTTTCTAGGCAGGTGGTGGAGGCGACATGAATCCCATCAAGAAATTCTTCCGGTCCATCGCCGACCTCTGGAGCCTCATCGTGGGCCTCCAGATCACCGGCAAGTACTTCTGCCAGCGCCAGGTGACGGTGCACTATCCGCGCAAGGAGATCGCCCCGGAGATCAACCAGACCTACCGCGGTCACATCGAGCTGGTGGCCAGCCCCAAGGACCCCACCAAGCCCAAGTGCATCTCCTGCCTGATGTGCGTCTCGGCCTGCCCGAGCGGCTGCATCACGGTGGTCAAGTCCAAGCCGCCCAAGCTCTCCCCCGAGGAGGAGCAGGCCATCAAGGACGCCGAGGCGCGCGGCGAGAAGGTCAAGAAGCCCACGGCTCCCAAGGAGCCGTCCCAGTGGAAGTACGACTTCTCCCTGTGCAGCCTCTGCGGCACCTGCGTCGAGGCCTGCACCGTGGATTCCATCCGGTTCTCCAACGAGCTGTACGTGGTCGGCACCAGCAGGAACGACTTCAAGTACGACCTGCTGGCCCGGCTCAAGAGCCAGGCTGAGAAGCGCGGCCCCGTGGCCGAGTCCAAGCCCGAAGCCGAGACCAAAGAGGCGTAAGATGGAAGTGTTGGCGAAAGTCGCGTTTGCGGTCTATGCCCTGATCATCCTGGGCGGGGCCGTCATGGCCGTGGGCAGCAGCAGCCTGGTGCGGGCCCTGGTGGGCCTCATCGTCACGCTCTTCGGCGTGGCGGGCATGTACCTGCTCCTGAACACCCCCTTCATGGCCTTCATGCAGCTGCTCATCTACGTGGGCGCGGTCTGCGTGCTCGTCTTCTTCGCCGTGATGCTCACCCGGGCCCACGGCGAGGGCGAGGAGGCGGCCCCGGCCCCGGTCAAGCAGTACCTGTACGCGCTGCTGGCCGGGCTGGCCCCCGCGGCCATTCTTTCCTGGGTCATCCTGAAGCACCCGCTGGCCTCCGAGGGCACGCCCCTGGAAGTACCCATCGTCGAGCTGGGCAAGGGTCTTCTGGAGAACTACTTCCTGGCCTTTGAACTCATTTCCGTGGTGCTCCTGGTGGCCATGTCCGGCGCCGTGCTTCTGGCCTGGGAGCGGAGGGAGAAGAAATGAGCGCCCTGAATCTCTATCAACTGGTGGCCCTCATGCTTCTGGTGGCCGGCCTGTACGGCATCGTGCAGCGCCGCAGCCTGGTGGGCATGCTCATCTCCGTGGAGCTCATGCTCAACGGCGCGGGCCTGTCCATCGTGGCGGCGGCGCAGCTCACCGAGGCCAACGCGGTGCTCGGCCAGCTGGGCACGCTTCTGGTCATGGGGCTGGCCGCGGCCGAGGCCACCCTGGTCCTGGCCATCATCGTGGTGGTGTCGCGCCGCTTCGGCACCACGAAAACCAGCGAAGTCTCCACTCTGAAGGAATAGCGCCATGACCGCGACCATCGAAAGCGCGAAACTGCTCATTCCCCTGGCGGTGACCCTGGTGGCGCCCTTCGCCATCTGGCTGAACCGGGGCGACGAGAACAAACGCGAGGCCGTCTCCTTCATCGCGGCGGCGCTGGCCTTCCTCTCGATTCTGAGCATGGCCCCCGGCGTGCTGCGGGGCGAGATCTACACCTGCACGCTGTTTACCATCCTGCCCGGCATCACGGTCAGCTTCGCGGTGGACGGCTTGGGCATCATCTTCGCGCTCATCGCCACGTTCCTCTGGGGCTTCGCCACCAGCTACAACGTGGGCTACATGCGTAGCCTCAACGAGCACGCCCAGACCCGCTACTACTTCTGCTTCGCGGTGGCCATCTTCGGCGCCGTGGGCGTGGCCTTCTCCTCCAACGTGTTCACGCTCTACCTCTTCTACGAGGTCATCACCGTGTTCACGTATCCCCTGGTGGCCCACCACCAGGACGCCGAGGGCTTCAGCGGCGCGCGCAAGTACCTGGTGTACCTCATGGGCACCTCCAAGCTCTTCCTGCTGCCGGCCATGGTCCTGACCTACGTGCTCTGCGGCACCCTGGACATGCGCCTGGGCGACGTGCTCATGGGCATGTTCCCGGCCCAGGTGGTGGCCGACCACCCGAACCTGGTGCGCCTGACCTACGGGCTCTACATCTGCGGCCTGGCCAAGGCGGCACTGATGCCCTTCCACAACTGGCTGCCCTCGGCCATGGTGGCGCCCACGCCGGTCTCGGCCTTGCTCCACGCGGTGGCGGTGGTCAAGGCGGGCGTGTTCTCCGTGAGCCGCATCATCCTCTCCGGCTTCGGCGTGCAGACCATGGACGTCCTGGGCCTGGGCCTGCCCACGGCCTACGTGGCGGCCTTCACCATCGTGGTGGCCTCGCTCATCGCCCTGACCAAGGACGACATCAAAGCCCGGCTGGCCTACTCCACGGTGAGCCAGCTCTCCTACGTGGTCATCGGCGTGGCCATGCTCACGCCCATGGCCGTGCAGGGCGGCCTCATGCACATCGCCCACCACGCCTTCTCCAAGATCACGCTGTTTTTCGGCGCCGGCGCGATCTACGTGGCCACGCACCAGAAGAAGATCAGCCTGATGAACGGCTTCGGCCGCAAGATGCCCTGGACCTTCGGCGCCTTCGCCCTGGCCTCGTTGTCCATGATCGGCATGCCGCCGGTCTGCGGCTTCGTGTCCAAGTGGTACCTAGTGAACGGCACGCTCCAGACCGGGCAGATCGTCCTGCTTGTGGCGCTGTTGCTCTCCACGGCGCTGAACGCCGGCTACTTCGTGCCGATCTTCTACCGGGCCTTCTTCAAGGCCCCGGTGGTGGACATCGAGAAGTACAAGGAAGCCCCCAAGGTCATGGTCGTGCCGCTGTGCTTCACGGCCTTCATGTCCGTGCTTCTGGGCTTCTACCCGCAACTGTTCCAGGATTTCGTCCGCATCTTCGGGAACTACTAGGGAGCGGCTATGAACGGTCTCGGCGCATTGTTCGAACGGCTCAAGGCCCAGTACAAGGCCTGGCGGAACATCTTCTTCGCCATCCTGGCCGTGCTCGTGGGGCTGAACTTCGTGCTCACGCCCCATCATCCGCACTTCGGCCTGGACAGGTACCCTGGCTTCTTCGCCGGGTTCGGCCTGATTGTCGGTCTGATCATGGTCCTGGTCATGAAGAAGATCGTCCAGCCCCTCATCGCACGGAAAGAGGACTTCTATGGCGACATCTAGCTTCATCCACCCCGCGCTGGGCTTCCTGGCCCTGGCCCTGATCCTGCCGTTCCTGCCGGGACGGCAGTGGAAGTGGCTTCTGCTCCTTCCGCCGATCATCGCCATCTGGAGCATCTTCACCGTGGAGCCGGGCGTTTACGGCGCCATTCCCTACCTGGGCCAGCAGCTCGTCTGGGGACGCGTGGACAAGCTGTCCATCGTCTTCGCCCAGGTCTTCGCCATCATGTCCCTCATCGGCATGGTCTATGCCATGCACGTGGAGGACAAGGGCCAGCACATCGCCGCCTCGCTCTACGTGGCGGGCGGCTTCGGCTGCGTCTTCGCCGGCGACCTGGTGACGGTGTTCATGTTCTGGGAGCTCATGAGCATCGGCTCGACCTTCCTGGTCTTCCTGAACCGCACGCGGGAGTCCGTGCTGGCCGGTTTCCGGTACTTCCTGTACCACACGGTCGGCGGCCTCTTCCTGCTGGCGGGCCTGCTCCTGCGCTACAAGGCCACGGGCTCCTTCGCCTTCGACCTGGTGGCGCCCTCGACCGGGCAGTACTACGACTGGCTCATCCTCATCGGCTTCTGCGTGAACGCCGCGGTGGTGCCCCTGCACGCCTGGCTGCCCGACGCCTACCCCCGCGGCACCGTCACCGGCTCGGTGTTCATGTGCGCCTTCACCACCAAGACGGCGGTCTATGTCCTGGCGCGCGGCTTCGCGGGCTGGGAGGTCCTGGCCGTGGCCGGCACCTGCATGGCGGTGTACGGAGTGCTCTACGCGTGCATCGAGAACAATGCGCGCCGCATCCTCTCCTACCACATCGTCTCCCAGGTCGGATACATGGTGGCGGGCATCGGCATCGGCACGGCCATGACGCTCAACGGCGCGGTGGCCCACGCCTATGCCCACATCTTGTACAAGGGCCTGCTCTTCATGGGCACGGGCTGCCTGCTCTACGCCGCGGGCACGGCCAAGCTGGACAAGCTGGGCGGCCTGGTGGCGCGCCTGCCCTGGGTCATGATCCTCTACATGGTGGCTGCCCTCTCCATCTCGGGCATGCCGCTGTTCAACGGCTTCATCTCCAAGACCATGACCATCGCCGGGGCCGCCGAGGCCCACCGGACCATCCTGGCCCTGGGCCTGGAGATCGCGGCGGTGGGCACGTTCATCTCCGTGGGCATCAAGCTGCCGTACTTCGCCTTCTGGGGCCGCAAGCCCACCAACTGGGAGATCAAGCTCAAGCCCATCCCGGCCAACATGTACGTGGGCATGGCCATGGCCGCGGCGCTCTGCATCGCCCAGGGCCTGTACCCCCAGATGCTCTACCACTACCTGCCCTTCCACGTGGAAGAGCCCTACGTGCCCTGGACCACCTGGAACGTGCTGCAGGCCTCGCTGCTCCTGGGCTTCTCGGGCCTGGCCTTCTACATCCTGCGCCAGGTCATCACCCCGCACGCCAAGCTGAACCTGGACTTCGACTATTTCTACCGGCTCATCGGCCGCGGCGTGCTGCACCTGGTCTGCAAGCCCATCGCCTGGATCGACGACCGCTGGACCGAGGCCTACCGGGCCGCGGGCCTGCGCGGGCTCCTGCTCCTGGCGGCGGGCACGGTCTGGTTCGACAAGAAGGGCATCGATACGGTGGTGGACGGCTCGGCCTACACGGTCCGCAACGCGGGCCAGCTGGGGGCCAAGGTCCAGAACGGCAACCTCCAGGACTACTTGGCCCTGGCCGCCGTGCTGGCGCTGTGCGTGTTCGGACTGGTCTGGTACTTCGGTTAGACCGGCAAACATAACGGAGTTGCTGTGTTGGACTACGGCTATCCGGTTCTGAGCAGTCTGGTCGTCTTCCCGCTTCTGGCCGCCGCGGGCCTGTTCATCATCCGCGGCGAGGCAGTGGTGCGGGGATACACCTTGGCCGCCTCCATCTTCGAGATCATCCTGGCGATTCCGCTCGTGACCTACAAGTTCAGCGCGGACTTCCAGTTCGTGGAGCGCATCGCCTGGGTTTCGCAGTGGGGCCTTGAGTACCATCTGGCCGTGGACGGCATCAGCATCCTCATGATCTGGCTGACGCTCTTCACGCTGCCCTTGTGCGTGCTCTGCTCGTGGACCTACATCTCCAAGCGGATCAAGGAATTCCACTTCTGTCTGCTGTTCATGACGGCGGCCTGCGTGGGCGTGTTCACGGCCATGGACTTGGTCCTCTTCTATGTCTTCTGGGAGGCCATGCTCATCCCCATGTACCTGCTCATCGCGGTCTGGGGCGGCGACGACCGGAAGTACGCCTCCATCAAGTTCTTCCTGTACACCCTGGCCGGGTCCACGCTCCTGCTGGTGGCCATCGTCGCCTTCCGCATCACGGGCGGCACGTTCTCCATCCCGGAGCTCATGCAGCAGACCTTCAGCTTCCGCTTCCAGTTCTGGTGCTTCCTGGCCATGGCCCTGGCCTTCGCCATCAAGGTGCCCATGTTCCCGTTCCACACCTGGCTGCCGGCGGCCCACGTGCAGGCCCCCTCGGCGGGCTCCGTGATCCTGGCGGCCATCCTGCTCAAGATGGGCACGTACGGCTTCCTGCGTTTCTGCCTGCCGCTGACCCCGGCGGCCAGCGAGTACTTCGCGCCCATGATGATCGCCATCTCCATCGCCTCCATCCTCTACGGCGGAGCGGTGGCCCTGGGCCAAAGCGACATCAAGAAGCTGATCGCCTATTCCTCGGTGGGCCACATGGGCTTCGTGACGCTCGGCATCTTCCTCTTCAACCTGCGCGGCGTGGAAGGGGCCCTGTTCCAGATGCTCAACCACGGCATCGTCACCGGCGGGCTGTTCATGATGATCGGCACGGTCTATGAGCGCAGCCACAGCCGCGACATCGACAAGAACCTGGGCCTGGGCAAGTACCTCCCGGCCTTCATGTTCTTCTGGGGCCTCTATTCCCTGGCCTCCTTCGGCTTCCCCGGCACCAACGGGTTCGTGGGCGAGGCCCTGGTCTTCGTGGGCGCGTTCCAGAACAGCCTCTTGGTGGGCTTCCTCATCGTGCCCGGCGCGCTCCTGGCCGCGGCCTACATGTTCCGCGTGGGCCTCAAGCTGGCCTGGGGCACCCCGTCCTCGGCCAAGACCTGGAAGGACCTGAACACCCGGGAATGGATCTACCTGCTCATTCCGGCGGTCATGGTCTTCTACATCGGCCTGGCCCCCAGCATCTTCTTCCGGATGATCGATCCCTCCGTCGAGAAGCTCCTGGCCGACTACCACTCGCGCAAGCAGGTGGCCGAGACCGTCGAGGAGCATCCGATGCAAACCGCAGCCCGCGAGCTCTTCGGCATCGCGGCGGCGAAGAACTAGGGAGTGGCGGACGTGAACTTCAGCCCGACTCTCGTCGTACCGGAACTGTTCCAGTTTCTGCTGATCATGGCTCTGTTCATCCAGAGCCTCGGCAACAGGAGCTGGGAGCCGCATGTGGAGAAATGGCTGCCGCTGTTTGCGGGACTGGGCTTCTTCGTGGCCATCGTCTCGTTCAAGTCCAGCGGAGTCATGTTCTACGACGTCTATAAGCTGGACGCGCTCTCCCAGTTCTTCAAGATCGTCATCGCCGCCGGGTTCTTCGTGGCCGTGCTCAACGCCACGCGCCAACCCACCCTGGAGGGCGAGAAGCGCAGCGACTACTACATGTTCCTGGCGCTCTCGGCCTGGGGCCTGATGATCCTCTCCTCGGCCACGGAGCTGTTCACCATCTACCTGGCCCTGGAGCTGTCCTCCTACAGCCTGTACACGCTCATCCCGTTGCGCGCCCACGACAAGCGCGCGGCCGAGGCGGGCATCAAGTACATCCTGTTCGGCGCGGTGGCCACGGCGCTCTCGCTCTACGGCCTGTCCTACGTCCTGGCCGCCCAGCACACCACCTACATCGCGGCCCTCTCCGCCAAGTCCTGGGCCTGGGCCGACGCGCCCATGGCCGTGGTGGGCCTGTCCCTGTTCCTGGCCGGCATGTTCTACAAGCTGGCCCTGTTCCCGCTTCACTTCTGGTGCCCGGACGTCTATCAGGGCGCCAGCAACGAGACCGCGGCCTACGTGGCCACCCTGCCCAAGCTCGGCGCGGTGGTCATCCTGGTGCGCCTGGCCACGCTCTTGAAGCCCGGCCTGGAGATCACCACCACCCTGGCCTGGCTCGGGGCCATCTCCATGACCTTCGGCAACATCTGCGCCCTGGCCCAGAAGGATGTGAAGCGCATCCTGGGCTTCTCCTCCGTGGCCCATGCGGGCTACGTCATGGTCGGACTCGTGGCCGGCACGGCCCAGGGCCTGGCCGCCGCAGCCTTCTATGCCCTGGCCTATGTGGTCATGAACCTGCTGGCCTTCTGGGTCATCAGCCGGGTGGCCTCGGACGGCCGCAACCTGGTGCTGGACGACCTGAACGGCCTGTACAAGCGCGCCCCGGCCCTGGCCTTCTCCCTGGGCGTGGGGGCCTTCGCCCTGGTGGGCCTGCCGCCCACCGTGGGTTTCATCGGGAAGTTCTTCCTGATCACCGCGGCCTGGAACCAGGGCTACAACTGGCTGGTCATCACCCTGGCCGTGAACAGCGCCTTCGCCATCTACTACTACCTGTCCCTGGTGCGCCACGCCTACACCGAGGACACGCTCACCGAGGGCGCGGCCCCGGACACCAGCGTGTTCAGCGTGGTGGGAGCCGGGCTTCTGGCCGCCCTGGTCCTGATCCTGGGCCTTATCCCGGCGCCGATCTTCGACTTCGCCGTGGCCGCGGGCCAGGGCCTCATGCACTAGGCGGGAGCCGTCCGCAACAAGCACAAGGGGGCCGCAAGGCCCCCTTTGTTTTGCGCGGAAACGCCGGCCGGTCCCGGCGGATTCTTCTGGGGGCCGTACTCCGAACAGGCGCAGAACCGCTCCCAGCCCATGAGGGCGGACGGTCCCGCGCGCTGGTCGTGCCATAGAGGATCACCGGCTTGTCCAGGAGAAAGTCGCCCAGGCTTTCGTTGGCCAGGGTCGAGCCTGTGAGCAGGAGCAGGGCCGCCCGCTCCAGGTCTTCCCGGGCCGCGTCCGGGCCGTGGATGCGCACGCCCCGCCGCACCTGGCCGATGTTCCCGGGGTCCAGCTCCAGGACACGCAGGTCGAAGCTCTGGCTCAGGGTCTGGGCGATGGCGGGCTGGGAGCCCCCTGGGTGATGCGCGCGCCGCGGGACTCGGCCTCCATGAGCCGCTCCTTGCCCGTCTGCAGCGGGAAGTCGTCACCCTCGGGGTTGCCGATGGCCTTCTCGGTGCTGAAGACCCAGGCGCGCACGGCGATGGTCTCGTGCAACAGACCGTTCCCCTCCCAGACCGACAGGGTCGGGGCGCGCACTTCTTCCTGCAGATTCGGCCGCATGCATCGCTTCTTGCCGCCTGCGCGGGCTGTTCCGGCTTCCCTTTCGTTCCGGCCCTTTTCGGCTCTGCTGTCCAGGGAGACCCGGCGTCCCGGCCGTTGGTGTCGGGGCCGAAACGTGGTACAGACCGGAGCAGGAAGGTGTGGCCATGCACGAAACCAGCCTGGGCGGCACGCTCCGCGACTATCTCTCCGGCGAGGAGATCGAGGAGACCACCTACGAGGAGTTCCGCCAGGCCCTGGCGCGGCTTCTGGTGGAGGAGCGGGGCTATCCCCGCGAGCGCTTGCGGGCCAAGGTGGAGCTGCCCTACACGGTGGACGGCGAGGCCTTTTCTCGCAGCGTGGACCTTGTGGCCTACGATCCGGAGGACCGGCCCGTGCTCCTGGTCATCTTCAGCGCCGGGGACGTGGGCTCCTACGAGCGCGAGACCGTGGCCGCGGCGAAACTCTTCCCCGGCGGCCCCGTGCCCCTGGCCCTGGTCACGGACACCATGGAGGCCGCGCTCCTGGACACGGCCAGCGGCGAGGTCCTGGCCCGGGGCATGGGCGCGGCGCCCGCCTGGAGCGAACTCCTGGCCCGCACCCGGGAGGCGGCGCGCACGCCGCTGACGAGCGGGCAGCGCGAGCGGCTCACGCGCATCTTCCATACCTACTGCGGTTTTCTCTTCGGCACTTGCTGTTCCGAGTCCTGCACCCTGCCGCCCAAGCCCAGGAAGGGCTAGGGCTCCAAGGAGACACCCATGCGACGCGTCCTGGTCCTGCTCTGCCTGCTCTTGACCCTGGCGGCCTGTTCCAAGGAAGAGGACAAGGCCAAGCCCAAGGAGGAGGGCGCGCCCGCGGCCGAGGCCCCGGCGCCCGCCGCGGAAACGGCCGCGCCCGGGGTGGACTGGCGGACCAGGGAGTTTTCCGCGGCCGTGGAGGCGGCGCGGGAGACCACCGTGCGCCTGGCCCTGCCTCCTGCCGAGGAGGCCGCGGCCCGCTGGGTGGACCAGTGGCTGGCGCCCGAGGCCAAGCGGAAGTACGGCCTCACCGTGGAGCGGGTGAGCCGCGAGCCGGAACAGATGGCGGCCGGTCTCCTGGCCGGGGACGCGGCCCAGGCGGATCTGGACCTCGTCTGGTGCTTCGGCCCGGAGTTCCACCGGCTCCGGCAGGCCGGGGTCCTGTTCGGCCCGTTCGCCGGCAAGTTGCCGAATTTCCAGGCCTATGTGAACCAGGACCTGGCCGGCCAGGACTTCGGCCAGGCCAACGAGGGCTTTGAGTCACCCTGGGGCTGGGAGCAGTTCGTGTTCGAGTACGATTCCAAACGGGTCAAGAACCCGCCCGAGAGCTTCGCCGCGCTCCTGGAATGGGTCCGCGCCCACCCGGGGCGCTTCACCTACCCCCGGCCCGGCGATCCCGTAGGCTCGGCCTTCCTGCGCCAGGCCCTGTTCGCGGTGAGCGGCGGCTACCAGCAGTACATGGCCCCGTTCCGGAAGGACTTCGCGCGCGACCGCTTCTCCCTGCTCTGGTCCTACCTGGACGTGATGACCCCGCATCTCTGGAAAAAAGGGAAGGAATATCCCAAGGACGCCGCGGAACTGGCCGCGCTCTTCGCCCGCGGCGAGGTGGACATGGCCATGAGCTTCGAGCCGCTGCACGCCGAGAACAGCGTGCTGGACGGGACCTACAAGGACACGGTGCGCACCCTGGTCATGGCGGACGGCTCCCTGTTCCACCTGCGCTTCCTGGCCATTCCTGCGGCCGCGCCCAACAAGCCCGGGGCCATGGTCCTGGCCGACCTGGTCCTTTCGCCCGAGGCCCAGCTCTCCAAGTTTCAGCCCAAGGCCTGGGGCGACTTCCCGGCCGTGGACGTGTCGCGGCTGCCCGAGTCCTTCCAGACCAAGATCGTGGGCACGCACCTGGGCAAGTCCAGCCTGACCTTCGGGGCCCTGGGCGTGGCCGCCATCCCCGAGGTTCCCGGGGAATACGGCGCGGCCCTGGACCAGGGCTGGGCCGAGCGTTTCGGCGGGAGATAGCCGACTAGACGTTGAAGCGGAACTCGATGATGTCGCCGTCGGCCACCACGTACTCCTTGCCCTCCAGCCGGGTCAGGCCCAGTTCCTTGGCCTTCTTGAAGTCCTTGGAGGTGAGGAAGTCGTTCCAGCCGAGCACCTCGGCCCGGATGAAGCCCTTCTGGAAGTCCGAGTGGATGACGCCCGCGGCCTCCGGGGCCTTGGCTCCGGCGCGCACGGCCCAGGAGCGCACCTCGTCCGGACCGGCCGTGAGGAAGGAGATGAGGCCCAGAAGCTTGTAGGTGCGGGCGATGACCCGGTCCAGCACGGATTCCGTGATGCCCAGGTCGGCGAAGAACATCTCGCGTTCGGCCGGGTCCGTGATCTGGGCCAGCTCGCGCTCCAGCTTGGCGGACACGGCCAGATGGGCCTGGCCCGTGGCCTCGGCCGGGACCTGGAAGGCGCCGAAGTCCGACTCGGTGCAGTTCCAGGCGTAGAGCACGGGCTTGGCCGTGAGGAAGCGGAAGCCGCGCAGCACGGGCTCGTTCGCCACCTCGGGCTCGCTGCGCAAGGGCTTTTCCGCCTCCAGCAAGGCCTTGCAGCGCTCCAGGAACTCCTCTTCCTTGGGATTCACCAGGTCGCGGCTCTTGCGCTTGTCCAGGACCAGGCGTTCCTGGCGCTTCTCCACCACGGCCAGGTCCGAGACGAGCAGGTCGGCCTCGCAGGCCTGCCACTGCTGTTTCGGATCAGAGAGGCCGGAAAAGGCGTCCAGCACGCCCAGCAGGCAGTCATAGGGCCGGATCTCGTTGAGCACGCGCTCGCCCAGGCCCGTTCCCTTGCCTCCGCCGCCGGGGATGTCCAGGTACTCGATCTCGCTGTAGGTGACCTTCTTGGGGCTGAACAGGGCGGCCAGGGGCTCCAGCCGGGGTTCGGGCACCTTGACCATGGCCCGGTTGCCCGCCTGGGCGGCCTTTTCCCCGGCCAGGGCCGCGAAGAGGTCGGTCTTGCCTGAGCCGGAAAAGCCGAAAATCGCTGTCTTCATGGAGTCCTCGCTGCGTAGGTTGGAGGCTAGATAGCAGGGATCGGCCCGGAAGCAAAGCGCGCGGGCGTTGCGTCCGGGCCGGGCTTGGCCTAGTGTCGGGACCCATGCGCGCCAACGTCTATCTCGTGGGCCCTCGGGCCAGCGGCAAGACCAGCCTGGGCCTGGCCCTGGCCGCGCGGCTGGGCCGCGACTTCGCGGACACCGACGCCCTGTTCCTCCAGAAGCAGGGCCAAAGCATCGCGGACTTCGTGGCCCGGAACGGCTGGGAGGCCTTCCGCCAGGAGGAGACCCGCATCCTGGCGGCCGTGGACCGCGCGCCGGGCCGGGTGGTGGCCTGCGGCGGCGGCATCGTGCTGCGGCCGGAGAACCGCGCGCTCCTGGCCCGGGGCCGGGTGCTCTACCTGTGCGGGGACGCGGGCCTTCTGGCCGCGCGCCTGGCCCTGGACCCGGCCGAAGCCCAGCGGCCCTCGCTCACGGGCCGTCCTCTCACCGAGGAAGTGGCCGAGGTCCTGGCCCAGCGTGCCCCGCTCTACGAGGGAGTGGCCCACGCGACGCTGGACGCCGCCCAGGCTCCGGCCGCGCTCCTGGACCAGGCCGTGGCGGCCTTGGCTTCGGTGACGGTTTTGTAAATCGACCGCAATCCCCGCCTGTTCCAAGCGCTCTCCAGGCGCATTGTCACGCAATCGTCACCTGTGCGTCACGTCCCTGTCCTGGCTCTGGGCTAGATGTTGGCTCTAGAAGCGCCTCCGCAACCGGCACGCCGCCGGAGTCCCGGGGCGTGGGACAGGGACCATGCCTACAGCCACGAATCCGCCAGACAAGGCTTCCTCCCATGAATCCAAGGTGGAGGTCTCCCTGACCCCCGAGGGGTTGCCCCAGCTTTTCCGCGACTTGGCCGCCAGCTTGGAGGGCAGGCCGGGGGGCGCCCTGGACGGGGCCGAGATCAGGGGCTGCTCCAAGCTCAAGATCGAGGTCAAGCACAAGGCAGGCCGCACCGTGGTCAAGGTCAAGGCCAAGCACGAGGAGGCCGTGGCCCGGACCCCGGCCAAGGCGGCCGCCCGGACCCCGGCCAGTGCCGCCGCGGGCCGCCCCAGGTACGGCTCCCTGAAGAAGCGCCTGAAATTCTCCTGGAAGGCCGTGCAGGAGGCCGTGGCCGCCGGTTCCCTGCCTGCGGAGACCGCGGCCGCCGCGTTCCTGGCCGATTCCGAACTCATGATGGCCTTTCCGGGCAAGGGCGACGAATACTACGCGCCCTATGCCGAGGCCCTGGCCGCGTTCCGGCAGGCCCTGGGCCGGGGGGACCTGGCCGCCCTGAAACGGACCTGCGCCGCGCTGGACCGGGTCAAGGTCCAGTGCCACGCCCGCCACAAGTGAGCCCCATGGACGCCAAGAAGGGCATACAGCTCGTGCGCGGGGGCCGCGCGGCCGCCGCCGGCCAGCCCGAGTCGCCGGAGGACGTTTCCCCGGAGATCACGGAGCAGGACCAGGAGATCTTCTTCCGGGTCATCGCCGAGGACCTGACCCCGGAGCAGGTGGAGCGGGTGGCGCGGCCGCCGCGCACCTATCCCCGCGAAAAATCCGTGCTGGCCACCCACTGGCACCCGGAATTCGTGCCCATGGATCTCATCGCCCGGCGCATCGACGCGGCCTTCCCGCAACGGGAGGAGGAGCTCATCATCCCCACCCAGCACAACGTGCTCCTGCACTGGGGTCCGTACGCCGGCGTGGAGGTGGACTGCTATTCCCGGGGCTTCAACCAGAAGGTCCAGCTCCTGCTGCACTTCCATGAGAGCCGCCTGCGCGGCGAGAACGCCGGGGTGTTGCGCTCCATGCTGGCGCACACCTTCCAGTACCGCTCCTCCCAGCTCTTCGACTTTCTGTCCACGCTCACCCGGCCGCACGCCGAGCGCCTGGACAGGGCCGCCCGCGAGACCGGCGCGGACGCCGTGCTGGTGGAGTTCGTGCGGGCCTACGCCGCCAAGATCGAGAAGCTCCTGGAACGGCACAGCGACCAGGTGCCGCCGGACGCCATCAAGAACAAGCTCGTGCGCAACTTCTTCGACACCCTGCGGCCGCGCTACGGCGACGGGCTCATCAACAAGGCCCAGGCCTTCCTCAAGGAGGTCAAGGCCCTGGTCAAGACCGGCTTCTCCCTGGGCTACTTCTACCGCACCTCGGAGATCATCGAGGAGGCCCGGGCCCTGGGGGGCTGCGTGGTGGTGCCGCATCCCGAGCAGTTCTGGCCCATCCTCCTGGCGGACTACGACGTGGACGGCTTCGAGATCTGGAATCCGCAGTCCCAGCGCTACACCGAGTTCCTCATCGGCGTGGTGAGCCGCAAGAACGCGGCCCAGTCCGCCCTCAGGCCCTCGGCCCGGCGCTTTCTCGTCTTCATGGGCGACGACACGCACATGGGCGAGAAGGTCAAGGAGCCGGAGTACCAGGACAGCCTCAAGGCCGAGCGCGAGATCGGGCTCCAGCCCGCCTGGGACGACCTTTCCATCAACAAGCAGCTCATCCTGGCCGGCATGGACAAGGCCGGGATCATTCGGGAATACAAAAACCGGCTCAACGGCTGAGCCGCCACAAGGAGCCACGCATGGGCGACGAGAAATTCACCTTCGAGTCCCTGCAGGACCCCAAGACCATCCGGGACTACCTCCAGTCCGTCATCGACGGCATCGACAAGGGCCGGGTCATCCTCACCACCGAGGGCCAGGAGATCGTGCTCCACCCCGCCAGCCTGCTCAAGTTCTCGGTGAAGGCCAAGAAGAAGTCCGACGGCGGCAAGCTCAACCTGTCCATCGCCTGGAAAGAGAGCAAGCGGGAGGCGTTCAAGGCCGGGGACTCCATCTCCATCTCCTCGTAATTCCTATGATGCAGCCCATCGAAGGCCTCGGCGAGAACTTCAAGTTCCTCGTCCTTGAGGTGTCCAACCAGTTGCAGTCGGCCCGGGAGTTCCTGGGCGCGCCCTCGCACGATCTCTACGACAAGATCGTGTCCCGCGACGATTACATCGACAACCTCAAGAACATCATCGAGAACAAGTGCTTCTCCACCATCCACCGGGAGAAGGACCTCTCCAAGCACGCCCTCAACCAGATCCGCTCGGTGCAGATCATCTGCGTGAACCTGGAGCGCATCGCGGACTTCTGCGTGAACATCGTGCGCCAAGTGGGCTATTTCCACGATCCGGGCTTCCTCGGCCGCTTTGAGTACAAGGAGATGATCGACCACATCCTGGAGTGCCTGGCCCTGATCCAGTCCTCGCGGGACAAGGGCGACCTCTCCGGGGCGCTGACCATCTGCCGCTCGGAGTTCGAGCTGGACCGGATGTACAAGAAGAACTTCGATCGCATCATGGCCGAGCTGCGCACGGGCCTCCATGTGGAGGACCTCATCACCGCGCTGTTCATCATCCGCTACCTGGAGCGCATCGGGGATTCGCTGCTCAACGTGGGCGAGGCCCTCATCTTCGCCATCATCGGCGAGAAGATCAAGATCGAGCAGTTCCAGGCCCTGCAGCAGACCCTGAGCAAGAGCGGCATCAACGCGCCCCTGTCCGAGATCGACTTCCAGTCCATCTGGGGCTCGCGTTCGGGCTGCCGCATCAGCCGGGTCAGCGCCAAGGACCAGCGCATGGATCCTGCCCAGGGCAGCATCTTCAAGGAAGGCAACGTCCACAAGATCCGCCGCGAACGGGAGAACATCGAGTCCTGGACCAGCATCTACCCCGGCCTGGGACCCAAGATATTCAGCTACCACGAGGACGGCGAGACCGCTTCCATGCTCGTGGAGTTCCTCTCCGGCTGCACCTTGGACGAGATCCTGCTCACGGCTGGCGAGGACATCATCGAGAACGCCTGGTTCGTGTTGCGCGAGACCCTGGCCGACATCTGGAAGACCACCCTGGTGGCTGCGCCCGCGCCCTCGGAGAGCATGCGTCAGCTCACCTCGCGCCTGGACTCCGTGCTCCAGGTGCATCCCTCGTTCCGGCGCGCCCGCCGCGGCATCGGCGAGACCGGCATCCTCTCCACCGAGGAGCTGCTGGCCGCCTGCCGGGAACTGGAAAAGGACCTCACCGCGCCGGTCACGGTCTTCACCCACGGCGACTTCAACCTGAACAACGTCGTCTATAACCACGCCGAGCAGCGCATCCACTTCATCGACCTCTACCGCTCGGGCCGCGGTGACTTCCTCCAGGACGTGGCCGTGTTCCTGGTCTCCAATTTCCGGGTGCCGGTGTTCACGCCCGAGATCCGCGTGCGGCTCAACCGGATGATCGCCTGGATGTACGACTTCGCCGCCCAGTGGGCCGCGGGGCGCGGCGACGCCACCTACCAGGCCCGGCTCTGCCTGGCCCTGGCGCGGTCCTTCTACACCTCCACCCGTTTCGAGATGAACCACGACTTCGCTGAGGAGATGTAGCTGCGGGCCGTCTATCTCCTGGAAAAGTTCCTGCGGCACCAGGGCAGCCCCTGGGAGGCCTTCGTGCTGCCCGTGGACGTGCTCTATTCCTGAAAACGAAGACCAAGGACACGGCATGAAAATCGGCGTTGTGGGCACCAAGGGCGGCTGGTCCTCGGAACTTCTGGCCGACGCGCTGGGCGCGCGCACCGGCTACCGGCTCCTGGTGGAGCCCGAGCGCATCCGGCTGGACCTACCCTCGGGCCGGGCGTTCTACGGCGACACGGACCTCTCGCAGCTGGACGGCCTGGTCATCAAGAAGATCGGCGCGCGCTACTCCCCGGACCTCCTGGACCGGCTGGAGCTGCTGCGTTTCCTTTCCGAGCGAGGGCTGCCGGTGTTCTCCGACCCGCTGCGCATCCTGCGCGTGCTGGACCGGCTCAGCTGCACCGTCACGCTCCAGTCCGCGGGCATCCCCATGCCGCCCACCAGCATCACCGAGGACGTGGACCAGGCCCTGGCTGCGGTGGAGGAGTACGGCGAGGCCGTGTTCAAGCCGCTCTACACCTCCAAGGCCCGCGGCATGTTCGTGCTCCGGCCCGGCCCCGAGGCCCGCGAGACCATCGCGGACTATGCCCGCGAATACCCCATCATGTACATCCAGAAAACCGTGGACCTGCGCGGCCGGGACCTGGGCGTGACCTTCCTGGGCGGCGAGTACCTGACCACCTACGCCCGCTGCAAGCAGAACGGGGCCTGGAACACCACCACGGTCTCGGGCGGCAAGTACGCGCCCTTCGACCCGCCGGACGAGGTCATCGAGCTGGCCCGGAAGGCCCAGGACCTCTTCGGCCTGGACTTCACCTGCGTGGACGTGGCCCTCACCGATGACGGCCCCTGCGTCTTCGAGGTCTCGGCCTTCGGCGGTTTCCGAGGCCTGCTGGAGGCACGCGGCCTGGACGCCGCAGGGCTCTACGCCGAACACGTGCTGGCCAGGGTGCGGCCGTGAGCGCCCCCGCCCGTGCCGAACTGGTGGCGGCCCTGCGCCGCGACTCGCCCGCCACTCACGCCCTGCATCTGGACCTGGGCTCCTGCTCCCTGGAATGCCGCACCAGCGATCCGGCCCTGCGCGACGAGCTGGCCCGCTACTTTTCCAGCTTCATCGTGGCCCCCGGCCCGGCCGACATCCTGATCACCGTGCACGAGGCCGCGGCCCCGGACTGGGGGCTGGCCTACGCGGAGAAGGCCCCGGACCCGGGCAAGACCAAGGTCAAGGAGGAGTTCCTGGACATCGAGGGCGGCCGGGTGGTGCGCAAGCGCCTCACGGGCATGGTCTTCGTCTTCGGCCGCGGCGAAAACGCCTGCGTGGGGCCGTGCGCGGCCAACGCCAACCAGGTGGTCAACTTCATCAACAACCGGCACATCGAGTTTCTGCTCAACCGGGGCTGCCTTCTGGGGCACGCCTCGGGCGTGGCCCGCGACGGCCGGGGCCTGAGCCTGGCCGGGTTCTCGGGCATGGGCAAGTCCACCCTGGCCCTGCATCTCATGAGCCGCGGCCTGACCTTCGTCTCCAACGACCGCATGCTTGTGGAGCGCGAGGGCCGCGGCCTGCGCATGCACGGGGTGGCCAAGCAGCCGCGCATCAACCCCGGCACGGCCCTGAACAACCCGGACCTGGCCTGCATCGTGGCCCCGGAGGACCGGCGGCGCTTCGGGGACATGACCCCGGAGGAACTCTGGAAGCTGGAGCACAAGTACGACGCCCTGGTGGAGGAGTGCTTCGGACCCGGCCGTTTCCAGCTCACCGCGCCCATGCGGGGCCTGGTCGTCCTCAACTGGCGGCGCGGCGAGGGGCCGGCTTCGGCCCGGCTGGTGGACCCGG
>Ga0067045_1029626_pt1 | contig 19286 bp, 14 predicted proteins | sample TerdegcTABiofilm_FD_59184 | JGI IMG/M metagenome (GOLD analysis project Ga0067045, IMG submission 59184) | Combined Assembly of (Gp0054472, Gp0054536) Wastewater bioreactor microbial communities from Singapore -Terephthalate degrading... | reverse complement strand
TGGCCCGTTGCTGGAAAATCCCAAAATACTTTTTTTCGGCGCCGCCGGACAATTTGGAATATTCTTAACGCTGATCTTAGCCCTTCTATTAGGTTTCACGCAACTCGAAGCCGTTTGCATAGGTATCATTGGAGCATGTGACGGGCCGACATCAATTTATGTCACATCACAGTATGCGCCGCATCTACTGGCTCCAATTTCTGTAGCCGCGTATTCTTACATGGCTCTCGTCCCAATTATTCAACCGCCCATAATGAAATTCCTGACAACTGAGAAAGAACGTACTGTCCGGATGCCTATGACCCAGAGCTCGGTATCCAAAACAACCAAACTCTTATTCCCGATTGTTGTCACACTAGTGACCGGTTTGATAGCCCCGAAAGGCCTTCCACTTATGGGAATGATAATGCTTGGCAACTTCATGAAAGAGAGTGGAGTTGTTGAGCGGCTTTCAAAGTCATCAGAAAATGAAATAGCCAACATGGTCACTTTATTCTTGGGGCTTGCAATCGGCGGAACTATGGAGGGTCATGCATTTCTAAAAGCTGAAACGTTGTTGATTTTTGGATTGGGCTTCTTGGCCATATCCCTCGACACAGTTGGAGGCGTGTTACTCGGGAAACTGATGTACGTTCTCAGCGGTGGGAAAATCAACCCCCTTATCGGCGCAGCAGGTATATCAGCTTATCCCATGGCCGCTCGAGTGGTTCAGTCCCAGGGCATGAGATATGATAAACGTAATTTTCTCTTGATGTATGCTATGGGCGCAAACACCGGTGGCCAGGTGGGATCGGTCATGGCGGCGGCTATCATGCTGTCCGTGTTAAAAGGCATGGGCCTTATCTAACTAGATTCTGGTCTGTTTCACGTAGGATTGACAAAACAAAGCCCGGAGAAACAATTTTTCTACCGGGCTTTGATATTTTATGAGGTGACGCTTGAGCTTAGGATAGTGTCCTGGGACAAAGCTTTTCCATTTTTAGAGCCAGATTGGAGTCTATACCGCAGCTTCTAGCAGATTTTAGACGGACAACCCCATAGCCCTTCTGCCGATAGCGCTCATCATCATGCATCACGATCGCTTTGGGTATGAACTTTAGCTGAAAGCCTGAGTCAAAAAGTCTGCGAGAGAAAGACACGTCTTCGCCCTGATAAAATCCTAGGCTGTCATTCCATTGGTGCTCTTGAAAAATGAAATCTTTATAAATGCCATATCCGCCTGTAACATATTGACATTTGTCGAAAGTCTCGTCATAGGTTCGAAGAAAAGTATAATTTTCTATGATGTTAACCCAATCGCAGTATCTTGATAGGTCAGGATTAACAATTATACCTGTGGCGAGGTCAAAGTCGTCCTTGACCTGTTCCACCGCCAAGGCCCAGTTGGGATGAAGCAAAAAATCGTCGTCTAAACTTACAAACTTGTTGAATCTTGAATTCTTGGCTAAAACATTTCTCATGGCTCCTAGTCTGCCCTCAGAGGCAGCCTGTTCCATAGGAAAAAGACTGACCCCTTCCTGGTTTTTTAGAACATCCACGACACCGGCCACTAGAATTTCAAATCTATCTTGAGCAATTCTTTGAAATCTTATGGAATCGATTAGTTTGAAAAGCTTTTCGGGGCGTTGACCATTTGTAATAATCCCGAAGCTAAAACCTTTGGGTTTTATGGAAGTTCTGGTCCTTCGAGCAAAAGTGGGGGGCAAAGCCTTACCAAACTCATTGAGTAGGTCAATGCGAGTTGATAGGGTTAAAATTTCGAGCCTATGAATAGCAGCGATATTCTCCTGCATTTCGTTGCGCAGCAACTCTATCTCTTCCCTGAGATCACATAACTCTAAGTCATTTAACATGCCGGGGCTGATAGTAATTAAATTTTCATTTTTACCAGATCCATTGGAATTCTTTTTCTTGAGCTGCTCCAGCTCTTTTTCAAGCTCCCCGACCTTCTTTTTCAGAACGGACAACTCAGAGCCATCAACCCTGGAATCAGCGCGAGAATCAACTCTTTTAAACCAGGAGCCCAGCCTGTTCACTAAGCTTGGACTAGACATCTAAGACCTCCTCAAATATCATGCCCCAAATTAACATACTTTGACGTTATGACTTTCTTCCATATTTATTGTTCCTGAAATGTCTGATTTTTTAACAATATTTTCACGAACTAACACATGGTCTTTATTGCTAAATAAAAACGTCCAATTTTAAGGTTCAACAATTTTTATTTCAAGCTATTTTTGTATGTTACAAAAATTATCTCTCAGAGAGGATTTTTTTGAATCTCACAAGAGGCTGAGCCCCTACAAGTTTCCTGTCACCGTTAAAAATAAAAGTGGGAACGGCGTTTATTCCTAACTCGGAGCCCTCTTGGCGCGCCTGTTTTAACCTAGCCAGATATTTACCTGAATTGAGCGCCTCATGAACGGAACTTTCGGGTATCTGTGATTTCTTGGCCACCTCTACAACCACTTCGATCCTTCCAATATCTAAAGCATCAACAAAATAGGCCTCGAAAATGTTTTTGTGATACATGTTATATTTTCCGAGGTCTTTTGCCAATTCACCGACCTGTAAAGAAATGGACGAATTAGATACAAGGCTAAAATCTCCAAATCTTATGCCATATTGCTCAGACTTAGAATTCAGTCCGGCTCGAAATTTGCCAAGGTTTAGCTCAGGAAATTTCTCTGAAATCGCAACACCCGTTTGGGGAGTGTCAGGATGAAGCTCGTAGCTCACCCATTCTTCCTCAAAATCAAATTCTTTCTTTAATGTTTCGACAATGCCCATGCCGATGAAGCAGAAAGGTCAAATATAGTCCGAAAATATTCTAATCTTCATTTCTTCTTCCTTTAACGGGATTTCTAATGGTTGGTAAATGATTCACATCCCTCTCTGGTGATCAAATCTTCTTCCACCATAGCCCAAAGACAATGCCTTTGTGATAAACTGAGTCCGTAGCGTCTACAGAACCCCTCAAACAATTTGGGTATCAGACGTAGGCCTTCTTTTGAAACATTTGCGAGCTGGAAATTCCAGTAAACAGAGCGCACTTGAACAAGCTCTGACTGTGAGAGATCGTGGTTAGAAGTTAATAAACTATTGTCACTAATTTTAATGGCTGCTTCTAGCTGTTCCTCGTAATTCTTGACGGAGGCCTGGTCACTATTCTGAACCAGTCTGTATTTGTATAGATATTCTGGAATCATATGTGAGTTTTCAACTTTGGAAATTCTAACCCATAGATCATAATCCTGAGCGTACCTCAGGGTTGTGTCATATTTCCCCAACCGCTGAACTGAGGATTTTTTCAATAGCATTGACCCGTGAGCATAATTGTTGTGGAATTGAAGTCGCCAAAGTCTATAAAGAGGATCATGTATCAGGACCTTGGATCTAATCAGTTGGTCTTTTTCATCAATGATTTCAAAATAGGTTCCTACCATATCAAGTTTTGCATTGTGACTAACTGCCTCAATTTGTTTCTGTAAACGTGTTTTGTCACTTATATCGTCAGAATCCATCCTGGCTAAATAATTCCCGGAAGACATATCTATCAAACGGTTAAGGGTCCTGGTCAATCCCCTGTTTTTTTGTTTCACAAAGACAATTCTCTTATCATTAAAACTTTCAACAATTTCATCAACCCGTTCCGTGGAACCATCATCGATGATAAGAAACTCAAAATCCGAATAAGTTTGCTCCAATATGCTCTTGACTGCAGTCCGGAGAAACCTTTTCCCATTGTATATAGACATAATGACGGTTAATGTAGGTGATGACATTCTGGCGCCAGTCATTAAGATCAGATTAACGAATAAAAATCATTCAAGAGAGTACGACCAATTTAATTAAGCAACTCATCAAGCATATCGCATTCCATTTCTACTATCTTGTCTAACGCATAATGATCAACTACATAATTCCTGGCATTTCTGGCCAATGAATTAGCCAAATCTTGATGATCAAGAAGGTACTGGATAGATCTGCTTATTTCTTCATGTCCATGTCCGCACAAGATGCCGTTCTTATGATTCTGTATGATTTCTCGTATCCCGGGTGAATCACACCCAATAACAGGTATCTGGCAGGCCATAGCCTCTATGAGCGCCTTTGGATGACCTTCGTATAACGAGGGAAGTACGAAGATTGAAGAACTGTTTAGATGGAAAGGCAATTCAGAGTTTGGTAAATTCCCCATCCAGATGACCTTGTCACTCAAATCCGAAAACCTGACGGCCAATTCCTCTCGTTGAGGCCCGTCTCCAATAAGGATTAGCCGTACTTGTAAGTTTCTGATAGCTTCAAAGAGCGAGACCAAATTTTTTTCAGGAGCTATTCGACCTACGAAAATAATCTGTTTTGGTTCTTTTCGGCATTTGAGTGGCTTGAATCTGTCAGTTTCAACATAATTTGGAATTATTCTAATTTTTCCCTCACATCCAGGCAAACGTCCGAGAACATTTCTTTTCATTTCCTCAGTAGTTAGACATATGACATCGGCCTCAGAAAACACAATACGTTCAACTCTATGAGCCTCTAAAGACTTCTCCGATTTCGCGCCATTCTCTTTGGTCGTATTCACAGACCATAAATAGCCGCATCGCGCTACAAAAGGCTTGGCGAGCTTTTGAGCAACATTCAACGCTAAATCCGCTCCATACATTTGATTTGTTTTTATTGCGGAAAAATCACGAAATTTATTCTCGTGGATTTTGAACATTTGGACTTCGTATTCCTGAGGACTCAAACCGGTTTCATTACAAATAACGCGAATACCACCTAAAACGCCTGAATATTGCAAATCCGATGCGTCTCCGTAAGTGACGAAGCTGACATCAAACCCGTTTTCAACCAAACGCTTGTATAGAGCTAATTCACGCGTAAGGTTCCCAACTTGAGACCAAGTTCCTAACGAAACATATCGAGTAAAAAATAAACCCAGATGTTTTTTCATTTCGCCACGTCCTGAGCAATGCTCAGATATTTCGACGCCACGTCTGACAATTTTGGAACCACTATAAGATTCTGGAACATTTCGTAATTTTCAATGAGTCTTTCGAGTTGCGGCAATATTTCTTCATTATTACTAAATGGTAGCCCTCCACTGCCTACCAATTCTGGATGCCCTCCATCATTAAGATATAAAGTTGGCAATCCACATGATAAAGCTTCAATAACTGCGTTCGAGCACGGGTCATTCCTGCTCGCTGTAATGTATATGTCGTGCTGCCTAAGCATTTGAGCTAGCTCTTCAGACGGCACGGCCTCCACACGTCTAATTTTGTTAAATTGTTCCGAGGCGTTACCTACAAAAGTGTAGTCGAATCGATCCCAATCTAAATTGTCCTCAATCCACTTGTAAACGGGCCCACCTTTACGTGGATTGTTGGACCAACTAGACGATATAAGTCGAATCTTTCTCTTTTTGCTAAAATTGATCCGAGCTTTGGCATTAAAAATGTCCGAATCTACAGCGTTAATTATTACTGTGGGGCTTACCGGATGATAATTTAGCTTGACTATGTTCTTGTACACCCAGTTGGATTGAAGAACAGTGGCCCCAGCAAATTTTTCATTAAGTTCATAGCAAAGCAGGTCCTTTTCGAGGTCAAAGCCTCTGATCATATGAATAGGGCCATCTATTCTGTGAACTACATTCAGGCGGTGCCTTCTTCCAAATTCCAAAAATCTTTCAACATCGAAATGAATTGAATTCAAAATGTATGCGTCTATCTCTTCGGTGAGTTCGTTTTGACGAACCTCCACTCCCAGCTGAGCAAGTCCTTTTCTCAAAGCCATCATGAACTGGTTTCCGCCACCGTACGGCGGCTTGAAGAAACTGTGCCAAAGGCCAACCGTGAATTTCTTAGGCTTTCTGAGACTTGCCACGGTTTTTGCCTGAAATTCATGACTTTCCAACTCCTCGCTATTACTCAAGCCGGTTTTCTTGTTGGGATAAATCGCAAGCCGTTCATAAAGCATTCTGAAGAGTGGTTTGGCAGAACCAGGAGTATTGTTTGAGATGACCTTGTCATAATTAGCCTCAATGGTACCATTGAGCGCCCCAGATTTTATTTCGCTTGCAATTAACTCCACCGCTATGTCAGGCGCTTCAAAAATGGCGTTCTCGCTAAGGTTATCTCTAGCCAGACCGACATCCGAACTAATTACCAGTGTTTTGGACGCACACGCTTCAAGAATGGAATGAGGTCCACCCTCTGATCTACTGGCTACTACATAGAGATCAATAATATTGTATAGAAGATTAAGGCTTGTTCGTGGCAATGAATTGATGTGAATATCATCACCTTCAACAGGTTTCCCAATAAACGTAAATGGAACGCCTCGATCCCTAAGATTCTTCCTAAGCCAGTGCCTTCTTGGCCCGGCAAGAATTACTTGAAAATTAAGTTCTCGCCTTTTGAGCTCAGTAACTATTTCCAGAAAAATGTCAGGACCCTTGACTAATTTTGGAGACATCAAGTCAGATCCCTCGGTGTCGCGTTGAAAATTACCTATAAGGAACTTATCCGAGGGGATTTCTAACTGTTCTTTTATTGACAATATCTCATGATAATTAGCAGGAAGTGGTTTAAAAATGTCCGTGTCAACCAGGTAAGGAATCAAAAAATTTTCAACATCAATACTTTTAAGTTGCTCTGAAGCTTGTTTGGTCCGTGTTATCCATACATCCACAACGTTCATCACATGCCTGTGAGAAGGCAAAGACAAGTAGCGAAAAGGTTCAGCCGGAACATGACAGACGATGGTTTTGTTGGCAAGAAGTGGCTTTTCTATCATGTTTAGCCCTTCCCACCAGACGCAGTGGATCACCTCACATTCGGTCAGGCCTGCAAAGTCAACGACGCCCTCCAAAGACTGCCTAGCCAGTTTAAGATCCTCGTCTATAGCCCAACCGATGTCATCCCCACCTGTTAAATATACTTTTTTTCTGTTCATTTCTTTGTCGCTCTAATTCCGAAACCCGTGGTTACACTAGGCGCCTTCGGCGTCAACGCGTAATTCGCTTTAAAATCCAATTCAACCGCCTTGGCTTTCAACAGTCCAAGAATCCGTCCAATGATACAAATCGACATTTTACGTTCTTTTCCCCAGTGAGCAATGAGACCATAAATTTTAGATCGAAGCATGTCGAACATCACACTGTAAAATGACCCTTGGAATTCAATCTCTATGTTCCTAAAACCGATCTCCTCCAGTGACTTTCTCCAGAAACTGTCAGTATATCGACCGTAATCATGTGGATCACCATGAATACCAACCATGAACGGAACACATATTAGAAGTGTGCCTTGCGGTTTTATTACTCTGTGGACCTCTCGAAGCGCTCGTCGTGGATTGTACAGATGCTCTAACAATTCTGAACATATCACGGAATCGAAAACCTCAGCATTGAATGGCAGGTATTCGGCATCGTTCAATACATCTGGGGATTTTCCCAGACTCAGATTTGAGTAAATCACTGATCCTGCAAAACACCCTATGTCAAAACGACCACGTTTTGATATTTTGTTCCCTCCCAAATCCAGTATCAGGCCACCGCAGACTTTTGGGTCAGTGAAAATCTTTAAATGAAATTGATCCACATAGTGTCTGCGCAAGGTATACGAAATATCTCTGGCTTGACTTGTGTCTAGAACAGATTTATTGCTGTGGTCCACGGAATTGTTGGCTGGAGTTTGAGGCATAGTTATATTTCGGAATGTTGATTTGACTTATTTCTTCAAGCTCAAAATGTTATTTGTTTTTTCCAGCCATTCTTCTACGCTGGTGCCCCTGGTGTGACTTCCAGATGAGCGCCTTACGCCCCTCCCAAGGTGCAGGAATATTACCTCGTCATTGTCATCAAATGATCGATCAACATTTAGATCACGCATCGGCGAGTCCCGCGGTATTAAATTGATCAATTCTTGATCCCAGAATGTGTTCCTGCATGCAAAAACCTTATATCCCGCTTCTCTAAGCCTAACGGTGACTTGATCTCCCACATCATACCCAGGAAGTTTAGGAAAGAAATTTAGGTCTAATCTTCTGAAAAGCTGAAAATCAACCATGTATCCGAGGACGTGCAGCACTCCATTGACCGTTCGAGTATGATCCATACGCATTCCCGCAGCTCTAGTTTCAGAGTCAAGCTTCGACTTGAGAAAGGTCAGCCATCCATACTTTACCGGCATAGTGTCCATGTGCAACGTCATGAGATATTTGGAATTCTCATCAATTAATGATGCGCCGATTTCCAGACCAATTGCGTTTGCATAACTACCAAAACAGGACTGATCCAATGATTGCTCAGAACCGCATGCCAAATTCCTTGCTTCCGGAGGACGAGGCTCTGTCCTATTAAGAACCCAGTTTATCCATGGGATTTCAATGATTGATTTTAACCACTTCTTGGGAGAGTTATTGTCAACAATCCACAATTCATGAGCTTCTGAAGTAAATCTTTTTACCCCTTGGATGCAGGTATGGAGCAAATCAAGAGCATTTTGATTTGTGACATGGGAAATGACCACTATTCTGGGCGCTTCATTGACTTGGACAACATTTTGTTTCCACTCTAGATCGTACTTAGCCCCATCCAATTCCAATTGAGCGTAGTTGACGCCATTAACTGCAAACGAACGAAAGGAGAACATGGGGCTAATTCCTCTGTCCAATGATTAGGAGACTGTCCGCCCAATCCATCCTAAACTCTTGGCAAACTGTTTGCACAATCCATCTCTTGAATGGGTCCTCAGTCAAAGGATATTTGTTGTAACGCCTGAGTTTGGTAATTTCGAAACCGGCGCTTCTGAGAAGGCTATATAAATCGTTTGCCGGCCATGGAGTTATGTGAGTGCAATCTCTCTGTCTCACAGGATGAGCCGCATTTGGAACCGTAGCAAAAAATAAGCTGTTGGGAGCCAATTTTAGAAAGATATTGTGAACACAATCAAAGGCTTCGTCCACCCCCATGTGTTCAATAACCTGATTAGCCACTATGATGTCAAAGGTAGTCTTTTCTGGAATCTCGCTGAATGCTGAGTAATCGAAATTGCCGTCAGGATCAGTGTCTAAACAAAAGTATGAGATTCCCAACCTTTCAGCAACCGCTTTAAGTGGTTTATGCGCCCCGGCTCCAACATCCAGCAGTCTACTTTTCCCAGCCAGGCTACCAAGAAGTTCTTCCTCATAAGAAGCCAAAGGTATATCTGCTATTGAGCCAAATCGGCTATGGCATTCACTACGCCATTTCATAAGGCGGCCCCAAAACTGCCTATTTCGATCAATCATCGCTTAACCTGTTCAACTGTCATCTTGTCATTCTGAACGTCTTTTTCCAAGGCCGGAGTAAGACACCACTCGCAAGCCCCTGAAACAATACCCCGAGCCCTTTTGGGACCCACAACTGCAAAACTGACAATACCTGCGATTCGTTCGAGAGTTTCAAATGAGCTGGCATCCCGCGTAGCAAAGTGAGCTTCATAAGCGCCGTTCGCTAACCGATTTTCCGGATACCACACCCTGAGTATGTAACGGTTAGGTTCACCTGAAGCTTCTAGTCCGTCTTCCTCTGAGATATTCCACTTACACAGGATTCCGGCTGCATTGAGTAGCCCCATTGAAAACATCGGCTTTTCAAGACTGCGATTCAGCTGCAAATCAACTTCTATTCCAAAAGGAGCCCCTGATGTAACTTCTTTGATGGTGTCTCCGCTCTGACTATAAAGACGAGCATCATAGATATAGGCATCCTCACTGGATATCCTGTTTCTGACCCGGTGTTGGAGTCGTTGCTGTTCGGATCTGAACACAAGCTTTTCATATGCGTTGATGGCCTCCAGAGAGGTTCCGTCTGATAAAAGTTGTCCCTGTTCAAGCAGGATTCCTCTACGCGCCACGAACTGCAGGGTTTCGAGGCTGTGGCTGACTAGCAAAATGGTAGCCCCGCTTTCACGCATTTCTTTCACTCTTGCAAGGCTTTTATTTTGAAATTTCAGATCACCAACTGCGAACGTCTCGTCTATAAGAACGACATCGCTTTGTATGTTCACTGCTACTCCAAAGCCCAGCCTTCCTAACATGCCGCTTGAATACATCCTCACCGGTTGATCAAACCAGTCACCGAGCTCGCAGAAGTCCTCAATATCCGGCAGTTTCTCCTCAATCTCTTCTTTTCCCAACCCCATTACTGCGCCAAGAAGTTTGACATTCTCACGCCCCGTCAATTCCATGTGTAATCCAGCGTTTAACTCAATCATGGGGAAAATTCTTCCAAAAATTTCCACCTTGCCATATGTCGGCGCCGTAACTCCCGCAAGAATCTTCAATAGGGTGCTTTTCCCCGCGCCGTTTCTTCCCACAATGCCGAGCGTCTCCCCTCTCCTGACTTCTAAGTTGATGTCCTGAAGAGCCCATGCATCGTTCATGAAATCCCCGCGGACTCCAAATAGTTGCTTGGCCTTAGCCATGCCCTTACGAACAACTTCCGGTATCGGCAAACCGTACCTTTTCCACAAACCCTGTATTTTAATTGTTACATCTGACATGAGTTTATTTTTATAATGAGTTCCTATAGTTACAACAAAATTGTTTGTGTTCCATTTTTACGATCTCAAGCGAATCTTTTATATTTGGATTGCCAAAGCGCCCTTAAGTGAGCGGGCCCCATCGCTGGAGCCTAAGCGCATAAATCTATCTTTAAAGCACATCCGCAAAATAATCTGAAAGCTTTCTGAACAGGGGCCAAGAAATCCCTAGTAAGATTGCCGTCATGATAACTGACAGCGCCAGCGGCTCAAGGGCTGGAGATTGAGCCTTGAGTAACACCGATCGAAATCCCTCAATTACACCCACCATAGGGTTGAGCATATAAAGCGACTGCCATTTTTCAGGTACTGAACTCAATGGATAAATAACAGGTGTTATAAATAACCATGCCTGTGTCAAAAAAGGTGTGGCGAAGATGAAATCCTTCCTGAAAGTTCCCAATCCGGCAATGAGTATGCCTACTGCAAAAGCGGCAGTTCCCATTAGGATTATCAGCGCAGGTAACCATAACAATGCCAAGCCGATTGGAACAGCGTAGTAGATCATCAGCAATGCCATCACTATGGATGACATCATAAAGTCAAAAAGTGTCGCGGTCACTGCAGCAAGTGGAAAAACCTCCCGCGGCAAGGCAATCTTTTTGATTATTTCAGCATTAGTGGTGATGCTCGGACCGCATGCCGCCACAGAGTTTGTAAAAAAAGTCCAAGGAAGAAGTCCGGAATAACTGAAAAGTATGTAAGGTATGCCGTCGCTAGGAATGTTTACAAAACCTCTAAGCATGTTAAATAGTAGCATGAGAATCAAGGGCTGTAAGAAAGCCCACCACATACCTAACGATGATCGTCTATATCTACTCGTTACATCTCGGATTACAAGAGCCCTTAACACTGTGACGAATTGGTCATGCCTTCGGCTCCTGGGAGATACATTTATGTATTCGCTTTTGATTAATTGAGTCATTCCTGACAAGTATGCGCTCCCTTAAGGAATATTACAAAAAAATTGGGACCCGACTTATACACAACGCGAGCCCCTTTTCAATTTCTATTTTATGGACAACGTGAATTGATAAAGTTTCCCAGATTAGAATCGACTGAACAGCCATCATTAATTATTTTTTGTCAAAATCTATTCCTCAGGGCCTTCCTCAAGCTCGGAAGCTTCCCGCTCCTCTTTTTTCCGCCGCCTTCTTTCAAGGATGACAAGAACTTGTATTCCAAGTTCGTAAAAAAGCATCATTGGAACAGCCATTAGAACTTGATTAACCACATCCGGTGTCGGGGTAAGTATGGCCGCTATGATAAAGGCTAGAACTACAAAGTACCTGCGTCCCTTCTTGAGAAACGCGCTGTCCACCACCCCGAGGAGCCCAAGAAAAACAATGAGAACCGGTGTTTCAAACACAGCGCCAAAGGCTAGCATAAGAAGCGCTACCAATGAAACATATTCCTTAATTGCGATCATAGGTTTCAAAACTGTGGTTTCGTAACCAAGAAAAAATGAAAAAGCAGCAGGGAATACGATGAAATAAGCAAACGCCGCTCCACTATAGAAAAGTAAAGTGGCTATGATGATGGTGGGTAACGCCAACTTGCGCTCATGTTCCAACAGTCCTGGCTTTACAAACAGCCAGATCTGGTAAAGCACGAACGGAAAAGCCAGGAACAATCCAACTACAAAAGCTACTTTCAAATGAATAAAAAAAGGATCAGGAAGACCAGTGAACACTAACGAAGAATCAGGAGGCAGCAACCTTAATATTGGATCCGCAATGATGTTATATAGGCGCTCCTTGAAACCTATGCATAAACCAAACCCTACCATTATGGCGATAACAGCTCGAATGAGCCTCGCACGCAGCTCTTCGAGATGCTCAAAAAATGACATCCTGACTTCTTCTACGCTCTCATGACTCTCTGGTTCCATCTATATCCTCAAACGTCGGGGGTCTAGTTTCTAAACTACATTGATTTCATCCAATGGCTATTATTGTCCCCTTCAGTCCCATTTAGTCAAAATAAAATCCACACTCATGTGGATTAGTTCGGTCCTGCGCCGATTCTGTAGAGCCTTTCATTCAGGACCTTCTACCAATCACCGATTAGGACCGGGTAAATATGGAACAACCTAGGCAAATTAACAGGCTTGGCAACAAGAATTGGTCATAAATCACACTTGCTTGTTAATAGCTATTCATCATAAAACGGAGATCATGAAAAGGCAAGATTCAGATATTGATGGTAGTTAGGAAAACCATGTTAGTCGGAATCAGAAGATCTCAAAGACCTTAAGAATATTTTCGCCGGATTAATTTGTCATAGCCAATTTTTCTCGCTTACCTCAACACTCTTTTCTTTCATGACACTACTTGTCTATACCATTCTCGCCTCAATAAAAGTAAATGATTGGCAGTTTAGAGCTAATTAGCGTTAGCTACCACTCACAGAACCGTGGAGTATGATTAATTTTCTATGGTCGTTCTTACGTAAGGAAGGGATTCGCTTCGGGTTACCCTGAAACGAATCCCCTAGAGGTTGGTGATAGTATCAACAGGCTATAAAGAAATCTGTTATTTCGTTTCGTTCATAATTTCCTCATTGTCCGAACTTCAACTGAGCACATTTTTCTTGAGGCGCCAGGGATAAGAAAGTTTAGTTTAAGATCAGGCGAGGTCGAAACGGTCAAGATTCATCACCTTGGTCCACGCCGCCACAAAATCGTGTAGGAACTTCTCCTGGGAATCTTCACAAGCGTAGACTTCCGCCAAAGCCCTGAGTTGGGAGTTTGAACCGAAGATGAGGTCAACTCGGGTTCCAGTCCATTTCAGTTTACCGGTTTCCCGATCACACCCCTCGAACACTTCCTCATCTTCCGTTGTAGCTTTCCATACAGTGCTCATATCCAGAAGGTTAACGAAGAAATCATTCGTGAGCTTCTCTGGCCGCTTCGTGAAAACCCCGTGTTGACTCCGTCCGAAATTTGAATTCAATACCCTTAAACCTCCAATTAGAACCGTCATTTCCGGAGCAGTCAGGGTTAGTAGTTGCGCACGATCAACCAGCAGTTCCTCTGAACGTACGGAGTACCTGGATTTAAGATAGTTACGAAATCCGTCTGCAACCGGTTCCAGAACTGCAAATGAAATCACGTCGGTCTGCTCCGCTGAGGCATCCGTGCGTCCAGGTGTGAACGGAACATGCACATCGTAACCGGCATCCTTTGCAGCTTGCTCGATGCCAGCGCACCCACCCAAGATGATCACATCTGCCAGAGACACCTTTTTGTCGCCGGACAGTCCCGCGTTGAACTCTTTCTGGATTCTCTCAAAGGCTTCCAGTACGGTTTTTAGCTGGGTCGGCTGATTGACTTCCCAGTCCTTTTGCGGGGCTAGACGAATTCTACCCCCGTTAGCGCCACCACGCTTGTCGGAGCCTCGGAATGTGGATGCTGAAGCCCATGCGGTCGAAACCAGCTCCGGGATCGTAAGACCCGAGGCAAGTATCTTGCGCTTGATGTCCTCAATATCTTTGGAATCAATCAACTGATGATCTACTGCTGGCACTGGGTCTTGCCAAATTAGTTCCTCTGCTGGAACCTCAGGGCCTAAATAGCGTGAGCGCGGGCCCATGTCGCGATGCGTTAGTTTGAACCACGCCCTGGCGAAGGCATCCCCAAATTCCTCAGGGTTTTTAAGGTAACGCTTTGCAATCGGTTCATAGATTGGGTCGTAACGCAGGGAAAGATCAGCGGTGGTCATCATCGGGCGGTGCTTCTTTGAAGGGTCATGCGCATCAACGACCATGTCCTCTTCCGCCACGTCCTTGGCCAGCCACTGATAGGCTCCAGCCGGACTTTTCACCAGTTCCCACTCGTATTTGAAAAGCACTTTCAGGTAGCCCATGTCCCATTTGATCGGATTGGGCTTCCAGGCGCCCTCAATTCCGCTGCCTATGGTGTCTCCTCCTTTACCGCTGCGGAAGCTACTCTTCCAGCCAAGCCCCTGCTCCTCGATTCCCGCAGCTTCGGGTTCCGGACCAACATTCGCCGCATCACCTGCTCCATGACATTTACCGAACGTATGTCCACCGGCCACCAGCGCAACTGTTTCTTCATCATTCATGGCCATGCGGGCAAAAGTCTGTCTAACATCGTGGCCCGAAGCAACTGGATCGGGATTGCCGTTAGGGCCTTCAGGATTTACGTAGATCAGCCCCATCTGAACAGCAGCCAGTGGGTTCTCGAGTTTGCGTTCACCGGAATAACGACTGTCGCCCAGCCACGTGTCTTCACTGCCCCAGTAGATGTCTTCCTCTGGCTCCCATACGTCCACGCGTCCCCCGGCAAAGCCGAACGTCTTTACGCCCATCGATTCTAGGGCGCAGTTCCCCGCGAGGATCATGAGATCACCCCAGGAGATCTTCTTGCCATATTTCTGCTTGATTGGCCAAAGCAACCGGCGGGCCTTGTCGAGATTCACGTTGTCCGGCCAACTGTTGAGAGGCGCCAGTCGCTGGCTGCCACTAGCTCCACCACCTCGACCGTCATTTATTCTGTATGTGCCCGCGCTATGCCATGCCATTCGTATGAATAGCGGCCCATAGTGTCCGTAATCGGCAGGCCACCAGTCATGAGAGTCTTTCATCAGCGCAAACAAATCCTTCTTCACCGCTGCTAGGTCGAGTTTCTTGAATTCCTCTGCGTAGTTGAACTCCTCTCCCATTGGATTGCCTAAATTCGAGTGCTGGTGCAGAATCTTTAGGTTCAACTGGTTAGGCCACCAATCCCTGTTCGTTCTGCCTCTGCCAGTTGTTCGATTTTTTGCTCCACCGGTCGTCTGGGTCTTGCTGTCTTCGTTCACTAAGCTACCTCCTTTGGTTAACTTACCGAATGATAAGGATTAATGGCCGTTCCCGTTTCTTAAATTTATAATTAATATCATGGCGCTTAGGTTCTAAGCCCTAAAAACCAACAATATCCGCGAGAACCATTATGTCTCAGTAATTAATAAAAACGGTGAAGTGTCCCATTGAAATTCCTACTATACACCAAAGAAGTCCAGACTGAGGATTAATGCAATATCAAGACCCCTTGGAGATGTTCAAGTATCGGCTAAAAATACTTTTCAATTGTCACCGGCGCATCTGGCTGAGTCGGTTTCATTCCATCAACCAGTATGGCAATTTCGACATAATAATAATTATTATCGTTTAGTAACAAACATTTGTCAAGAGGTGAGCGGTCCTTTCTATAAAGTGCTGGTCAATGGCTCCAAGGGACCACAACCTGTTCGTCATTCTCAAAGTTACACGTTTTTCTGCATTAATGCTCTTTGATCAACCTCTGATGTTGAATCCCCATAAATCAGGTGTTTGTTTTGAAAAGCAGGACGTACATATTATAGTGATTCTCGAAATAAATCGCGAAACGTAATCGTAATGGTAGACTCTGGTCATTTGCCATACCTTGTAGGTAGGATTTTTAAAGATGATGGGAATTCTCTCAATGAGCCATTAAGTAAAGATCGGAGGTGGGTAGATTGGTATGTTGAGATTAAAAGTTGGTTGAAACCTAGAGGAGAGATTCTGAAATCTGAATCAATGAGATGTCTCAGAGGCAAAAACGCAAAAACCTTTTCGAATTTCTGGGGAAATTTCTTTTGGGATTAATTGAGTTTCATAGTTCGCTTCAATAATTGTCAGTTGATAGACACTCTCTAAAAGGCCATGAGACTTTTTTCAGATCAGCAAACATGCAGAACAACAAAAATTGGTAGTGCTTTGGAGTGCCTAACCTAATTAACTTTTTGGAGCCGGAGATGGGAGTTGAACCCACGACCTGATGATTACGAATCAACTGCTCTACCACTGAGCTACCCCGGCGCCGCGTCCCATGACGAAGTAAGAAAATAGATCAAATAATCCTGATATGTCAACAACCCAAATAAATGACGTGGCTGGATCAATCAACCAGCAACCGAAATAGGCGCAGGGACGAAAGTTAGAATAAACAAGATTATTGATATATAGCCCGTCAATCTCGCCGATTTATCTAACGGAGTGTACTCATCCAAAGGCGGAGGATGTCTCAGCCCTAATAAAAGAGTTAACGCGCCAAACACAAGCCAGCCTGTCCAAACCAACATCCCTAATGGTAACAGTGCAACAAAAACCGAGATGCTGATCACACGAGAAGCCTTATTCCCAAAGAGCGCATAAATTACATGACCGCCATCAAGCTGTCCGATCGGTAGAAGGTTCATGGCAGTCACAAAAAGACCAAACCACGCTGCCATCGCCGTTGGGTGCAGTAGAACCATGTTATTGAAAGAAAAATCTCCAAATCTTATTAGGCATCCAATCTCCAAAATCAGAGACGTCCCGAAAGATAAGCCTATTGGATCCGATATCTCATTTTTGGGATATGAATCAGACATGAACAGCCCCACGAAAAGAAGCGGAATGGCCATCATGGCTCCACTCAACGGTCCCCAGGCCCCTAATTCCATGAGGGCCTTTCTGTTCGGTATAAAGGATCTGACCTTGATAAAGGCCCCAAATGTTCCTAATGGAGGAATTGAAGGAATAAAGTAAGGCAAAGTAACGTTCATGCCGCGCCTTCGACCAGCCATATAGTGTCCCATTTCATGAACCGAAAGTATTGTCATTAAAGGGATTGAAAATACTAAGCCGTTCATGAAGAATGATGACCACGACTCAAAAGCCTGATTCGCATACAGTCCACCCACAGCAGTGGTGGTAATCATGGTAATAATAAAAAGAACTGCGTTAATTATAGGAAAACCCCTGATCACACATCCCTCCTGAATCGCAACAGTTTCTTAATTCAAGAAATTTCAAGAAAATACTGATTGTTGGTCTATTTTCGATTGCAGAAACACTCTTGTTAAAAAAGATACACCATGAATTGCTCTATTACTATAGTTTCGAATGTGGCGCCATTTACAAAATGAACAAATATTATTGACAAAATTGAGCTCTCCAATTTAGACTAGTCACAATTCGCAGATGATCTATTTGGGTTAATCTCATGGGAAATCTTAATAAAAAAGCACTTCAGAATCAGAAAGAAGCAAGCCGCTGGCGTAACTGGCGTGTCGGACGATGGTGGCGTTGCTTAGCAAGTCCTTGTTTCTATTAGAATAGTCCCAAATATCTAGACTCGCTAACCCGCCACAAATCTGGCGGGTTTTTTATTTTCTTGCGGAGAGGATCGCACAGTGAATCAATTTATTGCCATGTCCAAGGAATTGCTTGCTGATATGGAAACGCCCGTCTCAGCGTTTCTAAAATTGTGCAAAAATGAAAGAATCGCTTATCTTTTTGAGAGCAGCGAGACTGTTGAGTCGATTGGACGATATTCGATCATCGCCTGGAGCCCATTGGGTCAAATTAAGCTCTTTCACGATAAAGTCGAAATTCATGAAGATTCAATAATCAGCTCTCATGATTCAAACGAGTTCTTCACAGTATCTAGAGCCTTTCTTTCCAAGATGTCCTGCGCAGGGCTTCCTGATCTTCCATTCGTGGGTTCGCTAGTAGGATATGTGGGATACGACGGGGTTCGACTCTTTGAAAAACTACCCGAGACATTCCTTGGAGTAGCCCCCTTGGCCGAACTATGTTTGCTATCCCAATTTGTCATATTCGATCATCATCGGCGAATTATGACTTTGGTCACTATCTCCAAGTCTACAACCGAATGCCTGGGCATGATCGGAGACATTGAAAACAAGCTAAGATCTAACGTCTACAACGGATGGTCGCGAAAAACCTTCTCCTACGATTACCCATCAAAAGAAAGGTTCATGGATTCGGTCCAAGTAGCTAAAAGACATATACTGGACGGAGACATATTTCAGGTGGTTCTGTCTGGTCAATTTAAAGGCAGTGGGAATCTCGACCCCTTGGATGTCTATCGCTGGATGAGAGTTAAGAATCCATCACCATATATGTTTTACTGTTCCAACAACGATCGAAAACTCGTGGGAGCCTCACCAGAGACACTTGTCAAGATTGACAGAGGAGCCTTATACATCCGCCCAATAGCCGGAACACGAGGACGTTCAGATGATCCGGCGGTGGACAAGTACCTCGAGAAGGAACTGATTGAGTCCGACAAAGAAAAAGCCGAACATGTGATGCTCGTTGATCTGGCCAGAAATGATGCTGGAAAGGTTTGCAAGTATGGCACGGTAAAGGTCGACCCCTATATGAAAGTTGAACGTTTTAGTCATGTAATGCACATCGTTTCTGAGGTCGTAGGGATCCCTGACGAAGGCATAGACTCGTGGGATTTGTTTAAAGCCGCCTTCCCTGCAGGCACAGTCTCTGGCGCTCCGAAAGTTAGAGCTATGGAAATAATATCTGAATTAGAACCGGTTCCACGGGGCCCATATGGTGGAGCAGTCGGTTATTGGGGAATAGGTCAAAAAATGGATACTTGCATCGCTATCAGGATGATTGAGTTTTCAGGGGATGAGTTCATCCTTCAGGCCGGCGCAGGCATAGTCGCAGATTCCATTCCTGAAATGGAATATGAGGAAATCCTAAAAAAGGCCGCCCATGGTGTAGCAGCTCTAAAGGCTTCCGCAGGAGAATAATATGATTTTAATAATCGACAATTATGACTCGTTCACCTTCAATATCGTCCAAGCGTTCGGAATCCTCAATCAGAGAATAAGCGTTTATCGAAATGACGAGATAACC
>Ga0067045_1029624_pt1 | contig 19293 bp, 20 predicted proteins | sample TerdegcTABiofilm_FD_59184 | JGI IMG/M metagenome (GOLD analysis project Ga0067045, IMG submission 59184) | Combined Assembly of (Gp0054472, Gp0054536) Wastewater bioreactor microbial communities from Singapore -Terephthalate degrading... | reverse complement strand
CTCTTTCAGTGAAGGTCTTGCTAAAGTTGAGTTAAACGGCAAATATGGCTTTATAGATAAAAGTGGCAAAGAAGTAATTCCTTTTAAGTATGATTGGGCCAACTCTTTCAGTGAAGGTCTTGCTGCAGTTAAGTACAATGACAAATGGGGTTTTATAGACAAAAGCGGTAAAGAAGTAATTCCTTTTAAGTATAATTCTATTGCTTGTTTTATTAAAGGTTTTTTGGGGGTTAGTATTAACGGCAAATGGGGTTTTATAGACAAGAGTGGCAAAGAAGTAATTCCTTTTAAGTATGATGATATTGCTGAGGAATGTTATATAAATGATTTTTTTTGGGTTAATCTCAACGGCAAATGGGGGTATGTAGACAAATGGGGTAGGGAGTGTTGTTTTGAAAAATAGTTATTTTGTTGTTATGTTTGTTTTTTTATAAAAAATTAAAATGATTAAAAGGAAGTTTAGATTTAAGTTAAAAAAAGATAAAGGGTGTTGGTGTGAGTTTTTTGGAAAATTAACATCGGTTTCTTTGAAATATAAATCAAATGTATATCTTTCAATACCTGAGTGTAACATAAAAGAAAACGCAAAAGATTTGATGGCGATTTTAGATATACCGGAAAGGATGTATTTATCCAAAAACAAAGTTACCTTATCAAATTACGAACAAATGAAAAAAGAGATTTCGGAAGTAGATAAAAAATTAAGAGAGATTGAACTTATCATAGAAATAGATGGAGAAGATGAGGATATTGTAATGGAAAAAATTATTGTGCAACTTATTGAATATCTTATATAGTATTTAAAAAATCTTAATGATAAAACAGCAATGAAAATGATTAGGCAATTGATAAAAATGGATACATAAACAAAGGGATTTTAAAAAGATATATTGGAAAGATATTTTTTAAAAGATTTAATAGAATAATAAAAAAAATTTTATAGTTTTAGAGGTATTTATGAATCTCGGCATAGATATAGGTGGAGTTATATTGACAAAAGCAAAAAAAGGCGAGACACCGATTGAAATTGACGGCGCCTGTGATGTTATTAAGAAATTATCTGAAACTTATGATATATTTATCATATCAAAGATTAAAACTGAAAAGATGCAGGGGAATATAATTAAAAACCTCAAGGATATAAATTTCTTTGAAAAAACAGGCATTAAAATTGAAAACATATTTTTTGTAAAAAGTATTGAAGAAAAAGTTCAGAAAGCGATTGAATTAAAAGTAGATATATTTATTGATGATAGTTATAAGGTTCTAAAACCGATGTATGATAAGGGAATAAAGACAATATGCCTTAACACAAAATACAAAACCGAACAGAAAAAACAGGGCAAACTTGTAAGGAGATGGAATGATGTAATAGAGGTAATAAATAAGTTATGAAAAGAAAAACAATTTTAATATCTTTTTTAGGTATTTTTTGTGTTTTTACTGCTGGTTTTTATTTTCAGGCCAATTATGTCTGGATAAGATATAAAGGCAAAACAAAACCTTTTAAAATTGAGTATGTTGAAAAACGCCATCTTTTAAAAGGCGATAGAGAATTTACATCAGTAAAAGGTGTTGTCGGTCCAATTAATAGTGATGTGTCAATATGTAATTTAAGTTTCAAAGGGTTTAATTGTTATAATGGCAAAATCTGGCTTATAGTAAATCCGCTTTCTGACAATGATGACTGGGAGACAGAAATAAAACTAAACAAGCCATAAAACACTATAACGAATAAACTATTAATCACAATCCTAAAACAACAAAATCGTTAATAAATTACATCTGCAGAATTATCCAAAAAAGCGATTTTTAGAACATCAGAAAAACAAATATTTTAGTTTTGCTTCGCTTTATGATGATAAGGAACTTAAAAAATCACTGCCGAAACAGAAAATAGATAAAATTCTGTGGTTTAACTCTTATATTAATACTTTTTATCGTGGTCCCAAAAGATAGTATTATTTTTTTATGCATTGAATTAAAAGATGTATAGGTTAGGTATCATATAATAAGTTGGAACTTTCCCCTTTCCCTGAGCCATTTCTTCATCCACCAAAGCCGACAGATGGAGCAGGGAATATAGGCAAAAAATAGTTTATGAAGAAATAAACAATATTGAAAAAATAAGTGACATATCAAAATTGGAATTGCTTTTGATAAGACTCACCGAACTTGAATATTATCAAATATATGCCGAAGGTAACAAAGGACACGAAGAATCAGGCGTAATTTAAACTCTTCCATATCCTCAAACCTTCTAACGCTTTATATATTTTTCTTCTCTTGAGTGTCATTGGAATCTTTTGGCATATCGGAGTAAGCCATTATATTATTTCTTCCGTGAGACTTGACCCAGTAAAGTGCTTCGTCCGCTTTTAAAAGCAACTCGTCCATATTTTTTGCGTCTTCCGGATAACTGGATATGCCCATGCTTGTGGTAAGCTCTATGTTTTTATTTATGCCGAAAGAGGAAACGTCTATCTTTATTCTTTTTATTTCTTCGCTCAATCTTCTGGCAAGCCCCATGGCATGCTCCTTGGAACTTTGAGGAAGAAGTATTATTATCTCGTCTCCGCCGTAGCGGCATGGGAAATCTATTTTTCTTATGGTTTTCATTATGCTATTGGATATCTCCATCAAAACCACATCTCCGACCTGATGGCCGAAACTATCGTTTATTTCTTTAAAATAATCGACGTCTATCCAGATAACGGATAGGCTTTGATTGAATCTGGAAGCCCTGTAAAATTCTTCCTGAAATCTTTGGTTAAAATATCTTCTTATGGGAAGTTTGGTCAACTCGTCGTACATCGACATTTCCTGTATCTTTTCGAAAAGTATTATATTTTCTATCGCCAAAGCTATAAGAGAAGAAAAAGACTTCAATAGCTCTATATAATATTTTTTTATTCCTATTCTGCTTAAAAGATTATCAACCACGAGTATCCCGACTTTTTTATAATCTATCTTAAGCGGAAGATAAACTATATGTTCCTTGATAACTATATCGTCCTCAGACATCAGTATATCGACAAGGGTTGACAACCCGCTTTTCATGGATATGGTATCGTGAGAAAGTTCGTTTATTCTTCCTGTCTTATCTATACTATAAACTCCGCAAAGCACATTTTTGGACTCGTCAATTCTATAAAGTCTTATTCTGTCAAAACCGAAGAAACTTTCAAAACCCCTCATCATAAATTTAAAACCCTCTTTCTCTCTTATGCTTTTTGCGAAAATTTTTCCCAAAGAAGCGGCGATATTGAGGTTTCTCGAATATATTTCTTTTAAATCCTCAAAATCCACCAGATAAAAATCTTTCATCTCCCGTTCTATTACGGATCTTGTTTTTTTTATGTCTCGAGTCGAAAACTTTTTACCGTCGAATCTTTCTATCCTGAATATAAACCTTTTTTCTCGCTCCGTAGATATCGGACTTTTAAATATATAAGGAATATATACAAAAACGCATTTTCCCTGTTTGGTTGTATATTCGGAATTTGAGTTTATCGACTCAAAAAAATCTTTTCTGTCTTTTATCCATACATATTCGGAATGATTGGAAATCATATCGAATCTATATCTTAAAAAAGCCTTCAATATGGCGTTTGCCTCCATATACTCGAAAACGGTAATATTTTTAACCGCGGATTCTTGGCATATTTTTATAACCACGTTTTTTATAAAATTTATATCGTTTATCCTCATAACTTTAATAAGAAGAAATAAGATACTCCGTCAACGCTTTTATCTCCATAATTTTGTCTTTAAATTCGTTTTCGTCGTACTCGTTATTTACTATTTTTATGCAAATCTCTTTCAAAGCCTCGTCGGTCATTCTTTCAAAACTCGGGTATACCACGTTATTCGGTATAAGCGAAGATTTTTCCATAATTTTATCAAAAAAAGAAATTTCCTTTTTTGTCAATAATTTATCCATGTCCGATTTAAAAGGGGAAAAAGTTTTTAAAGTTTTGGAAAGCTTTAAAATATTGGATTGTTTGTAAAACCAGTCCATAAAAGCTTTAATTTCATCTATTTCGTCCGCTCCGGAAAAAAACATAAAATTAAAACTTCTGGCAAGCTCGTTTTTCCTCATTACATCGGGAAACCTCGTAACTTCCATGCCGTCCATATCGAGAAAATCTCTCCTAAAAGAAAAAGCCATTGAACTTAGCGCCTTTTTAATAAAACCTATGTCGTAGAAATTCTCTTCAAAAAGCGGAATATATTTTTTCCTCGCAAGTTCTATATATTCCAAAAAAGAAAGAATAACCTCGTCTTTGTGCAGATTAAGAGCCGTATTATCCGAAGAAAAATATCCCTCGCTTCTGTTCATAACGGAAACCAGTATGTCGTCCGAGGTTATATATCCGCTTATATTGGTATTATCCAGAGGATAGTAATCTTTTCTTTTATATTTCTTACTCAAAGACTCGCACAGGCGCAAAAAATCTTCCCATTTTAACTCGTCCATTTCGGACCTCGAAAACACGTCCAAAACCATATCCTTTCTGTAATAAAGACAAATAATTTCAAAATAAATGGGAACCGAGTACATCCTTTGGGAAAATTCAAATATCATACCTTTTTTTAAAAAAGGAAAAAAATCCATTTTTTCCGGGTCTTTCATTATCAAATCCAGAGGCAAAGCTAACCCCAATTTGGTCATAAGAGAAGTCCATTGATGAGGTATTTCTATTACGTCCGCCGGTTTTTCTTCGGGACGCTCGAAAAAATTGAACATGCTATTCCAAAGATTTTCTTTGCTTTTAATTTCCATATCGATGTTTATGCCCGTTTCTCTGGAAAAATCCGAACACAAATCCCTAAAAAAAGAATATTTTGAATGATTATAATCGTTTAAAAGCCAAATCTTCATATTAATTCCAATCCCTAACTTTTAAATCCGGGTCTATTTCGATATCTCGTTCAACCTTTTTTCTCTCTATTTTTTCTATAAGAGCTGCTCCCATCATCGCGGCGTTATCCGAAGAATATTTTTTATCCGGAAAATAAATATTAAATTTAGTTTTGTCGAATTTTGTTAAAATCTCCTCTCTAAGATATCCGTTGGCGCTAACCCCTCCGCATATCGCAATATTTTTAACCTTATATTTTTTAACCGCCAAATCCAATTTTTTGACAAGGCTTTTTACCGCCGCATCCTGAAACGCGTAACAAATATCGGCTTTATGTAAAGCGGTAATCTTTTTAAAATCTCTTACATAATAAGCGACCTGAGTTTTTATCCCGCTAAAAGAAAAATCGAAAGAATCTTTCACTTCCGGAACCGTAAAAAACGATCTTTTTTTAACCGAAGTTTGAGCTATTTTTTCTATTATCGGACCGCCGGGATATCCAAGTCCTAAAATCTTTGCCACCTTATCGAAAGCTTCTCCGCAGGCGTCGTCTCTGGTTTTGCCTATCACCTCGTACTTTCCCAGTTTTTTTAAATACCAAAGCTCGGTATGACCTCCGGAAACTATCAAAGCTATAAGCGGAAACCTTAGTTTTTTCTCTATTTTGTCTCCGTTTATCTGAACCGAAAACAAATGACCTTCCAAATGATTTAAACCGACAATCTTACACTTAAAATAATCGGCCAGGACCAGGGCGGCTATTTTGCCTATAAGAAGAGAACCTTTAAGCCCGGGACCCCTGGTAAATCCTACGTAATCTATTTTTTTTATATTAAGTTTTTTTATAAGCTCGCCTATCTTTGCCCCATGATGACGACTTGCGACCTCCGGAACCACACCGCCGTATTTCTTATGGAAATCTATCTGCGAATAAACATAATGAGAAATTATCTTCCTTCCTTTCAAAAAACAAACGCTAGTTTCGTCGCAACTTGTTTCTATAGAAACCAGATTCATACGGTTAATTTTTATTTCTTTGCTTCCGGAGTTTTTAAAATTTCCATTGCTTTATCTAAAACCTTGTCTTTTATTTCTTTTTTTTCCGTCTTGTTTTTATCGGGATAATATATTTCCTGCATATCTTCGTATAGTTTCTTTTCTTCGTCTTTTGTCAATTTAACCTCGTAATCCGGAACAATGCCGCCTTTTCCGGTTTTCGGGTCCCTTTGTATCATTAATCCGCTTGGGGTATAATATTTGGCGATGGTAAGCCTCATAGCCGAACCGTCGGATAAAGGCATTATGGTTTGAACGCTCGCCTTGCCGAATGTATTTTCTCCGACTATAACCGCTCTTTTATTATCCTTTAACGCTCCGGCGAGTATTTCGCTTGCGGAAGCGGAGTATCTGTTTACTAAAACCGCTATCGGAATATCGGAGTATTTAGCGAAATCTCCGGCTTTATATTCGGAATATTCTTTCTCGGTCCTTCCCTTGGTATAAACTATCATTTTATTGCCGTCCAGAAACATCTTGGCTATGTCGATGCTCGCGACCAAAAGCCCTCCGGGGTTATATCTCAAATCTATTATTAATTTTTTCATTCCCTTAGAATAAAGATCTTTCAAGGCTTTTTGAAAATCTTCCACCGCATGACCGCTAAACTCGATAATTCTTATAATTCCGATCTCGGAATCCACCATTTTATAATTAATCGCCTCAACTTTAATAATCGCTCTTGTCAGCTCCACATCGAATATATTCCAATCGTCTTCTTTGTTTTCAGGCTCTCTGGCTATCGTTATTTTAACCTTAGTCCCCGGTTTACCCCTGAGTTTATCCACTATTTCCTCGCTTATTTTATTTTCGGTAGATTCCCCTTCTATTTTTATTATTCTATCTCCGGGATAAATTTTAGCTTTAAAAGCCGGGGTATCGGGTATAGGTGTTACGACTATGGGCCAACCGTCTTTTACGTCTATCCTTATGCCGACCCCGCCAAACTCCCCTTCCGTATCACTTTTTACTCTTTCGTAAGATTTTTTGGTTAAAAACTGCGAAAAAGGATCTAAAGCGTTTACCATTCCCTCTATCGCCGAATATATCAAATCTCCGTCCTGTTTTTCTTCGACGTAACCCGATTTGATCAGCTCAAACGCTTCTATAAAAACTTTTATTTTTTCATAAGTGGAATCCACGGCGTAGTTCACATAAGGTATGGAAAAGCCGATAACCGCGACAATTAAAGAGCTAACCAATACTTTTTTTATTTTCATATATTCTCCTTATCTGAGATAATCCGTGGGATTTAAAGCGTTCTCTCCTTTTCTTATCTCAAAATACAAAATATTGCCGTTTAAATTTTCGTCTCTAATATCGGTTCCGGCCGTCCCTATCACGGTATTTAAGTCCACAACCGAACCGTTCGACACCGAAATCTGCGACAAAAAACCGTAGGTAGAATAAATATTGTCTCCGTGATCCAATATGACCACGTTACCGAATCCCCTAAACTCTCCGCTATAAACCACTTTTCCGGCCATTACCGGCTTTACTTCCAAAGATGTTGTCTTAATTTTTATCCCGTCGTTTATTATCCAGGTTTTCAAATCCTCGACATACTCTTTGCCGAATTTTTTTACCACAACACCTTCCGCCGGCCAGGGGAGAGATTTTTTAGGCAAACTAACGCTTGAAGATATTTCCTTTTTATATGGGGAAGATTTTTCTATTTTTTTTATCAAACTTGATAGTTCCTTAGCGGTTCTGTTAAGCTCTTCTATCTCGGATTTTAGCTTTTTAAGACGAGCATCTGTAAGATATAACTCCTTTTCGTTCTTTTTTATCTCTTTTTTATTGCTTTCCAGAGTTTGATTCACCGTTATTATGTCTTTGGAATATTTCTCTTTATTTTGGAAAAGTTTTGTAATATTATCCGAAAATATCTTGGTTTTATAGTTTATGGCTTTCGCGTAATTCGATTTCTGTATTATCATATTCCTTTTAACCATATCGGAGACGAGTTGAGAAGTCCCGTAAAAATAAGAATTGGAAAATCTCGAAAGATATAAAGAGGTAACGTCGTTATTTATTTCGTTTTGAAGCTTTGCGTAATTATTTTTAAGAGCTTCGTATTTTTCTTTGGTCTCGGAAATGTCTTTTTTTAATTGTTCTATCAATAAATTTATTTTTTTCTTTTTTTCCGTTATATTTTTTTCGTTGCTTCTGAGTTTTTTGACTTCCATTATAAGTTTTTCATATTTTTCGTTATACTCCTCAAGCTCCAAGTTTTTTTTCTCAAGCTCCATCCTAATTGCTTCCAATTTGGATTTGTTTTCGTTATACATCTTTTGAGGATATAAACCGCAAACGAAAAGGAAAAAAAAGGAAATAAATATCAGTTTCTTTTCCATTGATACAAAACCCATCCCATAAGCCCGCCGAATAAAAGCGTGATAATATGCCAAGGCGCGGACGGCCATTCCCATAAAGGGCTTATATATTTGATAGGATAAATTAATATATATATGAAAACGACGGCTATTAAAGACCCGAACATTCCGTTCAAAAACCACTTTATGGATTCCATTATCGAAGCAAAAAAATTGGAAAAACCGACATGAAGCACGGCCGAAAAAACGGTTATGCCTATTATAACTATAGTCGCGCCTATTATCAGAAAAAGGAATTTAGAATAAAACAAAGTGTGCATTATCGCGACCAGCTCGTCCGGTTTATATCTTATGTCCATTACCCCTTCCGAATCGGATATTTTTTGGACTATGACGTCAATGTTTCCCATAAAAATCGGATCTACCGATATTTCCAGTATATCCGGCACCGGATTTAAAGCCATGGATTTTATCGAAAGATAAAGCTCGTTGTCTTCGTTTTGTATCCTTTTCAAACTCTCTTCGCTTTTGACGAAATTTACCGATGTTATTCCGTTTATCAAAGATATTTTCTTAACGGTATCTTCCACGGAGGCTTGTTTTTTTAAAGCCGCAACTATTCTAAAATCGTTTATAAGCATTTTTGAAATCTTGGAAGTTTGAAAATAAAAAAAAGATACCGCTTCAAAATATATTCCGAATATTAAAGTGGCGAGAAACACTATTCTATATCCTTTTTTAGCGTAATTGCTCATAAAATCCTTAAACTATATTTTACCACTTTTAAACCGATAATTTTCGGGTAAAACTAATACCCCAACTTAGCGCATAATCTCCGGTATGTCTTTATCTCGGATATCAATCTTTCTTTTATTTCTTCTATCTTTTTTTCCAAATTTTGTGGGTTTTCGGACATTAAAACCGCGATTTCTTCTTTAGACAATTCCTTTTTTTTCTCTTTATACATCTCTATCATTTTGTCGATTATATAAATATCCTCCTCCATATATCTTATTCTACATATCGGAGACAACCCGAAACGATCGAGCTCAACCTCCGCTCTCTTTTCTATTCTTTCCAGAGTCTTAATATCCCTTTTTTCAAAAGCCAGGTTTATTTCTCCCATTCTAAAATCGTAAAACTCTTTTTCTTCTTCGTCTAAATATTCGAAATTATCGGGGTGATAGAGTCTTGCGAGTTTTCTATATTTTTTCTTAATCTCCGATTCTTCGATTTGGAGATTTTCTTTTTTATCTTCTTTTACTTCAGTCTTTTTCTCTTCGATGCCCAAAACTTTATTTTTAAGGTTTTCGAGCAAAACTATATAATCACCTAACTTTTTTAGGTAATAATTTTTATAAAAATTTTTTACCGAAGTTTCCATAGCCAAATATTCCATAACCGTTTTTTCAAGCTCCAATTCCTTCTTAAATAGCTTTTTTTTGATATTTTTTATCTTTAAAGAATATTCTTTTTCTTTGGGAATCAAAGACTTTGTTTTTTCCATATCATTTTTTAGAAATGGCGTAAAGCTTTATCAAACTTTCCACTTTCTCTATATCCTGAGGTTTTAAAACGTAATCGAAGGCGCCTTCTTTAACCGCTTTTTGAGCGATATCTACGGTTGAAAGATCGGAAAGAACTATAACGCATACGTCTTTATTTTTAGCTCTTGCGATATGATTGACTTCTATCGCCGTAATGCCGTACAAGAAAGAGTCGGTTATTACCATATCCCATTTCCAGAGCTCCAATTTTTCTCTCGCTTTTTTATAATCCGACACCGTCTCAACGCTTAAAAAATCGAATTTTTCGCAAATTTTTTTTATTCTTTCTATCGCATAAACATCGTCTTCTATCAAAAGAAGTTTCTTTACCAGTCTATCCACAGCCATAACACCTCTTCCTCTCTATAAAGATCCGGATTAGCCGAAAACATATCTTTATATCGCACCCATGTGTCTATCGAAGTAAGAGGATAATCGGTAAGGTCCAATATAAAAGGTGAAACTTTATCGAAATCGGGTCCGGCTATTACTTTAACTAGGGGTCTTGTGGGCTTTTTTTTGTTTATTATTATCGGTTTACATATCTCTCCGGTAGAAAGTCTGACTATGCTTTGAGGAGGATATACGGATAGAACCGAAATCAGCCCCTTTACCGCCCTTTGATTAAAACTTTTTTTAAAATCCTGCATGAATTTATAAATAATAGAAGGCTGTTCGTAAGGATCTCTGTAAGTCCTTCTATGAGTCATCGCTTCATAAACATCCGAAACGGCGATTATCTGGCTTTTTTCGGTTATTTTATCGGAGGACAAACCGAAATACCCCGAACCGTCCGCTCTTTCATGAGAAAGATAGGTTATTTCTGATACCGTATCTTTAAGCTCGGGCTCGAAAGAAAATATCTTTTCTACAATTTTAACTCCGTCTTCTACATGATTTTTTACGGCGTTTAATTCTTCTTTGTTTAAAGCTCTTTCAACCGAGTAAAAATTTTTATGCTTTAACATTCCCAGATCGTAACACAAAGAAGATATCACGACCTCTCTAATTTCTTTTTCGGCATATCCCAACTCGGCGGAAATTAACCCGGACAAAATAGAGACGTTTAATGTGTGGGAATATAAGTAATTTTGCGGGGTCAGATATTTTAAAAGATTAAGTATATAATTATCGGAAAAAATATTTTTTAAAATATAATCCGACATTAACATTACGGTATCGTAAGCTTTCAAATAATTTTGATTATCCGCGCAAGCGTAAGCTTCCCTATTCATCGTTACAAGCTCGTCGTAAAATCTTTTAGATCTGGCATAAAGAAAATCTTCGTCTATTTCTTCTTTTATCTCGGATTCGTTTTGCGCAAAATCGTCTTTCTTTATTTTTATGTTTTGGGAATACGAATCGTTTCTTTTAATGGAAAATCTTACATCTTTTACCATTCCCTCTTCTTCTTTTTCGGTTTTTAAATTTTCAAAAGATTCTTTGATTTCCGATTTTTGTTTTAAAATCTCTTTTTTGGGGTCTTTAGATTCTATTTCTTCTTTATTAATCGGGCCAATTTGAACCTTTTCTTTGGCGATTTTGGAAGTATCGTTTAATTTCGGCTTATTTAAATCTGAAAATTTCATAAGTATATTATAATAATAAAATGTTAAATTTTCTTTTCATTTTTTTGTCTATTTAAAACTTTCTTTCGTAATGACAGATATAACCGCCGGGGTTTTTTATAAGATACTTCTGATGATATTCTTCCGCGTCCCAAAATTTTTCAAATTTTACCACTTCCGTAACTATCTTTTTTTTCCAATGAACCTCGGCTCTTTTAACGGCGCTCAAAGCCTCGGATTTTTGTTCCTCGTCCATATAAAATATTACGCTTCTATATTGAGAGCCTATGTCGTTAATCTGCCTGTTAGGAGTGGTCGGATCGTGTATTTTAAAAAAATAATCGAGAATTTCTGAGTATTTTATTTTTTCCTCGTCAAATTCGATTAAAACCGATTCGGCATGCCCCGTCATACCTTTTTTTACTTCCTCGTATTTCGGATTTTCCGTTTTTCCTCCGCAATATCCGACTCTGGTTTTAACTACCCCGTTAAGTTTTGAAAAAAGATACTCCACTCCCCAAAAACATCCCCCGGCCAAAACCGCCGTTTTCAAAATCATATAAGATCCTTCCTGTAAATTCTATACTTTTTATAAATCTTTCCGCCGAATTTCTCTATTGTTCTGTTTATTTTTATATTATCCTCCAGTGTCCAGGAAAGCTCTCCCCAGTTCCATCCTAAATCTTTGGCTATCTCTATCGCTTTTAAAATCATTAAAACCTCTATGCCTCTCCCCCTATATTCCTTATTGACGCCCAAAGCAAGCATCCTTCCCGATTTAATTTTAAAAAGATAATTGTAAATAAAAGGTATTATATTAAAAGCCGAAAAACTTCCGTTTAGAGCTTTTAAAGCTATGTTAAAGTCGGGAAGCAGCAAACAAAAAGCGACCGGCAAATCTCCGTGTTTTGCAAAAAATATATATTCTTTTTTAATTAAAGGTTTTAATTCCGAAGCCATCTTCTCTATTTCTCTCTCGCTCATCGGAACAAATCCCCAGTTATTTTCCCACGCTTTATTATAAACCGCCTTAAAATCCTCAAAGACGGTGTTAATATTTTTCACATCGGCGAATACTATCGAAATTTCGGAATTTTCTTTTTTAATCCTTTCCACTACGGATAAAAAATTGCCCGCGATATTTTCATCGTAAACCCACTTAAAAGCGTATAGATCTTTTTCTTTTTTATATCCGCTTGATTCAACCAAACTCGCATAATATTCGGGATTATAAGGCATCATCACGACGTTAGGTTCTTTAAAATTCTCCACTAACATTCCCCAGGTATAATTGCTCGACGGGTTTGCCGGACCTCTTATTAAATCGCAATTTTTAGACCTCGCCCAATTTTCAACCGCTTCAAAAAGAAGTTTCGCCGCATTAATATCGTTTTCGCAATCGAAAAAGCCGAAAAAAGCGGCTTTTTCTTTATGGAACTCGTTATAAGAACGATTTATTATTCCGCAAATCCTTCCCAATATTTCGCCTTTTTCCTCTACTACGAAAAGTTTTTTTTCCGCATTATCCCAGAAAGGATGAGAATCCGAAATCAAAGATAAAGAAGATTTTATCAAATCTCCCACCCAGTTCGGATCTTTCTTTATAAAATTATAAGGAAATTTTACGAATTCAAGAGGGTCTTTAGGTTCTCTTACGTACATCAGATGGATGTCTTGCTTTTTGCGCTTCCCATTACGGCCTTATAACATTTTTCAAATATATCCAGAGCCCTATCAAGCTGTTCTCTGGTATGAGTGGCGGTTACCACGACTCTTAAAAGGGTCCTTTTAGGAGGAACGGCCGGACTTATAACCGGGTTTGAAAAAACGCCGTTATCGAATAACATTCTCCACAGCATAAAGGTTTTTTCGTTATTACCGATAAGTATCGGTATTATCGGAGTTTGAGTAGGCCCGATATTACATCCCATCTCTTTAAATCTTTTCAAAAGATACTCGGAATTTTCCCAGAGCTTTTTGCGTCTCTGCGGCTCGGATTCTATTATATCTATAGCTTTGGATATGGAAGCGACGCAAGCCGGAGGAAGGGCCGCGGAAAATATCATGGACCTTGAAATATGTTGAATATAATCTATAACCTTCGCGTCGCCGACTACAAATCCTCCTACCGAAGCAAAGCTCTTTGAACAGGTTCCAACTACCAGATCAACCTCTCCGTTTTCCAGTCCGAAATGCTCGCAGGTTCCCTTTCCATGCTCGCCAAGCACCCCGGTCGCATGAGCGTCGTCCACTATTATTCTGGCTTTATACTTTTTACAAACCTTCACTATATCCGGCAACGGCGCTATGTCTCCTTCCATTGAAAAAACCCCGTCAACTATTACAAGCTTTCCTCTTTTTTTATCTATGGATTTTAAAACCTTCTCAAGATCGGCGACATCGTTATGCTTAAATCTCTTTATCTCCGCCCCGCTCATTCTGCATCCGTCTAAGATACTCGCATGGTCCAATTTATCCACTATGACCACATCTCCCTGACCGGCAAGCGCCGAAACGACTCCGACATTCATTTGATAGCCCGTCGCGTATATCAAAGCCCTTTCTCTGTTTTTAAATCTGGCGAGTTTTCTTTCAAGCTCTTCGTGCAAAACGGTATTTCCGTTTAAAAAACGAGAACCCGCCACCCCGGTGCCGAACCTTTCTATGGCTTCCACAGCGGCTTTTTTCATTCTCGGATCGTTCGCAAGACCCAAATAATTATTGGAGCCGAACATTATAAATTTTTTTCCGTTTATCACAACTTCAGGCGCCTGTTCCGATTCTAAAGCTTTAAAATAAGGATATATCCCTTTTTCCTTTAATTCGTCGACTATCTTAAATTCCCATATCTTTTCAAATAAATCTTTGTCCATATAAAATAAATTGTATTATTTATTTAAAACTTTTTCAATTATTTTTGTCGTGGATCTCCCCTTTAAAAGACTCACTATGACCACTTTTCCGGCAAATTCTCTGCCCACCACATCCTCTTCTTTATAATCTCCCCCTTTTACCAGATAATCCGGTTTTATCTTTTTTATAAGGTTATAAGGGGTTTGCTCGGAAAAAGGAATCACGTAATCCACATACCTTACAGCAGACAAAACCTCAATCCTATCTTTTAACTTATTTACCGGCCTTTTAGGCCCTTTGAGTTTTTTAACCGAACCGTCCGAGTTTAATCCGACGACCACTATGTCTCCCAATCTGGAACATTCCTTTAAAACCTTTATATGGCCGGAATGCAGTATATCGAAACAACCGTTTGTAAAAACCACTTTTTTACCGGTTTTTTTGAGTTTTAAAATCTTAGATAAAATCTCTTTTTTGTTCATTTTTTTTCGGAAAGCACTCTGGGAATAAATTCTTCCAGATATTTGGTATAAACATCGCCTTTCTGGAAATTATAATCGGACAAAATATGTTTATGGAGGCCTATGGTGGTTTTTACCCCTTTTATATCCAATTCTTCCAAAGCCCTCAAAGACCTTTTTATCGCCTCGTTTCTCGTCGGCGCCCATACTATGAGCTTTGCTATCATACTGTCGTAAAAACTCGGTATTTTATACTTAGGATATATGTGAGTATCTATTCTTATTCCGGGACCCATCGGAAAAGATACGTCTTCTATGGTGGAAACCGAAGGTCTGAAGCCGTTTTCCCAATCCTCCGCGTTAATTCTATGCTCTATGGAATGACCTCTGAAATTGTTAACATAACTTTGACTTACGCTAATTTCTCGGCCTTGGGCTATTAAAATCTGTTCTTTTACGAGGTCCACTCCGCATATCGATTCGGTTACCGGATGTTCCACCTGAAGCCTCGTGTTTACTTCCATAAAATAAAAATCCCTGTTGGCATCCATTAAAAACTCCACGGTTCCCACGCCATGGTAATTTGCGCTATCGGCCAGTTTTTCCACTACTTTTTGCAACTTTTTTCTTACTTCTTCGGTAACGAAAGGGGAAGGAGTTTCTTCAACAAGTTTTTGATGTCTCCTTTGTAGAGTGCAATCTCTTTCCGGAAATGCGACGACATTCCCTTTAAGGTCTCTGGCAAACTGAATTTCTACGTGTCTCGGTTTTTCTATGTATTTTTCAAAAAATACGTCGTCGTTTCCAAACGCCGCTTTAGCTTCGCTTTTCGCAAGTTCCACCTCTTTATTCAGATCTTCCTCGTTTAAAACTATTCTCATCCCCTTACCGCCTCCTCCCGCCGCGGCTTTTATCATTATCGGAAAACCTATTTTTTTTGCGATTTTAATATAATCTTTTTTAACGCAACCGTCGCTTCCGGGGGTTATCGGCACTCCCGATTTTTTAGCAAGGTCTCTCGCTACGGATTTGTGGCCCAAAAGCCTTATGGAATCGGGATTCGGGCCTATAAAAACTATATCGTTTTTAGAACAAAGCTTTGAAAACTCGGAATTTTCGGATAGAAAACCGTAACCCGGGTGAACGGCGTCGGCTTTGCTTAAAACAGCGGCGGACAATATTTTATCCATATCCAGATAGCTTAATTTAGCAGGTCCTTCTCCTATGCAATAAGATTCGTCCGCCATTTGAACGTGAAGAGAATTTTTGTCCGCGGTCGAGTAAACCGCTACGGATTTTATCCCCATCTCTCTAAGAGTTCTAATTACTCTTACGGCTATCTCTCCTCTGTTTGCGACAAGAACCTTTTTAAATTCTTTTTTCACTTTTCCTCCTTCGAGTTTAACTCTAAAGTTCTATCCCAGAGATTTACTCTGCCGGAGTAATTTTTAACTACTTCCGGGGTTTTTGAAATCTTTTTTATCTCCGCAAAAACCTCGTATTCGGGACCGATGGCATGTTTACAGGAAAACGAGATATCGTATTTGAATTTAGGATTTTGAAGTTTTATATTTTTTAAAACGGAGTTAATAAATTCTTCAAATCGCGCATTTTCATATTTATAATTTTTAAAAAATTTCAAAGCTTCTTCGCACATAACGCCGTTCATCATCGCTATTCTTTTTTCCGCATCGGTTTTTTCCACACCTTCTCCGCATATCGAAACCGCGCTTGAAAGGTCTTTCAAAGAATTCTCATAATTTTTAATTCTGGCATAGGCGTCGGCCCTCGATAAAAAAACCGAGCATTTGCTTTTAAACGGCGCGTCGACTGCTTGCAATAATTCTCCGAAAACCTTTACGGCTTCTTCGTTTTTACCCAAAAATTTCAGGCTGTCCGCATAATTAAAACGATACCAGAAGATGTCTTCGTCGGTATAGTATTTTATCGGATATATCGAAGAAATTTCAATGGTTCTTTTGCAACTCTCCATGGATTTATCGTAAAGCCTCATAAAATATTCGCTCCAGCAAAGATAACCGGAGGAACGAGGGTCCAAGGGGTCTATAAGGTAGAGTTTTTGAGACAAAAACAAAGCTTTTGAAAAATCTTTTAAATTAAAAGCCTCGTCTATCTGTTCGAATAGATTCCAGACATAAGGCCTTGTCCATATATCGTGTTCCTTTATAAAATTAAGATAATCGTCTTTCCATTCGTTTCCTTCTTTTATTTTATATTTTACGACGCTTTGATTATTATCGAAATAATAAATCTTTAAATCTTTGAAATCCCAGCTTCCGACCCGAGAATAATAATCCTCGCTCGTTTTGACATAATCGGTAAACGATATTATGGTCTTTGAGTTATTGGATAAATAGGAATAAGCCTTTTCATAATCTCTGTTTTTTAAAGCGGAAAGATATTTGTTTGCGGTAAATAGCAGATTGTATCTTGAAAGACTTTTCCTTATAAAAAGAAAATAAGATAGCAAAAGAGAAACGACAACCGACGAAACGATTACGATTAAAAATCTTTTGTTTTTAAAACTGGATTTTTCCTTGCACTCCTTCGGCTCTTCTTTTTGTTCCGATTTTTTTGGAATTTGACCCACATATTCGCTAAGGGCTTTCTTCTCTTTTTCGGTTTTTTTTACGTCTTCTGATACCGGATTTGAATTAAATTCAACTTTCGGTCTGTTATAATTTTTCTTTTCCGAATCTTCTCGAGACATCGTTTCGGTGATGGGCTCAAACTCTATTTTTATTTTTTTGTTTTCCGGTTTCGTTTCTTCTTTTTCCTTTTCGATATCTATCTTTTTTTGAGGGGTTAAAGCGAGAAGAGCGTCGCACTTATCGCATCTTACTTTTTCTACGCCGTTTGGGTGTCCGCAGTTTCCGCATATCTTTACTATTTCTCCGCCGCATTTAATACAAACATCGCTCAATATATTAGGTTCATATCCGCAGCTTTTACAAACTATTTTGCTGGGTTTTATATCCGACATACTATTCCAATATGAAAAGAAGTTGAGCGTACTCTACGACATCTCCTTCGTTAACGCATATGACTTTTATTTTTCCGTCTATCGGAGAAACCACTTCCGTTTCCTTATTCATAATCTTCACATAACCCAAAACATCTCCTTTTTTCACGGAGCTTCCCTCTTTAACGGTAACGGATTTCCCTTTTTTGGTAAAATTAAAAACGCCTATCTCGGGAGAAACGACGCTTGTAAGGTTGGAAGATATTTTCGTGCTTCCCCTATTTTCCCCTTCTTTTACGAGAGATATTTTGTAATTTCCTCTTTTAAATTCAAGTTCCACAAGCTCGGATTCCTTAAACCATTTGTTTATATCGTTCATTTCTTGCATTTTCATAACACCTCCGAAAAATTACAGGCCGGCTTTTTGAGGATCAAAAGGTTTATAAAGAAGCTTTGAAACTTTTATGACGTTAATTTTTTCCTTGTTTTTTTCTATCGGGTGATAGTCGACGCAGATAATGTTTGAATTTTTATCCGCAAACTCCAGTATTACCTGCCGGCAAGCCCCGCACGGGGTAGCGGATTTTGCTACTACGCAAACGTCTTTTATTTGTTTTTCACCGTTGGATATCGCTTTAAATATGGCCACTCTCTCCGCGCATATTGAAAGGCCGAAGGAAGCGTTTTCTATGTTGGTTCCCGTATAAATCTTTCCGCTTGAGCCCACTACGCTTGCTCCGACGGGATAGCGAGAATAAGGAGAATAGGAGTTTTTTTGAGCTTTTTTAGCAAGCTCTATAAGTTTTTTCATTGTTTTTTTATCCATAACGATTAGCCTATTATAAGCTTTAATCTGGAAAGAGCTTGTTTAGATATTTTATCTCTGGACGTCAAAAGAGAAGTCTTCATAACATTCTCGCAATGACATTTGGGTTTGATTTTTGAAATTTCCGGGATAACCAAAACCAAAAGTTTCTTTATGTTTTCGACATTTTTATGCAAAGTTTCCAAAACTTTATCCTGGCTTACCTCGTCTTCTTCTTTCCAGCAATCGTAATCGGTAACCAGAGAAACAGGAGTATAATGGAGTCCCGCCTCTTTGGCGACCTTGCACTCGGTAGCTACGGTCATGCCTATTACCGAATACCCCTGTCTCCTATGATACTCGCTTTCCGCTTTGGTCGAAAACTGAGGACCCTCCATACATACGTAAACCCCGCCAAAATGAGATTTTATTCCCAATTTTTTCGCTTTATCGTACATAAACTTAGAATAATCCATGCAGAAAGGATGAGCCATAGGCACATGAGCTACGGCGCCTTCTCCAAAAAAAGTGGATTTTCTTAACTTTGTCTCGTCTACAAACTGATCCGGAAAAACGAAATGAGACGGAGCAAGCTCCTCTTTAAGCGAACCGACGGCGCTTACCGATATGACAGTTTTAACGCCTAAAGATTTCAAAGCCCACATATTGGCCTGGTGAGGTATCTCGGTAGGAAGTATGGTGTGAGCCCTGCCGTGCCTTGGAACGAAAATAACGGAAACTCCGGATATCTCGCCGTACATAAGCTTATCGCTTGTTTTACCAAAAGGCGTTTTTATATTCAGTTCTTTTTTATTTTTC
>Ga0067045_1029623_pt1 | contig 19294 bp, 26 predicted proteins | sample TerdegcTABiofilm_FD_59184 | JGI IMG/M metagenome (GOLD analysis project Ga0067045, IMG submission 59184) | Combined Assembly of (Gp0054472, Gp0054536) Wastewater bioreactor microbial communities from Singapore -Terephthalate degrading... | reverse complement strand
GAGATCCTCAGGGCCTTGCTTGCGGCGAATGGCGGTAAGATGCTCGCGAAGGTTGCCAGGCAGAAGATGCATCTCCCAAAGAATCGCTTTTCTGAGCTTCTAGATAATTGCGCATTCCTGGAATGCAAGCCGCTCCATTCAGATCGAAGAAAAATGATTATTATATTGAAGTCTGAATTAGTTCCGCGGAACTAGGAACTAATTTCTGATCCTCTCTTCAGAGGTTGCCAAAAATCAAGAATTTGGCGCGATTTTGCCAAATTCCATATATGCATTACTTTGAGGAAGAGGAAGAAAAATAGCAATATACTACAAATAAGCTTTCTGGGGAAAGAAGAGAAAAATAGTTCCTAGTTCCACGGAACCAATTTCATATCTCATTTAAGGTAATCTTGATTACCGTAATCTATAAATACTAATAGCGCGTATATGGGTTTTGGAGGAACAAGAAAAATGAACATTGACTTTGACGATATTGTACGTTGTACAAAGCATGGAGCTGGAAAAAATGATCTCCATCTTGTAAAATATCAAGATGGAGATTGTGATGTGTTCTGCTGGTGCGGAGTGCATCTCGCCGCTGTTCGTGATGGGAAGTTATTCGTCCGCGAGGAGGTATCGCGGACACGAAGCCCCTGAAGATCTTTGGAGGAACAAGAAAAATGACAACAATCGTCGAGGCACTGAAAAACGAGTATGCACCAAAGGGAATGATAGTAAGCAAGATCACTGATGGCGTCGAGGTTCGCGGGAAGGTCGCCCGCGCAATGATATATAGCGATGGCAGCGCGAAAGTGCGCTACCTAAAAGCATCCTACAGCCATCCCTACGCGGGGATGGACCCAATCAGAGCCCTCGAAATTTTCGAGAACTTGGAGGGGATCTAAATGCAGTGCATAGAGCGCAATGAGCAAAAGAGGTGCCTGGCTGAGCGGCTGGGCATAGATCCCTTGGATGATGTGGATGATGCTGCAAATCGCGAGATTGCGATTGCCGCAATGCAGTGGACGCCTATAGGCGGCAAGCTAGTGAGCCGCAATACCGCGAAGATCGCCAGGATGATCATGGCGGAGGCTCGCAGGCTAGATATTGAGCCTGCGAAAGTCCATTTCTCCTCGCTAGGGATCAGCGAGGAGGAAAAAATGGAGTTCATCCAAGAGGTGGATGGACTCTAATTTTTTATGGAGATGCCTCATGAAGCCCCTGAAGATCTCGCGAAAGCCGCTCATCACGCGGCTATACATCGAGGATGAAGCTCTCTTCGATGAGCTACGAAAGATGCGGCCAGGCGTGTCAGACTCCCAGCTCGTTCGTGAGCTGGTGCGCGACGCGCTAAACCGCATGAGAGAGAGCTAGCGCCAGAACTTGCGCCACCAGCCTTTTTTCTTGCTCTCCTCTTCGCCAGGCTTCAGGGAGAGCTGGCCGAAGGTTGAAAATTGTGCCTATAGACTATAGGAATGGACAGATAGCAAAGAACGGTTTTGGAGATGTCCGAAGGAAAAAGAGAATGCCGCAAGTTGCACGTGGTCAACTACCCATGACTGAAGTCATGGGCCTCCTGCCTAACCGGTCGTGAATGAGTTGAAGTGCCAACCAAAGAAATAAATAAACTCTGGAATGATCTTATTTCATGATCCGAAAATCAATACTGATTCTACTCGCGGTTCTTCTGGCAGCTCCAGCTCTGGCAGACTTGAAGACGTATCAAGATCCGTTCGCTGGAGATGATTCTCCCGATGTGGCCGAGCTGAACCAGTCTGAAGTTGAGGTCTGGATGGGGCCGTATATATACTATGGGAATGTGTCGGTGGTCACGCCGCTCTTCATGGTACTGAACAGCACAAAGGCGTGCACTGCTCTCGCAACAGAATCAGAATGTGAGCACCACCCAGAAGGGAAAAAAGTATTGATCGCCCTCAAGAGCATCAGCTCTATAACCGTGATGTCTTGAGGCTCAACCCATTTTAGCGAGCTTCTCAGCTTCAAGCTGAGTCTTCAGGCTGTCTACGGCCATCCCAGCCCGCCGGAACTTGTGCTGAGCCGCCCTGGCCGCTTTTTCCTTCTGATGTAAAACAGTAAGCTGCTTTCGTGTGGCTTTGTTCGCCCTCTGCTGCTGCCTGGCAGGATCAGCAACACCATCAGATATAGCCTCCTCCACAGCGGCCAGATAGGCCTTTTCCCTTGCCTGGGCAGCCTCTATCCTTGCCTCCTCTGCCTTGTACATCTCCTCGTCGGCTTCGAGAAGCGCATCAAAAGCTGCCTTAATATCGTCTGCTGATATCATTTTTCTAAGACTCCATTTTCTGAATAGGAATAAGAGCCACATACGGCGGCAATAGGCTGGATGAGCTGCCCGCGAAGCTCCCAGGATGAGTATGTCCCTGACCGCCGCCTGTGTATCCTGTGGTGCTAGCGTTGTCGGATAATGTAGGCGCTACAGTATATGAACTGCAACAATGCGATCCTACGCCCTGCTCTTTTTTGGTAGGGTAATAATCAGTCATAGAATGAGTATGCATAGACTCCGTTACAGTGAGCACATGAGACGCTATTGTAACCGTCCCAGCGGGCTTGAAAGTGGCATTTCCAAGCTCCTGACCAACTGAATAGGAGCCACCTGCCCCTACAACAAAGTAGTCCGTGAGGTCAATCGTTCCATCGGTCCCGTCGGCTATATGCCATGTGTTGTCTGCAGTGAGCAATTTTCCTGTGAAATCCGACATCGGCCCCCAGTACCAGATCACAATGCCAGGCTCCACGCCCCCAGCAATTGCAGACGCATCTACACCATCAAGCGTGTCGCAATCCATCCCTGAGCCAGAGCCATCAGTATCAATGGACCAAAAATAGCTGTCCATCTCCGCCTTCGGATAGTACCTGTTGTCATGATCGTGCTCTTCCAGGTAGCTGATTATCTCTGCGTACTGGGTTTGCATGTGGTTGAGCTTCTCGGCTGTGATCGTTGTATCCGATGCCCATTCGTCATTTGGAACGTATGCCATCAGCTCACCTTGATGATATAATATTTCGCCACATACAGCGGCATGATCGAAAAGCTGTTTAGAGTTATTGATTTTGTGCCGTGATTATGGGCCTCATCCGCGGCATCGTGATTATACGCTGTCGTTGCTCCTCGGCTTGAGGTGGTGTTGCTAACCACTTCCACCGTGGCATACCATCGATCGGAATATGACCCAGTACAGTATTGATCTGTCCAGTTGTGGTAGTGATATGGTATCTCGGAAACCGTGAGCGTGTGATCTCCAACTGTGACGGTCCCGCCTGCGGTGCTCAGGGTGGAATTTCCGCCAGATGTCTGCGGCGTGTACAGCCCCCCAGCTCCTAGCGGAAACTTGCCCCTCAAATCCGGTGTGGCTACGCCGTTGTAAGTCCCGCCATCACAGATGTGCCACCCATCAGGAACGTCCGCATCAGTTCCATTCCACCCAAGCACGCTTTTTATGGGCAGCAGAGATCCAATGATCTCGTTCCAGTGCATCCCATCTATTTTGTCTGCGTCGGGCTTGACCGTCCCGCCTTTGAAGAATCTTGTATCTGAGATCGAGATAGTATAGTACTGCTCATCGTGGTTGTGAACCGCAATCAGCTCCGAGGCTTTGGAATATTGAGTCTCGATGTAGTTCATCAGCTCTGCCGACAGCGGAGTTCCAGCGGTGATCTCAACAGGAACGTAAGACATGCTCATAGCCTCAAGATGTAGCAGTATGCCTTTGCAGGCGGCATGATCGGCAAGGAGCCGCTCTGTAGCTGATCATTTTGATCATAGTATCCTGACCATGTAAAAGAGCTGCCATCGTGACCATGTGCTACGCAGCTCGTGTTCGGAGTCCCGTTGATACCTGTGGTAGTAGTATCTCTCTGACCAATCGTTTGATACCATGAGTCCGTCCCAGAAGACTTGTTAATTATATTATTATATATGTCTACATAAGAGTGCGTATGTCGTGGTATCTGGTTTGTGGTCAGTGCAACCGCGTCTGGATTGAAAGACGATGCTGTTGGGATGACAGAAGAGGATCCTCCGGTAGCTCCTGGGTTGTACCCGCTACCAGCTCCAAGCAGGAATCGCCCTCTGAGATCAGGAGATCCAGCCAGCCCGTCGCAAAGATGCCATCCAGAGGGTATAGATGCCTGTGTGAGCGCCCAAACTGCAATGCATCCTGAAGGCACGGCGAGAGCTTGCAGTTGTGCCTTTGTGTAGCCATCTACGGTAGAAGCATCTATTCCGCAACCGTGTCCGGTATCTGATCGGCCAGATGGATGCGATGATGTCCTGTAGAAAGTGCTATCAGCGGATGCTTGCGTATAGTAGCTAGAATCATGATAGAGCGTGTCGATGTGGTCCACTCCGGCGGCGTATTGCGTCTCGGCGTTGTTCAGGCCGTCAACCTTCTGCTGTGTAGTCATACCGGCCTCGCTCCAAGTAGTCGGAACGTAGCTCATAGAAAATCACCAAGGAAACCCGTTCCCTTCAGGGAGCGGGAGGAATTGGATATGTTCCACCCCAACAGGTATCGAAAACTATTTATCAATTGAACACCTCCCTCAATACAATGCTTCAGACATTGATGGTTAAGCTGAACCCAAACAAGAAGCAATACCAAATACTTCTTGATACCATGCACCGATTCAATGAAGCATGCAATGCTATTGCAGAAGTAGCATTTGCTATGCGCAAGGCCAATAAGGTCGAGCTTCATAAAGTAGTCTACTATGATATCAGAGAGCGATTTGGCCTTTCTGCTCAGCTTACTATCAGAGCCATCTCTAAGGTAGCGGAAGCATATAAACGAGATAAGTCTATCAAGCCTGAGTTCAGGCTTGATGGTGCTATTGTATATGATCAAAGGATTCTCTCTTGGAAAGGCCTGGAAGCAGTCTCTTTGACCACTCTCGAAGGTAGACAGCTTATTCCAATCAGAATCGGTGATTACCAGAAGGCTAGGATGGATAGGGTAAGAGGCCAAGCTGATTTGATCCTTGTTAATGGTGTCTTCTATCTTTGTGTTGTGGTTGAAGTTGCTGAAGAGACTCCTTATGATCCAAAAGGTGTTCTTGGTGTCGATCTTGGTATCAAGTATCTTGCAGTTGATTCTGATGGAGAAGTACATTCTGGCAAACACGTCAATCAAACTAGAGAGAGACTCGATTCTCTGAAATCCAGACTCCAAAGCAAAGGTACGAAGTCTGCCAAGAGACATCTCAAGAAGTTGTCCGGTAGAATGGCCAGGTTCTCGAAGGATGTTAACCATTGTATTTCCAAGCAAATAGTTACGAAAGCCAAAGACACTCTGAGGTCTATTGCTATGGAAGATCTCAGCAATATTCAATCCAGAGTCACGGTTAGAAAGGCTCAGCGTCGTAGCTTGCATACTTGGAGTTTTGGGATGCTCAGACAATTCACTGAGTATAAGGCAAAGATCGCAGGAGTTCCATTGGTCTTTGTAGATCCAAGGAACACTTCCCGTACTTGTCCTTCTTGTGGCCATATAACTAAGTCCAACCGGCCAACCAGAGACGAATTCAAATGTATTCAGTGTGGTTTCGCTGGACCATCTGACTACATTGCTGCTATGAACATAGCTGCAAGGGTATCAGTCAATATGCCCATCGTGTCGAGGCTAATCTCTCAGGCGCAAGCCCATGACTTCAGTCATGGGTAGTTGACAGAGATAAAATCAAGCTGTAGCGACTCCAAAGAGTTCTTGGTTTTGCTGTAGCCATGCTTCTGCATCTCGATCCCAGACCCAGGAGTCATAGAACAACCATCTCCACCCCAGAGGGCTACGGCGTCTATCGGAACTCCATTTGCTTCTTGGGATAGTATGATGCAAGTGGTGTAGATCTCTGTACCATCGTAGCTTTCAGATTGCAGCGTGATGGGCTTCCTGAAGAACTCCACATTATCAGAATAGAGCACCACGTGGCTGAATCTGTCAGATGTAGCAAGACACGGAAAATCAACGTCTGAAGGCATACATCCTGGATAGACTTGTATGAATGGGTTCGGATGCTCCGAGGCAAGCCAGGTCTTCGTGAACTCTTCCAAGCCCTGCACAGTGTCCGATTCTCCGACAGACTCTTTCTGCTGCCTCCTGGCTTCCTCAGCTAGCCCACAAAAGAGCATCTCCCAAGACTCTTCAACCGGACCCTCGACGGCCTCAATAGCGTATTTCGTGAGCCCTCCGTCGAATGTGATCCGCACTGCAGTGATGAGCATATCAGAGCCATCTATGCCCAGAACCGGCAACGAAACTGTCTGCAGCACACCAGCCGCAAGTCCTGGCTGAAGCGTGCTGTACTGCAGCTTGCGGCCAATCGTCGCATAATGTAGCAGCTTGGCCTTGGCACTCACGAGCGCCGCATCCTGAGTCAAGAGGCTGCTGTCGGAATATGTCTTCTCGACCTTCCCAGAGCCGAACCCCTGCACAACCTTCTGCCGCGTGATCTCTGCTGCCTGGGAAGCCTTGACTATGAGCTTGTAGGCTCCGGTATATTGAACCGTGAGCACGTCTGAGCTTGATATTGGGGTTGCTGATTGGTCCTGCGTGATCGTGGCGTCGCCTTTGTTCCAATACCAATCTCTGTCCGTCTCAATTCCCTTGATGCCAACTGTCTGAAGCTCTCCGTTGAGATAGATAGTAGGCACCCTTGCCAGCGGATAGCCCACGGTGAAAGATTTCTGTGTACCATCTCCCACGAAGCTCTCCGTCTGCTGGGATGTCTCGGCTTGGCCGCCCTGGATGTACTGCACGTTGCGGTACTCTGGATTTCCATTCACTACCGATACCGAATCTTCAAGTATCTCTGAGCCATCCTGTATGCCCCAATCAGCCGCATATGTAGCCCTGTCGATGAAATATAGCCGCTTGAACTCGTCTATGAACCAAGTATAGCCGCATAGCTCAGCCGCCTTGTCAAGAGCTTCCGAGCACGTGATGTAGTTGAACAGGATGTTTTCGAGCAATTCCCCTGGCTGTATCTCGCCCTCTGTGACTCCATCCTCAGCCAGGATCTCCAAGATGTCCCTGACGATGTTGCCGCCTGTCTCGCTTTCATAGGCCGCATGAAACTGCCTTCTGTCGGCCAGAGCGTGGTAGTCGATACACTGGATGGAGTGCCTTAGGCCGCCTTCCGAGGGAGAGATCCTCACTACTGTGGCTTCTTCGATCAGGCCCCCAAAGAGCCTGCCCTGCTCATCCCTGATGAGTACCTCCTGGCCGTACTCGAAGCTGTGGTGCTCCTCCATGTCCAGTATATCGAAGGTTGCAGTGCTGCGCTCTTCTATGCGGTGATCGATGGTTGGTACCGGATCGGCGAGCACATGAGTGTTCTCGAACTCCTGGAGTTCATACACTTGCATTGCGGCCATCTGGGCCACAGAGAGGAGCTGCAGCTCTGAGACAGTTATTCCGGTGTAGAGCTTCTCTCCAGCGATTTGCACGAAAATGGACATGATCTATAGGTACGCACACGTGGCTTTCATTATCGTAGGGCTTTGCGTTCCTTTTACTGAGATAGTACCAGCTGCGGTTGTAACGGTTTTTATCAAGGTAGTCCTTTCAGGGCTACTGAAAGCCATGGTGCTTTAGGACGAAAGCAGGGCTAATCCCCGCCAATGAATTGGCGGGAGGAGTCACACCCTGGTAGTTTACAGATATGCGCACACAGCATATGCATATGATCCTGTTCCAGCTATCTGTATCACAAAAGTTGATGATTTTGTTGTGCAGGCCACAAAGTAATATGTAGTTTTCGTTGACAGATTCAGCGCAACGTTTAGTGAAAAATTATTAATAATGTTTGACACCCATGCGTAAAACATAGCTTTTGTCTCATCGCTGCTGAATGAATTGTTTGATGTGCTCATTCCGGCTTGTCCTTCGATTTCCGTGCCGCCAGGTGATTGCGCGATCTGCAAATTTGCTTTGATGACCAGTCTCCAGCACCCCGGCGGCACAACAATATTACTCGATCCAAGATTGTATACCACATTAATAGTTGGTGAAGTTTGCGCACCAGATAATGTTGCAGACACGGTCCACTTCGCGGGATCCAGTGGGAATCCAAACGGTGCTTTTGCGCCACTGTAATATGGCGAGCTGATGGCAGAATCTGCCAGATCATAATCTGTTCCGCCATACACGGTGACCGTCGTATTTGGAGCGCTATATGCCACTTTTGTGATGATGAAATATTTTACAGTCGAGGACTGTGTTAGCTTGATGCGCATTCCAGCACCGTATTTCGAGGTCTTGTCTCCGCTGATAGTGAATGTGAATGTCGGGCTGTCCGCGCTAGCATATGTCCACGTTTCTCCTGCTGCAATCCATCCATCCGCAACAAGCGCAGTGAGGGCCTCTCGGACCGCCTGCTCTGTTGGGATTTTGGTATCAACTCCAGGGTCGGCCACGGTGTCAGTGGATAGCTCAGCACCATCAAGCAAATCAGCATTCAAGTTCGTGACTTTCGTGCTGCTGGCCACTGTCAGGGGAGCGGTTCCTGTAGCTACATCGCTCTGGAAAGTCTCTGCTCGGATCTGGTGGCTGCCCGCATCCCATGAGGCCGATAGCTCCCTTGAACCATCTGCCTTGAGGTATGATGTGGCAAGCTTGTCATCTGAAATCGAACCAGCAAGCTGCGCATTCGTGATCGATCCTGCCAACTTGTCATTCGTGATCGATCCAGCAAGCTGCGCATTCGTGATGGTGCCGCTCAGATCTGTAGACAGAGCTGGCCATATCTGCCTCCAGATAGCGGCTCCTGGTGCGGCGTCCTGGCACTGGAAAAGCCGGTTTGCTCCGGTGTAGAACCAGAATGAGCCCGCAGCATAACCATCTTCGCTGTCATCATTTGCATTCGGAACTCTAGTTCCTGAGAACTGGCATTTTGCGATTCTGGCATCTATGATATCCGTATTTGCTTCCATCTCACCAGGGAAATCGATGTCTGAAGATTCCGGCTTGTGCAAACCGTTTCTAGAAGTATAGAGTACCATATCCCCTCAAGCTAATGAAAGCCCCTTCGCTCTCATCGAGCTGGTGGCTCTTTTCATGATCACGTTGCTGATCTCTTTCCCGTCCAGGTAGAGCTTCACGACGAGAGGCTGAGAATCGTTTCCTCTCACCCTGTCCAGGCCAAGCTCGGCCAAGCCCAGGATGGTGTTGCGGATGTTCGTCGGCAAGATTAGCTCCGGCCCCTTCTCACCAACGTGGATTAGCTCATGCTGCTGGATATCTGCACCCTTCGCAGCCCAGGGATTCCCGCCAGCCGCGATTATGGCCGGTACGTATATCCCTCCTCCAGAAGATCCAGACGTGACTCCAAGGCCCGCTGTAGCCGATGAGCCAGTCGAAGCGATCACCTGGCTCATGTAGCTTGGGCCGCATACAGACGATCCCCCGCTAGTTCCTCCGACAGAAACATTCCCACTGCCTCCTATGGTGATGTCTCCGCAGCTCAGCCAGTCTCCTCCGCCGCCGTTCGGCGACCATCCTCCATAATCTCCGTATCCTCCGCCACCACCATCATAACTAGACACATTGAGGTTCACAGATGGGTTTACGCTCATCGATCCTAGAGCAGATAGTTGGCTGACGATCTCCTGTATTTTGGTCGAGATCGTCTGGGCCTGCTGCTGGAATGACGTTGTAGCATCGTTCCAGATACTCTGCCAGTTGCCAGAGAACGAGTTGAGGGCATTGCTGATGTCGTTGAGTCCCTGGCTCACTGATTGAGCCATATCGTAATTGTTCTGAGAAATGTAGTCCGTGATGCTCTGCAGGCTGGTCTTGGCCTGGTCTGCGATCTGAGTCCAGGCCTGGAGCTGCTCACTGGAAAGTCCGGCCATCTGCGTCTTTAGGGTTGCCCGCCAGCCCATAGCGGCAAATGAGATGTTCCCGCTAATGCTGTTCAGGTCGGTCGTGAGGTTCGTAGAGATCGCTTTCCAGTAGACCTGAGCATCTGACTTGATGAGCGTCCACGTCGTGCGGAAATAGTTCTGCAGGTCCGTGAGGGTCCGCTTGATGGTCTTGGCGGCAGACGCAATGCCAGGTATTCCGAATGTGACTATGACATTGCTGCCATCTCCTGTCGCCACATCTCCTGTACTTCCTCCTTCGGCAAACCCACGAATTCCATAGGCCCTCATGGCCTGGTAGAGCAAATCCCACCGCTTCGTACGAGTGGGAAGTATGAACTCTGGATATGTCGGCCCATCTTCGCCTATTACGGCCAGCTCCGGCCCGCTGGTCCTTGTGCCTTCTGCATAGAAGCGCGTGGAACCAATGCCGTACAACCAAGTGCTCCCGCCGTACAACCGTGCAGAGAATGACTGAGCTGCACTGGCTATGGCCGAAGCACCAGCAACCGCGCCATTGTAGAGTGCTGCACCGCCGCGCTCCGCATTCTGCTGAGCCACTTGCCCAATCACGGCAATGCGTCTGCCAAATTCATCTGTGGTATATTTCACTACATTGGATGCCTGGATTAGCTGGTTGTAGGCCCTGTCTGCTATCACCTGGGCCGGTGAGAAGGAGACAGATATGCCTCTTCCTGAGATCTCGGCAAGAGGATCGATGGCCAGCCCCATAGCTTCGAGCTTGGCGGTGCTGCTGTCGGCTGTCAGGCCCAGGAACGAACATGCATTTGCATAGCTGTTGATGCAGCCAGTCCCCTTGGTGCTACTCGACGAGAGCTTGTCTGTGCTCTCTCTCAGCTTTTCGGTCTGGGACATGTAATTGTCGAAATACGCATAGTACTGGCTGAGCGTGATTCTGTTGTTTTTCAGCAGAGTATTCAGATTGTTGAACCAATCCGGCAGGACGGCATGAATAGGCTCGAAGGCACTGATGATATCCTGCCTGGCGGCTGCCGGATCGATGATGCCATGTGTGATGTTGTCGCGCTCAGCATTCAGGATGCTTTTTGCCTGGTCGATTCCATCCGTCCAGGCATAGGCATATGGATTGGCAATGAGTTCTTTGAGCTTGTCTGGGCCCAAGGCGATTGCATTTGCAATCTCTTTCAGGCTTGGGCTCTTCTTCACGCCATCCAATAGGCTATCTGAGAAAGCTTTTCCAGAGTCTTTCCCGATCTGCTTCATGGCAGCCTCGACGTCTCCGCCATTCGCTTTTATGGCCTTGATGAGGCGAAGCATGGCCTCACCGCCATACTGCTCAAAGAGATCTGGGAAGTTGGTTTTGATGTATTCAAGCTCTGGCTCGAATGCTGCGATAGCATCGGCTTCTTCCTGAGTGAGTCCCTCCTTCCATGCGTCGGACGCCTCCTTGGCCATTTTGCTAAGCTCCGACTTGGCCCATTCTCCAGCGTTCGCTATTGGTATCTCAAAGCCTTCTACGATCTGGGTCCCTGCTTCTTCAATCTGTTCTCGCCACTGAGGGCCGATTACGCCCGCATCTATGAGATCAGCAAGCGACTGATTCAAAATATCTGGAGGTATAGAGCCTGGATCGGCTATCGCTTTTAGGACGTTCTGCAAATCATCTGAGAGTGTAGCCTGAGCAGACTCGAAGCTGATGCCAGTTTTGTCGGCCCATCCCTGGACGGCCTCTGATGAGGCATTGCCCAGCTCGTTCATTGCATTGTAGAACTCCAGGGATAGCTGATCACCCGACCGTTTCACAGCATCCGCATTATCGTTCGTCCACTTGATCCAGTTTCGCTGAGTATTTGCCTTATCCCAGAGGCTTGATTTGTCAATTGTCTTTTGATGTTCTTGGAGAGTCTTTGAAAGCAGGCTATTTATCTTTGCGGTCTTTTGTGTGACCACATGGCTTATTACATCTTCATCGAGTCCGAGCTGTCGCAGCAGGTCTTCCACTGTGGCCTTTCCTTTTGTTTTGTCGTATGCTTGGCTGACCTGGACGCCATCGATCTCCAAGTACGCGGTTGGGTACTTCTCAGCCGCGTCATACCAGTACTTGATAGTCGTCCCGTATAGGTCGTAGACCTTCTCTTTGATTTTTTGGTAGCTGCTCTGGCTATTAATTATGCTTAGCAGAGCCGTATCTGAGAGATTTGATGCCTGGGCTTGTTTTGCGAAAGCGCTGAGCGTCTTATCTGCTAGCTTTTCGCCCGCCGCTTCCGCCCCTGCCAGAGCCTTATCGGACTGTAATGCATTACCTGGTGCCTTGGCCAGAGCTTCGTTCTTTTCGACACCCTCTGCTACCTTCTCGGCCGCTTTGTCTCCAGCGGCCAGGATTTGGTTTGCCCTGGCCGATATGCCCTCAGCAAACCCGAATATAGCGCCAACAGGAGATGATTTGATCGCATTCGTGAATGCATCACTGGCGGCCTGCCCAGTCTGGCCGAATGCAGACGCCACAGAGCTGATCAGGCTTGATAGAGCCTTGGGGATCGCTTCGGTGAGTCCAGAGATGACCTTCGAGGCCACGTCTCCCCAGAAAGTGGCTATCTCCGAGAGCTTAGTCTGCAGAGCACCGAACGCGGATACCAGAGTTTGGACAGTAGAGGAATTTGATACCAGATTGGTGATTGATTCTATGATCGCCTGGATATACGCATCAGCGGTCTTGATCGCTCCGCCAAGAGTCTCTCCGATGGCCGTAGCAGCAGGAGCTACAGCGGTTGCAAGCGCCTTCACCCCATCTGCTACCTTTCCTAGAACCGTGAAGAATGCGGTGATTGGTATCGTGGCCGCATTGAAAGCAGCCTGCAGCGCACTCATCACCGCGCTGCCGCCGCCAATGGCCGTCCATGCAGGCCCTACCACCGCTGAAATGGCCCCAAATGCCTCTTTTCCTGCATCTCCTAGCTTGCTGAAAGCCTGCGATATGGCGCTAACGGCCTCAGAGTTTTTGGCTAGACTGTATAGAGTATGCCCAAGAGTTGTGATCCCGCCGATAACCTCCGTCGCGCCTCTCGTAATGCTCGTCAGAGCCGGTAGGAACAGGTTGCCGATGCTGATCTGAGCTTCTTCTATAGCTGAAGACAGTTCTGCATACGCGCCCTTCAGATTGTCATTCAGCTGGGCATTCATCTCGGCGGCCTTATTTGTGCCTGTGATCTTGGTCTGCAGTGTGTCAAGCTCTTTGGCATGGTCCTGCAGATACATGGCCGCAGATACGTTCTCGCGCCCGAAGAGCTGGAGTGCGGTCGTGGCATCCATGCCATGCTCTTTCAGAGTTGTGAAAATCTCAGAAAGAGTATGAGTTGCAGGATTGATGTCCTCTGCGGTGAGACCTATTGCTGCCAGGGCTTCGGATGCTGGCCCGCTCTGGACGGCCAGGCCAGACAGGACGCCCCTGAGCATCGTACCTGCCTCAGCTCCTTTGATGCCGCCGTTGCTCAGGATGCCCAAGGCGGCAGATGTGGCCTCGATGCTGATGCCGAATGCATTGGCATAAGCCCCAACCGTGGTAAGGGCCTGGCCCATCTGCGAGACATCGGTATTGGCCATAGCAGCGGTGGCCGCTATTACATTCGTGACTCGACCAGCCTCTTCAGCTTTTAGGCTGTACTGGGCTAATGTAGCCGTGAGCATATCGGAAGCCTGGGCAAGGTCCATGCCGCCAGCGCCAGCCAGATTCAGCACGTCCTTGAGGGCTGTAGTGGCGTCAGTAGAAGATAGACCCGCAGAAGCCAGATAATAGAGCGCATCGGCTGCCTGTGATGCGGAGAACTGCGTCGTGGCACCTGCATCCCTGGCAGCCTGCGAGAGCGCATTGAAATCTTCCTGTGAGCCACCCAGAACCGCATTCACGCGGCTCATGGATGACTGGAAGTTCGCGGCCACTCCAACCGACGACGCACCGATACCGACAATCGCCGCACCAGCCAGACCGGCTGCTATTCCAATCGGCCCAAGAGCAGATGCCGCCGATGCTGCTATGCCACCAAGAGGACCGAGCGAGCTTTGCATCTGGTTGGTGAGCGAATTGCCCAGCTCCTCGCCGATCTTCGTGAAATCGCCTTTGGCAGACGACAGTGAAGCCGAGAGTCCTTTTCCTATGTCGGCTTTGTTGAAGCTATTTTCTATGGCGGACGCCACAGACGTGCCGGTCTTTTTGGCTTCGTCCAGTCCAGCCTTGTACTTCGAGTCGTCCAGCCGAAGTGCAACGGCCAGGTCTCCTACTTGTAGCATATTAGCCTCGGAAAAATTAGATTATGGTCTCAACGACGACAGATCGCTCCTGACGTCTGTTGGCGGTATTGGTTTAGCGGGTTTTTTCGGGAGCATCTCGGAGAACTTAGGATATTTCTTTGGATCGTTGAAGGCATACGCATTGAGATATCCTTGTAGCCAGATGTGATACAATCGATCCTTTTTTGCGTCGTTGTGTGCCTCGATTCTGATCATTAGCTCCACAGGAGTCATCTCAAAAAATTCTAATGGTGAGAGCCCTAGCTCTCCGATGCCAATCCTGTAGAGCCTCTCCCAGTATTCTTCTTCAGATTGCTCCTGAGGGCTTCCGCGAGCTTCTGCTGAGTTTCTGCCAATTGTGCCTGCAGATTGTCCCTCTCCGCCTCCACTTCCTTCAGGCGCTTCGTCAGATTGGATGCCAGAGACGCCTCTATCTCCGATTTGGCTTTCTCCTGGTCCGCTTTCTGCTTCTCCATCATCTTTTTTAGGTTAATCCCTCTGGCTGCGGCTATCGCCTCGCACACGGCGAGCTTGAAGGACTCAAAACGCTCTCCGGTGTCGAGTGCATCCTCTGGTACATCCATGTAGGCATCGAAGAGATCATTTGCCTCTTCGGGCTTCGCACCAGACTCCTTCCAGTCCAGGCCCTTCCCAAAGAGCCAGAGCAGAATATCAAGCTCCGTGTCGATGAATCGAAGCACGACCTCGACAGGCACCTGTCTCCGAATGGGCTTGTACTTGATGAGATCTAGCCTCTCCTGGCCTACAACTTCCAGAGCACTCGCGGCTATTGAAAAGAGTGTTCCTGCAGTGTATCTCAGCTTTATTTCTCTTTCTCCGCAATTCAGCACTTTGAACATATCTATCTACCTCGTATTATAAATATGAATCTGGGCTAAAAAGTATTGACTTGTCAGGTTGAAATCCGTATCTAACGAGGTAGCCCCTCACCCATTTCGGGATCATTGGGGCTAGCCTCATACCATGTGGTACCTCAGTCTGTCATCCCCTCGGAACGTCAGATCATTCTCGATCAGGCCGTCGAGCTTAGCATCCGGGCTGAAGCCCGTGAGTATCCCCACTCCTTCAAGCTTCTTGATCGAGCCTGTGGTGGTATCGAGATATGCGCAGCAGAGCACCTTCCGGCCAAGCTTGACCAGATCATCGTAGTCCCGACCACCGTGGAGGTCGGTCTCGGTCAGGCATTCCACGATGCCCGTGCCGTTCTCACCTGAAGCGAACTGGACATCCCATAGCTCGGACAGAACGGGATCGGCATCTACATGCGCCTTGACCTGTGCGGCAGTGGTTATTGCATTTCCGCTTCCATCAGTGCCTACCGTTACGGTCGTGACACCTGCCGCCCTAGTTACTTCCAGGGAAGTGTTGTACCCGGATACAACATACGTGATCGATTCAAGGTTCCCGTCCGGGCCAGGAGTCTTCCAGGTCCACACCAGGTTACTGTTTGGCGTGGAAAAAGCCGTCTGATGCCATGCCTGGGCGAAGACGAAATGCCGTTTGACCGTCACGGTCCATTCTTTCAGAGTAGATATGAACCGTTTCCACTGCACAGGACTGTTTAGGGCTTTACTGAAGCATGTGATGTCAGCTTCGTTGCTCTTCGCATCGATCGATACGCCATATCCTCCGGCGAGCTGCTCCATCTGGAAATAGTAGCAATCGACCGTTACATCACCAGATGCTGCTTCTGGCAGAGTGACGAATCCGCCAGCGTAGTCTATCTGGCAGCCTTCGACCTCGACGCTATCATCATAGACGGTGACAGGTTGGTCCGGGTCCCACCAGGCCTTTTCCCTGTCGGTGATATAATACTCGTTTGTCGTGCCAACCCTGGTCATCGCTTCTCCTGTTGCGGCTTGAGAGTCGTCTGCGGTTGGCACCCAAAAACCGGCTTTAGAGCCGGATATTGCGGTCATCGACCTCAACTCACGTGTAGGTCACTGAATCGTCTACGCGGAAGCTAATGGACACACCCTTGCCCTCGATGCCGTCAACGTTTGCATCGAACGGGAAACTATTGATTATGATGTTGCAGCTCAGGTAATGAGATGCATTGATGTAGAATCTGGCTGGTGTTGCTGCTCCGCCAAGCGCGTTCCAGATGGCAAGCTGGCCGGAATCTCCAAGATCCACATAGGCCAAGTTAATCGAGCCTGTCGCCTCCTTCAGCTTGCTTGCCCATCTCTTCCATGCAGCATCGTTCCCGGTCTTGAAGGGCGTGATCTCCTCCTCACCAGACTTGGGGTCGAGCTTCCAACCGTTCACACCATCTACAAACGTATTTCCAGATCCAAACGTTACCTTTCCGGCTGCTCCTGACTGTGCTGTCATTTACGTTTCACCTCACCTATTTTTTGCCAACCTAAAATCTACTGAAAAACGATACCTGACTGTTCCGTCATCCTTTCCGAGATATATTGGAAAGGCCCTTGTAGTCCAACAGTACAAATGATTTGATACGGCATATCCATCCAGGCCCGTCCTGATCGCTTCGGCTTTGCTCTCTGCTGTCGCTTTCGAGGTGTTCCTGATCTGCACCTGTACTCCTGGATAGTCTATTGCTCTGTGGCCTCCTCCCTCCTTCCAGGATCTGTCTGGCTCCTGGCCTGCGAGAGGTATGATGCAGAGAGCGTTGTGCGGGAGATCATCGAAGGCATAAGCGAAGATATCCGTGCCAAGTGCTGTGCCCTGATGCAGCGCGACTAATGCTGCCGATATGTCCTGAACAAGGCCCATCAATCATCACGTCTGATCATGGTTTTTCGAATTGGCCGTTGCCGGAGCTTCTCGTCGATGATGCATCTAAGATAGAGCAGATCGGCGTCCGGCCAGTCATTGAATATCTGCCTCCAATCCAAATCGGTGATTTGCATTGCCTCACCTCGGAACCACATAGAGAAGCTCGATTAGCCTGCCTGTCCCCACCAACATGATCAGCAGGCCCAGAGCGCCCGCGAGATACCAACGGTCTCTCTCAAGCTTCTTGATCCGCTCTTCCTGCATTCTGATAGTGCTACACAGTCCCGCTTCTCCGTCTAAGCGATCTGTGATGTAGTCTATCTTCTGGTTCAATTGAAGCAGCAGCTCGCGGTCTGTCTTTGGGACATCAGCGGGCAATTCAGGAGGAGGCATGAGACCTCTGTGCTATTATTCCATCATCGCTATATACGGAGAAAAGAACCGATATGTCGGCGGGGCTCTGGCATGGCGCTATCATGCTATCCTCGCCACGTCACCATTCAATCGGCTCGTTTGTTACCGCTCTGAGCACGATGTTGACAACTGCCAGTATTGCGGCGGTTTGTTCTGCTGTCAGAGGCGCTCCGTACTGTGCGCCCAAGAACATGCTTACCGCTGCTATGACGTTCGCCCACATCGTTTTGGATTTCCAGACTTGTACCATTCAATCACCATCCCTAAATTTGATCCAATCGCGTTTCAGCCAATCATCTATCTGCGAATCGGAGAACTCCCAGGCATTGTACCAAGGTCCCTTTTCTGCTGTGCCTTCAAGGATCTCCAAAAGGCCGTTGATCTCGATGCCGCCTACTCTAGTGCAATAGAATTGATCGCTCATCATATCACCAGAATACGAGAGTGTCATTGATCATCGTGATGTTTTCAGTCGCATTGCCCACGGATGCCGGAATTTCTGGCGTCGTATTTGAGAAGTTCATGAGGTTCTTCGGAATGCCTGCTGGTTCGTCCTGGCTGAGTTCTGCCTTCCAGGACGCATAATGGCCTAGATTCGGCAGCTCCCAGGGCTTGAACCGCACCAGGGGCTCGTTTGTGGCCGCAATTGCCCTGGCACTCGATGGATCTACGTCCTGTAGGCAGAGCTTCTCTATAGGAGCGGGCCTGAACGTGATTAGGTCAGATGGCGTGACTCCATGCGAAACTCCTGCCACGAAAAGAAGCACTATAGCCAGAAAGATGCAGAGATCTACGTAGCCCGATCTCATCGCTTCCTCCCAAGTGTGCTGAGATTCACGTAGCCTGGAATGCCCGCTTCTCCCCTGCGCCTCATCTCTGCGAGCTTTGCCTTCGGATCGTAGCCATAGATCTCGATCCACTCTATTCTCGTGAGCGGAATACCGTCATCAGGCGTAATGTACATCACGTTATCGCCCTCTCCGATCACACCAACCGGCATCTTCCACTCGAACCCTGTTGGCAGGATGCAGCCACATGCCTCATCTGCGGTTCCTGCGGTTTCCGGCTGTGGTGTGTTCGGAGCGCCACAAGACTTACAGATGAACTTCTTAGGCATGGCTGGAAGCTCCGTAATGGCTCCACAGCCAGCGCACTTCAGTTTTACCAAAAATGTCATCTCCTTTTATCGCAATGCGGCGTCTATTCTTGCCGCTACGAGTTTCTGTACGTTGTTTTTGTTTCTGTTGAAAGGATCTTCCAGATAGTGATCCTTCCGGCCAGATCTGGAAGAAGGATTTTTAGGATCAGGATGCCTCAGTGTAGCATCTTCGTGCTGCCGGACCGCATACGGACCACTGTAATGAATGTACACTGCAGATTCAGATGGCGCATCCGTGATAGCGCCATGACTTGCCAGATCGCCTGTAGCATATGGTACTTCTTTCTGCGATTCTTTCAGTATGATCTCTGCAGCATCATGAAGCGCCGCCATTCCTGCGTCGTGTGCGGCGCGCTTCGCACGATCATCATTCCAGCTCATATAAGCCTAGCCCAGCGCCACGACTCTCCAATGAACCGTACCATCGAGGTCTGTGGCCTGTGAGACGATGCCGCCTACAGAAAAGTCCCTGCCCTGGAAAGTGATTACATCGCCAGGCTGGACATCCTCGATGCACCAGAGCATTGCAACGGATTCAAGCGTGTCACCGGCCAGCGTTTTGATCATCTGCGTCTTTTGTTCGATTCTGCATGTGATTGACGCAGAAGAATAGGTATCATCGTAGCCATCGCTGCCAGTCTTGTGCTTCCATGTGGCCGTCTGGCTCATCGGGACAGGAGGTTGGGTCATCGGATCTCAGCGCCGATATACTTTCTCATGATCTGCATGGCTCTGGGGCTCAGGAGCATCGATGTAGACGAATAGCTCTCCTGGACACCGCCCAAACTGATCTGCGTGACTCCTTGCTCCTG
>Ga0067045_1004048_pt1 | contig 19297 bp, 14 predicted proteins | sample TerdegcTABiofilm_FD_59184 | JGI IMG/M metagenome (GOLD analysis project Ga0067045, IMG submission 59184) | Combined Assembly of (Gp0054472, Gp0054536) Wastewater bioreactor microbial communities from Singapore -Terephthalate degrading... | reverse complement strand
AAGCTTCCTGAAGCGATGAAGGCGTAAAGCCGGACAGAAGGCTTGACCGAAAAAGGGAGGAGATATGAGCGACTGCATTTTCTGCAAGATCGTCAAGGGGGAAATCCCCTGCAGCAAGGTGCTCGAGACGGACCGGATCATCGCCTTCAACGACATCCACCCGGTGGCTCCCGTCCACGTCCTGATCGTGCCGAAGGAGCACGTGGCGACGTTCAACGACGTCGGGGAGGGGCAGGATGATCTGCTGCGCGATATGTACCGGGCTGCGCAGGCCATCGCGCGCGAGAGGGGAATCGCCGAGAAGGGCTACCGGGTCACCGTCAACGTCAACCCCGACGGCGGCCAGCTCATTTTCCACCTGCACATGCACGTCTTCGGCGGCAGGAGGCTGACCGACGCCATGGGCTGAGCGCGGGCTCTTTCCCGTTGACTCGCCGGGGTAAACCTGATAGGGAGGGTGCGGCCGCAAAGCAGGGGGATCCAGGGATATCAACATCTTCGGGGAGGATGGACATGGACAATGAAAGACTGATCATCTGGTTTGACGAGCTTCAGCTCAAGGACATACCCCAGGTGGGCGGAAAGAACGCCTCGCTGGGCGAGATGCGCAGGAACCTGCAGAAGAAAGGGGTCAACATCCCCGACGGGTATGCCGTCACGGCCCATGCCTACCGATATCTGATCGAGTCGGCCGGGATCTGGGGCAAGATCAAGGAACTCCTCCGGGATCTCGACACCCACGACATCCGCAACCTCAGCTCCCGCGGAAAGAAGATCCGCAGCCTGATCTACAACGCGCAGATGCCGAAGGACCTGCAGGAGGAGATCCTCAAGGCCTACCGCCGGCTCTGCGAGGAGTACGGCGAAAACACGGACGTTGCGGTCCGGAGCTCCGCCACGGCGGAGGACCTGCCCGACGCGAGTTTCGCGGGGCAGCAGGAGACCTACCTGAACATCCGCGGAGAGGCGGCCCTCATCGACGCCTGCAAGCACTGTTTCGCCTCCCTTTTCACGGACCGTGCGATCTCCTATCGCGTGGACAAGGGCTTCGACCACGAGAGCGTGTTCCTCTCCATCGGCGTGCAGAAGATGGTCCGTTCCGACATCGGCGCCTCGGGGGTCATCTTTTCCATCGACACGGAGTCGGGATTCAAGGATGCCGTGCTGATCACGTCATCCTACGGCTTGGGCGAAACGGTCGTCCAGGGGACGGTGAACCCCGACGAGTTCTACGTCTTCAAACCCACGCTGAAGCAGGGCTTCCGGCCCATCGTCCAGAAGAAGCTCGGGACCAAGGAGATCAAGATGATCTACTCCCGGAAGAAGGGGCTCGAGTCCACGGAGCTCAAGCCCGTTCCCAGGGCGCAGCGAAACCTGTTCAGCATCAGCGACGACGAGATCGTCACCCTGGCCAAGTGGGCCTGCATCATCGAGGACCATTACTCCGCCGAGGCCGGCTACTTCAAGCCCATGGACATCGAGTGGGGCCGCGACGGCGTGACCGGGGAGCTTTTCATCCTCCAGGCCCGCCCCGAGACGGTGCAGTCCCAGAAGGACGCCAACGTTCTCGAGAGCTACGTGCTGCGCGAGCACAAGAAGCCGCTTGTGTCGGGAACGGCCGTGGGGTCGAAGATCGGCTCCGGACCCGTGAACGTCATCGAGAGTGTCGCCGACATCAAGAACTTCAAGAAGGGCGAGGTGCTCGTGACGGACATGACGGACCCCGACTGGGAGCCCATCATGAAGATCGCCGCGGCCATCGTCACCAACAAGGGCGGCCGGACCTGCCACGCGGCCATCGTGAGCCGCGAGCTCGGCGTGCCCTGCATCGTCGGCACGGGCCGGGGCACCGAGGCCCTGCGGAAATCGAAAGAGGCCACCGTTTCCTGTGCGGAGGGCGAGGTCGGCAACGTCTACGACGGGATTCTCAGGTACGACGTCCAGCGCGTGAACCTCGAGAGCCTCCAGAGGCCCCGGACGCAGATCATGATGAACGTGGGCAACCCCGAGAACGCCTTCGACATCGCCGCCATCCCCAACGACGGCGTGGGGCTCGCACGGCTCGAGTTCATCATCAACCAGTACGTCCGCATCCACCCGATGGCGCTCGTGCAGTTCGAAAAGGTGAAGGACCGGAAGGTCCGCCGGGAGATCGAGCTGCTGACCCGCGGCTACGAGAACCGCACGGACTTCTTCGTCGACAAGCTGGCCCAGGGCATCGCCAAGATCGCCGCGGCGTTCTACCCCAAGGACGTCATCACCCGGATGAGCGATTTCAAGAGCAACGAGTACGCGAACCTCATCGGCGGCAAGTACTTCGAGCCCTCGGAGGAAAATCCCATGATCGGCTGGCGCGGCGCCTCGCGCTACTACGACGACAAGTACCGCGACGGTTTCGCGCTGGAGTGCCGGGCCATCCGGAAGGTCCGAAACGAAATGGGTCTCAAGAACGTGAAGCCGATGATCCCTTTCTGCCGGACCGTGGAGGAGGGCAGGCGGGTGATCGAGGTCATGCGCAACAACGGGATCGTGCAGGGCGAGGACGGCCTGGAGATCTACATGATGGTCGAGATCCCCAGCAACGTGATCCTCGTGGAGGAGTTCGCGAAGATCTTCGACGGTTTCTCCATCGGCTCCAACGACCTCACCCAGCTCACCCTCGGCCTCGACCGCGACTCGGCCCAGGTGGCCCACATCTTCGACGAGCGCAACGAGGCCGTGCTGACGCTCGTGCGGGACGTCATCACGAAGGCCCGGAAGCTCGGCAGGAAGATCGGGATCTGCGGCCAGGCGCCCAGTGACTACCCCGAATTCGCCCGGTTCATCGTCGAGTGCGGGATCGACAGTATGTCCCTCAACGCCGACACGGTGATCAAGACGACCCTCGACATCATCGAGACGGAGAAGAATCTGGGGAAATAAGGCAGGGACCAGGGTCCAGGAAAGAAGGCACTGAGCGGCGGGACCATCAATTCAAGTCGAGACCTTTGTAGTAATGGAGGAGGATCTCCCGGTAGGGGGATCCTCCTTCTGCCATCATGCGGGCTCCCCACTGGCTCATCCCCACCCCGTGGCCGGAACCCCGGCCGTCGAAGCGGATGCCCTGCCCGGTGCGCTGGGCCGTGAAAAGGGTGCTCTTGATCAGAACGGGATCCGTCGAGTTGCGGAACTGGTTCCCGCTGAGAATCGTCGTGCCCGAGCCGTGGTCGATCCTCACCCGTGTGACGCGGCCCGAGGGGCTGACCGAGGAGACCTCGACGCCCCGGATCTCACCGATCCTGAACCCGTTGCGGTTCAGGGCATCCCGGATCTGCGGGTAGGTGAGGAATGCCGTCCAGGATGTCCCGGGCGCCCTTGCGCTGGGCTCGTCGGGGATGGACTGCAGGTAAGGGATGGCCACCCTCCAGACGTGGCGCGCATCTTCCGTCACACCGCCGCTGTTGGCATGAAAGTACGTCAGGGCGGGCCGGCCGCCATGGGCGAGGAACCGGCCGCGCGTGGCATCGACGGCCCTGCGGGCCCGGTCCGTCTCGGCGGCAATTCCGCCGTAGACCTGGGATGACGTCGTGGCCGTGATGTCGTGGTCGCGTGCGGCATTGACGGACTTCTGGTAGAGGGAGAAGCTTCTCGAGACGACAGCCTGGGCCTTCAGGGCCTCCTCGGGCCAGTTCGGCGGCATCTCCCTCGGGACGACCCCGTAGAGGTAGTCCTCGATCCCGACGAGGTTGACGGCATTGATCCGGCCCTGACCCGTCACGGTCAGTTTCACACTGCCGCGGTACTCGGTGCCGTTCACCCGCACCGTGCCGCCGCCGGCCGGCGTCAGAACCAGCTCGGTGGCGGGCCATGTTTTCCCGTTCACGGACAGCGAGCCGCCCTCGAACCGCACGCGGGCCTCCTGGTGGGCTCTGACGGTCTGGAGGACCGCGCCCCCGCCCGGGTTCCGGACTTCCAGGGGGACGGGGGCCGACAGGCGAGTCTCGTCCGCGTTTTCCAGCACGAGGACACGGATCGAGTCGGTGCTGCTCGGGCGGGTGTCCTGCACGCGCTCCCTCCGCTCGCGTTCGGACGGCGGATGGTCACTGGCATCCCGCATGAAGAACGCCACGTCGCGCCTGCTGCCGGAGGGGAATTGCCGGAGGTACAGATTGAAGAGACGCGACGCGTCCCCGTACCGGCCGTTTTCGTAGTGGATCATGGCCGTCTGGAAGAGGGCGTCGGCCTCGTAGGCGCTGCCGGGGTATTTCGCCCGCACCTGGCTGTAAAGGGCGAGCGCGGCGTCGTGGTCCTTCAGGAACGTGCTGTAGAGGGTCGCGGACATCATCAGGGCCTTCGGCCGATGATCGCCTGCCTTGTCCTGGTCGAGAACCTCCTGGTAGTCGGCGAGGGCTTCCAGGTATTCCCCCCGTTGGAAGTGCGCATCCGCCTCGCGCATCTTCCGCGCGGCATCGTCCGAGCCTGACGCGGGAACCGAATAGAACAGGTATGTGAAACTGAGCAGGATGATGACGACGTGCCTGCGGAAGATGCGGCACAGGACGGCGTCGGAAGGCGTGAGGATTGATCTTGTTTTTGTCTTGTTTCCCAGCTTCCTACCTTCTCAACTTCTTAACTTCTTTTTTCAGGGTGTCGGAGCAGGCTGTAAGCCGAGTTTTGTTCCCCCCCTCGGTCGCCCTCCGGGGGGCGATGATCATTACTCTGGGGCGGCAGTTGCCTGACGCCTCTAGCGACCGACCCGGGAGCTCGGGCGGGCCGCCCTCGAACGCTCCCCTATGTGGTCTTGCTCCGGATGGGGTTTGCCGAGCTTCCCCGGTCACCCGGGGAACTGGTGAGCTCTTACCTCACCTTTTCACCCTTGCCCCTCGACCGGCTCGGGGCGGTATGTTTTCTGTGGCACTTTCCCTGGGGTCGCCCCCGGTCGCCGTTAGCGACCATCCTGCCCTGTGGAGCTCGGACTTTCCTCGGGCCCGGAGAGGGGCCCGCGATCATCCCGCCTGCTCCGACACGGCTTATTTTCCGATGAGGCGACGAATTTTGCAATGATTATTTGGATTTGACGACGGAAGGAACCCGGGCGCATTCGATAACGGCGCGGCTGAAAGATCTTTATTTTCGCTCTTCGTAATTTCCGATCTTCCTACCTTCCGTTTTTCCCGAGTGCTTCGTCGATGGCCTCGTTGGCGAGAGCGTCGGCCAGGGCGTTTTCCCTGCGGGGGACATGGTCGACCTCCCAGGCGCCGAAGCGTGCGAGCAGGGATCTCACCTCCGTCATGAGGGGTTGCAGGGCAGGGTTCTTCACCCGGTAGACCCCTTGGATCTGCCGGACGAGAAGTTCGGAATCGAGGTAGACACGGAGCCTGTCGGGCTTGCGCGCCAGGGCTTCTTCGAGTCCCAGAATGAGAGCCCGGTACTCGGCGATGTTGTTCGTGCAGCGGCCCAGGTATTTCTTTGCCGTCGAGACAACCTGCCCGTCGGCGGTCATGAGAACAACGCCCGCCCCCCCTTGCCCGGGGTTGCCCCGGCAGGCGCCGTCGGTGAACAGCGTGAGGGTGTTATTCGCCATTGGCGCTTTCGTCCCAGTACAGAAGCCGGTTGCAGTTCGGACAGCAGTGGATCTGATCGGACCGCTGAAGCTCGTTGTACAACTGGGGCGGGAGGTTCATGTTGCAGCCGCAGCAGACCCCCTTCCGAACGGCCACGACGGCTACCCCGTTTCGCCGGACCTTGATCATCTCGTAGCGCCGTCGCAGGTCGGGTTCCAGGTCCCCGATCAGGGTGTCGAAACGGGCCTTCTGCTCCTGCAGGGCGCCGTCGAGGGAGGCCATTTCCGCCTCGATTTTCCGCCGTTCCGTCTCATATGTCGCGCGGACCGCCTCGAACTCCTTCTCGTGGGTCTTGAGGGCCCCTTTCCTTTCGTCGATTCGGTCATAGAGGAGGAGAATTTCTTCCTCGATTTTGCCGTTGGTCTTCTCGATCGTCTCGATTTCCGTGAGCATGGCCTGGTACTCTTTGTTGGTCTTGACCTCGTGGAGCCGCTCCCGCGCTTTTCGAAGCTTTTCCTGGCCCGCCTTGAGCTCCGATTCCTTTTCCCGGTGCAGTTTGCTCAGCCCCTCGAGGCCCGTTCGCTCTTCGTCGATCCGTTCCTTGCCGGAACGAAACGACTCATCGAGTTCCGCGGCTTTCTCGGGGAGGGTTTGCTTCTTCGTGTTCAGGGTTCGGACTTCCTGGTCGATCTTCTGGATCTCGATGAGGAGGGCAATCTGGTTTTTCAATCTCGATCTCCCGCGTTTACAGACGTGCGTCTGAAGTTTCGCACCGGCACGAATAAAAAAAATGCACCGGGTTCGGTGCATTGTCGAGGCGCGTCCCTCTGCCGGGCTTCGCTGCGCGTCCCGCGTGGCGTGAAGGATTCGTGACGGCTGTGTCCAAGGCTTCGTTCCGCTTTCTTCGGGGCCGGTCCGCTCGGGGTCCCGGTGAAATGGTGGGCCCACCTGGGTTCGAACCAGGGACCTACCGGTTATGAGCCGGTGGCTCTGCCAATTGAGCTATGGGCCCCGCAAGTCAAAATGATTATTGAAATCGTATGTTTAAAGCCACGCGGTGGATTTGTCAAGCTTTTATTTTGCAGCCGACTTCAACTCCCTGCGGCGCGACGGGTTCCTCAGGCTCTTGAGGACATTTTCCTCGATCTGGCGCGCCCGTTCGACGTTGACGTCGACGTCCTCGGTGACGGCCTCCTCGAGCATCAAATCCACCCGCTCGCCGATGCCGAACCGCATGCGCAGGACCTTCTCCTCCCTCGGGGTGAGGGTGGAGAGGATCTTGCGGGTCTGCTCCGCGAGGTCCATGCTGATGGCCGCCTCGGAGGGCGACATGATCTTCTTGTCCTCGATGAAATCGCCCAGGTGGCTGTCCTCCTCCTCGCCGATGGGCGTCTCGAGGGAGATGGGCTCCTTGGCGATCTTGAGCACCTTGCGCACCTTCTCGAGGGGGAACTCCATCTTGTCGGCGATCTCCTCGGGCGAGGGCTCGCGGCCGAGCTCCTGCACCAGGTACCGGGACGTGCGGATCAGCTTGTTGATCGTCTCGATCATGTGCACGGGGATCCGGATCGTCCGCGCCTGGTCGGCGATCGCGCGGGTGATGGCCTGGCGGATCCACCAGGTCGCGTAGGTGGAGAACTTGTAGCCCCGCTGGTACTCGAACTTGTCGACGGCCTTCATGAGGCCGATGTTTCCCTCCTGGATGAGGTCGAGGAACTGGAGACCCCGGTTCGTGTACTTCTTGGCGATGCTCACGACGAGCCGCAGGTTGGCCTCGACGAGCTTTCGCTTCGCCGAGCCGGCTTTCTTCTCCCCTGCCTCGATGACCCCCACGATTTTCCGGAGGTCAGCCGCGGACAGCCCCGTCTCCCCCTGGACTCGCTTGAGGGTCTTGCGGGCCTCCTTGAGGCGCTCCTCGTACTCCTTGAGCCGTGCGGCCGAGATGCGAAGCTCCTTCGTGATCTTGCGCTCGTCCTGCTTGCTCCTGCGCATCTGTGCGAACGTGCTCTCGAGGGACTTCAGGGGCAGCTTGGTCTTGAGCCGGATGAATCGGATCTCGTTCTCGGCGGCGTCGACCTCGGAGAGGTAATCCTTGAGCTTCGCGACCATCCGCTGGATGCGCTTCTTGCTCAGGTTGATCTCACGGCATGCCTTCACGATGTTCTTGTCGTTCCTGGCGATCTTGGCCTCCAGGTCCTTGCGGTCATCCTCGCCGAGGCCTTTCTCCCGCAGCTTTCGGCGGAGGGCTTCGTTGCGGCGATCGATTTCGGTGACCTTGTCGATGAGCTTGATCACCCGCTCGCTGTGGATCTCCTCCTCGACGAAGCCGTCCTCGTCCTCGATGTTGTCCACGATGCTCTTGACGCGCAACTCGCCCTGCTTGAGCTCTTTCCCCATCCCGACGATGTCCTTCACCGAGGCCAGCACGCTGAAGACGGCATCCGTGATCTCCCACTCGCCTTCCTCGATCTTCTTGGCGATCTCCACCTCCTCGTCGCGGTTCAGCAGCGACACGAGGCCCATCTCCCGGAGGTACATCTTCACCGGGTCCCCCGTCCGGGCCGTTCCGGGCAGCAGGGCCAGCAGCTCGTCCTCCTCTTCCTCCTTGGTCTCGGCCGCCTCATCGACCGTTTTCTTGAGGATGATCTTCTCCCCCTTGTCCGTGTCGATGATGTCGATGTTCTTCTCCCCGAAGAGCATGATGATCTCGTCGATCTGGTCCGATGAGACGATGTCCGAGGGAAGCATCTCGTTGACGTCGTCGTAGGTCAGGAACCCCTTTTCCTCGCCCAGCGAGATGAGTTTCTTGACCTCGTCGGACTGGATTTCCTTCGACAGGAGGGCCTCCCCCCGACGCGGATTATCTTTCGCGGTCTTTTTGCTCATGGCGCAGTCGTTCCTTTTCGTCTAGAAGGCGGTTGCACAGGTCCTCGTCGCCCGCTTCCTGCGCGCGCAGGAGCCGGATCCGCAGGTCCCGCTGCTTCTCCTTGTACCATCGTTGCCGGATCTTTCGTACCGTATCGTCAAAGATGCGGTCCCGAAGGGCCTCGTTCCGTGAGTCCTCGGCCAGGCTCATCTCGAGCAGCTTCTCCCGGACCGTCCTGTTTTCCACGAGCTCGATGAGATCGGCCAGCCGCACGGCCTTGGACCGGCGATGGCCCTCCACGATCGACTCCCCGAGGCTTTTCAGCGCGCCGCTCGTGAAGCACGCCAGAACGCCCTGCCGGTCGACTTCCGGGACTTTCCCCGGGTTCTCGATCATCATCCGGATAAGGCTCAGCTCCACGGGGTCGACGGGACCCGAGGCGTCTCTCGCCGGCGGGGCCTCCGGACGCCGCTGTGACGCCTCCAGGCGGCTTACCTCCTTCCGGACCAGGGACTCGTCGACACCGAGGCGCTCGGCGACTCGATGCATGAACTGGCCGCGCTCCACCTCGTCGGCGATTCCCGCGATGAAGGGCAGGGCCGCCTTCCATGCGTCCCTGCGTCCGTCGAGGTCGAGGCCCGTCCCGATGACCTCGTCGATGTAATAATCCACGAGGGCCCGGGCCCGTCGAATCTCCTCGAGGAACGCCTCCTTCCCGTGCCGGGTGACGAACTCGTCGGGGTCTTTCCCGTCGGGGAGCACCACCGCCCTGGCCTTCAGGCCCCTCTCGAGGAAGAGGGACATGCTGCGCTCCAGAGCGGCCCTGCCGCCCTGATCGGTGTCGAAGGTGAGGGCCACGGACCCGGTGTAGCGGCGGATCAGGTCGACCTGCTCCCGCGTGAGGGCCGTGCCGAGAGTCGCGACCACGTTCGACAGGCCCGCATTCCACAGGGCCAGCAGATCGAAGTACCCTTCGACGACGATCAGGGTGTCGTCCCTGCGAATGGCATTCTTCGCCCGCGCCAGCCCGTAAAGGTTCCTCCCCTTGGTGTAAACGGCCGACTCGGGCGAATTGAGGTATTTCGGTTCGCCCTCCCCGATGATCCTGCCCCCGAACGCCACGACGTGTCCGTTGATGTCCTCGATGGGGAACATCAGCCGCCCCCGGAAACGATCGTAGCCGTCCCCGTCGCCCCGGGGGACGAGCAAGCCCGCCTGTTCGGCGTGCTTGAGGGGAACCCGTTCCCTTTGCAGATGGTCCCGGAGGGCTCTCCAGCCCTCGGGCGCGTAGCCCAGACGAAACGTGTCGACGACGTCCTGCCGGATTCCCCTTTTCTCGAGATAGGCCCGCCCCCTGGAGCCCGCTGCCGTCCGCAGCGTTCTCGCGTAGAAGGCGGCGGCAATCTGGTTGACCCGGACCAGGCTCTCCCGGAGATCGCGGCGGGACTTTTCCTCCGCCGTGTATTCCCGGTCCGGAAGCACGATGCCCAGCTTTCCGGCCAGGTGCCGCACGGCCTCCGGAAACGTCATGTTGCTGATCTTCATGAGGAAGGAAAAGGCGTTTCCTCCCTCACCGCATCCGAAGCAGTGGTAGATCTGCTTCTCGGCGTTGACCGTGAACGAGGGGGTTTTCTCCTTGTGGAAGGGGCAGGAGCCGAGGTAGTTCCTCCCCGCCTTCTTCAGGGTGACGTACTCCGAGACCAGGTCGACGATGTTGATCCGGTTCCGGATTTCCTCGATCCGATCCTCGGGAATGTAACCCTTCAAGATTNGGCACCCTTNGTCAAGGCCTCATCCCTAATATAAGGAAGATCGGGAATGTGTAAAGGCTTGATCCGTCTTTTTTTTTTCGGCCTCGCAGGACCGAGCGGACGGTATGCCGGCACGGCACCCTGNCCGGGCGGCGACGGTCCCCGGTCGCTCAGCCCGCGAGCTTCGCCTTGACCGTGTCGCTCACCAGCTTGCCGTCGGCCTTGCCGGCCACGCGGGGCATGAGGACCTTCATGACCTTCCCCATGTCCCGGGGACCCGCGGCGCCGGATTCGGCGATGGCCTTGACGACCTCCGCCTCGACCTCTTCCGGGGTCATCTGCTGGGGCATGAAGGCCTGGATGACCTTCATCTCGTACTCTTCCTTTTCGACCAGGTCCTGGCGGTTTCCGGCCTTGAACTGCTCGATGGAGTCCCGGCGCTGCTTGACGAGGGAACCCAGCACCTGCAGGATCTCCTCTTCCTTGAGGTCGCGCTTGGCGTCGATTTCCTTGTTGTGCAGCGAGGTCTTGATCATCCGGATCGCCCCCAGCTTGATCGAATCCTTTGCCTTTGCCGCTGCAACCATCTCGCTGTTGATCTTTTCTTTCAGACTCATGGAACCCCCCATCGTTCGGTTGGTTTCGGTCAGGAATCCGCCGCAGGGGCGGGAAAGTGAGAAGCTAGCAGGGCCCCGGCCGCGATGGCCGAGGCAGGTTTGAGCTTCGAAATTCACTTTTCTATAGGATAACCGAATAATTTGTCAATGAAATTTTCAGAAAAGGAAAGGGCCCGGATCGGTGACCCGGGCCCACAGGAAATGCAGGTTCAACGAGGGTTACTTGTCTTCCTCGTCGTCATAGAGGTCGTCCTTGGGGGCTTCCGCACCGGCGGGCACCTCCGCCTCGAGGGAACGGCTGATGCCGCGGGCCAGCAGGGCGGAGATCCCGAACAGCAGGATCACGGACGCGATGATGATGATGACGATCGTCGACGTCCACCCCTTGACTTCCCTGTTGATCTTCTCGGCGGTGGCTGCCGCCATCTCCTGGAACTTGCCGATGTCGACACCCAACCCGATCCAGCCGAAGCCTGCCGGTTCGGGATACGATTTGCCGAAGAACTTGATGGGCGCATAGGCGACGAACTTCTCGCGGCCCGCGAACTTGTAGCTCTTCAGCCCGGCCTTGCCCGCCGCCGCTTCCTTCGCGACCCACGCGAGTCCGGGGTCCATGAAGTCGAGCTGGTGGAGGTTCAGCACTTCCTTGCCCTCTTTCGTCAGGGCCTCGGCGGTGTCCTTGGTCAACGGCTGCACGGCTGTCCCGTCTGGGTTCAGGCCTGCGATGTGGTAGTCATTGGGGTGCGAGATGATGAAGCCCCTGTTGTCCACCATGTAGGCATAGTTGCCCGTCGAGGCATCGGCCTCGAAAACATATTCCGCCTGCGTCGGCACCACGTGGTCCGTGAATGCCGCCAGGTGACGGTAGTCGAGACTCAGCACCACGACGCCGGAGAGACCACCCTTGTCGAATATCGGGGTGGCGAAACGAACGACACCCGAAAACCTCTTCCCCTTTTCGAACTCCTGCTTCGTCACGTACCAGCCGGTCACGCGGGACACGTAGACCTCGCCCTTGCCGAGCCCGACGGCCTTCGAAAAGTAGTCCTCGGACTTGTAGGTCGTGCCGCCAGGGGCTGCCACGTTTCTCAGCTGGTTCTTTCCCGCCACCGCACCGTTGACGATACGGATGATCTCGTTGCCGGACCGGTCGATCAGGGACATCTCGGAGTAGAGCGGCGCGGCAACCTTCTGGATCTTGCCGTCCTTGTCTTTGACCCAGAGGCTCCGTTTCTTCTGATCCACAAAGGCCTTGAACGCAGCCTCCGAACCCGGGAGGATGGAAGCGACGAGGACGTCGTTCTCCCTCTCCCGGAGGAAATTGGCCACTTCCTCCGCCATGTTGATCGCCCGAATCTTGATCTCTTCCTGGGTTTTCAGGTCCAGAACGGTGGTGGCTCGCTCTCTCGCGGTATCTCCGACCTTGAAGATGCCGTTGGCAATCAGGAAAGCCATGAGAGACAGGGGAATGACGATAAGCAGGAAGAATATCCTTCCGATGGAGAAGAACTGCTTATCTTTCTTAGTCTCTGCCATTATCTTTTCCCCCTATTCTGTTGGATTTTTTCGTAGCGGATCTTACTTCAGGATCATCGCCGCGTAGGGGTTCGCATAGAGAATGACAAGACCGATAACCAGTGCGTAGATAACGCAGGACTCGGCCATGGCCATGCCGACGAGCATGGTCGTCATGATCTTGCCCTGCACGCCGGGGTTGCGGCCGACCGCCATACAGGCGCCGTTGGCCGCGTTGCCGATGCCCGCGCCCGCGCCGATGGCACCGAGACCCACGCCGATACCGGCGGCCAGCATGGCGCCGACAGCAAAGAACACCTTGTTATAGGCATCCCCGGAGGGAAGAGCCTCCGCCGCGAATACCGCCGGGGCGGACACCAGAAGGGTGAACAGTGCTGAACAAACGGTTAACAACGTCTTCTTGAACATAACCTCTTTCTCCTTTCATCTTATATTGATGCTGGTAATTTTGTCCCCTGAGTAGCACAACCGGCTCTCGAGTAAAAGGGAAATCTGCCCAAAACGGCGAAAGAGTTTGCAACCGATATGCCATGGTGTCGGCGGGAGGGCATTTTCCTGCAACCGGCGAAGATGACGCCGTATTTTTCGATCCGACGCGCCGACCGGAGCCCCTTCCCGGCATCGCGCGTTTAACGTTTCTTTCAATCCCGGGTCGCAATTGAACGATTCGTGGAATGAGAGCAGGCATCAGGCATAAGGCTCATGCCTGACGGCAAGATCGGTGGCACAAGATGATTTCTACCTTCTTGTTGCCTTCAGCCATATGCCCTAAGCCATTAGCCATTTTTCATATTTCTATTGAAATATTCCGCCCGGAAAGCTAGTATCGGGCGACTGCGGATCCGGCGGGGAAGTTTGCCGCGGAGGCACGGCATCCCGGCCGGAGAGGTCTTCAGAGGGAGGGAGGGCGGTAATGCAGGAGCTGTTAACGGCCGTCACGTATGTCGTCGCCTGGCTGGTCCTGGAAAAGGTGATCGGCATCGAGAGCGGTCTCGTCAAACTGATCATCTCGTTGGGGCTGGCCATCGCCGTCTACGCGGCCTGCTGGTACGAGGAGAAAAGGAGAAAGAAGGCCGGACAAGAGGAAGACGAATCGTGACGGTGTCCCGGACCGACAAGAAGAAGCCCGTCCGCCCGGCCAAGAACCGGACGGGACTCTCCATCGAGAGCATCCTCGAGGGGTCTCCCATCCCCACCTTTGTCATCGACCGCAACCACAAGATCATCCTCTGGAACAAGGCCTGCGCGGAGCTGACGGGCTATCACGCCCGGAGCATGATCGGCACGGGCGATCACTACAAGCCCCTCTATCCCGAACGCCGTCCCCTCATCGCCGACCTCATCGTGGACCAGAACATCGAGGCGCTCGAGCGGTACTACCGCGGCAAGCAGGTCCGGAAATCGTCCGTGATCGAGGGGGCCTACGAGGCGACGGATTTCTTCGAGAACCTGGGCGGAAAGCCCCGCCACCTCTACTTCCTGGCCGCGCCCGTGTACGACGACGAGGGGGAGGTCATCGCCGCGATCGAAACGCTCCAGGACGTCACCCGCGAGCGGGAGATGGCGCGCACCCTCCGGGAGAACGCCGAGACGCTCCGCCGGGAGCTCGACGAGAACATCCGCCTGCGCAAGACGATCGAGGGGATCATCGAGGGCTCGCCCATCCCGACCTTCGTCATCGACCGCAATCACCGGATCATCCTCTGGAACCGGGCCTTCACGGAGATGAGCGGGTACGAAGGCCACCGGATGATCGGGACGAAGAAGCAGTGGATGCCCTTCTACCCCGAGAAGCGGCCCGTCATCGCCGACCTGATCGTGGACGGCGACACCGAGGGTCTCGAGGCGTTCTACGGCAAGAAGAAGGTCCAGAAGTCCTCGGTGATCGAGGGGGCCTACGAGGCGACGGACTTCTACGAGAACCTCGGCGGCCGCAGCCGCCACCTCTACTTCCTGGCCGCCCCGATCCGAAACGACAAGGGCGAGATCATCGCGGCCGTGGAGACGCTGCAGGACGTAACCCGCGAGCGGGAGCTGGAGCGCTCCCTCAAGGAGCATGCCGAGACGCTCAAGCGGGAACTCGAGGCCAACATCCGTCTGCGCAAGACGATCGAGGGGATCAGCGAGGGTTCGCCCATCCCGACCTTCGTCATCGACCGCAGCCACCGGATCATCCTCTGGAACCGGGCCATGACGCTTCTGAGCGGGATCGAGGGGAGCAGGATGCTCGGGACGGACGGCCAGTGGATGCCCTTCTACCCGGAGAAGCGGCCCGTCATCGCCGACCTGATCGTGGAGGGAGACCTGGAGGGCCTCGAGAAGTTCTACGGCAAGAAGAAGGTCCAGAAGTCCTCGGTCATCGAGGGGGCCTACGAGGCGACGGACTTCTACGAGAACCTCGGCGGGAAGCGTCGGTACCTGTACTTCCTGGCCGCCCCGATCCTGGACGAGCGGGGCGAGGTGATCGCGGCGATCGAAACCCTCCAGGACGTCACCCGCGAGCGCGAGATGGAACTGAGCCTGAAGGAGTACGCCGAGACGATGAAGAACGAGCTGGAGGAGAACATCTACCTCCGGAAGAACATGGAGGAGCTCTTCAACTTCCACCAGTCCGTTCTCGACGCCTCGCCGGACCTGATCCTCGTCCTCGATGCCGACGGGACCCTTCGCTACATGAGCCGCGACATCGACCCGGAGAGGGGGCTCACGGCCGAGAAACTCAAGGGGAAGCACTTTTCGGAATTCGTGGCCCCGGGGCGGAGGGAATTCCTGGAGGAGCGCTGGGCCGAGATCCGCAGGGGCGTCTTCACGCCCTTCGAGATCGAGGTGGCCGAGAGGGACGGGACGAAGCGCAGCCTGCTGCTGACGGCCCGCCCCATCAAGGGCACGGACCGCCTGCTCGTGCTGCAGCGAGACATCACGGAGTTCAAGGAACTCGAGAACCGGTACTACGAGAGCCAGAAGCTCGTCGCCGTGGGGCAGCTCTCGGCCGGCATCGCCCACGAGGTGCGGAACCCCCTGTCCTCGATCAAGATGAGCCTCCAGATTCTCGAGAAGCGGATGAACCCCGAGGGCAACGACCTCAAGCGCTTCCACATCGCCCGCAAGGAGGTCGAGCACCTCGAGAAGCTCGTGAGCGACATCCTCGTTTTCGCGCGCCCGACGGAACCGGACCTGCACCTGGCGGACCTGAACATGTGCGTCGAGGCATCGCTCGCCATGGCGGAGCGGGAGGTGTCGGACAAGAAGATCCAGGTCCGCATGCAGTTCGACGACCGGATGCCGCCGGTGCCCTTCGACTCGGCCATGCTCCAGCAGGCGTTCCTGAACCTGCACCTCAACGCCGTCGACGCGATGGCCGAGGGGGGCACCCTGACGATCCGGACGCGCTGCGAGGCGGAACGGCGCCGGGCCGTTGTGGAGATCGAGGACGACGGGGCCGGGATCGCCGAGGAGTCCCTGCCGCATCTGTTCAACCCCTTTTTTACGACCAAGAAGTACGGCACGGGGCTCGGCCTGTCGCAGGTCAAAAAGATCATCGACCTGCACCGGGGGTCGATCGAGATCCTTTCGCGCAGGGACGAGGGGACGCGCGTGATCATCACGCTGCCGCTCCCGTGATCCGGGGGAAGGAGGGAGACGGTTCGGCATGGCCAAGATACTCGTGATCGACGACGACCGCTCCATCTGCGAATCGCTCGAGCTCTACCTTTCGGAGGAAGGCTACGAGGTCCACACCGCCGTGACGGGGACCGACGGGCTCAACAAGTTCGTCCAGGTCCAGCCCGACCTCGTCATCCTCGACATCCGCCTGCCCGACATCGACGGCTTCACCGTCCTCGAGGAGCTGCGGGAGGACGAGGAGGACGTGAAGGTCATCATGATCACGGCCTTCCACGACATGGACACCACGATCCGGGCCATGAAGGCCGGCGCGTTCGACTACATCCACAAGCCGATCAACATCGACGAGCTGGAGGTCTCGCTGCAGAAGGCCCTGAAGACCCTCGAGACGGAGAAGAAGATCGGCGGGCTGCTCACGGAGTCTTCGCGCGACTACAAGGTGGGGGACATCATCGGCTCCACCCGGGCCATGCGGGACATCTTCAAGACCATCGGCGTCGTCTCCCAGAGCCGCGCCACGGTCCTGATCCAGGGGGAGAGCGGGACGGGCAAGGAGCTCATCGCCAAGGTGATCCACAACAACACGGCCCGGAACGAACCCTACATCGCCGTGAACTGCTCGGCCATCGTGGAGACGCTGCTCGAGTCGGAACTCTTCGGCCACGAGAAGGGCTCCTTCACGGGGGCGATCGGCCGGAAGCTGGGCAAGTTCGAGCTGGCGGGCAACGGGACGGTCTTCCTCGACGAGATCAGCGAGATGTCCGTCAACCTCCAGGCGAAGCTTCTGCGGGTCCTGCAGGAGATGGAGTTCGAGCGTGTCGGGGGCAAGGAGCGCGTCAAGGTCCGCGCCCGCATCATCGCCGCCACGAACCGCGACCTCAAGACCCTCGTCAAGGAGGGCAGGTTCCGCGACGACCTCTACTACCGTCTCAACATCGTGACGATCACCCTGCCGCCGCTCCGGGAGAGACGGGAGGATCTCCCGCTCCTCGTCGACTTCCTCATCAAGAAGATCAACAAGGACCTACACAAGAACATCGCCGGCGTCTCCCAGGAGATGATGGACGTGTTCATGCAGTACCGATGGCCCGGGAACATCCGGGAGCTGGAGAACCTCCTGGTGCGGGCCGCCGTGATCGTCCGGGGCCAGATCCTGGGGAAAGTGGACTTTCCCGACCTGCTGGGAGGGGCGCAGGCCGATGCGGCGGGCGGCGAGGGGGCGGAGGCGAAGCCCGGCATGGACGCCTCGGGGCGCCTTCTGACGCTCGACGAGGTGGAGGAGCGCCACATCCGCTTCGTCATCTCGAAGATCGGCCGCAACAAGGGCGAGATCTGCGAGGCCCTCGGCATCTCCCGGCCCACGCTGGAGCGCAAGCTGGAGAAGTACGGGATCACGTTCGAATAAAATAGCATAAGGCGTAAGGCTTAGGGCATGAGGACATGATACAAAACGTTTTCGTTCCTTGTCGCCTTAAGCCTTAAGCCCCTAGCCCTGAGCCAACTCGTGAAAATCACCTCCGCCGAATTCATCAAGAGCGCCGTGAAGCCCGACCAGTACCCGAAGACGGGTCTGCCCGAGGTCGCCTTCGCCGGGCGCTCCAACGTGGGGAAGTCCTCCCTGATCAACGCCCTTCTCGGCCGGAAGAAGCTCGCCCAGACAAGCGCCACGCCGGGCAAGACGCGTCTCGTGAATTTTTTCTCCGTCAACGGAAGGCTCTGTTTCGTCGATCTCCCCGGGTACGGCTACGCCCGGGTTTCCCGCACCGAGAGGGAGAGCTGGGGCCCCATGGTCGAAACCTACCTCCGCGAAAGCGCCCGGCTGTGCCTGGTGATCTCCATTCTCGACGTCCGCCACGACCCGACCGATCAGGACCGCGGACTGATCGAGTGGCTCCGCCACTACGGGCGCAGGCACCTCATCGTCCTGACGAAGTCGGACAAGCTCTCCCGCGGGGAAGCCCTCACACGCCGGCGCCGGATCGCCTCGCTGCTGGAACTCGGCGAGGGCGAGCCCCCCCTCCTGTTTTCGGCCCAGACGGGGGAGGGGAAGGGCGACATCTGGAAGGCAATTCAGCAGGCTCTCCTCGAAAAGGCGTGAACGGCGCCGGGCGCTGCGGCTGCGCGGAGGACGCCTCCCCCGTCCCCGTCATCCCCTTGGTTTCTCCCCGTTCGGTGATTAGATTAGGGCAGGGAAAAAGGCGGCTATCCGGCCCCCGACGGTACCAACGGACCGGCCCTCCTGTAACGCGCGCCGCGGATGCGGGATTCTGTATTGAGCCATGAATCCGCGGGGTTGAAAGAAGTGCGCACCCGGCGGAACCCCCGGGCCCGCGGAGCTTTCCGGTGCAGCGGCGGTCCGCGTCACAACGGGTCGAAGAATTTGCCGGATCCCCGTCGAATACACCTTGACAGGGGGGTGGTTTTTTGTTACGGAGCTTGCGGTTTGACGGATGCAGCTCTGTGAAATAGAACGGATCAAATTTGACTCAAAGACCGAGGTGGTAACGTGTCGGAACATAAGCAGAATGGAAAAGTCGGCGCCGTTATGGTGGTGGGATCCGGGATCGCCGGGATCCAGGCCGCCCTGGACCTTGCCAATTCCGGGATGAAGGTCTACATGGTCGAAAACGGGATCAGCATCGGCGGGGTCATGGCCCAGCTCGACAAGACGTTCCCCACCAACGACTGCTCGGCCTGCATCCTCTCCCCCAAGCTCGTCGAGGTGGGCAGGCACCCCAACGTGGAGATCCTGACCCGGCGGACGGTGGAATCCGTCGAAGGCGAGGCCGGCCGCTTCACCGTCAAGCTCACGAAGGCCCCCCGGTACGTCGATCTCTCCAAGTGCACGGGCTGCGGGGACTGCGCGGCCGTCTGCCCCATCACGGTCAAATCGGACTTCAACGAAAACCTCAACGACCGCAAGGCCACCTACCGGCACTTCCCCCAGGCCATCCCGAGCGGGTACGCCATCGACAAGCTCGGCACGTCGCCCTGCAAGGCCGCCTGCCCGACCCACATCAGCGTCCAGGGCTACGTGGCCCTCATCGCCGTCGGCAAGTACAAGGAAGCCCTCAAGCTCATCAAGCAGGAAAACCCCTTCCCGAGCGTGTGCGGCCGCGTCTGCAACCACCCCTGCGAAGAGGCCTGCATGCGGGGCAAGGTCGAGCAGCCCATCGACATCATGCACCTCAAGAGATTCGTGGCCGACCTGGACCTCAACGACGCCACGAAGTACGTCCCCGAGATCAAGGAGAAGAAGGGCAAGAAGGTCGCCGTCGTCGGCGCCGGCCCCGCGGGACTCACCTGCGCCTACTACCTGACGATCGAGGGCTACGACGTCACCGTCTACGAGAAGGCCCC
>Ga0067045_1029622_pt1 | contig 19298 bp, 13 predicted proteins | sample TerdegcTABiofilm_FD_59184 | JGI IMG/M metagenome (GOLD analysis project Ga0067045, IMG submission 59184) | Combined Assembly of (Gp0054472, Gp0054536) Wastewater bioreactor microbial communities from Singapore -Terephthalate degrading... | reverse complement strand
CGTCGCCAACCCCGCCGCCCCCACCGAGGTCGGCGCCTACGACACGCGATGGTGGGCCGAGGGCGTGGCGGTAGCCGGGAACTACGCCTACGTCGCCGCTGCGGGCAGCGGTCTGCACATCGTCAACGTCGCCAACCCCGCCCGGCCCACCACGGTTCGCGTCTACGACACGCCAGGGTCTGCCTATGGCGTGGCGGTAGCCGGGAACTACGCCTACGTCGCCGATGCTTGGATGGGCCTGCGCATCGTCAACGTCGCCAACCCCGCCGCCCCCACCGAGGTCGGCGCCTACGACACGCCAGGGTATGCCTATGGCGTGGCCGTAGCCGGGAACTACGCTTACGTCGCGGACGACGACAAGGGCTTGCGCATCGTCAACGTCGCCAACCCCGCCGCCCCCGCTGAGGTCGGCGCCTACGACACGCCAGGGTCGGCCGAAAGCGTGGCGGTCGTCGGCTCCTACGCCTACGTCGCCGACTATGGCAGCGGCCTGCGCATCGTCAACGTCGCCAACCCCGCCGCCCCCACCGACGTCGGCGCCTACGACACGCCAGGGTATGCCGTTGGCGTGGCAGTCATCGGCTCCTACGCCTACGTCGCCGATGGGGAGGGAGGTTTGGTCATCCTGCGCTTCACCGGCGAGGCAACGCCGACACCAACATCCACTCCAACGCCAACGCCCACGCCAACCCACACATTCACACCCACGCCAACACCCACGCCAACCCACACGTTCACACCCACGCCGACACCCACGCCCACCCACACGTTCACACCCACGCCGACACCCACCGAGACCCCGACGCCGACGGCTACCTGCACTCCAGAAAAGAGAATCCGGCTGCCGGTGGTGTTCCACAACGCCGCACGGTAGCGGTGGGGGGCGCACCGCGCAGGGGCGACTCGCGTGTCGCCCCAACGCGCTGCGCCCTTTCGCGCAGGTGCGACGCACTTCGGAAGTGCGTCGCACCTCGGCCGCCAACACAAGGCGGAACCGAATCCCACCCGCGCGGCGGAGAGGGGGAGCGAGGGCGTGAGGTCGGCCTGCCCACGCGGGCCAAGACCCCAAGGGTCTCGGAGACCCTTGGGGTCTTCAACGCCAGCCCGCGCTCCCGCGTCGTACATAATGCCCTTCGTGTGGATTCGTGGATGCCGCCGGCCCCGCGGGGCTTCGCACCTCACCCACCGCCTTCGGCCGCCCCCTCTCCGCCCGCAGGGGAGCGAGGGAGTGAGGTCGGCCTGCCCACGCGGGCCAAGACCCCAAGGGTCTCGGAGACCCTTGGGGTCTTCAATGCCAGCCCGCGCTCCCGTGTGGTGCATAATGCCCTTCGTGTGGATTCGTATGATTCGCGGATGCCGCCGGCCCGCGCCGCCATTTCGGCCCCTGGCCCACCTGTGGTAAAATCCCTCACGGCGTCCCCGACGGGGCGCGCGGACCGACAGAACATCGCAGATTCCAGGCGAGGTGCATGATCATGAGAATTGCCATCATCGGCGGCGGACTCACGGGGATGAGCGCCGCGCACCAATTAGCGAAGGCCGGCCATGCGTGCACGCTGTACGAACGCGACGATTCGCTCGGCGGGCTGGCCGGCTCCTTCCGAGTCAACGGCGCGTATCTGGAGAAGTTCTACCATCACCTGTTCACCAGCGACAGGGCAATGGTGCGCCTCATTGAGGATTTGGGGCTTGGCGGCGACCTGGTGTGGAACCCCACCGTTACCAGCACCTGGTACGTGAACCGCATCTTCCGCCTGGCCACGCCCCTGGACGTGATCCGCTTCAAGCCGTTGAGCCTGTTCAATCGGCTGCGGCTCGGGTCCCTGGCCATCATCCCGCGATTTGTCCGCGACTGGCGAAAACTGGAAGAGATCACCGCCAAGGAGTGGCTCATCAAGTGGGGCGGGCGGCAGGTGTACGAGGTCGTCTGGTATCCCCTCCTGCGCAACAAGTTCGGGGCCTACGCCGACGAGGTGGCCGCCGTCTGGTTCTGGAACAAACTGAAACTGCGCGGGGGCTCGCGCGGCAAAGGCCAGGCGGAGCACCTGGGCTACCTGGTCGGCGGGTTCGGGCGCGCCATTGAGGCCTTTGAGGCGCGGCTGCGGAGCCTGGGCGTGGACATCCGCCTGTCGTCGCCGGTGGAGCGCGTGGTGATTGAGAACGGCCGCGCCACGGGCGTCGTGTCCAACGGGCGGCGCGAGGAGTTTGACCTGGTGCTGGCGACGACCGCGCCCGAAATCCTGCTCCACATGGCCCCCGACCTGCCCCAGGAGTACCGCGAGCGCCTCGCCCGCATCAAGTACCTGGCCAACGCCTGCCTCATCATGAAACTGAAGCGGAGCCTCTCCACCACCTACTGGCTCAACATCAACGACCCGAACATCCCCTTCGTCGCCGTGGTGGAGCACACCAACATGCAGCGCCCCAACGAGTACGGCGGGCATCACCTGGCCTACGTGTCGCGCTACATGGACCCGAACGACCCCTTCTTCGCCATGTCGGCCGAAGAACTGTTCCAGGCGTACCTGCCGCACCTGCGCACCGTCTTTCCGGAGTTCTCGCCCGACTGGGTGGAGGCCCTCTACGCCTGGCGCGAACGCTACACGCAGCCCGTGGTGGGCCTGCACTACTCGCAGATACGCCCGCCGTTCCGCACGCCGGTCCAGGGGCTATGGCTGTGCTGCATGGCGCAGATTTACCCCGAGGACCGCGGGATGAACTACGCGGTGGCCTACGGCGAGAAGGTCGCCGCCGAGATTTTGGAGTCGGGCGGCGCGTAGGCGAAGCGGATCGCCGCCTGCGGTGTTGTGCCTATTGGCGAGGCGGACAGCCGCGGGCGGGTTTGGCCCTGCGGCCGCGGAGTGCTACAATACGCGGGAGACCGTCGGGCGTGGCATCCCGGCGCTGGTGCGCCTGCCCGCCTTCGCGAGCACAATCTCACCACCAGGAGGCAACCGATGTCTAGCCATCAACTGCGTGTGGAGCCGGTCCGAACCCCCAGGCAACTCAAGCAATTTGTGGATTTTCCCTATCATCTGTACCGCAACGACCCCTATTGGGTCCCGCCCTTGCGCATGGACCGCAAGGCCATGTTTGACCGCGAGAAGTTCCCCTTCTACGAGCACGCGGATGTGGAACTGTTCCTGGCGCTGCGCGGCGACGAACCCGTGGGCACCATCACGGCGCACATCAACCATATCCACAATCAGTTCCACAACGAGAAGACCGGCTTCTTCGGCTTCTTTGAGTGCATAGAGGACTACGAGGTGGCCGAGGCGCTTCTCAATGCCGCCGCCGACTGGGTGCGGGCGCGCGGCATGGACGTCCTGCGAGGCCCCATGAACTTCTCCACCAACGAGGAGTGCGGGCTTCTGGTGGATGGGTTTGATTCCAGCCCCGTCGCCCTGATGACGTACAACCCGCCCTACTACGTCCAGTTCATGGAGCGCGCCGGCTTCGTCAAGGCGCAGGATTTGTACGCCTACTGGCTGGACACCGACGAGGTCGTGAGCAAGGACGGCGTCGTCCGCAACGAGAAACTGGCGCGGGTGGTGGAGAAGGTACGCACCCGCTCGCGCATCGTCGTGCGCAAGATCAACCTGAAGGACTTTGACAACGAGGTGGAGCGCATCAAGAAGGTGTACAACTCCGCATGGGAAAAGAACTGGGGGTTCGTCCCCATGACCGACGCGGAGTTTGACCACCTGGCCGAAAACCTCAGGTCGGTGATTGACCCCAACCTGGTGCTCATCGCCGAGATAGATGGGGAGCCGGTGGGGTTCTCCCTCACGCTGCCCGACATCAACCAGGCGCTGAAGGGCACCGGCGGCAGGCTGATTCCGGCGCTGGTGCGGCTGCTGTGGTACAAGATGTTCAAGAAGTTCACCATCTGCCGCGTGTTCGCCATGGGCGTTGTGGAGCAGCACCGCATGAAGGGCATTTCGGCGCTGTTCTACTACGACACGGCCATCAACGCCGCGCCGCGCGGCTACGCCCACGCGGAGATGTCGTGGATTCTGGAGAGCAACCTGATGATGAACCGCGACATCCAGTTCATGGGCGGCAGGGTGTACAAGACGTACCGCATCTACGACAAACCGCTCCGCTAGAGACCCCAAAGGTCTTGGAGACCTTTGGGGTCTATTTCCCATTCGCGTGGATTCGCGGTTCCAACAGCCCCGGGGGCGGGCATAGAACCCAGCCCTACGCGCTTGCGAGACTCTCACCGTAGAGACCGCCGAGAACGCGGAGATTTCAGGGTAAATCTCTGTGGTCTCCGCTTGCTCCGCGGTGAATCCGAGTTCGTAGGACGGCTTTCCATAGCCGCCGGGGTCTATTTCCTATTCGCGTGGATTCGCGTTATTCGCGGTTCCGACTCCACCGGATTGCTTCGCTGCGCTCGCGACGGCGCAGGTCGTCCGCCATCATCCCGCACTCGCCCATTCGCCAAAATCGCCGCTTTGCGTATAATCGCCTCTCGTGCACGGCACGAGTTTGAGAGATGAGGTATTCTGAAACCATCCATGGATGAACGGTTATCGTTGCATGACTTGCTAGACGATTTGCGCGACGGGCGCATAGACGACGAGGACATCCCCGCCGTCCTGCGATGCTTCGCCGACGGCTTCCTGCTGGAGGCCGATGAGGACATAGAGAATCTCGTATTGCACGCGTCGCCCGAGGTGCGGGCGGCCGCCGTGGAGGTGCTGGCCCTGCGCTGGCGCATCGCCGACTACCGCCCCCTGTGCGAGTACGTTCTGCGCTACGACGCGAACCCCAACGTCAGGGCCACGGCGGCGCGGGGGCTGGGCGCGATTCTGGCGCGCACCCGCGACAAGGGGGCCTTGCGCCAGTTGCTGGAAACCCTGCGCGACACCGAGGAAGACCGCATCGTGCGCTACGCGGCCTACGCGGCAGCGCTGGAGGTCATCGGGGCCGTCCCCATCGGCGGCTACAAAGAGCGGTTCAACCTCCGCCGCGACGTGGACTGGCGATTGGTCAACGACCTGCTCGCCGAGAGCGGCGAGGTGTTGCGGTGCCTGCGCTGCGGCGCGCCCCTGATCCGCCCCGGCGACGGCCCGGCCTGGTGCCTGGACTGCACCGTAGAGGTCATGGAGTTGAGCCGCGCCACCGCCGACAGCGGGGACAGCCCGCTGCTGGGCCGGGACTAGGCCGCGCATCGCCCGCAAGGGGCGCACTCCGACGATCATGGAACAGCACCCGCCATCCACGCGGTACACGGAACTCCAGGGCGCGCTGCTGAAGTGGGCCGCCGACCACCTGCGCCCGCTCCCCTGGCGCACCACCCCGCGCGACGCGTACCGCGTGTGGATCTCCGAGGTCATGCTCCAGCAGACGCGGGTGGAAACGGTGGTGCCCTACTTTGAGCGGTGGATGCAGAGATTCCCCGACGTCCAGGCGCTGGCGCACGCGCCGCTGGACGACGTGCTCAAGGCATGGGAGGGGCTGGGCTACTACGCGCGGGCGCGCCATCTGCACGCGGCGGCGCAACAGATTGTGGCCGCGCACGGGGGCCAGGTGCCCGCCGACGCCGAGGCGCTGCGTCGTCTCCCGGGCGTGGGACGCTACACCGCAGGCGCAATCCTGAGCATTGCCTTCGGCCGCGATGAGCCGGCGCTGGACGGCAACATCCGCCGCGTGTTGAGCCGCGCCTTCGCCGTGGCCGAACCCAGCCGCGCCCGGCTGGATGCGGCCCTGTGGCGACTGGCGCGGGCGCTTTTGCCATCCGGCCGAGCCGGCGCCTTCAACGAGGCGCTCATGGAACTGGGCGCAACGGTCTGCACGCCCCGCAGCCCCCTGTGTGCGCAATGCCCGTGGGCGTTCGCCTGCGCGGCCTTCGCCACGGGCCAGCAGGCGCTTTTCCCCCACCGCCCCGCGCGCAAGCAGACTCCCCACTACGACGTTACCGCCGCCGTCATCTGGCGCGAGCCTGGGGTCTTCCTCATCGCCCAGCGCAACGCCGAGGGGCTGCTGGGCGGACTGTGGGAGTTCCCCGGCGGCAAGGTGGAGCCGGGCGAGTCGCTGGAAGACTGCCTGCGCCGCGAGATTCTGGAGGAACTCGGAGTCCGAATCCGCGTCGGCGAGCGGCTGACGGTGGTCAGGCACGCCTATAGCCACTTCCGCATCACGCTGCACGCCTTCCACGCATGGATGGAGGACGGCGAACCCGAACCCCGGGCCATCGGCTGCGCGGCGTGGCGGTGGATACGGTTGGACGAGGCGGCGTCGCTGGCGTTCTCGGCGGCCGACCTGCGCATCCTGGACGCGCTGCGGGCCGAATCGCAAGCGGGCGGCCCGCGCTAGGCGCTACCGGGCCAGAAGTCGCCCGTACAGCGCCACGACGCGCTCCACCATCCGCTCGGCGGTGAACTCGGCCAGCACCCGCGCGCGGCCTCGCGCTCCCATCTCCCGCCGCAGCGCCGCGTCGGCGATGAGGCGATTGCAGGCATCGGCCAGGGCGTCGGGATCGCGCGGCGGCACCACCAGGCCCGTCTCGCCGTGCCGATTGACGTAGGACGTGCCCGTGCCCAATTCGGTGCAGATGACCGGCCGCGCCGACGCCATCGCCTCCAACTGCACCAGGCCGTAGGCCTCTGACCGCTCGGAAGCGGGCAACACGAACACGTCGCAGGCCTGATAGTAGGCCGGCAAGTCCTCATCCGACACATCGCCCGCGAACACCACCCTGTCGGCCACGCCCACCTCGTGCGCCAGTTGCCGCCAGGCCGCCTCCATGGGGCCGGTGCCCACCACCAGGAGCGTGGCCGGAATGCGCGGCATCGCCCGGATGAGCCAGTCCAGCCCTTTGTAGTACCGCAGTCGCCCCACAAAGAGCAGCAGCGGCGCGCCGTACCGGGCGCGGATTTCGCGGGCCGCGGGCGACTCGCGCAGGAACGGCGTCGCGTCTATGCCCAACGGGATGACCTCCACTTTGTCGCGCAGGCGGTTGAGGTACGGCGACGACTCCACGTAGTTGGGCGTGCTGGCGATGAGGCAATCGGCGCGCCGCAGCACCTGCCACAGCACGGGGCGATAGAGGCGCAGCCAGCCCTTCTGCCGCACCACGTCGGACTGATAGGAGATAACGGTGCGCGCCGCGCGCCCCACGAGGAGATTCGCCACCTCGCCCACCGGATACGGGAATTGCAGGTGCACGATGTCCGGCCGCAGGCGGCGCAGCCAGACGAACAGCATCGCGCTGATGGGCGTGGACGCTACCGTGGCCAGGCGCGCCGCCCGAATCAGCCGCACCCCGTTGAGGCTCACCTGCTCCGTCCGGCGGGTGCGGCTCGTAACCAGCACCGTAACGTCCAGCCCCATCGCCGCCTGGCGTTCGGCCAGCAGTCGCACGTGATTCTCAATCCCGCCGACCACGGGGAAGTAGTCCTTGTACACGTGGAGCACGCGAATCGGGACGCTCACAGAGCCACCTCCTGGTACACGGCCATCGTGGCGCGCGCGGCCTTGTCCCACGAGAATTCGCCGGCCCGCGCAAGGCTACGCAACCGCATCGCCTCCAGCGCGGGGGCGTCGTTCAGCAGGCCGGCCAGCGTCGCGGCCCACGCTTCCACGTCCAGCGGCGGGAGCAGAGGCCCCGCGTCGCCCACCACCTCGGGGAGACTGGCCGCGTTGGACGAGACGACCGGCGCGCCGCACGCCATGGCCTCCAGCACGGGCAGGCCGAACCCCTCGTACAGCGAAGGGAACGCGAACAGCGCCGCGCCGGTGTACAGCGCGGGCAGGTCGGCCTCGGGCACATCGCCCAGGAACCGCACGCGGCCTTCCAGCCCCAGCGCCACGACGCGCTGGCGCGCCTGGGGGTAGCGCGGGTCCTCACGGCCCGCCAGGACGAGCGTGGCCTGCGGCCTGGCCCTGGCCCACGCTTCCACCAACGTCTCCACGTTCTTGTGCGGCTTGTTGATGCCCACGTAGAGCGCATAGGGGCCGTCCAGCCCGTACTTCCGACGCACCCGCTCCACGGCCTCGGCGGGCTGGGGGTGGAACTGCGGGTCGGCGCCTTCATAGATAACGGTGCTCTTACCCTCGGGCACGCCGAAGTAGCGCGCCACATCGCGCTGGGCCGACCTGGACGGGAGGATGACACGGGCCGCGCTCGCCAGCGCCAGGTGAGACAACAGGCGGAAGAGCACGCGCGCCCGCGCCGACGGGAGCGAAGACGAACAGACGAGGCCGATCACGTCGTGGTACGTGAGCACCGACGGCACCGGCAGGCGGAACGGCTTGACGTAGTACGGCGAGTGGAGCAGCGAGACCCGCATGTCGGCGACCATGCGCGGGAGCGCCGTCTGCTCGCGCAACGAGAACGTGCCCACGTCGCAGGGCGCGAGATGAACCCCGCGCTGCGCGCCGAGGGCCGACAGATCGTAGCGGGTGTTGGCCAGGCGCGGGTTGGTGATGACGAGCCACTCGGCGCCCTGGCCCAGCGCGGCCAGCGCGCGCACCAGGTTGTAGGTGTAGCGCCCGATGCCCGGAAAGTGATCCTGGATGTACCGGCCGTCTATGGCGACACGCATCTCTCCGCTCCAGCGGGCTGAAGTCTAGTCGGATTGCCCCGCCGTGTCAATCGGGGCGGGCACGCGGCTCGGTTCGCTTTGTGTTGGCGCAGGGTGCGACGCGCTTCCGGAGTGCGTCGCACCTGTACCCATGGAACCGAGGCGGGCGCGCGCAGGGGACGGAACGCTCATGCCCAAAACAAAGGCCCTACCTCCGTAGAGATAGGGCCTGTGTCTCGGCGATGGGCCGTTCGGGACTATTCCTCTTCCCGCTCCTTGATGGCTTCGTTCAAGTCCAGCAGCAGGGCGTCCACGTCAATCCCGTGGGCGATGGCCCCCTGCTCCAGGTTCTCAAAACGGGCCACCGCGCAGCCAAAGCACATCAGACCGTGCTTCAGGAAAACCGGAACGGTCTGGGGATACTCCTGAACGATCCGACCGATAGGCATGTCCTTTGTGAGCGTCACCGCATTCCTCCTTGAAGTGCTATCCAGCCTACGGTGGTATTATACGCCAAAGCGCGCCCATAGCAAATCGGGCGGGGGAAGCGGCCAGCCCTATCCACGAATCACACGAATCTACGCGAATAGGAAACGCGAGGCTGCTCGGCGTAGGGCAGGTTTCCATGCCTGCTCTACGGTCGCTTTCCCAGCCCCAAAGGTCGGCAAGACCTTATGGGGTCTATTTCCCATTCGCGCGGGTTCGCGGTTCCAATGGCCGCCAGAAGCCCGCCCTCGCCCCGGAATGGAAATGCACCTGGACACAATCCGAACTTGCACAAATCCGGCCTATGGGGTATAATGCACCCGTAACCGAGTCGGGGCGTAGCGCAGTCCGGGAGCGCACTTGTATGGGGTACAAGTGGTCGGTGGTTCAAATCCACTCGCCCCGACCAGCAGGAGTTGCTGTGGGTGGCCGATGCGCTTCATGCCGTCGGCCACCTCTACTATCGGCGGGTCGTCCCCACCTGCGCACGGGCACGCAGCATGAGCGAATCCGACAACTACGGCAAACCACTCTCGGAAGAAGATCGGCGCTTCCTGGCCAAGATTCAGGCGGACATGCCCATCACCTGCGACGTGAGTCGGGCGGATTTCCTGCTGTACCGCCTGCTGGACTCGGAGCGCGCGATTGTGGCCGTCCACACGCGCCCTCGCTCCATCGCCCACACGCGCCTGTCGGCGGCCGACGGAACCATCGTCTCGCCCAGGGACGAGCCGCTGGTATTCCGCGCGCTGAAGCAGGGGAAGCGAGGCACGGGCACGGGGATGATCCGCTCCACGGGCGCGCCCATCGTGCAGCAGGTCTATCCCGTCATCGGGCCCAGCGGGGCCGTCATCGCCGCGCTGAGCATTGAGTCCAACCTGCTGGAACACGAGCGCCATCGCCGCCGCCGCCCCGCCTTCCAGCACGCCCTGCGCCAGATGCAGCACATGCTCCTGCGCGGGCAGTTGGTGGGCGCCGATTCGCTGCAAGCCTTCGGCGAGCACGACGGCATCCTGGTGGCCGACCGCGACATGGAAATCCTGTACGTCAGCGGGATCGCCACCAACCTGTATCGCCGCCTGGGATATGGCGGCACCCTGGTGGGGCGGCACCTGACCTTCTTGAACACGGGCGACGCCGAACTGGCCCGCATCGCCCTGTCGGAGATGCGCTGCGTGGAGGCGGAACGGCAGGAGGGCTACCGCCACTGGGTGCGCAAGGTGATTCCCCTGCTGCCGATGCCAGGCCCGCTGGAGCGGTTTCTCGGCATCCGCCCGAAGGAGCCGCCCAAACCCGACAGCGTGATGATCCTGATCCACGACGCGACCGCCGCGCGCCGCCGCGAACAGGCCATGCGCGTCCGCACGGCGATGATCCAGGAGGTGCACCACAGGGTCAAGAACAACCTCCAGGCCATTGCATCCCTGCTGCGCATCCAGGCGCGGCGGGCCAGCAGCGAGGAGACCCGCGCCGCCCTGAACGACAGCGTCAACCGCATCCTCAGCGTGGCGGTGGTGCACGAGTTCCTGTCGCAGCACGAATCGCGGGTCATCAACATCCGCGACGTGAGCCAGCGCATCATCGCCCAGGTGCAGCAGAACACCGTCCCGCCCGACAAGCGCATCCATTTCGGGTTCAAGGGGCGCAGCGTGTACCTGCCCAGCCAGCAGGCCACCGCGTGCGCGCTGGTCATCAACGAACTGCTGAACAACGCGCTGGAGCACGGGTTCGCGCACAGGGCCGAAGGCTCCATCAGCGTGGAACTGGAGGATTCCGGAGACCGCGTCGGCATTCGGGTGGTGGATGACGGCGAGGGGCTGCCGGATGGGTTTGACGTGGCCGAGGAGACCAGTCTGGGCCTGACCATCGTGCGCACCCTGGTGCAGAGCGACCTGAAGGGTTCTTTGAGCCTGGCGCGGCGACCCGAAGGCGGGACTGTCGCTATGGTGGTATTTCCGAAAAACACTCTTGGAGGGGATGAAACGTGGATAGAACAAGAATAGTCATCGCAGACGATGAGTCCCTGATCCGCATAGACCTGCGCGAGATGCTGAGCCAGTTGGGCTATCTCGTCGTGGGCGAGGCGGGAGATGGCCAGAGCGCCGTGAACATCGCCCGCGAACTCAAGCCCGACATCGTGATCATGGACATCAAGATGCCCGACCTGGACGGCATTGAGGCGGCGCGGATTTTGACCCAGGAGAAGATCGCCCCTGTGCTCCTGCTCACCGCCTACAGCGACCGCGAACTGATTGATCGGGCGCGGGAAGCCGGCGTCGCGGGCTACCTGGTCAAGCCTTTCCGCGAGTCGGATTTGGCGCCTGCCATTGAGATCGCGCTGGCCCGTTTCGCCGAGTTCCGCGAACTGGAGAAGGAAGTGGGCGACCTCCAAGAGACGCTGGAGACCCGCAAACTGGTGGACAGGGCCAAGGGCATCCTGATGGACACGCAGGGCCTGTCTGAGGCCGAGGCCTTCCGCCGCATCCAGAAGATGAGCATGAACACCCGCAAGCCGATGAAAGAGGTCGCCGAGGCGATCATCCTGGCCCACGAGGCCACCAAGAAATCCTAGCCGCAAAGCGCGGGCGCAGCGAAGCGCCCGCCATCCCGCCCCGCTTCTCCCGCCGATGCCGCGCGGGATTCCAAACCGCGAAAGCGAGCCGCAACGTATGCGCAGAGCGATGTCCAGGGCAAAGCAATGGTTGGTCGCGTGGCCCTTGTGGGCCTTGCCCGCGCTGACCGTCGCTTTCCTGTGGAGAATCGTCCTGACCGGCAGGATTCTCGCGGGGGTAGATGTCTTCACGTACTTCTATCCGTATCGGGCCTTTCTGTCGCAGGCGATCCGACAGGGGCGCATCCCCCTGTGGAATCCATACCTGTTCCTGGGGGTGCCGTTCTTCGCCGATTCGCAGGCGGGGGCGCTGTACCCGCTGAACCTCGCGCTGGTCTGGTTGCCGGTGCCCTACCAGGTCAGCGCCGCCATCGCCATCCACATCCTGCTGGCGGGCGTATTCGCGTACCTGTTCGCGCGGCGCTCGCTGCGCCTGGGCCGCGCCGGCGCGTTCGCGGCGTCTGCCATCTTCGCGCTGGGCGGCTTCCTCCTGGCTCAGGCCGAACACATCAACCAGTTGAGCGTGTCGGTCTATCTGCCGCTCATGCTCTACCTGTGGGATCGCGCCCGCGCGCGCGGCGAGGCGGCGCTGTCGGATGCCGCGGCTCGCCGCAGATTCCTGCGGGTGGTCAAGGCCGCCTTCTGGCCCGCGTCGGCGCTGGCGGGCGTCATCGCGCTGTGCGTGCTGGCCGGCCACGCCCAGTCGCTGTACATCTGCCTGGTTGCGCTGGCGGTGTACGCGCTGTGGCCCGCCCTGGCGCTCCTGGCCGCGCCGAAGGCCGCAAGGGGGCGGACGCGCGCCATCGTGGCCCGCGTGGGCCTGCCCCTGGTTGGGCTGGCGCTGCTTGGAGCGTTCGGGCTGCTCGTCGCGGCGGCGCAGGTGCTCCCCACGCTGGAACTCTCGCGGCTGTCGCTGCGCGGCGGCGGCATGACCTACCGCGAGGCGGTCTCGTTCTCGCTGAGGCCGCGCCTACTGCTGACGGCGCTTCTCCCCCAGTACCGCGCGGGCGTCTTCTCCGAGTACATCGCGTATGTGGGCATCTTCGGCATGGCGTTGGCCATGGTGGGCTTCTGGCGCTCGGCCGACCGCGCCAGGGCGCGCGCCTTCGGGCTGATGGCGGGGGTGGGGCTTTTCCTGGCGCTCGGCGGATTCAATCCGTTCTATTACATCCTGTATCGTTCCGTGCCTGGGTTTGACCTGTTTCGCGTGCCCGCGCGCTGGATGATGCTGTACCACACGGGCGCGGCCATGCTGGCGGGCATGGGCGTGCAGGCCCTCTTGCGCCCCGACGATGCGGCCCGCGAAGGGGCGCGCTGGAAGCCTGTCGTCTGGACGGCCGTCGCGCTCGCGGGGGCCTTGAGCGTCGGCGCGCTGTGGATGGAGCGCCCGACGGCGCGCGCGGCCGTCGCCTGGGCGGTCTGCGCCGGCCTGGCCGCTGCGCTCATCGCCTGGGCGGCGCGGCCTCGGTTCCGGCGCACGGCCACGGCCATCCTCATCGTCGCGGTGCTGGGCGAACTCTTCGCGGCCAGCCGCTCGCTCGCCGTCAGCCGCCCCACCGCGCCCCAGGCCTACACGTCCATGCGGCCGTCGGTCGCGCACCTGCTGGCCGACCCGGACCGCGGGCGCATGTTGAGCCTGTCGGACCTCGTCTTTGACCCAGGCGACCTGGCCGAAATCCGCGCCATCTACGGCACCTACCTGGCCGGCGATACGCCGTACATGGACGCGCTGAACCAGGGCATCTACGATTACGTCGTGGCCACGAAGCAGAAGGAGATTCTGGCCCCCAACCTTCCGATGGTCTATGGCATCGCCTCGGTGGACGGGTACGGCGGCGGCATCCTGCCCCTGCGCGGGTACTACGACCTGGAGCGGCTGTTCCTGCCCGCCGACCGCCTGTCGCGCGACGGCAGGCTCCGCGAGGGCCTGACCGAAATCCCCGACGGGCGGCTATTGGGGGCCTTCGGCGTCAAGTACATCATCGCCGACAAGGCCTACGACCTGTGGCGCGACGGCGTGTACTACGACCTGTCCCATCGCGCCGTGCTGGGGCCGGGCCGGCGCGTGGAGGCAAACCTGGGCCTGGGCGCGGACTTCCCCGCCGACGCGCTGGGCGTCGTCTCGTACCTGGACGGGATGGCGGACGTGCCGGACGGGACGCCGGTCGCCGAGATCGTCGTGGAATTTGCCGACGGCGGGCAGGAACGCCATGGGCTCGTCGCCGGGCGCGACACCGCCGAGGGGCGCTACGGCCCCCAAGTGGCCCACGCCCGCGCCCGCAATGTTGCGGGCCTGCGGGATGACCCCGATACGACCTTGTACCTGGCCGTGGTGAGCCTGGACGGGATGCGCCGCGTTCGGCGCGTGGAAATCGCCCAGGTCTCCCGCGAAGGCGCGCTCGTCATCCGGGGCGCGTCGCTCGTCAACCGCCCCACGGGAACGCATTGGCCGCTGGTGGTCTCCACGGCGGGGCGGTTTGAACTGGTGCACTCGGGCGACGTGAAAATCTACCGCAACCTGGACGTCCGGCCGCGCCTGTACGTGGCCTTTCGCGCCGCGCCTGTCGCCACCAGCCAGGAGGCCATCGGACGCCTGCTGGCGGGCGAGATTGACCCGCGCACGACCGTGGCGGTGGAGGGCGGGCAGGCGCTGGACGGCGAGGGCACGGCGGATGTGGAGGTGCTGGCCGACGAAGCCGAGCGCGTGGCGGCCCGCGTGCGGCTGGACGCGCCGGGCTACCTGGTGCTCAGCGATACCGACTATCCGGGCTGGCGCGCCACGGTGGACGGAGCCCCTGCGCCCATCCTGCGCGCCAACGGCCTGGTGCGCGCCGTGCTTCTGCCCGCGGGCGAGCACGTGGTGGAATTCGTCTTCTCGCCCCGGTCGCTTGCGGCGGGAGTGGTGTGTTCGGCGGCGGCGCTGGCGCTGTGGGTTGGGGTGGCCGCGGCGCTGGCCGCCTGGCGTCGCAACTGACGCGCCCCCGCGCAGGAGATGCCGCATGGCGCAATCCGAACCGCGCTTCGCGCATAGCCCTCTCCGGCTGGTGGTGTCCGCCGGCCTGACCATCGGCCTGGTCATTATGGGCGATTCGCTGCTGTACAACCTCTTGCCCCTGGAAGCGGCGCGGCTGGGCATCTCGCTCCCCCTGGTCGGGATTCTCCTCAGCGCGAACCGCATCGTGCGCCTGGCGTCCAACGCCTGGATGAGCGCCGTCTTTGAGCGTTTCGGACCGCGACTCCCGTTCATCGCCGCGGCGGCGCTGGGCCTGGCGACGACGCTCGTCTATGGCGCGGGGTGGGGAGCGGCGGCCTTCCTTGCGGCGCGACTGGGGTGGGGCGTCGCCTGGTCTGCCCTGCGCCAGGGCGGGTATCAGGCGGTGTGGACCGATGGCAGCGATGTCAAAGGCCGGCACATGGGCCTCGTTTGGGGCATCGTCCGCATGGGCAGCGCCATCAGCGTGGTGGCGGGCGGGTTCCTGCGCGACCGCTTCGGCTACAACGTGGCGGTGTGGGCGGTGGCCTGCGCCGGCGTGCTGGGCATACCGGTGGCCCTCTCCATGCGCTGGCCGGCTTCGCAACGGGCGACGCGCGCTCCCAACGGCGCGCCGGCGTCCGGCTGGGGCGAGGCTTTCCGCGACCGCCGACGCCGCCTCATCCTCGCCGCCGGCCTGGCCGACAGCCTGTTTGAGGGCGTCATCGTGTCCACGGCGTCGTTGTTCCTGGCGGGGGTTCTCGGAAGCGCAAACGGCGCGCTGGACGTAGGAATCGGACTCGGGACGCTGGGCGGGATGCTCCTGGCGGTGCGTTGGACGTCGGACCTGATCTTCGGCCCCGCGTTCGGCGCGCTCTCGGACCGACTGGGCCAGCCGCGCACCGCCGTGCTCCTGTCGTGCGCCCTTCTCGCCGCGACGGGCGGCGCAGCGGCGGCGCGTGGACTCGCGGCTGCGCTTGGCATGGCGCTGATGTTCGTCATCGGCGCGGGCCTGAACATCGTGCTGGGCACGCTGGCCAACGCGCTGGCTCTGCGCGCCGAACGGCCCCACCTGTTCGTGGGCGTGTACACCACCGCCACCGACGCGGGACTGGCCCTCGGCCCCATCGTGGCCTATGCGGTGGGCGGGGCGAGCCGACTTCCCGCGCTCTACGTGGCCATCGTGTTGCTGATTACCCTCGCGGTCATCGCCTTTCGGCGCGCGGGACGGTGAATGCCATGCGCCCCGCGCTTGCCACCGATGGGCTACTGGGATACAATTCGCGCGCCGTGGCCGTCGGAAGGCGCAGCGGCGTACAATCCTGACAAAGGAGCAGGACTGGCATATGTGCGGAATCTTCGGCATCATCGCGGATCGGGAACAGGTTCTGGGCGCGACCCTGGTGGAAGCCGCGCGGCGGCTGGCTTATCGCGGGTACGACTCGGTCGGGTGCGCGACCGTCTTGCCCGACGGGCGCATAGACTTGCGCAAGGACGTGGGGAGGCTGGAGGATGTCAGCCCGCGCCTGGGCCTGCCGTCCATGCGGGGAGTGCGGGGCATCGCCCAACTGCGCTGGGCCACCTTCGGCGCGCCATCCTACGCCAACGCCCAGCCCCACCTGGATTCGGATGGCGACATGGTCGGCGCGCACAACGGCAACGTGGTCAACAACGTGCAGTTGCGCGAGATGTTCATCCGCGAGGGCCTTGTGGTGCGCGGCACCAACGATGGCGAGACGTGCATCCACGCCGTGGAGCGGCACTTTGACCGCAACGGCCACCGCATGTTGGAAGCCATCTGCGCCGCTTACCGCGACCTGGAAGGCGACTATGCCTTTGTCATCACCCACCGCGACGATCACCGCCTGTTCGCCATCAAGAAGGGTTCCGGCCTGGTGGCGGGCATCGGCGAGGGGTTCACGTGCGTCTCGTCGGATTTGCCCAGCATCCTGCCGCTCACGCGCCGCATCGTGCGCATCTACGACGGCGAAATCGTCATCCTGTCGCCGCACGGCGTGGAACTGTACAGCGCCCAGGATGGCGCGCCCATCCAGCGGCAGGCGGAGTGGTACGACGGGCCGGTGGAGGTGGCGGAGAAAGAAGGGTACGCGCACTTCATGCTGAAGGAGATTCACCAGGAGCCCACCGTGGCCCGCGAGTTGCTCCACCTGCTGGACAGGTCGCCCCATGTGGATCGGTTCCTGGACGCGCTGCGCACGCCGGGAGGCCGCCCCGTGTACTTCGTGGGGTGTGGCACCAGTTATCACGCCTGCCTCTTGGGGGCCTACTACTGGGGGCAGATCGCCGGGCGCGTCGCCGTGCCGCTGCTGGGGCCGCAGTTCATTGAGCAATGCGGCTCATCGGTGGGGCCGGACGATGTGGCCGTCTTCGTCAGCCAGAGCGGCGAGACGAAAGATATCCTCAACGCCGTCAAGGTCATGCGGCGGCAGGGCGGGCGCGTCCTGGGCGTGCTCAACGTCCTCGGCTCCTCGCTCATGCACTACAGCGACGTGTACCTGCCCCTGGCGTGCGGCTACGAAATCAGCGTGCCCGCCACCAAGACGTTCGTGAATCAGGCCGTGTTGTTCCTGTATCTTGCGTACCGCATGGCGGGCCGCGACGTGGAGCCGCTCCGCGCCCTGCCCGACCTGCTGGCCCAGACGCTGGAGGAGAGCGAGCCGTATGCCCGCCAGGTGGCCGCCTATCTCCTGCACTGGAGCGCGCTGAACTACCTGGGCTACGGCATCACGCACCCCATCGCCCTGGAGGCGGCGCTGAAACTCAAGGAGATCACCTACACCCACTGCGAGGGGATGTTCTCCAGCGAATTCAAGCACGGGCCATTGTCGGCGGTGCACGATGGGTATCCGGTGCTGTTCATCACAGCGCCGGGCGACGAGGCCATGATGATCAACCACGTCAACGAGGTTACCACGCGCGGCGGGCGGGCCATCGCCATCGCGGCCGAGCACGCGGCCCTGCGCGCCAACGTGCACGACTACGTGCCGGTGCCCGCATCGCCCCGCGACCTGGCGCCGATTTTGCTGACGATTCCGGCGCAGTTGATCGCCTATCACCTGAGCGTCGCGCGCGGCATTGACCCGGACTTCCCGCGCAACTTGAGCAAGACGCTGACGGTGGACTGAGCCCGCGTCGCGGCTGCTATCCGGCGAGATGCTCCGCCGCCCCCAGCAGGAAAGGACGGCTACTCGCGTGCGTTCGCGGATTCGGCCGCGCGGGGCAGCTTCAACGACACCGCCACCCAAGCCGTAACCAGCGCCATGAGTCCCGCCGCCGTGGCGAAGGGCGCGCGCATGCCCCATGCCGTCGCCACCGAAGCGCCCAGCATCGGGCCCAGGGCCGAGCCGGCGCTCCCCGTGGAGTTGCTCATGCCGTAGATGGCTCCTTGCTGCTCCTTGGGCACGGCGCGGGCCAGGGTGGCGTTGGCCGAAACCATCAGCCCGCCGACGGAGATTCCCTGCAAGAATGCGCCGGCGGCAATGACCGCAAAGGACGGCGCAAGCGCCTGCGTCAGATGCCCGAGCACGGCCCCGCCCCCGCAGGCCAGCATAAAGATGCGAGCGCCCCGCTTGTCCACCAGCCGCCCGATGAGCACCGCAGCGAGGGCCGACCCGATGGCGTTGGCCCCGTACACCAGGCCGGTCGCCGTGTTCACAAGCGCCGCGTCGCGCTGGAGCGATTCCACCAGCAGCGGGAGCACGGGGCTGGGCACGGCGTTGCTCATGGACATGCCGGCCAGGGCCACAATGGCCCCGAGCACCGGCATGCTGTGGGTGATGGTGCGGACGCCGTCGCGGAGACCGTTATTGCGGCGGCCCTGGGGCGGCGTGAACTCCTCATGGATGAGCGCCAGGGCTAATAGGCCGCCCGCCAGGAGCAGCAGGCCCGTAACCCCGAAGACCCAGCGATAACCCAGGTTGTCGGCCACAAGGCCGCCCACCAGCGGCCCCACCGACGCCCCGCCGAAGACCGCCATCTGCATCATGCCCAGCGCGAACCCCACCTCGCCCGCCGGCGCGATGGTGGCGATGAGCGTCATGAACGCGCTAACCGTGCCCGTGAGCATCCCCTGCAAGAGGCGCAGGACGAACAGTTGCTGCACCGATTGCACGAAGGCCATAGCGCCGAGGACCACCGCCCCGCCGAAGGTGGCGCGCACCACCATGATCTTGCGCCCGTGGCGGTCGGCCAGGACGCCCCAGATGGGCGACATGAGCGCCATGGAGACCGCGCCCGTGGACGCCAGGATGCCGGCCCACAGGGTTACCTGGTGGACGTCGGTAACGCCCAGCGCGCGAATGTAGAAGGGGTAGAACGGTCCTACGGCGTTGAAGCCCACGATGCAGAGGAATTGGGCCACCCACGCGGCGGCCAGGGTTATTCTCCAGTTCCGCATACGATCGCGCTACCCCGTGAGGCAGATTGGTATCGGGGACATTATACGCCGCAGGCGCGGATGTGTCATTTTCTCGTTGCGTCGCCCCTCTCCCGCCGGCAGACGGCCAGGGTGAGGGGCGCTGCCCGCGCGCACCGCGTAGGGGCGACCCGCGGGTCGCCCCTGATATGGAAGGGCGTGTCAAGTAGCGCCAGCTGTTCATCGCTTTCTTTGGGCAAGGGTGATCGGAAACCCCCAGGGGAGACTGGAGAGGAACTCGGCGACGATGTGTCAACCTGA